>JAAUYK010057232.1_pt1 | contig 47655 bp, 43 predicted proteins | sample 7278021 | NCBI WGS metagenome assembly JAAUYK01 (sample SAMN14350223, study PRJNA611818) | marine sediment metagenome | isolation source: surface marine sediment (1.8m) | place: French Polynesia: Moorea | collected 2018-08
AGATCGACATGTTCCGGGCTATGCAGAACGAAGCGTACCGAACGAAGACGCCCACTGACCAGTGCTATGCTTGCTTAGGCCAAGGCCGCTACATCCCGCTTGGCTACAAAGGGTTCATAGACTGCCGCACCTGCGGTGGGTCAGGAAAGCTTAAACTTCAATCACCATAGCCGGGCTTACCCGCCCTTTTTTTTTATTTCTTATTCCTTACTACCGGCCCTTTCTTTATAGAGATCCCGGCTATGGTGACGCGCTACAAGTACCACTCGATGAACAGATTGATCTGAACATTCAAGTCAGTCACGGTGTTTGGGTTGTAAGCGTAGTAGTCCAGTACGTTGTTGTCGTTCAAGCAGTGCGAGACGCTGGAATCCACGAACGGCGGCACGTTGCGCATCATCGGCGTACAGACCGAGCACACCGTATTGCTCCCGGCGCACGGTGCGTAATTCTGCACAATGTCTGGTAGCGTGGTGTTGAGCCGGATACCAATACCCCACATGTCGCCAGCCGACGTGTTGTCGCACTTCCCGTAGGCCACCAGCCGATAGCCGCGTGCCATTTTCATTTCTTCAAATGGCTTGCCTACCACGTTGGCTGTCGAGTTGCCGTTCTTGCTATCCAGCGCATAGATCAACCCGTCGAACTCGTTCAGCCAGGACGTGAACTGCTGCGACGCTGTGCTGAAATTGCCCGTTGTGCTGGAATACCGCGCGGTGATAACGCGACCTTCAAATGCACCACGAGTAATGATAACCGTGTGTGGCGTGCTGCCTGACAAGCTGATTGATGTGTAGAAACCCGGACCACCTGCGCCGTCAGTCGAGTAGAACACGTCGTTTGAGGGGCGGGTTAGCGTGCTACCGGAGATCGTACCGTAGCCGCATTCCCACGCAGTCCCGTTACCGTCGATCAGGTAGTAAAAACACGCACCGGTATGGTCATGCGGGTGGAATGGGTGATCAGCATTGGTGAACATGCTGTCAAAGCCAGTTGCCGCTGACAGCGTGAGCGCCGTAGCCCCGCCCGTCGTGCTGGTCTCGTATTTAACTCTGTGCATTATCTAATCCTCTAAAACGGGATGTCCTCGGTTAGACCTTTGGCTGCGTTAGCTTGTCGTGCTACTCGCCGGTTAGCTTCTTCGTACCAACGCTTTTTAATTGTTTTTGTACCTTGTGCTCGGCGCAATTCTTCTGCTTTTCTAGCCTGCTTGGGTAACGTTTCAGCGTACGCATCTATTTCCTTGCTGTATCGGTGCAAATTAACTGCGTCGCGAGCCGCTGTGAAAAACTGATAGGCTTCAGTGGTCAAGTCATTAGGGTTACGAAACTCCCCACCGCGTTCGCTGCTGCGAGAAGCTGCTTCATAAGCTTCTTTGCTGCCCGGCCCGATATACTGCCAGTCTTCAGGCGTGTATTGTTCGTAGGAGTCGTCAAGCAACTTTTCGGCTTCGTCCCATTTGTCGTTTGCAATCAGCTCTTGAATCTCTTTCTGTCTAGCCCGAATGTTCGGATTAGCGTCATACTTGCGGGCTTCGTAGTCGTATAGATCGTAGTTCCAAACCTTCAAGCCTCTGTCGCCGTAGTCTGATACTGCTCGTTTCCTGTCTTTTGCCAGTTCTTTAACTGCGTTTCGCGCGCCCGGATCGTTTCTAAAAAATTCATCGTATTTAGCGTTGGCACGGTCTGAATACCATTCGTTACCGTAACCATCTTCGTGAAGCCATGGATCACGTACTTGGTGAAGCCGTGGACCATACGACTCATCAGGCAATGGTGCGCTCATCTCCCGAAGTTCCATCTCATCTAAAGCTTCGCCGATGCGAACGTTCTCAACACTAGGTCTTGCCAGTGCGTCTTCAGGCGTGTTGGTTTTTTCCAAAAATCTTTCTGATCTCCGCATACGAGATCTAATTTTGCTGGTCAAATCATAGATAAACGCTGCGTATCGAGGTGAATCTGCCATCTTCGGTACGGCAGCTTTCACTGCCCGCTTCACGCCAGCCCGCGCTGTGCCCTCGCCCAGCTCCTTCATGACTTTGTGGCCGATCGGCCCAGCGACTGAAGCTGCGCCTGCGTAGGCCAGCCCGCCTGCAGCTTTCTTGTTGAACTCGCGGCGGCTCTGGTCAATGACCTCGCCCTGTGCAGGACCGGCAGCGCCTCGCGCAGCAACGCTGTCCACCGCGGCGCGGCCCGCCCGACGCAGACCAGCAGTGGCCGCGCCTGCTACGCCACCCGGCACCTCCAGCGCAGGCATGAAGTAGTCCAAGGTATCCATCTGCTCACCCCGACCCAGCTTGCCCATGTACCGAGCCGTGCCGCCCACCAGCCCGTCGACCAGCAGGTTGTTGCGGTCAGTCGCACGCTCCATCGGTTCTGCAATGGCTGCCAGCGTCGGGAACGGCTGCGCGCGGTGCGAGCGGTCAGGCACCGGGTTCAGCCGCCTGCCCATCTTTGTGCGCGGGTCGAACGTGTTGGCTTCTATCGCCCGGCGAAGCTGCTTGTCGAAATTGCTCATTCGAAGTTCCCCAGTAGCGAGTCACCGAGCGGCTGAATCAAGTTCTGCCCTGGTATGAAGTCTAGCGCGTCCTCTTGGCCAGCCAGCACCCCATACAGGTGTTCGATCGACGGGCCAGCCATCGACAGGCCGATCGGCTTACCGAACTCCGGCGACTCCAAGCTGTCGTTGATCTGCTGCAGGAACGGACCGAACAGCCCCGCCCGCTCGGTGGCGTGGCCCATCCAGTCGCTCAGCGTCCACTCGTCCTTGCGGTCGTCGTCCTGGTCCCCGAAAGCGTCTTTCACCGCGTCGCGCAGCATATCCGCGAAGATCATGCCGGGGATGTACATGCCTAGCCCGGCCATCGGGCCGTAGTTGCCATGCTCGGTGGCCTCATTCCAGGCTCGCTTCATGATCCGCTCGTAGAACGAGTACATGAAGCCCTTCAGGTGGAAGATCAGCATGAAGTGCGGGTCACTACCGTAGACCGGGCGCTGCGCGGCGTCGGGCCGCAGGATCGCCTCGTCCACGAACCGGAACATGGCGTTGCGCACCCGGTCATCCCGGTCAAGCTCGGCCTCAGTTGCGTTCCGCCGGGCGCGCTCAGACAGGATCTTGATGTTGCCCTTGCGGTCGAGCTTAATGTCTTCCGCTTTGACGCCCAGCTCGGCCAGATACCGCTTGCTGTCGGCGCTGTCTGACCGGCTGTGGCGTTTCAGGAAGTTCTGCCCGGCGCTGGTCGCCATGACGCGGGTCATCCGGGTCAAGCCAGAAATGCCAATCAGCTCGAACCACTTCTCGTTCATCTGCTTGGCCATACCGGTCATGTAGACGCCGCCGTACTCGTAGCCCAGCGCCTCCTTGCCGATCGAGTCTTCTATGATGCCCAGCGTCTCGGCCAGTGCGCGGTCCCGGTGCATCCCAGTGCTTGGGTCGTCGCTGTGCCGCTTGATGTAGGTGGCAATCTCCCGCGCCCCGGTCCGCGCTGCCTGCACCGCATCCTGTATTGACCCGGTGCGTACGAGGATACCGATGGGGTCGACTAGAGAAGTGAACGTCGCCATGCTGAGCAGGCGCAGGTTCTCGTAGACCATCATGTAGCCCATGCCTTTGCGCAGGCGCGGGTCAATATCGCCGCCCAGTGTGCCCATCGTGGCCTGGATGTACTTCGAAGTCAGCTCCTGCTCCTGAACGGTCATGCCTGCTTCGCGGGCCTTGTCCATCAGCTCCACCAGACCAGAACTGTCGTCCTTGAAACGCCGCGCAAACTCCGCCCGTTTCGTAGCCTGATCGACGTAGGCAATCATGGTCGAGTCGAAATCGGTCGACAGGTATTTCGAATAGCTTGGGTCTTTGCTGATGAAGTTCAGGATACGAGCGTCGAACGACCCCATGTACGGAGTGTGTCCGGCCCCGTCATAGTTCGACAGCAGCGGGCTTTCACCGTAGCCAAGCGAATTGATGATCGACTCTGTAACCGCGTTCGCGGCTTCTTCCTTCGTACGGTTGCCTTTCTTCTCGTTGTCGACCAGCGTGCGCTTGCGGTTCTTCATGCCCACATGCTTGTTCGGGAAGTCGTCGTCCATCGTGCGGACGAGCATGGCCTCGAACTCGCGCCGGGTCGCCGGGTCAAGCAGCATCTCGGTGTTGAACACCCATGGCCAGTAGCCTGGGCCGTCCGGGTCGGCCCGGTCACCTACGTCTACCCCGGCGTCTTGCAGGTACTTGCGCATCATCCGAGTGAACTGCGCCATCTTTTCCTGGGCCAGCCGCACGTCGCGGTCTTTCGACCATTGGCCAGCGTTCATGGCTTCGACGAACTTCTTCTTGAACTCAGCATCTCGGCCACGAACCAGCCGTGCCACCGCTCGGTGGAACCGAGCAGTCTGCGTGTGCTTGGCTTCAATCATGCCCTGCTCAACGCCTTGCGACCCGGTCGGGACAAAGACTTTGCGGGCAATCTGCAGCATGTACGGGTTTTTGGCCGAGGCCATGCGGCTGTAAGCCGACCGGAATACAGTGTCGTACACCGGTTTGACCGCTTCCATCAACGCACGGGTGTTAAACGTGACCTTTTGGATCATGTTGTTCGTCAGCTGACGCGGCCCAGTGAACGTCGTGGACGAGCCGCCCAGCTCGGCGCGGATCAGTGCGTTGTTGTCACGGATTGCTGTGAACACTTGCTCGGCGTTCTTCGAGTCCGCCACGATGCCAAGCACGTTACGCAGCCGCTTGGCGAGGCGCTGGTACATCGTCGTGGTCTGCGGACCCAGGTCGAGCATGTCGCGCGACCAGTAGTGGTAGCCGTAAGCAATTGCAGCCAGCGGATCGTTGTTGATCAGCTTGGCCCCAAAGTCGTTGCCCTCTTGCTTGAGCAGAGCCGCTACGCGGTTAATCATCTGACGAGTGCCAAAGGCACGCATGACGGCCTTGCGTTCTTTCAGGTTCAAGAACTTCTCAAAGGCGAGGCGCAAGCTCGCAAAGTGCAAACTATCTGTCGTGGCAGCGGCCTCGGCAATCTGCACGGCATAACCCGCAATCTCAGCTTCCGTGTACTTCTTCTTGTCCTCGGTACGGAACGCTGCGCGGACCGCGCGGCTCAACTTCTGCACGTCTTCTTCGCTCAACGCAGGTGCGTTGCGGCGGATGGCTTCGAAGATGTAGTCGCTGGTCGTGCCAGACGGCTCAGTCATCTCGCGGAACATCGTACGGTTGTAGAACGCAGCTACGTTCGGGTCAGCCACCAGACCTTCTTTCTTGAAGAAGGTAAACAGCTCTTTGATCCGAGCAGCAACTTTCTCGAAGAACTTGGAAATCAGGCTTTGACCTTGCTTGCTCGTAGTCAAGTGCCGAGCTGTCTGGTCCGCAAACCACTCATCGAACCTAAAGAAGTAGTCGCGGAACTCAGGCGTCAGGTCAGCCACGGTCTTCTGGTCTGGACTGACTAACACGCGGTCGTGCAAGAAGAACGGCACCTTGGTCTTCTTCAGGGCTTCGACTGTGGTGTTTGAGCCATAGTGCTCGGTATACCACTGCCGATATGCCTGATCGATCGCCAGCATGGTCGGGTCATTCATATCCATGTTGCGCAAAATCTCGTCTTGCACCACATGGCCAAACTCGTGCGAAGCCACTGTCACAGCCTGTTCTTGCGACAGGTTCAGCAGTGGGTTGATGAAGATACCGTACGCAGCAATCTCGTTGGTCTTGGTTGCAGGCTTGCCCCTTGAGTTCAGCGGAACCTTCAGGCCGACCGTGCGCTTGGCAAGAATCTTGGCTTCACGGACCGAGTCGTGGTCCATTGCTGCTGCCATTTCTTCAGGCGTTAGAATTTTCACCGGTTTTTTGATGCCCATGCGGGCAGTCATCGACCGCAAGAAACTATCGAGCATGCTGGTATGGCGATGGTTGTACGCTTGCGCGTAAACCTGATCGTAGATCTCGCGCGGCACCTTGTCGGCCTGCCCGCCAGTGTCTTCAGTCGCGTTCTCGTCTACCCGTGCTTTTTGACCTCGCAACGACAGGCCGACGCGTGCAGTCTTCTTCGTAGTAGCGCGTTGCTCGCCCGGCTGGATAGTCTGGCCGAGCGGCTGAGTCTCCTGGCCGCTAGGTTGCGGAGACCGCTCGGTGCCGACCGTAGTCTTGGTCTGGCCTGCGGAAAACTTGATGTCTCGGTTTCGTAGAATCTTGGCCCCTGTGCCTTCTTCGATCTGTTTCAGGCTGTCAAGGAAAGTCTTCGAACGGCCACCCTGCGATTTCTTTGGCTTGACTGCCGGATTCGCATCGCGGGCAACCGGGGCTTTTTTGCCTTCAAGCGAGCGCCCACCTTTACCACCAACTGGCGGCGCAGGTGTCTGCGTTGATGGCTCGCTCGCGGCTAGGGTGTCCCCGCGAGGCGGCGCGTGTCGCGCCCGCGATAGCGCGCCAGCTTTCTGCTTCAGCCGAGCTTTCAGTTCGCTACGCGCAGCTGCCACGCTCCTCAAGCCTTGGCGCGGCTTAAAATCGTTGTCGAATAGGTCGCCGTTGCGCAGGTTCACGTCCAGCTTGATCCCAGCTCGGCCCATAGCCGACCGAATGGCATCGGCTTTGCGTTTCGGAATGCGCCCGTACGCATCGGTCTCGCCGGTCGACTCCGCCTGAGCCAGCAAGTTAAGGGCGTCCGCTGCGGCGTGGCCTTGGTACTTTTGCAACCCACGCTGGCTGCGCTTCTCGTCTTCGGACTTCAGGATATCCGTGCGCTCTTCCATGACGACTTCGTTCTCGATCCCGCGCCGCCCGCGACGGATTGGGCGCTGGAGAGTGTCGCCAGTTTCTACGACGCCCGGCTTATCAAGTTCAGCCGGGTCGAAGTCGCCAGTCGTCTTTCGATGCGGGTTCCGTACCGCCTTTTGCGCCTGCTTCCAGGTGTAGACCTTTCCATCTTTGCGGTACAGCACTTGGTCGTCAGGGATGCTGTCGAGATCAATGTCGATCCCCTCTAGCTTGAGCGAAGCCACGCCCTGTAAGAACCAGTCGCCGACCCGCTGCGCCATCTGGCGCTCTGAATCGACCGGCTGCTGTTGGTTCGACTTGGACTGCATCTTGATTGTCAGAGCGACCGCGTTGAGCGCACGACCGTCTGGTAGCTCTAGGTCCGCGCCTTCATTCAAGCCGTGCTTTTTCGCTCGCAGCTCCGGGTCGAGACGATTTTGCAGAATGGCTTCGACAGTCGAAACCTTCTTACCAACAAGGTCCGCACGGCTGTACTTTTTGCCCGGCACGTTGCTAAGTAGGCGGGAGAGGGCACCCGCCGCCGGTGCCGGGATATTTCCGCTCTTGTTCTGAATGCGGTTAAGGATGTTCCAAGCCCGATTGACCTGATTGCGCTGGCTATCGTTTAAGAGACCGCCGAACGTCTCTTCGTTCATGTCGCGGATGACTTGCCGCCGCTTCTTCTCTTTCCCGGCTGCTTTCGGGTTCGCCAACCGGCCGACGCCGCCCTCGTACGTTGTGGCTTCTTCCTCGGTCAACGACAGATCTTCGGACAGCTTCTCGTTCTGCTGCGCCGGGCCTTCAATAGCCTGGAACTGGTTTAGGTACTCAACTGCGTCCTGGCCGGGCTGAATCTTGTCCTCGGGCTTGCGTCGTGTATTCGACGCTCGTGATGCCATTTCTGCCACGAACGCTTGCTGGCCCTGCGGGTCGCCGGGCCGCTCGCGACGTGCCATGTCCATTGCAATGTCGCCATAGTTGCGAATCGTGTACGGGCGAATGCGCAGATCGCCCAGCGCATCAAACCCATCCGGTTCGTATCCTGGCTCTAGCTGACTGCGAGAGTCTTCCCGAGCCTGCGCGTTCAGCGCATCGACCCGGTCTTCAATAGTCTTCGTACCCTTGCGTGCCGTCTCTCGTGTCTGAGAATTGATTGCGTAAGGTGAGTTGTTCGGCCCAAGGACAAGTTCTGTGTCCAGCGGACCCTGCGGACTAGTAGGCCATGTCGTCGGATCAGTGACTGGAATCTGACTGAAATCGCCCGCTACGCCGCCCGGCATGTTGCTGCGGTTGCCGTACTTGGCCTGCCGGATGCGCTCAACCGCGTCGTCGACCGCTGTGTCAGCCACATCGCGCTCGGGTTGAACTGTGTCGTCGTAGTCATAGGCTTGGTTGTAGCCGGGGTCTTCCGGGTCCAGCTCCATGTCCTGAATGAATGCGCGCGTCTGGTCCATGACGTCGTTCAGTTGTAGCTGCTCAGGTGTCAGCTCCTCAACGTCGATGGTCGGCAACCCCTGCTCGATGCTTGGCTGCAACGGGTTCGCTTCAGGCGGCGGTAGCCGCTCGTATTGATCCTCTCGCTGGTCCACTCGGTTTGCTGCTGCCTCCAGGCCGCGCTGCGCACCCTGGATGCCTGCCTGGATACCACCACCCAGGACGCCACCGCCGATGGCACCCATCGCGGCTGCGTTTGCCAGTTCCCAGTAGCCTTCCTCGCCCAGCACCTCTCGGTTCTGGTCAGCAACCGCCAGCGTTGCGCGCTGGATCAGCTGTTGTCCGGTTTCTGTCGCACTTTCTTGAACTGCTTGCGTGGCAAACTCTCGACCAATCGATTTGCGCAGTTGCTTGCCCAGCCCGTAGCGGTTGAACAAGTTAATGATCGGCAACGCTTCCAGGCCACCGGAGACTGTGCCACCAGCCAGCGCCAGCCCAGCCCTTTCGCGGGGCGTCATGTCACTGTCGAAGTCCTCCTGCAGCATCTCAGCGCCAAGCTGGCCCTGCTCTAGCTGCATACCAGTACCGACTGCGCCGACCGACATGCCCTTGCGGCCCATGTTCTTGATCTGGCGTTTGATCAGCCGATGGCCAATCTGCTTAGCCAGGACCGCGCCCGCGCCGCCACCGGTCATGATGGCGGCTAAGCTTGGAGCAACCTGCCCAAGCGCGCCTGCCGCCCAGCGCCCAGCGGACACCGGTCCATCAATCTGTCGAATGTCACTGATCTCAGGGGCCACCCGAGAGTTCAGGTTGGAGTATTCCTGCGCCTTTTGGGCAGACTCCTGCATGCCCTGCTCGTCACCGGTGATGGCACTGAAGATCGCACCCATCCCGTGATATGCCTCAGCCATCCCGCCAACGCCTGCTTCCAGGCCGCGAGAAAAGCTACTGCGCCGGTCTATGGCACCGGCTTGTGCAACTCGCTGGCGGTCGGCGACGCTGTCGGGGTCAACGGCTTTAGACCGCGCCAGCATCTCCCGTACGACAGCGCCACCGTCTTTCGGGGGTTGGATTGCCATTTATTCAGACAGTTCTTTAGCCAATGATTCAAGTAGAGCGATCTCGTTCTCCGTCGAGTTGCCTTTTACATACCGGCGGAAATTTTCATCGGTTCCAAGCTTCTCAATCTGCCCCTTCAGCTGGTTCATGGTCGGGGCCTTACCTCGATTCCTGCCACCAAGGCCAAACAGCCGGGTAAAGATCGGGTACGCCGAGCCAGACAGGTTGTCAGCCTCGCGCAAGCGAGCGGCAAACCGCTTATACAAGCTGCCAGCAAACTGCACTTCCTGCGGCGTCTGGATGCCGCTGTTGGTGATGAACGACTGAATCTCGTTGCGCTCCTGCGTGTTGATGCCGCCTTCGATAGTCGGGTCTGCCGACAGCCGGTCGAGGATCTCGTTGTTCTGCTCGAAGTTCTGTTCTTGCTGCTGCTGGCTCAGCTTGGCCATGTCGTAGTAGTTGCCAGCTTCCGCTTTGCGTAGCTCCGTAGCGTTCTGGCCTGCGGCCACGCGCTCGTTCGACGCCAAAGCTTCGCGGGCCATCACCACCTCGTTGTCCTGGCCGCGACGCAGGGTCGAGTAGCGGTTGAACGAATCCGTGCCGCGCTCGTTTGTGATGTTGGCCGTCTCGCGCATGCGAATATCTTGGCCGCGCTGGGCCGTCTGGTTGTCGAGCTGATTGTTCAACGCGTTCTGGTAAATCTGGGCACGGTCCAAGCCCTGCAACGACGGGTCAGCTTTGAGTCGCGCTTGCAATGCTTCTGCTGCTACTCCCGCCCGGCGACCGTCGCGATACATGTTGGCTTCCCACCGGTACTTCTTCAGCGCATTGTCGAGCGCCCGGCGTTGCACAGACGGATTGATAGCCAACTGCCCCATGATTTCGCCTTTTTCGCGCGGCCCTTCATAGGTATTAGCTCGAAACTGACGCAAGCGGTCGACCATCGAACCACCGTAGGGGTTGTTCTGCGGGACCGGTGAGCGTGCCGGGCCAGAATAGAACGTCTGGCTTTTAGCCTGGGTTGGCGCGGAATAGCCCGGCACCGTGTACATATTCGAGTCCGGCACAGCTGGGTCGTCCCGAGCGGCGAGAGCGCGCTCGGAAATTGCCCCAGCCCCAGCTGCGGCAGGCGTCGACGCCGTAAACGGGCGGCGCACCGGTGTCGGCGGAGCCGGTGTGGTCGTTAGGGCCTGTTGCCGAGGACGGTTCATCTGGCCACCAGACCCATACTGCGGGCCTCGGCTACGAGCCGAACCCATCATGGCTGCATTTGCTCGCCGCCCAGACCGGCTCGCGCTATCTCCAAACTGAGCTTTAATGGCCTCTCGCTCTGCGCGTTGCTGCGCCGCGCGAGCCGCCCGGAGTTCCTGCGCGCTGCGTTTGTTATCGGTTGCCATCTTTCTGTCCTCAGTTGTTCGTGATGTCGGAGCCGCTGATGCTGGCACCTAAGTTGACCGCGTCCAGCGCCGACGCAGTCATCTGCGCGGACACCTGTGCGCCTGCCTTCAGGCTGTCGTTGTACAAGCCAAGCAGCTGCTGCGCTCGGGCGATGTTGACCTCGGCTTCCTTGAGCCGCAGCTCAACGTCAAGGCTTGCCACCCGGACCTCGGCCTCTAAGTTGGCTCGCTCGGCGTCAGTCTTAGCCACTTCGCCGCGCAGTTGCGCGTCGTAAGCGTTGACCTCTGCGCCAAACGCTGCAACTTTGGCGCGCACCTGCTCGGCCCCTGCCGCCACTCGCGCGCGGAATGCGCTGACTCGGCCTTCATAGGCGTCGATCGTCGCCCGATTCACGTCGGAGTCGGCACGCACCCGTGCCGCCTCGGCGTTGACCAGCGCCTGGAAGCCCTGAACTTCAGAGCCGTAGGCGTTGGCTGATGCTTCGTACACCCGGACCTTACTCAGCTCGCCTTGAATGGCTGCTGCGTAGCCTTGGTACTCGCTGGTTTTTGCTTCGACCTTAGCGCTGAAGGCGTCTACTTCCGCCTTGAACGCCTCGATGCCAAGCTTTTGGATTTCAGATTCAATCTCAGCTGCCTGCATCTCGGTGCGGTAGACCTCAGCAATCGACTGAATGCTGTCAATGGCTACCTTGTACACCTCGATGTCTTGAAGATTCAGCTCACCGATGGCCTTCTGGCCTTCTATTTGCGCCCTGAATACTTCGATCTTCGCAAGCTCCGCTTCGATTTGCGTTTTGAAGACTTGGGCATAGACCCCATACGCCTGCACTCTTGCATTGTAAGCCGCCACCTTGCTGTTATAGACCTGAACCCCGGCGTCTAGCAGTGACGTTTGTACCTGCAACAGCCGCTGGTACATGGAGTTCGTGTAATTCATCAATTGGCCTTCGAGGCCAATCGTCTGCTGGATGACAAATTTCAGGTGCTCGTAGGCACGCTGAACCTGTTCTATGGTCTTTTCACGGGCCTGGGTAACACCGTTCGCTGTGTGCTGCCGCTCAGCTTCCCGTAGCTGCATGGCCAGAGCGCCCGGCGGCAGTTCAAAACCTCGCGTGGAAATCTCGTCATAAGCGTTATCGCGTTCTCGACGATACTCGGCAGTCTCACGCTCACGCCCTTTCTCCCACATTGCATCAACAATGGCTTCCGGCAAACCCGCATCGCCGTTCATCAACGTGCCCATCAAGTTCGACTGAACCTGAGTCAGCAGCGCCGAGTCGTACAACGACTCGTCCCAGTCGATGGTCGGGTTAAAGATGTCCGTTGGGGCATCTGGCTCAACCGCGTCGAACGTCGGTAGCGTCAACGATGGAGCATCTGGAATATTTAACGACCGCAGCGTAGGCGCTACCGGTAAAGTGGTATCAGGCGCGGTCGGTATTGCCGGGGTCGAAAAACTCGGCGGGCCAGCCGGAGCTTGGTCTGTAACAGGCGTCGGCGCGGCGGGGATATTGATGGTCGGGTAAGCGGCCAAGAATTCCGGCGCGTCGGGGACACTAATTTGCGAGATGCTGACCAACGTCGGCTCTGCCGGAACATTAATGTTCTCCAGATCGAGATCCGTGGGGGCGACCGGCGTGGATGGAATCGCCGGGCTGCTCAGGTTTGCCGTCGGAAACGACACGTTCAAGTTTGCTACCGGAATATCAAGCTCGGTCGGGTTGATCGAGTTGATCAACAGGTCGAGGTATTCCGTTGTGTACTCGTAGGACTCGTTGCCAAAACCCACCATGGAGTTCCAGCCGTTCGATACGAGGTTACATGCCGGAGTGATCGAGCATGCTGCAGAAATAGGTACGTACTGGAAGGCCACTAGACTCTCCTCGTCAGCGCAACCGGATAGAACTCGATCTCTTCGAGCAGTTCAATATCCGCACCGTCGCGGTTGATCAGTTCAAATTGCCAGTACCGGGACTTCACGCCTCGTCCGAGCTTCGCCCTCTGCGTGTTCAGTTCTGTGTAGACAGCTTGTGACTCGTACCAGCGTTCTTTTCCGTCGTCCGTAAAGACTTTGAAGATGATGCTTCCGCTCGTGCGGACGCCGATATACGCCTGTTCGCAGCGCGACTTGTAGCCGTTGCCAAGATCCAGTGCGCCCAGCTTGATGCGAACATCGATGTCGGTCCCGGCATCGTCAGCGCCCTCAAGCAAGTACAAACCGGTGTCGGCGGCACCGTAGTAGTGCCCGCCAATCTTCGCAATCGAATTGAAATTGTAGTTCTTGTATTCCGTCAGGCCACCGACAGCGGTGTTCATAACCCACCCGGTGTAGGACGATTGAGTATCGCCATCCCAAATCGTAAACGTCAGCATGTCTTCCAAGATCGGAAGGAACTCTGCGTCGTTATCAATGGCATCGACCCAGGTGGTCTCGTCTTCAATGCCTACCGTCACCATTGCGCCGTACGCGCTGGTGTCGTTTGCCAAGATACTTTCAGCGACCCTGGCGTAATGCACTGCCATGCCGCCAAGCACATCGGCTAGATCAATCGTGTCAGAAAGCGTACCGTCATAGGCATGTTCAGCCAGATCGGCCAAAGCCAGCGCCGAGCCAAGCAGCTCGGTAACCGCAAGCTCGGGGTCTGCAACATCTTCAAGTTGCAGTGCATCAACCAGCTTATTAGTCCACGCTTTGACGAACGACGGCGTATCGGCCAGCTGAAACGCATCGGCAATTGCCGCTGCGTATAGGCCGTACACCGCATCGCTTAGCTCAACCTGATCGGCAAAGATCGTGTTGTACGTGGCGTCGATGAGATAGGTCTCGTTAAACGCCAACGCGTCGTACAGCAAAGCCGCTAAGTCATAGATGCTGACATCAGCAAACGAAAATGAATCGTTAACCGGTGTCGACTCTTTGCCAGTCAACACGGTCAGCAGTGACAAGGCTTCAGTCAGCGTATCTGCGTACTCATTGTCCGCAACCGACAGATCGGTCAGGACTAATGATTCCGTCAGAGTCTCGTTGGTTGTCCCCGCTCCGCCGCCGGAGGGGGACGAACCATACGCGACTTCACCATATGCGGCTTCGCCGTAGGCCATGGCTTATGAAGACGAGCCGGTGATCTCGTAGGTGATCTTGATCTGGTCGTTGGTGTCCAGAGTCTTCGATCCGCCTGCGAACTGTTTGGCTGCCAACAGCGTACCGACAGCGCCGGTGTTTGCTGAACAGACAAACGCGCCGTAGATCACCTGACTGTCACTGGTAATCGTGTAGTCGGCAGTCGACGCGGTGTTGGACAAGGTCTCGGAAGAGCGCACCTTGGTCCAGGTTGGGCGGTTGCCCGAGTAGGCGGTAATCTCAGACCCGGTCAAATCGCCCAGCACTGTGGTCGCCGATGGCGTCACGTTGCCCATCAGGCCCACGTACCATGCAGCCGGGACGATGCCGCTGTCCATGGCGTACTGGATGCCCTCGTTCACCACGATGTTCGGGAATTCTTCTACCCAAAGAAGCTTGCCATCGCGGAAGGCTTCGACTTTGAATTTACCGGAAAACGTAAGCTTGCCTTGCATGACAAGACCTCCTTAAAGAGTGACGTGCTACGTCACTGAATTTCGAATCACTTCAGCCGACACGCGGTCGGCCATACCAAAGTTGTTGTCGTCGTCAGACGCATCCTTCATTAAACCGACCAGCTTCGTAACGCCGTCGGTCTTTACCTTGCCGATCGCGCCCTGTTCGGCTACGGCAAAGGTAAATTCTTCTTCGGTCAGGTGGCGGAACGCCCCGCCCGGCCCTGCCAGCACAAATCCACGGTCCGTCAGCCAGACCGCGTGGCGTTTTGTAATCTCGGGGAATTCGCCGCGCTCCACATAGGTCAGGGACCCTTTGACCGCTTTGGCGTCGCTAACCACGTCTTGTCGCGCGGCTTTGGGGTTGTCACCGGACACGTAGTACGTCTTGTCGGCGCTGACGTAGAAACCACCGTCAACAGACGCCATCAGCGTGACCGGTTCGCCATAGGGGAGGTAATTCTCTTCCCCAAACATTCCATACTTATAGGGGTAACTAAAATAAATGTAACTTTGTAACCCCAAGTACATCCGACCAGAATGGTACATTAAAACAGTAGCTTGCGGCGGGGTGGTTCCATCCCAGTCCAGTAACGGTCTGCCAGCGGTAACGTTACTGACGATCGACACAGACCCGGTGGCGGCAGGGTATTCCCCCATTTTGTACAAATCCTGGCCATTTCCGGCGTAGACGATTACGCTGTCGGCCCCGGCGTCTACCGGCGGGATAGTCACGAGAATCCCTTGGGTGCCCGTTACAGTGATCGACGAGGTGTGCCATGCCGCTGATTCCTGGCCATCGGGTAGGCGCTGCGTCACGGTAACCCGGTAGGTCCCTGCCGCCAGGGACCCACCGGTCGTGGCCAAGGTCGGGGCTTCTAGGTGCTCAATTCCCCACGGGTGGGTCGCGCCGCTCTCGACGTAGCCGCGCTGGCCCGCGTCGTTCATGTAGTAAACCCGGCCTCCTGTCTCGTCGTAGGAGACGGGCGACCGGGGGGCCATGCCGTTGCGCAGCACGGTTTCTGTCAGATCGCGGTCGATCTGGACCAGATCGGTGCCTTTGACAGCCAGTCCAAAGTCGTTATTGCCCCATAGGCTGTGGTAGCTGCCCGCGGTAGCAAGCGTGTAGCCCGCGCGCTGCTTGAGCTTGCGGGCGTTGGTCAAGAAGACGTTTTCGGCTTCCAGCAGCGGAAATTTTGTCCGATCCGCATCGACCAGTTCTTCCGGCTCGACAACATTTGTCAGACCACTGAAGCCCCGAATTTTGTTCGTCGGCTGGTTACGCGGCATGGCTTTTTTCCGTCACATTCAATCTTAAATTGTAGTTCGTTTCGGGTTCGGGCTTACATCCTAGAGACGCTTCCTGTACTCCGCCCAAAACCGACAGAAAGCGTCTCCCAAATCCAACGTCAGTTGTCGGAGAAGATCGCCGTCGGGGGGTTTGGGGCGACAAAATCGAAGCTGACGACGTGCATCTGCCCCATTGGTCCCTCCAAGTTACCGTCGTCGATCGCTGTAAACGCCACCTTGTAGGTGCCGTCAAAACTCTGCATGTCTGGAATGTCGCGCAAGTCGTATTTGAGCGTGGGCGTTACCGGCAGTTCAATAAACGGCGCGGAAGTGTCCAGCGGCTCAGTGGCCGAATCGAGCTTGTAGTACATGCGGAATTTGACGACATCCGGGCTGGTGCTCGTCAGTTGCAAGATATGGTTCATTGGCCATCTCCAAAAGCAGGTTCAGGGGGTTTGGGCTTGATCACAATTACCCACGCGTGACCGTCCCAAGTCGTTTCGGGGTTATCCAGCCCGCCCCACCCGGAGACAGCGTCTCCGCTGACGGCGCGGGCTTGGAAGACTTGGCTGGAACTACGAGTCGTCTGAACCGTCATTGACGTTTCTGATGTTCGACCCATTTCTTCAACTGTTCCGTCATCGTGAATGATCCGAACTTCGTATTCGACTCCTCGGGTGGAGAGGACTTTGACTTCATCGGTGTCGAAGTCGTGCCCGCCGTTGATGCCGATTTGCGTGAACGTGCCATAGGTTTCGTCCTCTGCCTCGACGCTCAGGATTGGCTCAGGCTCGTCCGCGTCGATATTGACTCGCCCGTCATACACCTCAGCGTACAACTGCTTGCCGTGCTTCTGGAACCGCATCGTGTACCAGTGGTTGATCTGCATCTCACCGGGCAGCGCCTCACTGGTGCCCAGCTCGCCGGACAGCCAGTTGGTCCTTGTCTCGATGGTCAGATCGTCAGTACCTGAGTCCATGAAGAACCCGTAACCGTTACCGTCGATGTCAGTGATGGAATAGCGCACCGCGTTGCCGCCGTCCTCGTTGACCTTGCGTGCGTACAGCGTGATCTGGAAGTCGTCAGTGGGTTCAGTGAACTGCGCGACGGCACCGTTGGCGTCGTTGTTGACCGTCTTGCGCAGCACGCCGTCAACGGCGGTGACTTGCCCCGAGCGGAAGATCGACCATGGTGACAGCGTGTTGTCCACGGGATCGTGGAACACCTGATGGTAGAACACCGCGCCCCACGCAACGCTGTAGCTGTCGCCCGAGTAGTGGTGCGTGAAGCACGTAACCTGTCCTTCTTCGCACACCTCAAGGTATGGCTCAGTGCTGCCAATCGAAACAAACGAAACGCTTGCGAGTAGTGCAGCGAGCATCTTCATCAGAACAAGTTGGGCCAGACCTTGAACGAGTGGATGTCAGTCGACCATGTGCCTGTAGGCAGCTGGACCTGACCTTGGATCTTCCACGTACCGGTGGCATCAAGATCCCCAGTCTCGCTCAAATACCGAATTTTGCCGTCCGTCCCGTCCGTCGAGAAAGTAGCAGTTTTCGTCAAAGTTGTAGATTTGTCAGGCTTCAAAAAGTAAAGAACGATCGAGCTGGCTGAAGATATATCTACAACCTCGTTGATACCTGTCGTGTTGTTACATTCGTTGACCGTTAGCTCGAACACGGTTCCGATGTCGTTGAGATGGATCTCTTCTGTTGCACAAGCCATTACAGTTCCGCTCCGAATGTCTTTTGTCGAATAATACTAGCAGAATCAGTGTTTTCCCTAGTCACGGTGGCGTCCGCCAGCATGCTCCGGCGGACAGTTGCGGTGAAGTCGTCGGCTCGGGTCAGGGTCGCCTCGACCGTGAACAGGCGGCTTAGCGCGGCGTCGAACTCGATTAGTTCTTCAACGCCGATGAAAATCTTGAGGGCGGCTTGCTGCCCAGCGACCGTGATGGCCTCGGCCAAGCCTGTGAGGATGACGCTGGCATCCAGGTCGGCCACGCCCGCGTGGCCAGTGACAGAAGTGACGCTTTCCGTTGCTGTCCCGAGGAAATCAAACGCCCCGGTGCCGAGCAGGCCCGTGACCGTGATGCCTTGCTCTAGGCCAGTCGCACTGAAATCGTACTTGGTTGCGCCGAGCTGGCCAGTCAGGGCAACAGCCTGATTGCCCCCAGTGCCGTAGAAGTTTCCGCCAAGATTTAGACTGGCGGCATGCCCCAGAGTAGTACCAGACCCACTGCCACCAGTATTACGCCAGCCAAGAACAACATCGCCTGCTTGTCCCGTTTCTGCTGCTGCGCCAGCCGCTGTCGAACTGACCGCATATGACGCTCGTATCGATCCTGCTCGTCCGGTGGTATCACCATTGGTTGCCAACCCTTCGCCCGTGAACGGGACGTTGTCAGAAGTGCTGAGCGAGGCTGCCCAGCCTGTGACAGCGATGACATCTTGGGTGCCTCCGCCCCCTACGCCGTGTATTGAGTCCCCAACCTGTCCGGTAACAGTAGCAGCATCTTCACTGCCGGTATCTAGGAAATCAGCGAGTAACGCGCCCAGTTCGCCGGTGATCGCAACTGTTTCGGCCTGCCCCGCCGACGGAATCATGTCGAAGGCGACCGAGCCACCATAGCCCGTGACTGCCGCTACGTCTTCGCTGCCAGTGTCAGCCCAGCCTAAAACCTGATCGCCAACCTGCCCAACGACCGCTACAGCGGCGTTGGTGCCGGTGCCAACGAAGCCTCCGCCGATCTTGGCATCAGCTGCGTGGCCAGTGACCGCGATGACCTCTTCGTCGCCTGTAGGCGCGAAGCCTAATTGGGAGATTTCTCCTATTTGACCTGTACCGGAAACGGCCTCCTGCTGACCGGTTCCGGTCCAGTCGAACGCCCCGGTGCCTGCTTGGCCGGTAACAGCGACCGAGTTTTCGAACGCCGCCCCGACGTAACCTGCTGAAATTGCTCCGGCGTGTTCGGTAATTGCTACCGCAGTGGCCGTGCCGGTACCGGTGAAGTCGATCTGCGTGGTGAGGGTCAGATCACCGACCTGACCTGTGACGTTGGCAACGAGTTCGCTGCCAACCCCAGTGAAGTCCGTCAGCAGCTGTCCAACATGGCCTTGGACAGCGACCGTTCCTTCCTGGCCGGTGCCAGCCAAATCGAACGCTACGGAACCGCCGTTGCCGGTGACTGCTACGGTGCCTTCTTGCCCCTCTGGCGAGATGCCATAGGCCATCGATCCGTTGTGACCGGTGATGGCAACAGCGTCTGCTGTACCTTGATCGACCTTACGAACGTTGAAGTAATCAAGCGCGAAGGTGTTGCTGGTCTCAGTCGTGTAGAAGAAGAGGTAGTCCGCTCCTTCATACAACAAGACATCGGTGTAGTCACCGCCTGCGTAAACGGTCGTGCCGTAGTTATCACCTAGCCGTGGTCTGCCACCACCAATGGCGAAGCTGTCGAACGAATACCGTACCTGATAAGGCAGTCCATCATCGGCATAAGGCATCGTGTACCGAATGAATCGGTTGATCGCCCTGTTCGGAAAATCAGCTATGCCGTTCCCAATAACGATGCCTGCAGACTGCACCCAGTTATCAATGTTGAATTCGGCATCGGCGTTGGCAAGCACCCAGTCGTCGTAACCAACGTCGATCCTGATGGTGTTGGTGAGCGTTCCTGCCTGACCAGAGATGGATACTGAGTCTGCCGACCCTTCGCCGCCAACGCCTGTAACGAGATCACCGGCCACCCCTGAGACAGTAATCGCGTCGGCAACTCCGGTCCCGGTGAAGTTGACACTAGACGACGTGGTCAGCGTACCGGCGTAGCCCGTGCCTGCGACGACTTCCTGCGCACCCGTGTCTACGAACGACGTGGGTGCGTAGTTGTAGTGGTTCTGGACCCGCGCCAACGGTAGCGCGTAGTCATAGATCGCAACTTGGTCGATGACGCCATCGAAATGGCTAACGACCGACGACCGCTCCAACGCTGCGATCGAAAGCGTGTCTCTGCTGGTAACGTCATCGAACCACTGGCCGCTGTTGGTGCCAGAGATCAGGCTTAGGGTTTCCTCAGTCCCGTTGATGTACGCCTTGATAGTTGAGCCATCAGACGTAACGACAACGTGGTAGACCGTGTCTGCGGCAAACGTCTGTTGTCCATACAGGATGACCAGATCGGTGCCGTTCTCGCGCAAGTTGATGTTCAACTTGCCGGTATTAGTCAGGCCGATGTTGAAAAAGTAGTTGGTCGAAGCGGTATCGCAGGACGCTACCAGCGTTGACCACGAAGTTACGGTGCTTCCCGGCTGGCACCAGAACTCGACCGAACCCTGTCCGCCCGTCGCAGAGGCAAAGCCCAGACGCGCCCACTGCGACGAGCCATCAAAGCCCATTGCAACGCCGTTTTCCTTAATCAGCGCATTTTCTTCGGTCGGAATGCCGTACCGGATGCCGTCGCCAGAAACCTCAGAGTGAACGTAGAACGGGCTGATCGTTCCCGAAACGACCGTGAAGTTGTCGAAATCGACAGTGGCCGTCGTGTTGTCGGTGTTGCACTGCGCCCGCAAAACGATGTAGCAGGGCGATGTCGGCCGGGTGCCTGCCGTGTCCAGCGTGACCCAATTGGTAAGCCCATCCTTGGATTCGCAGGTAATGACCGCGCCAGTCCGCTTGATCCGTAGCGAGCCAAACGTATTGATGCGCCCGGAAAGGCTGGCCGACCCGTCAGCCGCCATGCCGACGAAGTAAGAGTTAGCAAGGCCAGTTTCATGCGCTCCTGCATACGCTTCGTTGTACGGTGACTCGTAATGGAACGCCGTCAACAAAAGCGCGTACTTGTTGCCGCTGCCAGTGAAATCGAGATTCTTAAACTCGACCTCAACCTCGAAATCGCCCGACAACAAGTGCTGCGACGAAACGCCGTAGACCGCTGGCGAGGTCGTATCAACGTCCAGAGTAACGCGCATGGCATTACCCTGAATCTCTTTTGTCCCGACGCCGTTCCCGTCGTCGTAGTTCCGCCAGAGCGACTCGTCTACAGCATCGCCGTTCGTACCGGTAAACGTGTCGTCAATGCTTGATGGGTGAACATCGCTCAGGGTCCAGTAGCCTGCAGGCTGATGCAGGACGATAAGTGACCGGTAATCATTGGCGAGTTGGCCGACCTGACCAGCGCCTGCTCCGGTGCCAGCAACGGCCTCACCGACAAAGCTAGTAGACAGCGTGCCGACCTGACCCGTAACCGCGGCAGCCTGCTCTGAGCCGGTGCCAGTAAAGTCGATAATCGTCGTGTTGGTGAGTGCGCCCACCCAGCCATCAACGGCAACGTAGTCTTCTAGCGTGCCGTCGATGTCGTTCCAGCCCAGCGAGATGTCGCCACTCTGCCCGGTGACCGCTACCGATTCGTTGGTGCCGGTGCCGATGAAGTCAGAAGAGTGGACCCCTGCCTGCCCGGTGCCTGCGGCAGTGTCAGCAACTCCAGAACCCACGAAGTCTGCGGCTATGGTGCCCGCTTGACCGGTTCCAGCTACCGACCCATTGACGCCGGTGCCGGTGAAAGGCGTGCCAGAGACAATCTCGAACGGACCAACATCATAGTTGGTGTCTTGCGGGCGGGACGTACCAATGATGTCGGCACTGGGGATCGTGACTCCGTATATCTCGGCGTCATTGTGGTAGTTGATGGCGTCGTTGTCAGCGTGATCCTTCAGCCGAAAGTCAAGCGTACCGCTTAGGCTTTCAAAGTACGCCTCGTACCCCGTACCGGTCGGGGTGGTGTCCATGAACGTAACGTCTTTCTGGCTGTTGGCGAACGAATCAACATCGTCACCGTCGCCCGTATCGACAGTGCTGCCGCCGAAGTCATGCTGGTCGTAGACCAGACAGTTACCCACACGGATCGTGTGCTGTGTCTCGCCGCGATCCGTACCTGATGCGCGAGTGTTAACGCCACCCGCATAGGCAACAACCGCTTTCTCTTGCGAATGGATCAGGCAGTTCTGGATATTCCAGTTTGAGTAGTAGTTGTCACCACCCGATCCGGCAGAGCCGTAGGCAACGACAATGGCACCCGCTTGATAGTCGTTGATCCCGCACTTGTAAAATAAACACGAGTTGATGTTAACGGTCAGCGTCGTGCTGGCGCTTTGCGCCGCAAACATCTGGTGGTTGATGCCGCAACGGTAGGCGTTGTAGAAAACGCACTGTTCGATGTTGATTGTGCCGTTGGGTGCGTTGCCTGCGCCGCCGTTGATATAGAACAGGTCGGAGTCGCTGGTACTTTGCGTCGAATGCAGGTAGCAACCTTTCAGGTTTAGCGTCTCGCCCTGGTAGCACTCCCATCGCACTACCTCAGACGAAGTACCGGTGGCGTCGTGAATGATCTCGATGCCTTCGATGGTCATCTCGTCATTCGCGCCCATCGACTGAATACTCAGCGCCCGGCCGGTGCCCGCCCCGGTGTACTCAAGGCGGTAGTTGTTAGTGCTAGTCGGTGTCCACTTAGCAGTGCCGACAGCGCGGATAGTCAAGTCCTTGCTGGCGAGGTCGATCTGCGTTGAGCTACTGTCAGCCGATGACCACGAGCCGCTGATCTGAATGACATCGCCGCTTGACGCTGCCGTTATAGCTTGCGCCAGCGTATCCCACTCATTACCGCTATTGCTTGCGCCGGGGAATACGTACTGGTCAGCACCGAAGACGCCAATACCAGCCTGACCTGAACCAGTTGCAGTTCCTGCGAGACCAGTACCAGTGAAGTCGGGTGATGTGGCTGTGAGAATGCCCGCTTGACCAGAACCAGCCGCTGAACCAGCCGCGCCAGTGCCGGTGAATCCAGTGCTAGGAATACCACCGTCGTTGATGGCGATATAGAAGTTGTAGTATTGAGTGGACTCAGCCTCGCTGTACTTAACCTTGAAGCCAGTGCTATCAATGGAACTCAGCGTGAACGTTTCGTCCGTGCTGTTAAATGGGCAGTGCAGTCCAATAGCGTCGTCATCATAGCCGCACTCAGCGTCTCCACCGCTAAACGCATCGTTGACTGCCCAATAAACGCTGGACTCTTTGACACCATCGCTGACTCCAACAGCAACGCCGAGGTCTGAAGCTGTCTCAAGGTCATTGAGCGTGTCGTTCATAGTTGAGACGAACGCGAACGCCGCTGGACGGATGCCTATGCCTGAGACAGTTACCTCGCCGTCTGCTGCCGTTGCGCTTTGGAACCAGCCTATCGCAGCATCGTCGTGGTCTTCACACTCGATGGCGAGATACAGAATGCGGTCGTCAGCATCGTAGTTGTTGACCGTGATGCCGACCGAACCATTCAGACCGGTGCAGTTCGCTGTCCAGATATTACCGTATGGACCGCCGTATACAGCGAACTCGCTGTTGCTGCTATCGCTGAACGCAACAGCCGTAGTCTTACGAGACGCATCACCCCATGAGACGCAACCTTGCGTGACCGTATCATTGGAGTCGATGTGGATAGCACCAAACGACATGTAGCCGTGGACAGTGTTACCAACCGAGACACCCTGGCCGATGGTGCCCGCCAGCACCAACGACGGCCTAAAACCGAAGTTGATAGTCTGATCAGCGGTGAACAGCGCCTTTACATTCTTGACACCCTTGAACAACCATACGGTGACGCGATACTCAGTAGTCGTGTTATCCGTAGCAATGGATAACCGTATGCCGTCGGTGATAAAGCTAGCATCCCAATCTGCCTCAGTAGTTGAGCCAGAACCGCCGCCACCTGTCTCTCCGTAGAAGACGCGGCCAATGCCTGCGTTGTCGTGCCGCCGACCGGAGTTGGTCGTAGTAGGACCGTCCTCGGTACCAATACCCCAACCGATGTCATCAGTACCATCCATGAAGCCGATGGAGATGATGGCATCAGCTCGGGGATTAGTGCCTGGAGATGCGCCGCTGATAAGAACAACGGCACCATCTGGAGTGCCGAAGCCTGTCTCGGTTATGTCATGGTCTGTTGCATCGGCTGGCGTAAGGTCGTTGAGTACCTTGAATTGATAGCGCGTGCCGATAGACCAGTTGGTGTTCCCACCGTTGTCCGTACTGTTCGTTGCGTAGATGCGACCAGCGGTGACGGTCGAGTTGCTGATGGTCACATAGTCAGCGTTGACGTACTCAGCATCAGTGAGGTCAAAGTCAGCGTCGTCAATCTCAACGTTGTTACCCGACGAGCCGTTGATGTCCCACCCTGCTAGTGGCTTGAGACTGCCGCCACCAACGCTATCGGTGATTGTGAAGCCAGCCGCAACGGTGATTGCGCCAGCTACTGAAATCGTCTGGCCGTTGAGGTCAAGCTCGCCTGCCGTACAGGTCAGCGAAGCTAACTCCAAGTCTTGAGTGAACTTCACCCATCCTGACGACTTGTTGATCGTCGTCGCAGGAAGGGTTTGGTGGCCGGACCTTTTACTGAATCCGTCTACGGTCTGGTTGTTGGTTCCCGTAAAGGTGATCGTGGTCGTACCCCACGTCACCTCAACACGGTCATGATAATCACTGCCGTCGTTCAACTCCATCAACACATCACCCTCGAACGTCAGCGAGGGGTTGTTCGTGTCGAAGTCGTAATACTTGGTGTTCAATCCTCCTGGGCGCATCGTGAACGCGCCTTTGAAGGTCATCGTGCCGGAATAGACGTGCGTCTGCCCACCGTTACCGCAAAGGGTTTGGAACGTGGGATAGATAACAGCACCGCTACCAGCATCGAGCGTCCGCGTAGAACCGTTGGTCTGGTCGCGCCAAGAGCAGACTCCCGTTCCGTGGATTGTCTTACCGTTGAGAGTCCAATACTCGGCCTTGAGTCCATCTCCATAGATGGACTCTAAATCGAAGTTGACGGTGAACGTGCCGGTGTAGTTGCTGTTGATCTGAACGCCATCAACACTGTCACTGTTCCCGGTGATACCGCAAGTGACAGCACCGTTGTAAACCGCGCCGTCAAGGATGGCTTTGTCGCTGCTGCCTGGGAGCGCGTTGTTGTCCCAGTTCGTGCCGATTAGCCAGTCAGCACTTGTGTCGCCATCAAATGTCCGATCAGCCACGTTACAGTCCTATGACGCGCTCATTAAATCTCGTTGATGCGTTCGATCAGTTCCGTCTCGTTGGCGTACCAAGCAACACGGTTTTCGGTCAGGATCATGATTTCTTTGAAATCACGTAGAAAGTTACGCCGTTCGGTGTCTCCTACCTTGGCTTGATACTTAGTGATGAGCCAGTCCAACTGGTTGGACTCTTCTGTGTCCAGGTTCCAGTAGTTCTTAAACTGCTGCACGGTAACTTGGCCGTTGTGAATCTCGGCCAAGCCCGCGCAGAAGACATGGATAGGAATGTCTTCCTCACCGCCCGCAATGTGCGCGACGCGCTCTAACAAAGACATGTCCTACCCCCTTGTTACGGCGTCAGTGCGAAGGTAGCGAGACCGTTGGCGACGTTCCACGATACGTCGAAGTCACCGTTAGTCGAGCTGACGTTAGCACCGCCGCCATCGTTCAGGTCCATGTAGCCGACGATCAGATCGCCTGCGACCAGAGAACCACCAGCTCTACGTACGACATAAAGGTAGCGCGCCGAGATGGTTACGCTGTTGCCGAAGTCCACGTCGTCCGCGTCGAACTTGAAGTTACGACCCGACGGGTTGGACCACGCTGCGCCCGAGATAACCTGAGCGGTGTAGTCGCCATCGGCGCACTCGTTGCCGCTGATGTCCGAATACACGTCATCGTTGGCAGTTGAAGGGGTTTGAGCATTATCGACCAAGACCGCGACGAGGGTGTCGGTATCCAAGTCAATGGTGCCATTGAGGAACGCCAGGAAACCTGGGTCCGTGAAAGTGAAGGCTCCTACAGCCATGATCTTCTCCTATCGTTCAACCTTAAAAATGATCGTTCGTTTGACGTAAGCGTCAAAGCTGACGATCTCTCGCCATTCGTTGATGTACGCAAACTGTCCCGTGACATCAACTTGTTCCGCTACGCCTACGTTCAAGTAGTCCGTAGTGATCTGTCCGAACTGCCCGTCTACGAGACAAGCATCCTGCGTCGCGAGTCCGCTCCATCCGACCCCGATGCCGCCCGACCAGCTGTTCAGCAAGCCTTGCGCATTTGTGCCCAAGCCGATCCAATCGGCTACCAGCTCACCCTGCCACTGCGTTACCGCAGCGACGTCGTTTAGGCCCGTTCCTCGCCAGTTGATGTCGCCAGGAACACCCGCGTCGCAGCGGTATCCTCGCGTCGCGAGTGCGAGCGGGAAGTTGGTGCAGCCACCTCGAAACCCGCGTGTCGCTCTCGCCAGCTGGCTCATGACCTACTTACCGTTGTCGTACCTCCTGCTTCAGAGATAGTCTGACTGATGCTGCCAGCAGTCACACTGCTGTCTGTAAAATCGACATCGGTTTGCGGATCAAGGCCCATCAGCTTCCACACCTCTTGGAGATGATTGCCGTAGACCGCTTCGTTGACTAGGTCCAAGTTGCCGTTGATCGTACCAGTCTCAAGCTGGTTGCCGTTCTCATCAACGCACTTGGAGTTTCCGCGCGTCACGATCTGGCCGTTGACGCACGTCGAATCAATAATGGCTTGGCCCGAGCTGAAGTCCAGCGATACTGAACCCGCCCCCGTCTTGTCAATGAGCTTGATGCCGCCTGCGTAATTACGCATGGCCAGCGGCGTATCCTGATCGTCACCGACGCCGTTCATGTCGATAACTGGCGTGCCTGTACCCGGTACGCCTGAGAAGCAATCGAGGAAGAAAGCCGGGGAAGTGCCGCCAAGAGTTATGGTGCCGCTGTCAATCATGCACTGAAAAACGAAGCCGTTTATATAGTTCAAATTCTTGATTACGGACCGTCGGATGATCGTGCCGCCGTCGAGGTTGCCGGTAACAAACGCCTCGGTGATTTCGCAGTTATTAGTCACCGCAGCGGCGTCGATGGTAATCATCGTACGCACGGCGTTCTCACCCTGGAGGTGGAAGTTGCTGACGTCATCGCCTGTCGTCAACGTGGCACTGCCGACAACATAAATCTTGCGCGGCAGCCCACGCGTCAGCGCAATAGTTGTCGCATCCGTAAAGTTGTCCACCGGGTTGGCCGCGTTGCCGATGGGTTCGTTGCTGCTCGTGTACCCGGTGCCAGATAGCCCAGATGTCTGGTCTACCCACACGCCGCCTTGGAACGAGCTGAACTCCAACTGCGACGCCATGACCGGCGTAACGCCCTGCGTTACAGGCTGCAAGCCAATGATCGCTGCCGTGTACGCACCGTCCGTCGGGTTGATCGCCTGAATAGCCGAGTCTTCAGCGGCAAGGTTGCCGCTGAGGTATACCGTAATGTCTTCCTCCGGCGGTTTGATCCGCCACCCGTAATCGTTACGCAGGAAGTAGTAGTCACCAGCGTTGATGATCGCGGACAACGGGTCACCGCCAATCGTTCGGAAGGCCGGTAGGTACTTTGCGTTGTCACTCAGCACCGCCCAGTCCTTCCACCGACTGTACACGTCCTTCACGCTGACCTGGGTTTCGCCCGAGGCCAGCGTGATGACTTTGTTTGGTCCGTCGAAGGTGATAGGCATTACGGGTTGCTGTAGTTACGTTCCAGAGCCGCAACGAGGGAGATACTCTGCCCTGTGGTGCGGGTGATCGTATGCGTCGTTGACACGTACTGCCCCGTATCCAGGCCAATCGCCACGACGGTTACCGGCGCATCGGTTCCGTCAGAACCGGACCCCCGCTGGGTATTGCCATCGTAATCGAACGTGAAGCTGATGCTCGACGCCGCACCTACGTTGCCGGAGATGTCTGATCCGCCGTTGTCGTCCACAAGAATTGCCCCGGTGGTACCGAAGTCATTGCCTGCGTCGTCACCCGCGTCGTCGTTCGTGAAGAACATACGATAGATTGCATTGGCATCGTTCTGGAGCGTTGTAGAGAAGTTGATCGTACCAGCGGCGACGAAAGGGAAAGTTCTTTCAGCACCGGTGTCGTCAACAAACACCACGCTGTTGATGTCGTTTGAATCCAAGTTATCCGCATCGAGCGCAACACCTCCCGACGTGATCTGCTTGGTTTTGAACGTATCGCCGACGTACTCGGCAAGTTCGTCAGCGAGGTAGCCGTTGACAGTACCCGCCGTGCCGCCGTCGTTGATGTCGCCATCGGTTGTCAGCTGCGTCTGGATAAACGCATACGTCTTCAGCGCGTTGGCCGAGTTCGGATCGACAACTACATGGAAGTTATGCGGACCACCAGACAGGTCAGTAGTCAAAAACGTATTAGACGCTTGAGCAGCTGAGTAGTAGTCGATGGTCATGCCGGTGTACGGGCTGAGATCGCTGTACTTCAGATCGGTGCCTTCGCTCAACGGGAATCGGTAAGCGATGTAGGTCAGCGTGCTAACACCGATGTCGGTCGTAGTGACCTGACCGAACGTCTTGCCAAGGATACGGATACGTGCGGTCAGCACCTCTGAACGCTTGTCGAAGTTGCCGTCGCTCACACCCCCGTAGATTTGCACGCCTTCGTCTACCGGCCCCGCGTAGGTGAACTCAGTCCGAGAAGTGTCAGAAGCGAACGAATAGTACGCCTTGTCGCCCACGGTCTTCGAGGTCGAGTCGATGTTACCGAGGGTGATGATGCCCGCGTACTCGCGAACGATGCTGCCGCTGTCGCGCTCAGCCCAGCCAGAGAGGCGGAACAGCTGGCGAGTCGCGTCGGCCTGCGGACGCCAGTCGTTGATGAATTCGAAGGATTCCGGCGTGATCGTCTCCATCGGGAAGAGGAACTTGACCGCCGTCGCGTTCGTTCTCCAGATTTCCTTCAGCTTCGAGTACAGGCACTGGAGCGTCACGCCGTCGTCCGACAACGCACCGGTCTTGGTGAGTTGAATGGTCGGCGGCGAAGTATCGGTGATCACCGACACCATGAAAGTGCCCGTCGCGGTATTGGTGACGACCTCAAAAGTCAGATCATCTGGGTCAGTTATAAGAGCCATTTCGCTACTCCATCAAGGGTTTTCATAAGCATAGTCCGGCTCAAGAGAAACCGGGATCAGTTTGTCGCCGCTTATCGCTATGTTCTGTTGGTACAGAACCTTGTAGTCATTAGCGATGACGACCAGATCAATCGCGGCGACAGATACCGACAACTGATAATCACCACTAGATGAAGAAGTCCGACCAAGCTCATTCGATGTGGCGTTGTCCAGCAACACGATAGTCGAACCTGTCGGTGCGCCATTGATCGTAACGAGCGCGGGAGATTCGATAATGATTCCGCCCCCGGCCGTCGAATTCACTTTGTCGTATGTGATATCGGTAGTCCCTGCGTTGACTAAAGTCAGCGTGTCCGTTCCTTCGTAGTTAATGAACAAGCTCGCATCCGGGTCAAAGGCCACGTTGGTCAACGTCAACGTGAAATCCCCTCCGCCTGATACCGCTTCGATATCCAAGCAGCAGGCAGCGTCCGCTGGGCTTGTATTGTCTAGGTTGTTTTCGACCCATGTTTGCATGTTTGCCTCGGTATCAGAGGCAATCGTCTCATCGGCCAGCGCGCCCAGCTGGAAGGCGAGCCGGTGGTGCATCGCCGTCCAGCCAGGATTAGGCATTGTGCCGTTCGTTTCGGTCCCGGCCCATGACGCCCAATGGGCAACATTCATAGGTGCGCCCACGTAGTCAATGTCGGTTCCGCCTGTGTTCAGGCTCGCGGAGTTACCGATAGCCAAGTCACCAGAATGGGAGGAAAACGTCGCACGGCCGACCGGGTTCCCGGCAGTGTCAGACTGGCGCTTGCCATCGACTAGCAGCCATGCGGCGTTCTCGAAATTGGTTCCTTCGAAGTAGCTTGTGGCCATGTAGACGCGATTCGGCTTCAGCGCCTTGTCGCTGTATGCCTGGATCTCGAAATCGTTTTCGTCAGAGAAATTTCCAAGCAGCTTGTTCCCAAAGCCGACGCTCCAATAGATGTTATTGACCCCGCCGCCCTCTTCGTAGATAAGGCCGAGACCTTTGACAATCTCATCCAGCTTGAACCAGACCATCAGTTGTCGGCGTTGATGCAGGTTCGTGACGTTCACATAGGCGCTGTTCGGGCGCTCCGCCTTGTCAGTCGTATCATTGAAGTCGTAAGAGTTCGTTGTATCCCGCGTCAGCGGATCGGCCGTGAGTCCTGGCGTACCCGCTTGCTGATCATCCCAGGCTTGCGTTGCGCCGGGGTTCTGCGCGTCTTCGAGATTTGCGTCGAACGGATGGTAGTGATCCGGGTTCAAAATCGTATCGACGTAGTTCTGCATTGTGCTTGTGCCGAGCATGACCGGGATCGGTGGCGATTGCAGATCGTTGTCCGTGTCCACGAACAGGTAGATCAGCCCGTTGGTCAGCCCTGTCGTGTTCGCCGTAAACTTGATCAGGTTGTTCGACCACGACTTGATTGTTTGCGTCGGCTCTGTGCCTGATCCCCACGTCCTGTTACTCGACAGCTTGAGCGTGCCGGTTCCTTGCGCGGCTTCGAAGTTTGAACCGACCACCCACAGGTCGTCAGAGCCTGAGAGAATGACGCACGGAACCGAAGTAACCTCCGGTGCGGGCAAACCAAAGTAGAAGCTGGTGGCGACAGTACGATCACCAGAGTCATTCGTGACAAAGACGTACAAAGTGCCCCAGCCGAATGCACCTTCGTCCAGATCGAAGCTGATTGACGTATCAGACCACGACAGACTTGTTGTCTGGTTGACCTTAGTCGCCGTGGCATAGTCATCAGTGTCTGCTACTTCGATCTTACCGGTGCCCTGCGTGGCTTCAAAGTTGAACCCCGCCACCGTGATTGGGCTGTCAGCAAGAATGTCATCATCCGTCGAGGAGACGCTGTTGATGCCGATAACCGGGTTCTCGGCAAAATAGAACGTATAGGTGTGATACTCAGGCGTCGAATTCGACGCGCCATGTGTCCAGTCAGGCGGTGTATAGCTGCCGGTGCTAAGTCCAGAGTTCAGCAAGTCAGCGGAAAATGAATCCCGGTGATCCGCGCCGTGACCTGCACTACCACCGTATTGATACTCTCTCAGCGTGTAGCCTGTAGGTGCTCCCACAGAACTGATGTCGTCGTGAGTCGCCGCATGGAAGACCACAATACAAGCCGGTGAGGTTGAGATCGTCACGCTCGGATTGGGTGGGTTACAATCGTTTTGCGCCCACTGCCAAGAAAGCTCAATCAAAGCGTTGCCACTATTAGCCCAGCCATTAGAGGAGTCTGTGCGATAGACAACCAAGATGCCCGTCATCGGCTCGTTGGTTCCGCCAGAGTTCCATGTGAACGTAGGATTAGGCTCAGATCCGTCGTGGATCTTCCAATAGATCGCCGTCTCTTGATCGCGTCCACCGGTTGACCGGTTGTAGTCCTCGCGTGTCCAGCCGTTACCGCCGCCGCCATCGTCATCCCATACCTGTGCTCCGGTGTTCTCCGACTGCTTCATAAAAGCGATCATGAGATCGTCAGTCGTCGCACCAGCAGGAATAGTCATCGTCAGCGACTGTGCGCCAGCGCTTGTGACTGTATCGCCACCGATGTAGGAGACGGTCACTGGCGCGTCTCCTTCACCCACTTGTCGAACAACGCTGTTACGGCGGCTTTTGCACGATCGAACTCATGGCGACCGGCCGGGACTGACGCTGTGAAGATGATACTTCCCTCCTTGTAACGGTCTTCGTCATCAAGCGCGTGATCGGACCACTCTGCATAGAACAGATCGCCATCCTGCCAATACTTGATATTGCGCTTACTGATCATGGGTTTTCGTAGCTGCGGTCGAGGAACTGAACAACGTCGATTGATACATCAGACGACATGTCCAGAGACTCAAGACGGGCAATCTTGTAGTCCAGGCTTATGATCTGGATATCGACACTTGCCACGCTGATCGTTGCAGAGAACGTCCCGCTGGTTACGTCTTCCTGTCCGGCGACCTCTGTCTGTGTGCCAGCCTCGTACACCCGTATCTCGGTTGGGTTCTTTAAGTTGGTCAACGTCAGCTGCGACGGATTAAGGATGTTGAGAGTTCCAGAACCGATAGTAGAACCAATGCTGGCATTGGAACCGTTAGTATTTGTCCAATTGCACGTCCCACTCCCGGTGTACTGTACGTGGATGGAAGCGAGGGGATCAAAAGTGACGTTATCCGCGCTGAGGTCAATGTTGCCAGCCACATCCACTCGAATACAAAGTGGGACATTGGGACGGACGCTACTAGCCAGAGCGTCAAGACCAGACTGCGACGTAATCGTGACATCAGGTAGCGCTCCCTTCTCGAACAGTTCCTCGCGAATCTGTGTCGGCGTCGGAATGACGCCCTGCCATGTCGCCCACTGGTTGTAATAGCCATTCACGGCGCTGACCACGCGGAAGCCCGCCGTATCACCGATTCGGAAATCGCCTGTGCCCGTCGATCCGCCGCAGCGCACCGCGCCCGTACGCGAAGACATCGCAGACCCGGTATCGTCTTCTGTGATCGTCTGCGCGACACCATCCACGTACCCGAACAGCTTGTTTGTGTCGTCGTAAACCAGGGCAAGGTGATAGGCGCGATTCAGTTCCAGCTTCTGATTTGCTACGATATTGATCGTGTCGCTCGGGCTTACCAAGTCAAACTGCACCGAGTTCCCGAACCCGCCGACGATCTGAAAACACGTTGAGTTGTTCCCGTCGCCAAAGATACGGAACGGAGGACGCTGAAAGTCTGTGACCTGAAACCAACCGGCGTAGCACAGGTCATTTACAGCCGTTGTCGTCGTTGAGCCTGTCGGGCCGGTACAGTTGTCGTTTGTACCGTTTGTCACGACACTGTTGGTCACGTCCTCGCACAGCGCCGGACCAGTCGTGTCCATGCCGCTGTTGGTCATGTTGGTGGCCCCGGTATCCGCCAGGAAGTCGCCGTCAAACGACCACCGGAAGTCCGGGCTTAGGGCGTCTATGTCGGCGCTGTATGCCATCAGACAATCGTCGCCTTGGTCGTGCGGCCTTTGGCCTCAAGCAACTCAGCCATCGCGATCTGAATCGCGCCGATAGCTTGCAGCAGCGCCGGTTTGCCCGACACCGCGCGCTCCTGGGCGAGATTCAGAAAGTCCGGTACGTCCAAACTGTGAACCTTCGGTGCGTAGTGCCGCTTGCCGTCAGGGTCTATCGCATAGAGCCGGTAACCCACACGCAAGTCGTAGCGCGGATGCTCGCCTTCAACGACCTGTGGGTGCTGCGTGATGTCCAGCGACTCCATGAACACCCGGTTGTACGCCAGCTCAGGGACAACGTCTGCGCCTGTAATTTCAATGCCCATTAGACTACCTGCGGTATCTCCATGATGGCCTCAGCCATGATCGTAAGGCGCTGTTTGCCGTCCTCACCTCGTACACCACCCCAACGCGCGGGCTTGCCGTACGGTGCGTCAATGCGAACATCCAAATGCACGCCGTAACCCTGTTGCCAATTGCTGTAGAACCCGATCCCGGTGAACCCCGCCTTGATCGCGTAGCTGATGAACTTGTGAGCGTCCATCGCATCCGCTATGCCGCTCGGTATCGTATCGACCGCGCGGACCTCGCCCCACCGTCGTACGTTGTGCTGAGACTGGCTATCGTCTTCCCGACCTATTGCCGACCGATGTCGGCTAATGTTGATCGGTTGCCCCCAAGCCGAGCGCAACACATCAAGCCGAACCAGCAGCTCGGGTGACGTCTTGTCGTACCATCCTTGGAACTCATCGGGCTTGAAGAAGTGCAGTCTCACGGATGCGCGTGGTTCATCAGTTGATAAATGAGTGTGAACGCGGTGCCGATAACAGCCAGCAACGCCGTAAGCGACACCGCTACCATCGTTCGAACAAAAATTTTCCGATCCTCCCGTTCTTCCTTGACGTGCTGTTGAAACTCATCGTTCAGCCTTGAGACATCTCTCTTCAAGTCCTCGTGGATGATGTCTGCTTCGTTGTGCATAGACTCAAACTGTTGCATGACGCTTGCGCGGATCTCTTCCTGCAAGATTTCGTTCGCCTGCATCTTTCCTTGAATCTTTAGCGTCGTCTCCTCGACGTTCCGCAATCGTTCTGTCAATTCCATCTCTTCGTCTCTTGATTCGAAAACGTAGAGCTGATCTATCTGTCTACGCAGAGGGTGATGTATGGTTGCTACACTCATTTAGAGTCCATCCTCACAGGTAGTTCATTCAAAGAATCCCTTCACCAACGGTTTTGGCTTTTTGTTATCGATGATTTTTCGCTTCTCCAGCGTCCGCGCGCCGGTATAGCCTAGGTATCCGACCCCGAACAGCGTCCACATCTCTCCCGGTATGGCTTCGAGCCACAAAGCAACGCCCTCAGTAACGGCTGCTGCGGCATCAGGCTTAAATGCGAATAACAGCCCAAACGGTATCGCCGCAAGTATGAAGAGATACACCACGTACAGGAACGAGGGGCGCGCTCTGGAGGTCCAGGCATCTTTGCTCTTAGCCTCAACGATGATGGCGCTTAGCTGCAGCTCAATCTCGTTCAGCTCACCGCGCTGCTGCAGTTCAACGAGCTTCTGCTTTGCCTCCGCCTTGGCTTTCGGGTCGGGGATCAGCTTGTCGATGAGCTTCATCGCCACGCCGATAACGGGGACGACTGGGAAGGGCATCAGACAATCCCGCCGTATCCCGTAGTGCCGGGAGTGCGATACTTCCGACGGAAGTATTTGTGGGCTTCAGGTACTACCTTGTTGTTCCATTGCGATTTCGCCTCCCGCGCCCGAGTCATGTCCTGCGTCTCCGCGTCTTGCTTGTTGAACGCAAGTGCTTTCGCGTACCACAGGATCTTATAATGGAAGAGCGGGTCGATTTCGAGTTCCGACCCGGTGCTGACAACGTCTTCCAGTGGCAGTCGGTAGACCGACCACTCGATAGTGTCGTCGACGGTAGACTCCGGCACGAGCCTTAGCTGAGCAGCATCCATGTCGGTGATGACAAAATCCGGCACGCCGGTTGTCGAACGCCAATCCGAGCGCTGCGCAGTCAAGCCGTAGTCATCAGTCACGTAGCCGCGAGCAATCTCGACTTGTGTCGTCGGTTTGATCACCCGCCCGTACGTCGTCATGTAGCCTTCGCGTATCCGCGCAATCAGCGGATCACGCAGAATCCACTTATCCCCGGCAGTGACCGTGGACGTGAACGAAGTCGCGTCAGGCAAGACATCGACTTCCAGGCACAGCTGTTTCTGCGCCTGATCGATGTAGTGGATCAACTCGGCGTTGCTCCACAGAGAATCTGAATCGGGCGTCTGGCCACTACCCGGATACTCCGGGTCTTCTAAGTCCAGCCGCAGTTGTGCGAGTAGCTCGGTAACCGTGGCCATCTGCCCTCCTTCTAGCCGTTAGCCGTCAACTCCGGCTTCAAGGCATTCCAGATTTCATTACGTTCAGACGCCGGGATCTTGAACCCCAGCTTCTCATTCAGCTTGTGAACCTTGGGCGTGCCATTGGCATCGAACTCGTTCGGATCATTCAAGCCGACCATGTCGCGCATAACCTGCTGGACATAGACCTTGCGGGCCTCGCCCTGCGGTTCTTCCGCGAGCCGCTCTTCCCGCGTCTGCTCGACACGGCTGTTGTCAGGCAAATCCACCTCAGATGCCGGGGCGGCACCGGCCTTCATACATTCTTCGACCGCTTCGGGCGGCACCATCACAGACTCGTTCGGCCCTTTGAAGCCGATCGAATGCCCCGTCAACGAATGCAGGGTGAATTTGCGAATGTGGACCATGGGAATGGGCTGGTTGGACATCTAACGTGTCTCCTTTTTGTGGGTGCGGGAAAAAGCCGGGGGGTGGCTAGACCCCCCGGAAGTCCCCACGGACTGGTTCCGCCTTAGCCTTGGACTTCGTGGCCGCGACCAGCGACAACGTACATGACGTTGACGGTTACCGAGCCAGCGGCCGTCGCGCCAGTCAAGGTAATGGTAGCGGTTGCGTCTTCGGTCTCAGCGTACTGGTAGCCAGTAACATCCAGCGCGGTTGCGCCAGCCGACTTCAGGTCGACCGGGGTCGCCGTGTACCGATCGGGATCGGCAGCATCGCCCAGGTCAAGAACGGCTGAAGTTGCACTGTCGTACGCGGTGGTGACCACCACCTCGCCTCCGACAACGATGGCACCAGCGGGAAGCTCGCACGCGGCTTGCTCCACCCCGGTATCAACGTCGCCAAACGGAATGACGATCTGTGCCACTGCCGGGTACTGGATCATCTGTGCTTTCGAAATTGCCATGATTTGTCCTCCTTAGATTGCGACGTCGAGGGTCATGACACCGAAATCTTCGGCGGTATCCGTAGTCGGATCTGTGAAGATCGGCTTACGGAACCCGAAGATCTTACCGACCGAGATACCCGGCTGGTTGCCGTAGTCGAACGTCTTCTCTTCCCAGTCCGGACGACCGATGTCGGCCATACCGAGCGACTGCGCGCCGCAGAGAACAAGACGTGCGCCGTCAACCGAACCGCCGCCCCACTTCGAGCCATCAGCGGCACCGAGCGTGTTGTAGGCGTGGTGGTAAGGGCTTAGGAGCATGCCGTCGATCATGATCGAGTCGGTGCCCTTCCAGAGCGGGTTGCTGTCACCACGAGGACCGGCGTGGCGCAGGGCCTCTTTGTAATCCGTGTCCTTCTTCAGCGAGTTCATCGCGAAGTGGTGCAGGAAGATGTGGTAATAGCTGATGCCGTCCGGGGTGCGCACGGGCTTGATCTTGTAATACTCGGCCTGAGTTTTCAGATCGACCAGTGCGTTCCAGGTCAGCGTGTCAGCGGCAGCGAGGTTCGCGTTGGAGTCATCGCGCAGCAGCGAGGTCGTACCCTGGTCCCAACGGAAGTTCCGGTAGGCGGTAGGCGCGGTCACGTCGCCAGCGAAGTCCAAAACCGGTAGCTGTGAGCCGACGCGGTCAGAACCGTTGGTGTTCTTGGAATAGGAGATACCCGCCAGAGACAGCATGGCCATCTGGTTGATACGGTCCTGCATCCAGTAGCCAAGGTTGTTCACGGCAGCGCCACGGAAGTTCACGATCGAGCGCTGATCAGCCATCTTACCTTTGTGCCGGTGGGCGTGACGGAGCTGATCCATCGTGACCACGATGTCACTGGACTGGATCTCTTCTTCGTTGCCTTCCAGCTGGTTATCCCCCGCAACACCGTCGCCCTTGGAATCGGCAATCAGCGTGAGTACGGCTCGGGCACCTTTCTCGTCCCGGCGCAGCTCGGTAATGCGTTGGATTACGGAATCTTCCGACTCGCCCGCGAACTTGTCCACGAACGAACGATTGCGCATATGACGCCAGAACTTCATCGACCATGCGGTCTTCTGCTCAGTAGTCAGCGCAGCAAAGTTTGTAACAGCCACTTTTCAGTCCTCCTACGGTTGTGCTAAGTGGCGAGGCATAAAAGCCCCTCAACAGGTTTTTGCTGTATATCGCTCAGCACACGAAAAGTGCGACTCTGGTGACGGGGTTACGATTCCCGGCTCATGTATCGTCAGAGCAACGTCGTTGACACGGATTATGCCGTAGTCGGACGGAGTGTCAACAAAGTGACAGCTCCGTCTATCTCTTTGATTATAGATTATTCCCCAGCATTTCATCCCACTGCGCATCGGTCACGCGATCGAGGTCTTCCAGAGTCAACTTCGACGCAACCAGATGCTCACCTTGCCCATAGGCCGGAGCGTCCTCACCAGTGGTCGCCGCGTTCGGCGGCTGAGCGGCGGCAGCCGCCACTTTTTTCCGCAGCGCAGCAGTCGTCTGCTCCTGCTTGGCAGCGTTCGGATCGGCCTGCGGCTCGAACGCCTCTGGCATCAACGTCTCGACCGCCTTGACCAGCGCGGCGGACTCCGACAGTCCCTGGTACTCGTAGAAATCCCGCATGTCGTTCATGCGCGTCACGAGTACCTGATCAAATTTGTCGGAATCTGGATTTAGCCGGGCATTGTCGGCAATCAGGTCGTCCACCAGATTGTTCGTGATCATCGCGTCCTGCGATTTGCTGATCGCGCCGGTCTCAGACTGCTGGAGCATCGCCTGGAACTGCTCCTGCTGGACCTTCATCATCTTCTGATTGATCTCAGCCATCTTCTCGACTTCGCCGTCGAGCGTGGCCTGCGCCTGTTCTTTCGCCAGCGCCGCCAGCTGCCCGTCGTAGTCGACCGGTGACGGCTGTTCCGGCGGGTTTTCCGCCGCTTCCTTGGCCTTCTGCTCGCGCAGCTTCTCGTTCTCGGCCTCCGCCTCGCGGAGCCGACGCCGCACCGAGTCGAACCGGCTTTTCGGGATGCGCGGCTCGCCCTGCGGCTTGGCTACAGTTTCGATCTCTCCTTCAGGTTCCGCAGCCTGCTGCTCACCCTCGCCCGCAGGTTCTTCCACTTTTCCTTCAGGCTCTCCCGCAGGCTGCTGGCCTTCGCCTTCAGGCTCTCCCACCGGGGCTTGAGCTTCTCCTGCCGTATCTTGTTCCACCTGTCCTTCAACTTCATCGCCGAAATCCTCCCCGACTGCGTCGTCGATTTTTCCGTCGGCCATGTCCAAAAGGGCTTGATCGTCTAGGGGCATGTCATTTCTCCGTAGGTTTCGGTTTCGCAGCCGCCTGCTTCTTCTGTATTGCGGCCTGATCTTCAGCCTGCTTGCGGGCAAGCGCGGCTTGTTCTTCTGCCTGACGCTCTTTCAGCGCCATTTCTTTCTCTAATTTCTCGCGCTGTAGCTCGTAGTTCTTCTGAATCTCATCTCGCTTCAGCCGAATATTCTGATCGATCTCGTAACGCTTCATCTTCGCGTCCAGCAACCGATTCTCTTGCTCGGCGATGATCTCGGCCATGCGCGACCGGTCCTCGCCTTCGCCTTCGCTCTCGTCTGCGGCCTCCTGCGCGCGCACGAGGTTCAGCGTGGTCTGCGACTCGATCTCCCGCACCTTCGCCGCCTTCTCGTCGGCCTCAAGCTGCTTGAGCTGGTTCTCCAGCTGCGCGGCTTCCTGCTCCAGCTCGCTGGGGTCACCCCAGCCAGTGCGCTGCTTGATCTCTTCGGCTAGCTCCTGCTTGCGGTTCAGATGGCTGTGCTCAATCAACACGTGGTCTGGGATCTGCACGCCCATCTCTCTAAGCCGCACCGCCTCGTCGAACTGGGAATCCTCGAACTCGTTGCGCGCGGGCACTGTCGTCAGCACGATGCTGTACTCGCCCTGCGTCACGTCATTGATGATCATGCCCTCTGGGCTGATCTGATTGACCGTAACCTCGTCGTCCTGGGGCATCAGCCCGCCCGTCGTGATGCGGTACGTGCGCTCCTCGGTATAGAAGTCCTGCACCAGCTCCAGCACCTTGTCGGCCACCAGCCGACGGGTCGTCAGCAAGTTCTCCAGCGGCTTGGCAAAGTTCGACGAGCTAGACGCCTTCTTCTGCTGGATTGCCTTCGCCGCCACATCCGCCCGGTCAAACCCTCGGGCGGAGTCGGACACCATACTGGCGTCCTTGAAGTCTTCGCTGATCATGTAGGCCAGCCGGTCCAAGCCGGTCGGCACCTGATTGGGCTGGATCTTCTCGGCGTCGTTCACATCGTCGAGTTCAAGCACAAGACCGGTGTCTGCGCCGCGCTCCTCGACTTCCTCGACGCTCATGTTCGTCAGCGAGCCTTTCTTCAGCTTCCAGCCGCCGTTCGCCGTCGAGTTCACGATGTGCAGCTCCTGGCTGATCATCTTGTTGTAGAACTCAGACGGGTCTAGCATTCCTTCAACGAGGCCCAGCGACTCGCCACGCCGGAAGAACGGGAAGTACGGCACCTTGGTAAAGCTTCTGTAGGGAGATTTCTTATCGTGGACGACGATGTCATCGATGGTACTGAGCCAGTAGACGCAGTCGATCTGGCGTTTCATTATGGCGACTGTGCCGCCAAACATGTCGAGGGCGGCGCTGATCCGGTTGCGGTCCCAGTGCTCTGGTACGGGTCGAATGTCGCCTGTGATGACATCGACGAAATGCTCTCGCCACACGATGTCCTTGTACTGCCGCTCTATGAGCCGCAGCCGTCTCCGATGTGCTTTTTCGTCGTCCGAGACCCGCTCGTAACTCTCGATGTTGCCGAAACTAGCAGTCCGGTTGTCGATGAAGTCATACCCGAACCCTGAGTCGCTCTTTGTCTTGCCCTTCAGCTCGGCATGGGCTTCTTTGCCATAGAGCCGCTTTATATCGTTGAGGCTGAGCCACCGGGTCGTGAACAACTCCTTCCACGTACACGGCTCGTACTCTTCCGCATCCGGGTCCAGCATCACATTCAGGGGGTTGTCGAGCGAGATGTCTATCTCACCCCGGATGTTCTTGTCGAAGTTCATCCGAATGTCGACGTAGCCACGAGACGTGATAATCCCGTCGTCGAACATGTAACCCTCTACCTGATCAAACGCCTGATCGTTCATCACGTACAGGTAAATCTTGTCTAGCGCCGCCGCTGTCTCCGGCTCGCCCGCTGCGCCCGCGCGGAACGCCACGTCCACCCGGTTGCTGATCTGCTCGCCCTGCACCGCAGCGATCGCGGGCAAGATCTTGTTCATCGTCAGCGCCGGGCGGCGTAGCCGCTGGAGCCGCGCTTTCGTTACTTCATCCCACTGCCGACCCGCGTAGTAGTTCTCGCACTTCTTTGCCTTCTCCAGATAGCGAATATGCCCGTTGTCACGGGCATAGCGGTAGCGGTCATGTTGGTCTTTTACTTTTGCGTGGTCGGTCGCCATGGTCAGTTCTCGTACATGCTTTCAAGATTCTTATCCAGAACACTCTGGAAAGGCTGACCGAGGGGTTCGGTAGTAAACGTCGTGCTGCCGCTTGTTATTTGTGTATCAGTCGAGTAGTACGGCCAATAGGGGTAACTGGGAACATATGGTCGCCCCACAGGCCAATAATAGACTGGCCGGGCTTCCAGCGCCTGAACGCGCTCCTCCAACTTCTTGATCTGCTTCAGCAGTTTTCGTTTACTAGGCATTCAAGTGCCCTCCGCCGTATTCATTGGCCCGAAGGTGGGCCGCAATCTTGTCCTTCCAAGACTTTATTTTGGTCGTAGACGGGCGACGCGGCGGCTCGACCTTGTTGGTCATGCGAGCCAGCCACGACACCGCATCTACACAGTCATCGTGGAGACCTCCGGGGAATCGCAGCAGCTCCATCCGAAAGTCTTCCACCCACGGCTGGTTGCTGGGCACAATAATACGCCCCTGCTGCATCATGGCCTGGGCCACCCTGGACCGGGCGACCTTATCGCTCACTGGTTTCAGCGCATTCTTCCCTTCTGCCATCGGCACAGCGAGCTTTGCCGCCTTGATCTGCCGTTTCAGCTCCGGGTAGATCGCCATCTGAATCTGCCCCTGCTCCAGCCCGAACCGCGCAATGCGCTTCTCGTAGCGTTTCAGCAAGGCCAACGTATTTGCAATAATCGGGTCCGCCCCGCCCTTGAACCGGGACATATCGAGCAGGTGCAGCTGTCCCTCGTAGTCCATCGCCCCCACCAGCAGCACGGACCAGTCGTTGTGCTGGCGAGAGCCGAGCGCCAAGTCGCCCGCGATGTACACATCCGACCAGCGCCAGTCATGCACGACCGGCTCATAGCGGAACATGCTCTTCGTAAAAATCTCCCCTTCCTCGGGGACCGGGTTCTGCTGGTGCAGCGCGGACCAGTGGCGTGGCTCCATGGTCTGCTTCATCCGGGTGACCATGCGCTTGTTGAACCGCGCCGGGTGCAGCACGTCGCCCTTGGCCCGGATCTTCACCCGCCCGCGGTCTGACTCGTCGTAGAACGTGTCTGTCCCCGGATGGTAATACTCGTCGAACGTCGCTTCCTGCGGGAACACCAGGATGTCCCAGCGCTCCATGTTCTCGTACTGGTACTGCAGATCCGCCAGTTCCGCCTTCAATTCCGCGATCAGCGCCTCGGCTCCAACCTGTTCCTGCGCTTCGGCAATCTCGACCGTGATGCGCTCAATCTCTTCGGTAAGCTCAGCTTCCTGCTCTTTCTGCTTCCGGATAAGTCGACCACTGAGATCGTCGTCGTGCCAGCGCGTCTGGATGACAAGAACTCCCCCGCCTGGAGCAAGACGCGTGTAGAAGGTCGAGCTGTACCAGTCCCAGACCTTCTGTCTTTGCGTCTCTGAATCCGCTTCTTCCGCATCCTTCACCGGGTCGTCAATAATCCCGACGTGCGCGCCCTTACCGGTAATGCCCGTGCCGACACCGGCAGCGACATAACCCCCGCCTTTTGTCGTCAGCCACGCCTCTGCCGCCTGCGCGTTCTTGTTCAGCCGCGTGTGCGGGAACACCTGCTTGAACGGCTCGCTCAGAATCAGGTCCTTCACTTTCCGCGAGAACCCCATCGGCAGGCTGACCGCGTACGAGCTAGCAATAATCTCGTGGTCCGGGTACTTACCCAAGTGCCACGCTGGGAAATTCTTACTGGCGATCTCGCTTTTCCCGCCACGTGGTGGCATGAAAATCATCAGCCGGGGACTCTTTTTCTCCGCCACATCGCGGCTGAACTTCTCCAACCGCTTGCAGATCGCCCGGTGGACCCAGCCCGCGTCGTACTTGTCGTTGAACCGCTGTATGAATGGCAACAAGTGGTCCTTGGCCAGCCTGCGCTGGGCCAGCTCGCGCACTGCCATCTCTTTGCGGCTGCGCGCCTTGCTCATAGACCTGCGGTTGGCGTCGCGCTGCTTCACCACCGCCTTCAACGCCGCTTTCTGCTTGTCGTTGAGCCGGTGCTTCTTGGCCCTGCCCTTCAGCCGCTTCTCAGTCGCGTCGAACTTCTCGCAGCACGCCGCACAAATATCAGCATGGGTGTCTTCGCGGGTGTAGTCGCGGCGGAAACTGGGCGTTCCCTTCTGCGTTTCGCACACCACGCACACTTTTCCCTGCTTTTTCGGGTCATAGTTCGGGTGCAGGAACCCTGGCGTGTGCGTTTTGGGGAGTCTGTGGTTCTTGGCGGGCTTGAACCCGTCCGGTCCGACCGTGGCCTTGGCCTCATCCCGCTTGGCGCGGAACATTTCGAGGTATTCCTTTTCCTCGTCCGTGTATTCGACGAAATGGGTATCGTCGTACAGCTCGTCTGTGGCTTTTTCAGCCGGAGATTTGGGCTTGTACGTGGTCATCGCCGTCTTCTACCACCTCGTACTCAGCCTCTATCACCTCCAGGCTGTCCTGCTCGGCCAATTCGAGCAATTCTTCGGTGCTCATCGAGTCAATTTGCTTCAAAAGCTCAGTCTGGGTGATGTCGACGGTGATTTTGCGCTCTTCTGGGGCATAGAAGCCGCACATCTTGCCGATTTCGGTCCATCCCTTGATCTGAGTGGCCGGGTCGCCCGCCAGCTTGGCGTCATTGATCGCCTCTTGGAACCCCGCGAGCACGTCGTCGCGGGTCACATTCGCCTTTTTTCGGGCTTCGCCGTACATCTGCGCTAATTCCGCCTGTACCAAAGGCCGCGTCTTCAATGACACGCGCGCAGATTGGACGTCTTTGTACCCGGCGGCTAGGAGGGCGGGCCTTTCGTCCATACCCATGCGCCGGTTGTCGATGTACCGCCGTTCGCGCGCGGTCATTTCGCCTTCAGGGTTTCTGGCCATGAAAATCCATAGACGATTGTCGATAGGCTGCTGGAATTTATGCAAGTTTCGGCAATAAGTCTAGCAAACCTGTAACGCTCACGAAAAAAGTGTTTCGAAACGTAACACTGCTTACAAAAATTTTGTAAAAAATTTTGACGAAGTGGGGTATGCCGCTTAGGGGCTTAGGGGGGTGGTGGCTGAGCGGCTGTGGGTCCCCTACCTACCCGGCTAAGCGGCGTACCCCACTTCGGATTCCGATTCACCTTTCAAGCTTCGAGGGACCCAGGCACCTGTGGCCTAGCGGTCGCGTGGCCGCGCCCGCTCTGTCTGCCTTGTTGTGCTCATCAACAACAGTGGAGATACCACCCATGTACACCGTCCGTTACATCGATTACAGCCTTGGTGCCGTCGCTACCTCTGAGGAACTGGGGACTGAGGCTGATGCCTTTGCACGTCTCAACGAACTCACTCGCCCTCGCCGTCAGGCTGGCTGGCGTACTACCGCTACCACGTACAAGTGGTGGATTGAAGCCTGGATTATCCCGCATACCGAGGATGGCCTCGGTGCCCCTACCTACTGCGTCGCCCATAACCACCGGTGCCGCACTGATGAAGACCTTGCCCTAGCTAGGGCCGCTATTCGCCGCGACCTCTCGTTGGCTGAATAACCCCCGTAGGGGGATGGCGTTGCCGCCATCCCCCTGTCTGCCTTGTCGTGCTCATAACAACTGGAGATAACACCTATGTATACCCTTCATCGTCACCCATGGCTGGTAGCTCTGCTAACCGTTGCTGTCATCCTGTACTGGGCTACCCACTTCTGGCTCTTTGGCTGGTGGGGCCTGCTTACCGGTGCGCTCGTCTCTGCCGCTATTAACTACGCCACTCTGCGCTGGGAGCGTCGTCAGCGGCTTGCCGTACTTAGCCTCAAAGCTCACAACATCAACGTTCCGTTTTAACTGGAGACTGCCATGAAATTCACCATCAAACTCCGCAACCCTATCCAGATCAACGATGTGGACCCCGAGACCCTCGATAAAGTCCAACGGGCCAAGATCGTCTCTGCCGACCTCGTCAAACAGGCCAAGGTCAAGGGCAAAGCCCTCGTCGATAAGGCCAAGTACGAAACCAAGGGCGACCGTACTCTCAAAGCTCGCCTAGCCGCCAAGCTGCGCTCTGCAGCTGATTCTCTCTCCTGACCCACCTGCTAGGCCGCGCATAGCGGCCTAGCGCCTTCCTGCCAAGGAACACCGCAGCTATGCGGCCCGCTGCTAAGCGGCTAAGCAGGTTAGCACTCGCTAACCGTGCAGCGCAGTTGCTATGTGGCTAAGCAAGTCCTTGAATGTAACGTTTCGTTACAACTCGGTTGCTATGTAGCTAAGCAAGTCCTTGGTGGGGGATTAGATAGGTGTAAATGTAACGTTTCGTTACAACGCGTTGTTCCGGCTACGAAGCATAGATTTTGACCTATAGGAGCTTACCGAATGATCAAATTCATCCGCATTATCGCGTTTGCAGCGGCCGTCGCGCTGTTCATATACGCCCTGAACATCGAGTTCTTCATCTTAGAAGGCGATTGTGCAGGCCACGTAGGAGTGCTCCCCGAGCACTGTATTCCAACCAATGGAGGTAATTAGTGCGTATCACCAAGACATCACCACTTACCGGTGTAGTGAACACCATGGATATTGACGTCACTGACGAGCAGCTCTCAGCATGGCGCAACGGCACGTTGATTCAAAACGCCATGCCACATCTCACACCTGCCGAACGTGAATTCATCATGACTGGGTACACCCAGGCTGACTGGGACAAGTTGTTCCCGCCGGAGGACGAATAGACAGATGGGCCGCGCGGGCGCGCGGCCCCCTGTCTTGCTTGTTATGAAGTCAATCCTGGCTTCTTTCTGGAGGTAAATCATGACGATGTTCATCATTGCGGGCTTGATAACCGCATTGGGTGTGCTGATCGTGTTGTTAAAGATCAGCCTGCGTTTCTCACTGTACTTCGAGGTGGCGCTCGACGTGCTGTTCACCATTGCCATTCCGTTGCTGTTTGCAGCTACGTACAGCGGGTTGATGACAGCGGTATTCGCTGGAATCTTCATCTCACTCGGCCTGCGTATTGTCCGTGTGTTGTCTGGCAACAGCGATACACCGGACATGATCGGTGACGTCCAACAGCAGATCGAAGACCGTTTTCAGTGGAGGCTCACATGAGCAAATGGAAAATCGCATTTTGGGCTGTTTTGGCCCTGCTCCTGACGCCAGTCATTACCACGATCGCGTGGATCGTAATGGTGTTGATGGCGTTATCACTCACCTATCAGATGTATCTGTTCCAAAAGGAGGCCAACAGAGTTGCGGCGATCAATCAGTGACAAACAGCTGCAGTCGTACATGGCCTCGGACGCGCAATTTGCGTGGGTCGAGGCCAACGCCACGGACCATTACATATCACCGGAGGAAGAATTTATACGCGCCGAAGAGCGCGTTGCGTGGGACCTGGGTTATCCCGTCGGCTGCATTATCGACGAAGGTGAACCCGGCTACCACATCGAATACGACTACACCATCGACGGTCGGTGTAGCGTGGATGCCGTGCTTGTGGTTGTCGATGACGACACCTACACGCTCGGTAAGCGTATGACCGTCAAACAATCCAAGTAATCTGTAATCGGAGATATATCATGCCAAATGATAATCAAACCCCCACCGCTGACGAGACCCGTGAGCACATCGCAACCCTCGACAACGAGCGCCCGTTACCTTCGGATCTGGTCACCCTGATCCAATCCCCATTGCCGGAAAACAAGCTGGAAGTCATCGACTCTGTCACCACATGGCTGGACGCGTTCAATGACGTCGTAGTTCAAGGCTATCCGGTCGTGGACAACCTGCGCGGGTCGATCGCGTATTCGTTCACGCAATACGCCATGTGGAGAGCGCAGATGCTTTCGATGGCCCAAACCCGTGCCAACGAGAAGGCCAAGGCTGACGAAGAAGGCCATTACGTACCGTCCAAGCTGCGCGCCATGAAAACCAGCCAGCGGACGATGGAAGAGTCCATCGAGCGAGCTGAGAACTGGTATCTGCAGTCCATGGACAGCGCGGTGTTCATGATGTGGCACTGCCCGGAGGTGAACCGGCCCGATCTGGAGAACATCTTCCAGCGTATGGCAGACGGTCGCGTGCCGAGTGACGAGACCCGCTTGTTCTTGATCAAGCGGCGTGGGATCGCCGAGTCCGAGGTCGATGCGTATATGCAGAAGGAGAACTACGACGCAATCAAGACCCATCTGCCGCTCATCGAGAATGCAGCTGTGGAAATCCTGACCCGTGTCGCAAGCAAAGACGAGCCGGATGCTGATTTGAATCTTCGTGACTACCAGCGGGTATTGTCGGCTATCCATTTCAGCGTCAACATGCAGCCCAGCCCGAGCAATGAGCGCATGCGTGGCATGATTTGGCGTCTGATTCATGCCAAGGACACGCGTCTGGGTGCCAAGACGGCTCAGTTGGAGGCTGAAATCGTCTATCTGGAGCACCTCAGCGCAGCCTTGGAAGTCGAGGCTGGTCGGGTGCAAGACAAGATCGACCGCGACGCAGCTGAACAGCAGGTGCTGGCCACCAAGTCCGATGACGGACGTGACGGCCCGGAGCTGCACTGATCATTACCTCCAGTGATGAGCAAAGGGATCGAGGTACGGGCTAGCGGCTACATCCCACGCTAGTTGGACACGTCGTACCTGTGCATGGATGCACACGTCGGGCCGGGCACCGTAAGGTGTCTGGCCCATTTTTTTGGTCCCGGCGGGGGCCTGGGAGCTATGGGGAACATTAGTGTTATCTGAAGAACAGCAACGGTTGTACCGCGCACGGTGCAAATACAGTCGTAAAGGCGCGTCAGTCTACGACGCAGATACGGGCAAGTTGATCAAAACCTACCCATCCATCAATACCGCAAAAGCGTTCATTAGGGCCGAATGCGCAGTTGGCAACAACTCATGGACAAAGAAATGAACTATTACGAAATCACCGTGTACGAGATACGCACTACCGACGGCACTTTATTAATTGGCCAGTTCTCTAAGCCAGACCTGGAGTATTTGATGATGCTCGCCGACTTGTACAGCCATTATCACCATGGCCTGCAAAGCCGTCCGCACAAAATCATGATGATCAAATTCCTGCGTGATCGGTTTGGACTGGGGTTACGAGAAGCCAAATGGCTCGTCGAAGACTGGACCCCACACCACGAAGAACCCGAGGCACCGGCCATTCCGCGCCAAATCGACCCAAATGAGGACATTCCATACTAATGGACAAAGCAACACTCGAAGCCCTTGAAGGTTCCATCCTGAAATGGTGGCGCATTGCGTATTCCGATGGCGTAGACGAAGGCGTTGCAAATTGCCCGTTGTGTCGCATGTTCCATTGGAACTCTGAAACGGGCCTCCTACTGACAAACGCCTGCGAAGGGTGTCCAGTGGCTTGGCATACAAGCAA
>JAAUYK010099683.1_pt1 | contig 46398 bp, 45 predicted proteins | sample 7278021 | NCBI WGS metagenome assembly JAAUYK01 (sample SAMN14350223, study PRJNA611818) | marine sediment metagenome | isolation source: surface marine sediment (1.8m) | place: French Polynesia: Moorea | collected 2018-08
AAGAGGCCAGCGGCAACAGATAAAGAGCCGTTTTGGTAAAATTCGCTATAACTACCGATTGTATAATCAATCGCGCACCAGCGGCCGCAATTCCACCAACTGTGAGGGGGGTAAGAACATACAATTGCCCTAAACGACCGTCCATTTAAGGTCTGGAGGTCGAATTTTAATGATATTTAACAAACCATTCAATGAGCTGCCTGGCGATACTTATCTTGGGGGGAATTCGCGGTAAGTTGTCTCTTTTAAACCAGGCCGCATCGACGATTTCAGATCCGTCAACACGAATATTACCGCCGTCGTAATCGGCCGTAAAGGCAACCATCAATGAGTTCGGAAACGGCCATGGCTGGCTGCCAAAGTAGCGGATATTTTTGACCCTTAAACCCACTTCTTCACGTATCTCTCTTTCGACACATTGCTCCAGCGTCTCACCCGGCTCCACAAAACCGGCCAAAACACTGTAAAACGGCAGTTTAAAACGTTTGTTGCGCCCCAGCAGGATTTGATCCCCGTTTACAACGGCCACAATAACAGCCGGCGATAGGCGGGGGTAATTGGTTAGCCCGCAGTGCAAACAAATTTTAGCGCGCTCGTCTGACTTAAATTCGGTCTGTTTACCACAGCTGCCACAATATCGATGGGTTTGGTTCCAGTTCACCAGTTGGTTTGCTCGCCCGGCGATCCAGATCAGATTCTCATCCAATACGCTGAACAGTGCCCGCAAATCTCTGGGCTCCAGATTCGTCTCTTCAGGATTGCTATCGGCTATTTCGGCAGCATAGCAGGGGCGGTCATCCAGAGTGCCAAGATATTGTTTGTGGATCACAGTGGTTTGAGTTTTTTTTAAATCTGATGTTTCAGGGATGGAGCAGCTATCGTTTCTGACTTTGACCAACAGTTTACCCTGATCGTAAATAAACCACAGGGCATTGGCTGCCTCTTTTGAAGGGGTTTTAAAGTCAGGAATAAAGGCCATAGATTCAATTCTTTTTTATGAGAGATTGGCGAATGCGGCGTGGCAGTTTGGGATTAAATTGGGTGGTCAGATAATCTTGGAAGTCCGTTAAGGCTTTGATGCGGCCTTCCTGGTATTTTTGTTTATTCCGATCACCGGATCCATTCTTCAAGCCAGTCTGCGCATCTGCAACCCTTTGATCAATCAATTCATAAATATCTAACAAATATATATATGCCATTTTAAATTTCCAAATTTGAAATTGGCTTTAAAAGTCCAGGTTTTGTTTGCTGGCTCCCGCAACCATGTGCGGAATTTCGCATCCAATTTTATGAGATTAAGGTGCTCAAAAGGTGCGCGCTAAGATGGATCCAAATAATGTAATATATCCAAATATAAAAGATAATCTCCATTTCACAACCGGAAACGGGCTAACTGGTAACGGGCCAACCGATCTAGAAATATTTTTGGGTCTTAAGGTCCACCCTCTCAGCCAGATAAGCGCGAATCCACGCCCATTCCGCCAGTTGTCCTTCATAAAATCGTTGTGATGCCCGATCGTCTTTTTGCTGCGCTTCAGCCTGGCGTTTTTGGGCCGATTCAATTTGTTTACTGATATAGTTGTGGATATCGATCAAATATTCGTTGGCCATATTCTTGCCTTTGCCATTATTCTGTATTTTATGATTCACCACGAAAAACACGAAGAAGCACGAAGTTTTGTTTAAGATATTAAAATGTTGCGTTTTAAGACCGTCGTGAGCTTCTTGGTAAAACGAAGCGCTTTTTACCTTTGGGACAGCTTTTCGGCGATTGCGCTAAATCGTGCGGCCTCTGTGGTATTGCCCTGGGCGGTATAAATGCGGCTGACCTTCTCATAATAATACGCTGCCTTAGCAGGCACTTCCTGTGCCAGGGCGAGATATAGCTCAAGGATATCACTGCCGTGCATGCCGGAATCAAAACAAAGATCGGCGTAGCGTTCCTTGATGAAGGGATCGATTCGCGCATGACAACTTCGGCACTGTGCCATCATTTCCCGGTATAAATTGCGTGCATTGGCCAGCTCGTTTAGCGCTTCATGGGTATTGGCCAATTCCCGGGCAATACGTTCATCCCATCCATAAGTTTTTAAAAATGTTTGATAAAGTGTCTTGGCGGCAGGATGGTCCCCAGCTCGAGACAATGTTTCTCCTTTTAAAAGATACACCGCCACGGATTCGGTCAGCTCTTGGGGCACCGAACGAAGCAGCGCTTCTGCACGCTTAAACTCGTTCTGTTCCCAAAAAATCTCACATAAAAGCTGGTAGGCGGGAAGCGCCTGGGGTTGATCCTGCAATAGCGTTTCAAGCAGTTGTTGCGCTTCCGAATGCTTGTCCAGGTTTAGATATGCAGTTGCCAGCTCCAGGGGGACAAAGCTGCCCGAAGTCGAATTTTCCGCCAGGGCGCTGCTCAGGTAATCTGCTGCTGCCGAAAAATCTCCCCGGTTCAATGCCAGATAACCTTTTTTAAAATCTGGGCCATAGCTCAGATAGGCTTTTTGAACTTCTTCCGGCAAAGCGCCGCACAAGGCTCTAAAGGTTTCATCCTTCTCTTCGTCTGGCTGTGAAAATTCAGGTTTTTCGATCTCCAAACGATGGTCATCGTCTTCAAAAGGTGCTTCGACATCTTCGCTGAGCGAGTCCCCAATCGACTTGCTCATTTGAAAATCAAGCAATTGATGCTTTTCTTCCAGCTCAGTTTGAAGCGCAGGATCATTGGTCAGCTCCCTGGCCAGCAGATAGAGCTCTCGTGCATCATCATAATAGCCGGCATCGAGCATATCGTCTGCACTGCGTTTATGACCGCGTGCCAGGGCCTCTTTGGCGCCGCTTATTTTTTGCTGTAAACGGGCTTTAAAATCGGGGTCCGGGGCTGTACTGCGTTCCATTTTCTGCAAAGCGCGTTCATATTCAATTTTGGCTTTGCCCCAAAGATCTGCGGCAAACAGCTCATCACCCTCGTGTTCGTGCGCCAGGGGTGTTTTTCCGGAAAATTTTTTTAGAAAGGACTTCATTGTCATATGTTTGCGCTTAAATACTAGAAAACATCCAGATGTTTTTAATTATTAATTTCGAAAGGATACCTATAACCAGAAGGGTTTAATCGGTTATAATGATATGTTTGGGGGCAAAATACTAGGTATTATGTGAACCCATGCTAGTATATCTTGATATTGCCTAGAGTTTTTGCGTTAGTTTAAGCTAAAATTTTGAATTTACTTATAAAACAGTAGGCAGAAAACGAATTCAAAGCCCGATCTGTATTGATCCAACCGCTTATTTGATCATTATCTGCCGGGTACAATGATGCGAGAATCCGGTTTTTCAATACGATTGTCTTGCTGCTGCTGTTCTTGATATTTTTTGGCCTCTTCAGCCAGTCGATCCATGGCAGCTGTCATGGCCTCCGGAAATTTTTTAATCGCCTGTTGCAGATCTTTGGCTTGAATGACGGCCTGCAAGGGCAGCGGCCCGCCGGGGGTCATCAACGATGTATGGGCGACAAAAACCGATTTGCGGGTTTTGTCCACCGTGCCATCTGACTTTACCGGTGTCATGCGCTTAATCATCCCCACCTTCAAATCTGAAAAGGTTTCCTCTTTGTAAAGATTATTGCGATCCAGTTTTAATTCGGTCGGTTGCTGTTGGTCTTCTGCCATTATAATGTCTCCTTAAAAGGTGTCTCTGTTGGCCGATTGCTATCGGCAAAACAAGTGCGCAGGGTAACAGATCAAACTATATAACGCAATGCTTTTAGGTTTTGATCCATCTGATTATTGTTGTTAAACAGCAAAAATAATAATCACCATTTTACAAATTTCTACAATCACAAGTAAGGTTGCCAGATGGGTAATTTAACCTTATCTTGAGCTTGTATAAACATCTACAAATTATCGAGTCTAAACATTGATCCACAAATGCGTATCAACTCAAAGAAATTAACGCGACGGAATTTTATGACCCTGACCGGCGGCGGTCTGGTATCCATTGGGCTGCCGGGACTATTTATTAAACTCAGCCTTAATGAAAACCGGGCATGGGCCGCCACCCTCAGACCAGATGGACGATCCCGCATCCCACCGGGCCAACATGCGGTCAAAGCGCTGAAACCCATGGGGGGGGCGCCAGGATCCGGTCAAATGAGCGACGCAACGCTGAAAATCAGTGGTCAGGTCGAAAACCCCCAACGCATCCGGTTTCAGAATCTGAGGGGTTTAAATCCGATCACCCAGATCTGTGATGTGCATTGTGTGACCGGTTGGACCCTGCTGGATTCAAAATGGACCGGTATTCGGGTTACAGAAATAATGAAACGTGTTAACGTCAAAAAAAGCGCCCGATTTGTCATTTTCGAGGGGCATGCCGGGTACACGAGCAATATTCCCATCAGCGAGGCGGTCAAGGAAAATGTTATTTTGGCATATCAATTTTCCGGAAAACCGCTGCCCAAAGAACATGGTGCGCCTTTGCGAGCTTTGGTGCCGGATCTGTATTTTTACAAAAGTGTGAAGTGGCTCGAGGGCATCCGTTTTAGCGAAGAGGATGAACCTGGGTTTTATGAAAGCAGGGGGTATTCTAACACGGCGGATCCATGGAAAGAAGAACGCTTCGAATGATAGTTTTAGACAGGATTTACAGGATTAATAAGATTTTTTCCCAGTTTCTTCCAGAAACTGGGAAATTATAATTCGCTTTCAACGAAATTAAATATAGGCTCTCAAATTGAGATATCCTATTTTTGAACTTGTTTCCGTCTACTTTTGCTTGGAAAATCTTGCTACTCATGAGTGTGCCATACTCAGTCCTCAGTCCTCGTTACTCAGTCCTCTTCTATTTTTTACCAGTTTGCCGATGGTCAAGCCCTGCACGATGATGGAAAAAACCACGATGATGTAGGTCACCGCTAGGATGGCCTCACGGTTCGGTCCTGCCGGCAGAGACAGGGCCAGCGCCACCGATATACCCCCACGCAGTCCCCCCCAGGTCATGATTTTGATCACATGTGGGCTGAAGGTTCGGAAGTGTTTGAGAATCACCACCGGTATACCGACACAGATAAAGCGAACACCCAACAATAGCGGAATCAGAATAATGCCTGCCAAAAGATAGGATTGGTTGAAAGTTAAAATCAAAACTTCCAGTCCGATCATGACGAACAGGACGGCATTCAGGATTTCATCTACCAGTTCCCAGAATTTGTCCAGATGGTCGCGCACCTCTTCTGACATCGCCAGCATGCGACCATGATTACCGATCAGCAGCCCTGCCACCACAATGGCAATCGGTCCGGAAAGGTGCAAGCTGTCAGCCAGCGCAAATCCACCGGTAACCAGAGCCAGTGTAATCAGTATCTCGACCTGGTAATTTTCCACGCTTTTCAGCATCCAATAGGCAATGCCACCGATGAGCAGGCCGAAGATCAGTCCACCAACGGCTTCTTTTATGAACAGCCCAGCCACTGAAGCTGGGGTCACGCCCCCTGTTCCGGTGGCAATTTCCAATATGACCAGAAACACCACCACCGCAACGCCATCGTTAAACAGCGATTCACCGGTAATTTTAACTTCGAGGCTCGCGGGTACACCCGCTTTTTTTAAAATGCCCATAACAGCTATAGGATCTGTCGGCGAAATTAAGGCACCAAACAAAAGGCAATAGATGAACGGCAAATTTATACCCAGCCAGCTCAGCACCCACCAGCTGGCCAGGCCGATGATAAATGTGGACCCGATAACACCGATGGTGGCCAGTGTGCTGATAATATATTTTTGCTGGAACAGGTCTGAAAGGTTAATATGCAGGGCTCCGGCAAACAGCAGGAAACTGAGCATGCCGTGCAGTAAGGTTTCATCAAAATCGATGTTGTTCAACAAGAAACGGGCATCTTCTTCAAGCTGAATTCCCAGGGAACTCAGACCGATCAGTACGAGCGAGGCCAGCAAAGAAATTGCCATTACACCGATAGTGGTCGGCAACTTGATAAACCGATGGTTGATATAGCTGAACCCTGCTGAGAGGGTCATCAAAATGGCCAAAATGTTAAATAGTTTCATTATATTGGGGTATTCGATGTTGGAAATTTCGTTATTGTTTTCCTGTTCGATCCTCGATACGGCAAACATATAACATGCTTGCCGGGCAAGTAAAACTTTATCCTGCGGATTTTCGTTTTGGCAGCTTGAGAACAAACGGTATTGCTGCAAGCCCCATGATAGCGCTGATGAAATAGGTGGCGCGCAGGCCGATTAAGTCCGCGATGAAGCCGACGACGACCACGATTGCCGAACGGGCCATGAAGGAGACCATCATGAAGAATCCATTGGCAGCAGATGGACTGCTTTTGGCATGTTCCTGTACCAGGGCCAGCATTACCGGAGTTGTCGACAAGAGGGTAAATCCGATAACGGCTAAGGTCAAAAACCGGATCCAACCGCCAATCCAGGCGAAGACAAGCAAACTGATCGGCGCGCCCAACAATGAAATGAGCAGAATCCGGCGGCGGCCAAAACGGTCGCTCAGAGAACCGGCCGCAAAAACGCCGCCAACGCCGCTGATTTCAAATATCGTCAGTGCAGCGCCGGCAAGCCAGAGATCACCGGTTTCCAGTTTAATAAAGGTTGGCAAAAATGCTGCTAAAGACGCATGCATGAATCCTCGGGCGATGAGAATCGCTGTCAACGGCTTCAAAATGAACCGCAGCTCGTGCCAGGTTTGCAGTAGGGAAATTTTGCGATTTTTATCAACGCTAATCGGTACTTCCCGAAAATTAAAATATAGCCAGGTCGAAGCTGCCAGACCGAAGACCATAATGGGATAGAAGCCTTCGAGCCCGGCAATAGAAACCATCCCCACCGCCACCAGGGGTCCGACGGCTCTGGCAAGTTCACCACCGGTCATATAGAAACTCATTCCACGGCCTTTTTTGGAACCGGCTAAACGTGAGATCATCACCGGGGAAGGCACATGAAAAAGCGAAACGCTAATACCGGTTATAAATAATAATATCAGCAAGATGCCATAGCTGGGTGCCAGGCCGATCAGACTCATCGGAACAGCGGTCAATGCGGGCGCGAGAATGATAAAATAGCGAACGCTGATTCTATCGGCCAAAATCCCGATATAGGGATTCATCAGAGCTGGTATCTGCATGATCGATGAAAGGAAACCGGCCTGTGTCAAAGACATGGACAGTTTTTCGATCAGAAGCGGCAGAAGCGGGGACAGAAAACTGGAATAGACATCGTGAATGAAATGGCATACCGAAAGCACAATGATGCCCCCGGTTTTAAATTCTGCTGATTGACGATCATTTGCCGGTTGGCGGTTCATAAAAATGGCTGCTTTTTTTAAATGCTGTTTTGGACATGTTAATTTCCATAGAAGACGTTACTGAAGCTTAAATTAGAGCGAATGTCAATCCCCTTGCTTTTAGTTTTGCAGACCTTATCTTAGGGATTCTTTCAATTGGGCGAACCGTCCAATGATAAACTCATAAAGGGGGATTGTATAATGGCCAGAAAAGTTGTGATCGACGCCGATGAATGTATCGGCTGTGAGAGCTGTGTTGAGCTTTGCGCAGAAGTTTTTGCGTTTAACGAAGAAGAAGAAAAAGCAGAAGTGATCTTGCCTGAGGGCGGACCCGAAGACTGTATTGAAGAAGCGATGGAGACGTGTCCGACGGATTGCATTACATGGGAAGATTCCGACTAAAACGGATGGCAGAACAATCATCTTTTGCCCGAGAGCTGTGTTACAAACTGGCGGAAAATACTCACGTACTATCGTGTACGCTCCGCTTTTCCGCCAGTTTGCGCCGTGCTCTCGGACAAAATCATACCGTTCTGCCATCCGTTTAATTATTTAAAAACATGTTCTTTCTCAACATTATGCCTTTTGAACACCTTAATCTCTTTAAGATCGAAGTGAAATCCCGCAGCCTGCGGGAGCACCGAGCCAAAACCTAAACGCTCTGAAATCATTTTAATTCAATAAAAAAACCATAGAAAAACTGAGTTGTTCTGCCATCCGTTTGGTGATTCATAACTAACGTTTCTTTTTAATCTCCCGCCTTTTGAACACCTTAATCTATAATTCAAAGGTTGAGCCAGTTACCGGTTAGCCCGTTTGCCAGTTGAAGATTGACATCAGGCATTTTTTCTATTTAACGGGCTTAACCGGCTCAACGGGCCAACCCAGCTTACCGAATTTGACCGACCGAGGTGGTTGTCGGAGCCACAGGAGCTGGCTTTGATCTGGATTGACTCATTAGTATCCGCATGGTCGCTGAAGAAGACAAACTCCCCAACGACAAGCTCACGGCACAGATGACATAGCCCTGAGCACCCGCAAAAAGCAAAATGAAACCGGAAGCGAGAATGGTGAGCAGAAAAACTGAATGCCCGGCCATCACCGTTGTGGGCTTTTTCGACCAGGCAGCAAGCCCTTCGCTCTGGGCACGGATGGCCACGCTCAGCGGATAGGAAACCAGGGCCACCGCGGTGATTCGGATCAACCCAAGATCGGCCGGGTCCAATTTTTGTAAGGTGACATAATACAACTCAATCAAACCGGGCAAAATAAAGGTCAGTGGAAGCAACCCCAAACACAGACCGGCTGCAAGCCCAAAACGAAACGTCAACGGGTCTTTGAGGCTTTTCGGGGGAAAAGCGAGCACCGTGGTTTGGACACGCGTGGCGGCATAGGCCACCGGGTTGGCAAGCCCCATCGCCAGATAGCAGACTGGCAGTATGCGCTCCGGATCCGGCGCTCGAGCGATAAAGGCGCCCATGATCATCGCCGAAGCGGAAAGCAAATAACCACCTACGGACAGCGGCAGATTGAACATAAACATTTCAATGGCGCGCGGAGTTTTGTCCACTGAGGGGCGCAGGGTTTTGATAAAAGGATCCGCGTATAATTTCGCCACCAGGCATTCGAGCGCTACCGGCAGGGTCAGGCAAACCACTGCCCAGACCGGCCCTACCAGACCCATGTTACTGAATATCGGTGCCAAAACGGCAGTAATGACAATGCGGCCAATGGTGGCGATGCTGGCTTTGGCGGTGGCTTTGTGAATATACATGATGACCAGAAAAGGGGTGCGCAAAAAAAATAAAAACTGCACCGGGATGCTGGCCAGCAGGGTGATTTTGGCCGGCGCTTCGATGGAAGGCGGCAAACCGATGAGGCGGCCGAAGAGCAAGTGGGCCAGCGCGGGAATGCTCAAGACGGCCTGAATCAGGATCACCCCCAAACCGGTCAGCAGAACTACGTTTCTAAAGGTGCGATAGCCTTCACGTGAAGCCGCATAGACCATGCCTGTCGTCACATAGGTAATTCCGAACATGCCTAGAAAGACCATGACAGTGGTCGATTGCGCTAGCCCGGCCAGGTTGAGCGGCCCACCGGGTCCGCGCGAGGCCACCATAGCCACCAGGGGATAGGAGAGTGCCTGGGAGGTTGCCTGAATGGCAAGCGGAATGAAAAAGCCGGTCAGTTGCCGGCTGTTGCGAGGAATTTCTGAGTCCATTTCGTCAAATTTTATTTATGGATGTAAAAGTCTGACCACGAAGGACACGAAGCCCATAAAGGGCTTCAAAGCGAGGCGTCTATAAGCAAACTTCCTTTAATCTTCGTGTTCTTCCTGATCTTCGTGTTTGAATTGAAGTTCTGATCCGGTGTGGCATTTTTAATCGTCAAACGTACCGATCAGTTTGACTTCTCTTTCAAGTTTTACGCCAAACCGCTGCCAGACCTTTTCTTCGATTTTGCGAATGAGGCCAAGTACATCCGTGGCCCGGGCATCGTCTGTGTTCAGAATAAAACCAGCGTGCTTGGGGCTGATCATGGCGCCGCCTATGCGTTCACCCTTTAAGCCCGCTTCTTCGATTAAGGCGCCCGCGTAATAGCCCGGGGGGCGCTTGAAAACACTGCCGCAGGAAGGAAAATCCAGCGGCTGCTTTTTTGCCCGCATTGCCAGTATATCATCCATGCGCTGCTTTAGGATCGCAGCGTCTGATGGCATGAAGCGAAATTGTCCGGATGTCAGCACCACGCCTTCCAGATCCGGCACCTGGCGATAACCGAAATGAATATCCTGGCGCTCAGCCGCAAATGGCGAGCCGTCTGGCAGGAAGCCATTGACATTGAGCGTTGTTTGCTCTATTTCCTGCCCGAATGCACCAGCATTCATGCGCAGCGCTCCGCCTACACTGCCGGGGATCCCCGCCATGAGTTCCATGCCGCCAAGGCCGCCATCAACGGCATGCCGGATGAGGTCCAACAGGAGGGTTCCCGCTTGGACCCGTGCAACCGGGCCATCGAAGTGCCAGCCACTGATATTGGCGCCCAGATACAGTGTAACCCCCGTCCAGCCTTTATCCGAAACCAGTAAATTTGAGCCAAGACCCATGACAAACAGCGGGATATCATGAGTGTGCACCAGCGACAGCACCTCCCCGATGGCTGATTCGGTACCGGGGGCCACCCACACCGCAGTCGGCCCACCGATCTTGTAACTGGTGTATGGTGCCAGTAATTCATCGGTTTTGACCTCGACGGCTTCCAGCGTGGCCAATTGGTCTGCTATTTTTAAAACATCCATTGGTTTGTATATCCCTGAATCATTCTCCTTGCACCCATGAAAGCACCAGATCGATTTGCGGATTGGATTCAGGAGAGGATCGGTTGTGTGTAGCTGTGTTCTGCCTAAGCTGTTGAATCAGTTGTATCACTTTTTGTCCGGAAGCATATCCATGCCGGGCGAGATAACACCCAACAACCGTGCCGGTGCGGCCAACACCTCCCAGACAATGGATGTAAACAGGTTTGCCGTTTTCAATTTTTTGATCGATGCCGTCCAGAATGCGTGCCATGTCGATGCGGTTGGGAACCCCCATATCTTTTATTGGCATGCGATCAAAGCTGACCTCAACCCCCATTTTTCGGGCAAGTGCCTGTGTCTGGGCTTCATAAGGCTTAATGGGCTTACTGTACCATTGGGTCTCATCGGTCCGCATCAGATTTATGAAATGGCGTATGCCGCATTCCAGCAATGCGCTTAATTGCGGATGGGGGTCCTGGATCAGCGCTGATCCGGGAAAGTAACCGGCCATGAGCAGATCCGGTACGACCCAGTAAGCCTGATCAAAGGGCACCTTTCTGGTTAAATCGATTTTTAAAGGTTGCGTTGACATATTGAAGATATGCTCAGCCAATATGTTTTTACTGTTGGCAAATATATTAGACCGCTACCATTTAAAGCACATAATCTTATGGAAAGCAATTTCAGGCATCGCGGTTGACCGGACTTGATTTATTTTATCAGGGTCTTAGGTTCTGGAAGACTCTTAAATAATGGCATCCGAAACGAAATGAGATTAAAAGCGAGGTTGAAATGATTGATCAATATGCCACCGGCAGTCACATGACGGTAAACGGGACGACATACCACCAGGATCTAAAAATAATTCGCGGTGAAGTTATCGGTAATTGGTGGCGGCAGCAAGGCCACCGTCTGGCCGCTGATGATATTGGTGATATTTTGACTGCCGGACCAAAAATTTTGGTTATTGGCACGGGATACGCCGGAAATATGGCAGTGCCGGATGCCGTTCGCCAGACGCTTGAGAGCCAACAGATCAAAGTCATCGCCCAAACAACTGCCGAAGCCACCGCTACGTTTAATCGCCTGGTGGGTGAGGGGCAGGATGTGGCGGGAGCCTTCCACCTCACATGTTGATAAGGTTTCAGGTGTCGGGTTTCGGGTGTCAGACCTTCAGTGGCCACTTTCGAAGCCTTGCCACTCAGATGCGGCATTGAGCACTTGTTTTTACTGTTTTCTGATTTTAGTCTTATGTTCCCTGACACCTGACACCCTATCTGTAAGTTATCTATCCCTCCAACCGACAAAATGCTACCCAAGAACGATTTTGTTTGAAATCTTGTAATTTTTCAGGAGGATGGAAATGTTTAGAATCATTGTTGTTTTGAAGGTATTAATACTATCCTTGATTTTAGGGATTGCAATGGGTCAGGCGTTTTCACGGGTTATCGAGGAAAATGGCAAAACTTACATCATCGACCGGCATGGTGAACGCTGGGATATCACCCAGGCCGTATCGATTGGTTTCAAGCCCCATCGATTTGAACATGGAATTGGGCGTAATGCATTTACCCCGCTTGATGATTCTCAGTTTAGCGAAGCGAATCAAACGGCCAGAAGAAATGAACGCGTTATTGGCATTGCCGAAGGCGAGCATGCCAACGCCTATGCGGTATCCAAACTCTGGCGGCACGAAGTCGCCAATAGCCATGTCGGAGAAAAACCCATAGCAGCGGCCTACTGACCGCTTGTCAATTTAGCGGCTGTGTACAGTCGCCGGATAGATGGGCGCGCCATCGAGCTGGTGCCGTCGGGCTGGACTTACGACAGCACCTTTGTTTTATACGATCGAGAAACCGGCTCATTATGGTATCCAGATAAAAAAGGTTTGAGGGGCATCCAGGGGGTTTATTATAACCGGCGCTTGCCGATGCTGGACTTTGAAGATACACGCTGGGAGAAATGGCAGAAAAAGCACCCTGAATCTAAAATTATGCAATGATACAGCTTCAAGTTTCAAAGTTTTTATCCAAAAGCTGCTGGGTTCTTGCTGCCTAGTTCGATCTGGTGAAAACGAGAACCTTAGCCCCCGATTCCTCTTCACATCTTTTATCCCTTCTATATAACTACAAAATCAAATGAATACCGCCATCAGACTGTTTGAATGGGAGCGTTTAAATATCGCTCAAGTTTTCGGTACGACTGCCGATAATTTTTCAGGAGTGGGGGATCTTAAAAAAAAGGAGGATGTTATGGAGGCTCAGGATCTTTTGCGAGTCATCAATGAACTCGAATTCATTCTGGATGATATTGACGAAATTAGCGGACAACTGGATCTGACCAGGACTGAAAACAACAAGATGTTTCGGGCCATCAACAGCATCGAAAAATCAAAAGACATTCTGGTTGATCTTTTTCCAAACATAAAGTCATTGGATTATGATGTTCGTGAAGATTTATCAGCTGAACTATTGGAATCCTAATAGGAGACGATCAAGTTCGCTGAAGTTTGTTTCGGCCACAAAGTATTTTTAGGGGGATAGGGGGCGCTGGCCGTCAAGGCCTGCTGGTAGCGATAATGAAAACACGGGTCATGCGTTTACACATTCCGGGCTATCATCTTTTGATTGCCTCGTTAAATAAATTTGCTAAAGATGATTGTGTTACGCTGTCGCTTTCAATATCTTTTGTCTTTCTGCTATCCATTATTCCGTTCTCGACGCTAAGCATTCTGATATTTGATTTTATTAAAGGATTTTTTGTTGCCAATGCAGCGCTGTCGAGCAATATCTCGGAGATCTTGGCAGAAGAGATCAATCATATCATTCCTTTTGTCTCCAAAGGTTGGATTAAAGCCCATGTCATCAACCCGGACGGCTACAGTTCCTTTAAGGCCATTAATTTTTTAATGCTGCCAATCATTAGTGGCCTTTTTTTCAAATCGCTTGAAACATCCTATCGTAGGATATTTAAGCTGCCGCCGCGTCATCTGGTTTTTGGTCAGGCTTTTTATGTTATTATCAGCGTTTTTGCCGGTCTGCTGTTCTTTATGTCCAACTTCATCTGGATAATTTTATCAACTGTGGGGTCTCATGTTTTAAATACCATAAACAACACCCCTTATGTTCATCAGATCTATAAATTGGCTATGCCGGTTCTGACTTCACATCGGATAAATCTTTTATCTGCCGTGGTCTTGATCGTTTTTTACCTGGTGACCATCAAATTGTTCTTAAATGTGAAAATACGGTTTCGGCACCGCCTGATATCAGCGATATTGTTTTGCCTGCTTTGGCTTATTGCCCGTAAACTTTTCAGTCTGCATATCAGCCATATCACAGAGGTTAGTGTCTTATATGGGTCTTTAAGCTCCGTTATTCTGATTCTCATGTGGATTTTCTATTCATCCGTAGCTTTGCTTTTTTCCGTCGAAGTGCTTTACAACCTGCATCGCGGTCATTATCAATACCGTCAATGGTAGTTGGTTCACCGGATACGCGCACTAAAAAATTCCACTTTTAGATTTTCACGCAAAGGCGCTAAGACGCAAAGACGCCAAAAGCCCATTTCTTTTACTTATAATTCTGCAGTTGCTTCTGGGCTAATCCTAACTATGTTATAAAAACCACCATTCACGTCATACCAAAGGAGCAAAAAATGAGTGAACCCGTTCGCATATCGGTAAATGAAGCCAGGCAAAAGATAAGCTCCGGCCGGGCCCTTTTGGTTTGTGCTTATGATGATGCTGAGAAATTTAAAAAGAATCAGCTTGAAGGAGCGCTGTCGTTTGCGGAATTTCTTTCCAGCGTACCAACGCTGGATAAAAGTCAGGAAATCATTTTTTACTGCGCCTGACCGAAGGAGGCGAGTGCCGCCGGTCAGGCGGCTAAACTGCTAAAAGACGGTTATGCCAATGTGACGGTGCTAAGAGGCGGTGTGGCGTCCTGGAAAGCTGCCGGCTATCAACTGGTTGATTAGGTCCTGATTAACCTTAATCATTCGAATTTAGGGAAAATATTGACATAAATGTTCGCCCAGTTTACAAGATAGAAGATCATTGCGGAACTCATATTTGATAAAGGACCTTTACATGACGTTACTGTTGCGTAATGTTTTTTGGGCGTTTTGTGTGTTGATTCTGGTTGGCTGTGCCAGCCATGGTATGCCGCGTTGGAGACATTTTCAGGGTGATTTGCCCAGCCAGGGCTATGTCGGTGTTGAAAGTGGGTTTGCTTTGTCAGCAGCCTGGGTTTCCGGCTCTTACAAAATATCAACCTCTTCACCGGTCATCGGAGTTGACGTCGACGGTCGAGAGGTGATTTACTTCGGAACTGCCGAAGGAGAGCTGGTCGCCATCAATTCAGAAGATGGCAATGAGCGCTGGCGCCGATCATTTGCCGCTGATTTTCAATCCGCTGCTATTATGTCAACACCTGCGATTTCAAGAGACGGGGACATCTATGTTGTTTCCAACCACCGGCACTCAGACGCTCGAATAAAGAGCGTCCTCCACAAGGTTGATGAATTCAGCCGAATCCGCTGGTCATTTCCGATTATGAATGACGGCTTCACCTCCGGTGCCCCAAAAATACTCACTTGGGGCGAATTCACACTTGTATTTATATATGTAACCATAGTGGATGATGGAGGTCCACAGGGCGCACTTTTAGCTTTGCGCGATAACGGCAAATCAGTTGAGCTGCTTGACAGCAAAGCCTTGGGGCGGTGCGATTGGGGCAGCGAAGTTTTGCAGGCGCGCAAGGCGGATGTGTTTAAATCAGTATCTGCTTTATGGGATATAACTTCCGCGTTTTCCCCTGGAAATGCCAATGAAAGCCCCTTGTTCCCGGATGGGTTTGTTGATCCCTCAGTAGCTGTGTTTACGGCTCGAAAATTGCCGCTGATTGCGATTGCAGACAATCTTTGCAGTATCGGCACCTTCGAATGGGATGAAACCTTATCTGTCGTCTGGCATGAATTTCACCCTTTTCAAAAACATTCCTCTACAGCCGTGTTGCCCAACGGCATGATGGTATTTGGGCGTCAAGACGGCACTGTGCTGGCACATGACATCGAAACCGGGATAAAATTGTGGTCACACGATGCCGGCCAGCCAGTATTAGCTACGCCAGCGGCAGACCCCGAAGCTCACCTTTTCCTTGTCGCCAAGGATCATATTGAAGTGCTGGATCAACAGGACGGCAGCCTCGTATATGATCAGGATACGCCTCGTAAATTTCGTCTGCCCGGCCAAACGCTTGCTTCACCGGTGGTGACGAAGAATTGCGTGTACGTATCGACAAGTGCCATGCTGACGTTCAGCTACGATCTGTCAACCCGCAGCCAGGATACGAATTTTCGGGGTAACGGACTGTCATCCCTTGCCTTGGGCAATAACGGCGCAATCTATGCCGTCGCTGACGACGGGACCATTCACAAATACTTAGGCCCTAAATAAAGCTTTGGTTCAGCTCTCAACGCTTCGTCGTTTTTAAAATTTTAATCCTTAAGCGATCTGATAGGAATGGGGCTTGGGAAATTGCTTGGCGGTCGGCAATAGTGTTATCAATTTACTTTTTTTTGTTTTTGGCAGGATCAACGGGTTTTTTTCGGGGCAACTCTGTCATCAGCTCGTGCCAGTCGCTTACGGTCTGCCCCTTCTGGGTTTCATCGAAGCTAAACCTTTTTTCAATATGGTCGGCGGCTTCGGCAATTACCGCCGGCCCACCGATGATGGCATACAGCTGAATACCTTTCTTCTCCAGGGCGTTAAGTGTTTGAGCACCCCGCCAGCGCAGCAACGGTGCATCTGGAAACGACTTTTCATCCAGCCAATTTCGGGCCATTCGAATTCCGGTATTGCGGCTCAAGTAAATGATGCGGTATTTTTTAAGCAGTTGCTCAACTGACTGGCGGCCGGCACCGGCTGCGATATCAGAGATAAATGCATCTTTAAATCCGCCTTCGATTTCAATCAGGACGGCTTTTTCGTTTTTTTTCATCACCAGTAGCAGACCATTGCCACTTTCGCCGTCTGAGGTGGCCCGCACTTTGAAGATGCCCGGGCGCTGGGGAATGTATTTTCGATACCCGTAACCATCACCGCCGGTTAAATTTTTACCCAGCCGCTGATCATCCAGATAAAATTCCACGAGTCGGCCGCCGTCAGCAAAAAGCTTTCCTTTGGTCAACACTTTCAAGTAGACTGGTGTTTCTACGGTTGTCACCCGGTCATAGACAACCACGGCGCTGAGACAATGGGTGGCTGCTAAGACTGATCCTGCGCAGATCAGCAAAACAGATACATATTTGTTTTTTAAGCAAACCTTCATCTTCACTTCCTTGACACGATTCACTCCTTTTCTTAGAATACCATTATCATGACTGACTGGGCCGAGCCAAGCAATTTTAAAGAATGGGCCAAAAGAATGTTTGCCCTGCGCCCCCTTTTGATCTTCACTCTGATCAGCGCCATTTTTATTTTGGAGCTTCGATTTGATTGGATCGAACGGGCATTGGGATCTTATCTGGTGACCACCAATTCAGAGCGGCCTGAGTCTGGCTCAATCTGGGAAAAAAGCCACCGGACCCAAACTGCCCAGCAAGCCTTGGAGCAGATTCTGATCGACCGCCAGGCCATACAGCGTGAAGCCCGCAGCGCAGCTACGTTTACGCAAATTGCAGCCAGGGTGACCTCCGAAAATGGCGTCATGCTATCAGCCGACCATTTCCGCCGGCTCTATATGCATCTGGCGTCGTCAATTGCACAGGAAATGATATCACCGCTCGACCTGTTGGCTCTTATCAGCCAGGACCGCTGGCGTCGGACGTATTTTGAAAAGTCTGGTAGTGGTTTGATGGTCTATTTACTGGATGCCAACAATCGCGTGCTGCGGCAACTTGAACTTAGGCACAGCCTGTTGTCTCAGTTGGAACGTGGCGAGGTGGCCCTGGTGGAATCTCTGGATGAGCTGCCCAATTTTAAAAACCGTATTTACACGGCCGATCAATTCTTTCATTCCCTGGAAGCATTTCACGAAGAAGCGCGTCGCAGCGTGGTACCGCACCCGGAATTGTTGCTCGCAGCGTCCGGTCAGATCGTGCGGGTTGGCATCTCCGATGAAACCCTGTCCGGTTTCATCGAACTGGGTTTTGAATTTTTTGAAGGCAGCCAGCGCCGCGTTCTGATTATACAGGGCCAGGAGTGGGCCGTCTGGCGATTGCGAGAGCACCTTGAAGGAGCAGAGAGGGATGACCTGTCCGTCAGCTTGCCAGATAAATAAACATACTACTGGATACCTTAATGAGCCTGTTTGCCGTATTTGTGCGTCGTTTTAGCATTATTTTTTATTTGGCGATAACAGTGGCCGGCTTGGGGGCCCTGCTGACGGCCGGGCTGTTTTTTGTTGCGCTCAGCGACCTGCCCCGGGTGCCGGAACCCCTTGGACGCATTATTGAAACGCCACCGACGGAAATATTCGCGGCCACCGGCGAAAGATTGATGATCATCGGCGGTCGGGAAGTCGTTCCCCTTAACCGGATTTCCCCAGATTTTATTGAGGCGGTGATCGCCACTGAAGACCACCGCTTTTGGGAACATCATGGCCTGGATAAGCTGCGCACATTAAAAGCGTTGTGGATCACCCTATTTGAGCCCGGAAAAATTCAAGGTGCCTCTACCATTACCCAGCAGCTTGCCAAGAATCTGTTTTTTAGTTACCGACGGACCTATATGCGTAAATTCCGTGAACTTCTGGTGGCGCTGCAAATTGAAACCGAATACAGCAAGCGCGAAATTTTAGAAGCTTATTTAAATCAAATTCCTTTCGGTGTCGGGGCCTATGGCATAGAGCAGGCGGCGCGATCTTTTTTCGGCAAACCGGCCCTGGAACTGAATCTGGCTGAATCCGCCTTGCTGGCCGGGCTGCCCAAATCACCGACGCGTTACAATCCCTATCGGCATTTAGCAAGGGCCCGCAAAAGACAGCAGCTGGTGCTGGCCCGCATGGTTGCAGTGGGATACATTACCGCCGAACAGGCTCAAGACGCCTCACAGGCTGATCTGCAACTGGCACCGCTTGCGGCCGGCTCCCCCAGGGGCAGTTACTTTCTCGACCTGGTTTTAAAGGATCTTGAAGAACGATACGGCCCGGAGGTGGTGTACCATGGCGGTTTGAAAGTCAGCACCACCTTAGACCCCCAGCAGCAAGCCTGGGCCGTCAAATCCTTGCAAGGCGGTTTGATAAAGCTCGATCAATTAATGGGAATACCGGGCGCAGCTGATTCCGCAACCCATCCTTCCCAATCACACCCGCAGGGGGCATTGGTGGCAGTTGAATGCACCTCCGGCGCCGTCAAAGCTATGGTAGGCGGCAGAGATTATTCGGAAACGGAATTCAACCGCGCGGTTGAAAACAACCGTCTGCCCGGCTCGGGATTTAAACCATTTTTGTATTATGCGGCCTTTGAAAAACTGAAATTGATGCCAACCAGTGTCTTTGTAGACAAACCGGTTACCATTCCGGTTGTGGGCGCCCCTGACTGGAGACCGAAAAATTTCAGGCGCGAATTTGAAGGCCCCATGATTCTAAAGCAGGCCCTTATGAAAAGCGTCAATGTGATTGCTGCTCAGTTGGTTGAGCGCGTGGGACCTGAAGCGGTGGTCGATGTAGCCCGCCGCAGCGGCATTACCAGTCCGCTGTCACCCGTATATTCTGTGGCCTTGGGCACCTCCAGTGTCAGCCCCCTCGAGATGGCCACGGCCTTTGCCACCTTTGCTACCGGTGGCGTTCACCATGAACCGTTCTGGATTCGCCGGGTTGAGGATCCCCTGGGCCGGGTGCTGGAAGAGCATATCGTCCGCGGCCAGCGTTCGCTGGATGCCAGCATTGGCTATCAAGTCATTGATATGATGCGCGGTGTTTTAACAGCTGGCACCGGTCGCGTGGTCCGGCGGTCGGGCTTTGATTTGCCGGCAGCCGGCAAAACCGGTACGACGAACGATTTTCGTGATGCCTGGTTTACCGGGTTCACGCCCACACTGAGTGTTTGTGTTTGGGTGGGCTATGATCGCGGTGCCAGCATGCGCGATGTAAATGGTGTCGGCATTACCGGTGGTCGGGGTGCGGCACCGATATGGGGGGATTTTATGATCAAGGCGACCAGCGGCGAACCGGCCCGGGAATTTATCGTTCCATCGGACATCCACTTTGCATCGGTGAACCCGGTTAACGGGGCTGTTGCCGGTCAGTGGACCCAAAAAAAAGTCAAAGTTGCATTACGCTCAGGGCAAACGGCATCCGATCAGCCGGTGCAACCCGTCGAAAAGGAGACAGGCAGCCCTGTCATCCCAACAACGGATGAATCTAAGCGCCTGCAAAAGGGCGATGAACCCGCCACACGGACGGTGGATAAACCCTTCGTTGAATCGACAGACGAATCTACGATTCGGGAAGAAGAACTACCACCGGAATAGTATGATAAAAAGATTAACCACAGAGAACACAGAGGTCACACAGTTTTTTTAAAAAATCAAAATTTTCATATATATTAGTAGAATCTCTGTGTGCTTCGTGATCCCTGTGGTAAAAAACACAACACAAATGAAACATGCTTTCTTTTTGTAAACATATTGCCGCCCGTCTATGGTTGACGGTTTTTTTTGGAGGTGCTCTCAGTCTCTGGGTATTACCATCCTTCCAGAGCCGCATTGGCCTTGAATGGACACCTCTACCGGTTGTACTCATTATGATGGCCATGTTTTTGCTGATTGGCTGGGTTGCTAACCGCTGGGGGCTGAACACCGTCCAGCAACTCATTTACGAAGCGGGTATTTTTGAAAGAGATGGTATGGTTGCCGAGGCCGAAAATCGTTTTCAGCGCGCTCTGGCGGTTTTCGACAGTTTTTTGATTTCACCGGTGGCCAAAAAGCAGAAAGCTGTTCCGTTGCGAGCACGCATCGCGCGGTTTTATCTGGCGCGCGCCAGCAAAAGCGATGATGCCGAAGCATTTTTGGTATCGTATTTGTATAGCAATCCGCAAGACGAAGAGGTGGCTGAAAGCTGGATCGCGCATGTTGAGAACCGCGGCGGTCTCAGAGAGGAACATCAGGAACTGGCTTATCTTATCGGCCGCGCCCAGCCCCGCAACCCAACCATCCAGCCAGTGCTTGCCCGCTATTATTTGATACTGGAAAGAACCGATTTTCCGGCATTGCAAACCTATCGGCACGCGCTGGTGGGCGACAAACCGGTGTCGGCCCAATTCCTTAATGGTCTGGCAGCCCTTTTTCTGCAAGAAAGACGCGCCGACGAGTGGGCTTTGGAAGTTTATCTTAAAGCGATTGAAAAAAGCGACCACCGGCCGGCCATACTGAAAGGGATTGCGGCGTGTGTGCGCTGGATTTCGCCTGGCGAACACAACAAGCCAATGTTGCAACAGGCATACGCACACCTGGAAGGCCTCGATGCGGCTGAGATAAAGAAAATGAGCACCGGATTTAAGCCCCCGGTTCAGCCTTCCGCACCTCGAGATGCGCAGCTGTCGTTGCAAAAGCGTACCTCGATTTTTAAAACCGCCGGCGCAGTGCTGCAGACATTTTATGAAGATGTTACGGCTGTGCCAGCGTGGATTTTACGGTTGATTCGTCGGTCCTTGCAATCGACGCGATCAAGAAAAGCGCTGGCGGGAGTTTTACTCGCCGGTTTGGCAGTGGCGGTTATTATATTGGTGATCAACACAGTGACGCATCTGGTCAAGGTTGAAAAGCCAGTCGCTCAGAAAGTAGAAAAGACTCCCGAAGTCATCACGGACCCGTTTACCCTGCAGGTGGCGGCTTATCTGAAACCGGCCTATGCCCAAAAATACGTCGAACAATTAAAAAAACAAAACCTGGACGCTTACTGGAGAGAAGCTATCAGCGCCGATAAAAAATGGTACCAGGTTCGGATTGCGCATTTTCCCGATAAAAAATCTGCTCGGGACTTTGGCGAATCGCTCAAAGCCCGGGGGATCATCGACGATTATTACGTGGCCAATTATGTTGCGCCCTCAAAGTAGGTCGCAGATGACAGAAGACAGAGGGCAGAAGATAGAGGACAGATGACAGATGTTTGATTGGTAAATGAGCCGAAAATGTCATTTGACAGACGCGGGTGGCATTTTTTTAGAGGCGGCAAATCGGTTATAAGATTTTGGAATAAATAAGTATTTAACACGTAGAACATAGCCACTTTCTTTGAAAACAATATCTATTCAATTTCATCCTCGTATCTTGACGTCATTCATGCTATATTTGTTTTTAATCGCATAGGCAGAAGCTGATCGGTGGTAACTGCACAGTTAACCCTTCAGAAAATCAAGGATACCCTCCATAAAACGCACCATTCTTTATGCATCCTTGACCCATAAGCCTAATTTAAAAACGGTTTCCCTGTGTTGTTGGGAAAACAGCCCCATATGATGTTTCTTTGCGGGAGGGAGCATTAAGTGAAAGATTTTAACATGTTATCAAGATTAAAAAAGGGAAAAACAGGTTTCAGTGACATCGATTGGCCACGATTTGATCTTTCGAAAATCCAGTGGACCCGCATGCCCAAGCTAAGAATCGGTGATTCGGTCGCCAGACTCCCGATTGTTCAGGGCGGAATGGGGGTTGGCATATCCCTGTCAGGTTTGGCTTCAGCGGTTGCCAATGAAGGCGGCATCGGGGTCATTGCGGCAAATTCAATCGGGATGCTTGATCCTGAATATTATGCCACGCATCAAGATGCCAATGCCATTGCCTTAAGAAAAGAAATCAGAAAAGCAAAAGAGATGAGTTCGGGAATCATTGGTGTTAATATTATGGTTGCTGTGAATGATTTTTCCGCGCTTCTGATGGTCGCCATCGAGGAGAAGGTCGATATCGTTTTTCTCGGTGCCGGGCTTCCGATCAAGGGGATTCCGGTTGAGGCGCTCAGGTCAGCGGGGGTCAAAGTGGTTCCGATCGTCAGCTCTGCCAGAGCGGCTGGTCTTATTTTCAGATCCTGGCTGAAAAAATATAAGGATGTCCCCGACGGTGTTGTTGTAGAGGGGCCAAAAGCGGGCGGGCATCTGGGATTTAAAACCGAGCAAATCGATGATCCTGATTTTGCCCTCGAGCGTATTTTGCCCGAGGTTGTTGCCGTGGTCAAGGACTATGAGGATAAATTGCACCGGACCATTCCGGTCATCGCCGCCGGTGGTGTTTATACGGGCAGTGATATCCACAATCTTTTCAAACTGGGTGCCAGCGGTGTTCAGATGGGCACACGGTTCGTGGCCACATATGAATGCGATGCCGATATCCGCTTCAAGGAATCATATGTCGCCTGCAGCGAAGATGATATCGAAATTATTAAGAGCCCCGTCGGTATGCCGGGTCGGGCGATTAAGAGCCAATTTCTGAGGGATATATCGGCCGGCAAAAAGATGAAAATTAAATGTGCCTGGAAGTGCCTTAAAAGCTGTGATATCAGGACCGCCCGCTATTGTATCTCATTGGCGCTTGATAACGCCAGACAAGGAAATCTGCAGGATGGGTTTATTTTTGCCGGAAGCAATGCATCTAGGATTGAAAATATTATTTCGGTCAAAGAACTGTTACATGAGTTGCAAACACAATACCTGAACGCCAGAGAAAAAGGAGCCGGTAGTCTAAGGAGCGAATATGAAAGCGCTCTAGAAAGGCTTCGTGCTCTTAAAGAGGAGTACCTGGTAGCATTGAAAAACGGCGTTAATGCTTTGAAAGAACAATATGACATAGATATTGAGAAGGGGGCCAACACTTTCCGTTTGGAATATTTAGCGGTGCTGGATAAGATCAATTCTCTCAAGAGCGAATATTTGAAAGCGCTTGATAATGCCAACACCTTAAAAGATGAGCTTACCAAACTGTTTGAACAATATGGATTGTTCAACAGGCTTCAACCCCAGGAAATCTAAATCACGCTATGCCTTTCGTTAGATTCTCGCTTCCGGCTGTTTGCGGTTGATTTGGGCAGCAGCCAAAGCATTGAACCTCTGTCGTCTGACACCTGACACCCGAAACCTGCCCGCCAGGCCGTGGCTTTCCAAGCGAAGGCTGGACACCTGCCTGCCCGCCGTAGCTTTAGCGAAGGTGGGAAACTTACTCAGAATTGGGATCCTGCTGACGCACATATTCAAGCAGCTGCTTGGCCATGCCGGATTTAACCTGAATGGCATCGTAATGGATGCGCACGTTGTTTAAATACTGCAAAATCAACGCATCACCATCTTTGAACCCCTGCGGCAATATACCGGCAAAGAAAAATCCCTGCCTCTCTATTTGCGCTGTGGTGCTGGCAGTTAATGGATCTGACAGGTTCAAGAAGAGATTGATAATTTCGATTTTTTTAAGGCACAGCTCACGGATCTCGTTTTTCAGCGCTGCAACACTATTTTGACCAAAACCGTCGATGATAATTCGGGCATAGCGCATTGATCCAAAGAGTTTAATTTTGAACTCAGCTTTTGCGGATTGAAGGATCACTTTATCTGACGCGCTTTGCTGGATGATTGGCGTAACACCCAACTCCGCGTACAAGTCTGTCATAATGTCTTTGTGATGCGGCACCGCATAAATGCGGTGAGAATGTGCCGCTGGTGGTTGTAGATACAAAAACTGCACCAACATACTCACACGCTGAGAAGCGCCAGCGTTCATACCCTTAAAAACAGTATTCGGCGGTATTAATCCCAGTCTTAAGCCGCAATCCCTGAAACCGAAACCGTGCACCGTATGCTGCGATACGGTGTGGTTGGTAACCGCCTCGCCGAAAGCGCCTTGGATGCCGCGGGTTTTGGCCTGATCCAAAAGATATCGGGTAATATTGCGAAAGCAACCCAAAGAGCGGTACTCGGGTTTGACCACGCCCTGGGCCATTTCTACAATTTGCGGGTTTTCATCCCAGAGCTGAAAGACACCGTAGCCGGCAATGTCGTCATCATCTGCAATGGCAACGGCCGAATACACCTGGCCGCTTTGATTTAAGGCAATAATTTTTTCAGGATAGTAGACATAATCGTGGGGATAGGTGTAACCGTAGGTCTTATAGATGGTTTTGGATACCTCCGGGGCGTCGTCCGATCGCAATTGCCGTACGTGGCATTTGAATTCACCAGGAGATGTCGCGATCGGCGGTGCCTGCGGTTCATATGGCTCCAAATCGCAGGCGGCGTAATAGTCGGAAACACTTTTGTTGTTTAGATGTTTGATTAATACCAGCTCTTTGCCGTCCGGCCCCAGGTTATTGAGTTGAATTTCATCCAGGTATTCTTGCAGCCTAAAAAAGGATTCGGTGATGTTGGGTTGATCGTCCTGTGGGCTATCGGTGCCGAAGGGCAGGCCTTTGTCCCTCAGGCTCACTTTTAGGCCTTCAGGGACCCTTTCACAGATGATTACCATGAACCCTTTTTCTGAGGGTTCGAAGGAGTAATCCAGCAATGCGTTAATCGCTCCGATGACTCCGTTTTCAAGCGCCTTTAAGTCCGATGATGTCATCCCGATGGCCCGGGCTATTTCAGACACGTAAATGGCTGCTGCGGTAGCATATTTGGGGTCGTTGGGGATTTTTATGCTGGAATATTCGCATTTTTCGGCCACTTTACTCCTCCAGGGGCTTTACGAGTTCGACGTTATGCTGCTTGATGGATATCGAAACATCAGAAAGAATGCTTTTATCGGGAGTAGACTTGTCGAATAGGGCTGGAAAAGGCCAATGTAGAGGCCATAAAAGCAACCCCCCTGGAACGGGTTCGCAGGGGGGATTTTTTGCTAAAATTGAGTCGCTTTATGCGCTGCTATCAGATTTGGGTTGGCTGATCAGATTTAAAGCGTCATGCATACCGGTCGGATGCCCGGTATTTTATGGCACTAACCGTTCTTTTTTGATTCCTTTTTGGCGCTTTTAGCGGTCGTTTTACCGGCGCCTTTCTTGGTAGAAGCATACCCGTCCGCGTACCATCCACCACCCACCAGCTTAAAAGAGCAGGCAGACATGATTTTTTTAGCCCGTCGGTTACAATGGGGGCATCTGATGTGCTTGGTATCCATCGGAACCAAGCTTTCGGTGACGATGCCTTCCGGACATTGAAATTCGTAAAACGGCATTTAGATCCTCCTTAATAAAAGCCTTATATCAATCAGCAGTGTTGCTAAGTCTCGCTTTTTGCTGCCAATATAGGTACTTTTTGGGTGATGTCAAGACCCGACTGGGCATGAAAAAATATCTTTTAGCCGATATCGGGGCCGGCGTCAATCTTAAAATTGATGCTAAATAATATCGAATAATGCCAATTTGTTATCATTAGATTTTTATTCTTGATTTATCGCTTGACATGGCCGTCAGGCGACATATATAAAAATCATAAATATTTTCAGGTACTAAGAGTCTAAATCGGCCTCTGTATCTCACCTATTTGAATAATTTCGGACAGTTAAATCCCGGGTCGGTCAATGAAAACAACCATTCTAGAAAGCCTATCGAGTTGGAAAAAATTGCAAGCCAATGAGCATACGATTATGGCCGTGCTGGGCGTGGTTGTTGGGTTGGCCGGGGGTTACGGCGCTGTTGGGTTTCGATATCTGATCGATTTTTTCCAAACACTGGCTTACGGCGGTAAAGAAGATCTGTTGGGGCTGGTGGTGAATCTTCCCTGGTATTATCGTGTGCTGATTCCGGCCATCGGGGGGCTGATTGTGGGGCCGCTGGTGTATTTTTTTGCCAGAGAGGCCAAGGGACATGGTGTGCCTGAGGTCATGGAATCGGTGGCGCTTAAGGGCGGCGTGATCCGCAAGCGGGTGGTGGTCGTTAAAACCCTGGCATCGGCCATCAGCATCAGCACTGGTGGCTCGGTAGGCCGTGAAGGCCCGATCGTTCAAATCGGCTCCGCCATCGGATCAACCCTGGGGCAGGTTTTAAAAGTATCCGCCGACCGCATGCGCACCCTGGTCGGTTGCGGAGCGGCCGCCGGCATTGCCGCCACCTTTAATGCTCCCATAGCGGGCTCCATGTTTGCCCTGGAAGTGATCCTGGGCGATTTCGGTTTAGCGACATTTAGCCCGATTGTGATCAGCTCTGTGGTGGCTACAGCTGTCTCACGGGCTTACTTGGGGGATACACCGGCATTTATTGTTCCGACCTACGAACTGGTCAGTGCCTGGGAACTTCCCATGTATCTGGTCATGGGGATTTTTTGCGCGGCGGTGGGGGTATTGTTTACCAAAACCCTGTATCGCATCGAGGATCTATTTGATGACATTAAATTTCCCGATTACCTCAAGGGAATATTCGGCGGGTTGATTTTGGGCGCCAGCGCATTAGCTTTTCCTCAGATTCTGGGAGTTGGATACGGCGCCATTGACATGGCATTGGCGCAACAAATGGCCTGGTGGCTGTTGCTACTTCTGGTGCCGATAAAGATACTGGCGACCTCTATTACCATAGGTTCCGGTGGTTCAGGCGGCATTTTTGCCCCATCGCTTTTTCTGGGTGCCATGGCCGGTGGATTTTTTGGATTCGTTGTGAACCAGCTTTTTCCCACTATTACGGCATCGCCCGGGGCATACAGCATCGTGGGAATGGGCGCAGTGGTCAGTGCCACCACCCATGGGCCACTGGCGGCTATTTTAATTCTCTTCGAAATGACGGGAACCTATAAAATCATTCTGCCTTTGATGCTGGCCTGCATTATTGCCACCATTGCCAGCGGGCAATTTTCCAGGGAGTCCATCTATACCCTCAAATTGATGCGCCGGGGTGTGAATATCAAAGAGGGCAAAGAGGTCAATGTCCTTAAATCATTGTTTGTCAAAGATGTCATGACCCCCCATGTTGAAACCATCAACGAAGCCTTGCCGCTGGGTCAAATGGCTCAGCTGATATCCAAAAGCAAGTTTAACAGTTTTCCGGTCATCAATGACCAAAAACAACTGATCGGCATTGTCTCATTCAATGACTATAACGAAGCCATTTTTGATGAGAACCTCAAAGATCTGGTGGTGGCCAAAGACATCGCATCAACCGAACTGGTGACCGTATCGTTAGATGAGAATTTATATACGGCCCTTGAAAAGATCAGTTTAAAAGATTTTGCGGTCTTGCCGGTTGTGTCCGCGCAAGATCCTTCCCACCTGGAAGGTGTGATCAGCCGCCGGGACATTATCGGGGCCTATAACAAAGCGGTTCTTAAAAAATCGCTTTTCAAATAATCGGCAGCCTGCTTTACTGGCGTGATTTGGTAAAAGGGGATTACCCTGCCTCGGGAGCCGGTGAAATGGAAACCACAGAGATCGTTCATACACCTTTGCTTCGGGAACGTTCGCCCAAAAAAGACGGTCGCGGCGCAACGGAGCTGGCCGAAGAAGAAGCGCCGGAACAAGAGCCCGAGGAAGAGGAATATATTCTTTGCCGTCAGTGCCGTCAGGCCATTACCCGGCCCACCGAGCGCATCACGGTCCAAGGGACCCACCAGCATACCTTTGCCAATCCCCATGGCATTGTATTTGAAATCGGTTGTTTTAAAACCGCCCAGGGGTGCGGCTATGCCGGGCCGCCTTCGACCGAATTTACCTGGTTTTCCGGCTACGCCTGGCGTGTCAGTTATTGTACCTTGTGCATGACCCATCTGGGCTGGATATTTATTGCCACCAGCGGTGACAGTTTTCATGGGTTCATCCTCGATCGATTGATCGAGCCTGAGTCATAAGAGGAAATGATATGGCCGAAATAAAAAGCACTTTAGATCTGGTAATGGAAAAAACCAAGAACCTGAATCTGAGTGAAGAAGAAAAACAGGATCAGAAAGACAAAGAAATCGAAAGCCGTCTGCGCGGTCTGGTGCAGAAATTTCAAGATGAGATCATTAGCCAGGAGCAGTTTAAAGCCGAATACCAATCACTGCGCAAGACGCACAAGTTAACGGGAGAGCAACACAAACACTTGCTCAAAGCTATCTGCGACCGGATTGAACTCGGTAAAGACAATATGGTGTTGTTAGAACTGCTATCGCAATTTGCCGATTCCAATATGCGGGGCCTGGTTTCCGTTTTGCAGGATTTTGAAACGGAAATCCAAACGGCTGCTGAGGCCCAAAGCAAAATCGCAAAAGAAAATCTTGCCCGAGCACACTTCATTTCCGGATCAGCGGTGGTGCCCAATCTTGGAAGTGATCCAGGATGGCGCAAAATGGTCGAGGCGATAAGAGCTGAGTTTGAGGAAAGACTCAATCAGGAGAGAACCGACCTGCTAATTTGATTATTCGCATGGAGTGCGCCTCCCCACATATCTTCTGGGGACCTCGTACAACAAAAAAGCCTCACTTCCGAACCCGACATCCAATAGTGCCAGAATTCCTTCGCGCTAAACACTGTTTCAACACTCAACTGAAAACGAAGCCCGTTTAGGTTTTCATATTGACTATTGCCCGACCCTTATGTTGGCCCTGTAACATACGCTCGATCGCCTGGTCCAGATCGACTATGGTAATTTCATGCACGACCGTTTCCATCATGGGGATTTTCCATTCATCGGCGAGTTTATCCCAGGTCTTGAGCCGGTTCGGCATCGGGCAATTTTGGGAATCAATACCCACGAGGCTGACGCCACGCAGTATGAAGGGATATACATTGATCGGCAGCTCAGGTGATGCCACGTTGCCGCAAGTGGTCACCACACCATTGGCGTTAACAGATTTGATAGATGTAGCCAGGATATCTCCACCAACTGTGTCGATGCTGCCGGCATAGAGAGACTTAAGAAGCGGGCGACCGCTTTGATCCGTGGCCTCTTCAATGCTGATGATTTTCTGTGCACCGATTTGTCTTAGATATTCCGATTCATCTACCAAACCATTAACGGCAACGACCGTGTAACCCAGTTTTGACAAAATTGCCACGGCAATGCCACCAACGCCGCCGGTGGCGCCCGATACGAGCACCTCGCCATGCTCCGGCAAAATACCTCCATGAACGGTCAGTTGAAAGACAGATAGTGCCGCCGTAAATCCAGCGGTTCCATAGCACATGGCTTCTCTTAACGTCAATCCGTCCGGCAGGGGAACCACCCATTGGCCGGGTACTCGAATATATTGGCCAAATCCCCCAGCGGTATTCATACCTAAATCATAACTGGTGACAATAACAGGATCACCGGGTTTGAAGGTGCGATCGGTGCTTTCAACCACCACGCCAGCAGCATCGATGCCGGGTGTATGGGGATAGTTGCGTGTTACTCCTTTATTGCCACTGGCGGATAAGGCATCTTTGTAATTTAAGGAAGAATAGTGCACTTCAACCACCACATCCCCCTGGGGGAGGTCATCTATGGTTTTGTTGAGGATCTGACGCGTGTATTTTTTATCGTCAGTTTCTTCTACCACCAAGGCTTTAAATAAATTATCTGTCATTTTATCCTCCATAGGTGTTTGAGAAATAGATATAATTTTAGCTGGATGGAACCCTTTGATCGCTCTCTTTGTTCAGCAGTTTTATGATTCAGATTCCTCGCAATCAATATAAACATAATGCAATTTCACCAATATTGCAGATAGCATCTTTTGGCAATAAAAATCCTGACATAATCCAGAGGCCAATTATGGTTTTTTGGGCTACCTTTCTAAGTTTGGTTGCCATAAGATTGAAACACCGCCAGATCATGTTCATGCGGCTGTTGCCGCGTGTCATGCCTTATGGTATGCACCCCATCCCCGATAATTTGAAGGACCACCATTTTGAAATGCCAAAAGTGGAGAGCTTTGCAGAATTTATGTAAAAAAGAGGAAAACCCAATATCTGATAGCAGAGCAAAGTTAAAAACACATTTCAGACATGAATCAGAAATATTGCTGAACTGATAATGTATTCGAAGTGATTTATAAATATGAAATTTTGCGGGTCGGTAAATAGGATGTATAATGAAAGAACTTCAACCCAACTGGTACCTGACATTTTCTAATGCTTGTCAGCTGCCTTTTGTCTTTATATGAACCCGAACCAATATTCCGTGATGCGCTCAAAGTTTGAGCTGACTTTGCGAGCACCGGAAACGACCTCGCCGTGTCCTGATAGCAGCAGCTCCGCATCCAGCCGGGCCATGCGCTGAATGCTGTCTTTGATCTGAGCGCTATCGCCGCCGGGCAGATCGGTTCGCCCCAGACCGTCTTTAAAAACCAGGTCACCGGTAAAAAGCGCCTTTTGTGCCGGCCAGTAAACGCAGACTGAGCCGGGTGAATGACCGGGTGTATGGAAAATTTGCAATTCAAGCCCGTCCAGAGATAAGTTGCCCTCCTGCAGGAAAAAATCCGGTGTGATGGTCTCGATATCCATCCCGTAAGCCGCGCTCATGTTTTTACCAGCGCTCAGAGCCCATTGCCACTCAATTTCGCTGAGGGTAAACAGGGTTGATTTTTCTTTGAACAGCTGAACACCTTCCAGATGGTCCGGGTGTGCATGGGTGCAAACCACCAAATTGATGTCGTTTGTGGTGAGCCCCAATCCCCTTAAACCCGATTCAACGTGTTCAAACAGGGCACGGTGACCCGGGTCGATCAGCACCCGGCATGGCCCATCAATAAAATAGGCATTGCAGTTGTTGGCACTCGGTGATTGCCAAACGAAGGCATGAAGATTATTGACGATCTGCATATATTTGATCCTTACATGAAATTGAAAGTGTTATCCTTTGGAGAATATGGTATAGTAAATATGACACACCGGTTCTCTCGATTTGACATTTTGTATACACATAAACCTGCAGCTTATCTGCAAGCTTTATATAACAACCCGATAATATTAAGAAAATATTTAATTCCCACCTTAAGCATAAAATTTGCATAATTTTGTCGGGATAAGTTTACACTGCATTATCGTTATCGTATTACAAATATCACCACACAAGGGAGCAGGGATCATGAAAAAAGCGCTATTGTTATGGGTATTATTCGTGTTTGCCATTGCCGGTTGTGCCGGTACACGGGAGTCCGGTAAGGGCCCGGTCGAAGGCATGGTGGATGATTCCACCATCACCACTCGGGTCAACCATGAAATGGTGAAAGACAAAATTGTCAAAGCCCGTCAGATCGATGTGGATACCATTGACGGCCATGTTACGCTGACGGGTGCGGTTGCTACCACCAATGAAGCCAAACGCGCCGCGCAAATCGCGCAAAGCGTGCCGGGTGTAAAATCGGTCTCCAATAATATTCAGATTGGTGAAAGAAGCTTTGGCGATGTCTGGGACGATAATGTGCTCAGCAATAAAATCAAAGCCAAGCTGATTGCCGAACCGGAAGTTCGCTCGCTGAATATTGATGTCGATGTCTACCTGGGTGTGGTGACACTTACCGGGGTTGTCAGCACTAAATACCAGCGAGACCGGGCGCTTGACATTTCCCGCAACACCGATGGCGTGATCAAGGTCATCGATAATATTAAAGTCCGCTAATCTGTTTTTAATTGTAATTAGCCACAGACCCACACAGACATACACAGACAGATCTTTTCCTCGGGCGACGCTGCCCGAGGAAAAACTGTATGCCCTGCGGCCAACAGTTTTACACATCATAAGATATATCTTAAGTCGACCAATTTAAATCCACTTCAATAGGAATGGTGATCACATATTTTTAAAATCGCGAAGCGATTGACTGTTTTTGTTCGGCCAATGTCGGCCGAACAAAAGGTTAGTGTGAGTCTGTGTGGGTCTGTGGCCAATTTCACACATTTTCAATTGTTTTCACAATCAGCTGCAGTACCTCGCCCGCTTTATCCCGAATCAGCACATCGCACATCTGATCGCAGGGAGTTTCGGACAAATTGACAATGGCAAGAAAGGCATTGTTCTGTCGAGCGTAGACAGGCATATGGGCAGCCGGCTGCACCAATAGGGTGGAGCCCACGACCATGAAAAAATCACAGGTCTGGGATAGAGCGGCGGCTTTTTCAACTTCGACAACGGGCATGGCCTGACCGAATGAGATGGTGTCGGGTTTTAAGTAACCGCCGCAATCGCACTCCGGAGCCATATCGCCGGATTGTAAGCGTTTGACGGTTTCGGCGGTGGAGATGATGTTGCGGCAGCTCATACAGCGAATGCGCCGGGTATTGCCATGCAGCTCGATGACCGCATCATTGGCAAGACCAGCTTGCTGGTGAAGCCCATCCACATTCTGGGTGATGACGGCCTCCAGCAGTCCTAGATTATAAAGTGTGGCAATAGCGTTGTGCCCGGCGTTGGGCTGTGCCTGCTGGATACCCTGGTACAGCTCTTGCCATCGCTGCCAGTATTCCTCCCGGGATTCACGCGAGTTCATAAATTCGTCAAAATAGACCGGCCGAAATTTATCCCAGATACCCCCCTGGCTGCGATAATCCGGGATACCGCTCTCGGTGGAGATGCCGGCACCTGTAAAGATGATGTTTTTTCCACCTTTGCTAATTTTATCTGCTATTTGGGTAATTTCTTTTTTCATAATTCATCATAATTCATAAGGTTTTAAGGTATCAGGTGTCAGGAAATACCTGGTGGTTTAAGGTGCCGGGTGTCAGGGACCAAACAACGAAAAACAGATCAAAATAGCTGGTAAGAAATGTACATTATCTGACTTCTGTTTTCTGTCTTCTGTGTACTCCATCTGTTTGCGGACACCTGATACCCGAAACCTGACACCTGAAAGTTAATGGCCGCAAAGCGGCCATTAACTTTCTTTGAACTCTGAAACCAACTGCTGCAGGGACGCTTTGGCATCACCAAAGAGCATGCGGGTGTTGGGTTTGATAAACAAAGGATTGTCCACCCCTGCGAATCCGGCTGCCATGGAACGCTTCATAACGATGACCGTTTTGGCCTGATCCGCATTGATGACCGGCATGCCGTAAATGGGGCTGGATTCGATTTCCCTGGCAGCCGGGTTGACGACGTCGTTGGCTCCGATGACCACACAAACGTCGACGCTTTCCATAATCGGGTTGACATCATCCATTTCGGCCAGCTGATCATAGACCACGTTGGCTTCGGCCAGCAAAACATTCATGTGACCTGGCATGCGGCCGGCGACCGGGTGAATGGCGTAGCGAACTTCAGCACCGTTTTCTTCCAGAATATCACCGAGCTCTTTAACCGCATGTTGGGCCTGGGCCACCGCCATTCCATAACCCGGAACAAACACCACCGAGCTTGCAGCCTCGAGAACAAAATAGGCGTCCGACGGCGAGATCGGAGAGGGCTCGCCCTGTACCTGGTCGGCTCCGGCTTTGCTGACCGCTGTTTGCAAACCGCCGAAAAGGACATTGGCCAGAGAACGATTCATGGCTTTGCACATAATGCCGGTCAGAATCAAACCGCTGGCGCCCACCAGCGCGCCGGCAACGATCAGCACGTTATTTAAAATGATAAAGCCGGCGGCACTGGCGGCCAGTCCGGAATAACTGTTGAGCAAGGCAATGACTACCGGCATGTCAGCACCGCCGATGGGGATAACACCCAGGACCCCCAGAATCAGTGCTAGGGCAATGATGAGGATTAAAAGCGGATAGGCCAGCGCTGCCGTCGGGCTCCAGACAAACAGCGCGCCGCAAATGAAAATGGCGGCAATGATGGCGGCATTGATTATTTTTTGGCCTTTAAAAAATATCGGCCGCCCGGAGATGCGCTCGGCCAGTTTGCCATAGGCCACCACACTGCCCGAAAATGCGACGCCGCCAATCAATACTGCCAGAACGATCGCAAAAATGACAAAGTGGTTGCCGTCGGGAGAGCTATGATAGTTTTCCCAGCCGACCAGCAGACTGGCCAACCCGCCAAAACCGTTGAGGATCGCCACCATTTGCGGCATGGAGGTCATTTTTACCGTGCGGGCCGCAATCGCGCCGATCAGTGCACCAACGGCCATACCGGCGATGACCAGTGAAAACGACAGACAGCATTCAAATAAAGCCGCAACCACGGCAATGAGCATACCCAAAGCCGAGACCATGTTGCCCTGGCGGGCACGCTCCGGTCGGCCAAGCATCTTGATGCCGATAATAAAGAGCATCGATGCCAGGATATAGCCCGAATCAATCAAAACAGCGCCGTAGTCCGTCATTTTTGCTCCTGATCCTTGCGCTTAAACATGGCAAGCATGCGATTGGTCACCAGGTATCCGCCCACCACGTTGATGGTGGCCAGAATAAGCGCAATGGTCCCCACAACTGCGGCAAAGGTATCCGCACCGGTGCCGGCTGCCGTTAGTGCCCCGACGATCGTGATGCCGGAAATGGCGTTAGTTCCGGACATCAAGGGTGTATGCAGTTGTGACGGCACTTTGGTAATCAGTTCCACGCCCAGGAAGATGGCCAGAATGAACACAAAGATCAATAGGCCTATAGACATTTTAAAATCTCCTTTCGGCACCCACTCTCTAATAATTCCTAAGTTCCATTGATGTAAACCATGGTCTTGGGTTTCAGGTGTCAGGTGTCAGGTTTCAGGTCTTTGCTGGCCATTTTTAAGGCCTTGTCACTCAGATGCATTATCGGGCGCATGTTTTCGCTGTTTCTGATTTTAGTCTTATGCTCCCTGACACCTGAATCCGCCTGCGGCGGAACACCTGACACCTTGTTTGCTGACTTGGGATCTATGTTTTTGCTGATAAATAGATTAGCCGGACGAACTCGCTTGGGCGTAGTGATCCGCGATCATCTGATTGACCACCTCGCCCTTGTGGGTGATTACACACCCCTGCAAAATCTCATCCTCAAAATCCAGCACAAAGCGTTTGTCCTCTATATTCCAGAATTCATCCACCAGCGCATGCATGTTGGCAGAAAACATCTGGCTGGCGTTGACTGCCACCTTGCCCGGTAGATTGGCCATTCCGATGATACGCACGCCGTTGACATCAACCTCTTGATCCGGCTGTGAGCCGGCAATGTTACCGCCGGATTCCACCGCCAGGTCCACCAGCACCGATCCTCTGGCCATCCCCGCAACCATCTCAGCGGTAATGATGAGCGGTGCTTTACGGCCGAATAACTGGGCGGTGGTAATGACCACATCTGACGCCGCGCAGATTTTGGCCATTCCTTCCCGTTGCTTTTGCAATTGTTCTTCGGTTAAGGCTTTGGCATAGCCGTCTTTCGTTTGGCCGGTTTCGCCCAGATCAATTTTGACAAAGCGCGCGCCAAGTGATTTGACCTGCTCTTCAACCACCGGTCGTGTGTCGAAGGCATCCACCCGTGCCCCCAGCCGTTTGGCAGTTGCAATGGCCTGCAGGCCGGCCACACCGACACCGACCACAAACACCCTGGCTGGTGATATGGTTCCGGCCGGTGTCATCATCATCGGAAATATTTTATCGATACGTTCAGCGGCAATAATGACCGCTGCATAACCGGCCAGATTTGATTGAGAGCTCAAGACATCCATTTTCTGAGCCCGTGTGATTCGCGGGATCATTTCCATGCTAATGGCTGTCACGCCCTTTTTTCCGAAGGCTTCGATCAGCTCGCGTTCGTTAAACGGGTCCATCAAGCTGACATAAATGCTTTCTTCTTTAAGTAGCGCGACATCTTCTATGGCCGGTTTGCGGATTTGAAGCACCATATCCGCCTGCTGATACAATTGATGCCGATCCGATTCAATTGATGCGCCGACCTTTTTATATTCTTCATCGGGGATGTTTAAGGTTTTGCCAATACCGGACTCAACCGCTATCTGCGCTCCTTTTTCAACCAGGCGGGCCACATGCTCGGGCAGCAGAGCCACCCGGTTTTCCGCAGGATGGATTTCGCTGGGTACGACAATATTCATGGTGTCCTTCTAACTTTTTAATTAAAGATTAAGCGGAATTTGCCTCCTCAGCAGCCGTAAATTATTCAAAAACTTAAGACTTCTTTTCTTGGCCGTCAATAACGTGCTGATGCTTCCTGGAAGAACTCAGCAGTCGATATGGATCGCGTTGGGCAGGGTGCACGTTGTCTGCTTCGTACTGCACCAAGTCGTCAAAGCGTTGCCTGACAACCGCAGCACCCTGGTCTGAGGAGCTGCCAGGTTGATCTATCTTGCTGTACTGTCTTTTAGTCGTTTAAATATGTCAAGGGTTTGTTGGCGGGTGTGGTCGATGGTGCCTGAATTATCAATGACGATGGTGGCTTTTTTTTTCTTTTCCCCTATCGGTATTTGAGAGCGCACACGGGCAAGGGCTTCGGCTTCTGAAATGCGATCTCTATGCATCAAGCGCTCGATCTGCAGTTGCTGCGGCGCATAGACGACGATGAGCTCGCTTAAATCTGCGTGCATGCCGGCTTCTAACAGCAGTGGTATGTCCAGAACAACAAGTGATTGCGGATCGGTTTTTTCGAACTGCTTAAGTTGACGGTCGACTTCTGCTGCGACCCGTGGGTGCACTATGCTGTTTAAGCGCTTTTTTTCTGCGGGATCGTTGAAAATAATATCACCCAGCGCATTACGGTTAATCTCACCGTCGGGCAGCAGAATGTCAGTGCCAAAATATTCGACGATTTCCCGATAGGCCGGCAATCCTTTTTTAACCACTGCCCGGGCAATACGGTCGGCGTCGATAATAATGGCCCCTGCTTTTTTTAGCATGGCAGATACGGTTGATTTACCGGTGGCAATTCCGCCTGTAAGCCCGATGACCTGCACCTGTAATCTCCTTCTCGGTTAAGATTGTGCCATCCAGTTTTGCGCTGCTCAAGTACTTCACAAAATGCGGTCTAATTATACGTGTAAGGTGTCAGGTTTCAGGTGTCAGCAAACAGAGGACAGAGAACAGAAAACAGAAGATAGAAAGGCAGCTTCAATTTTCAAATTTTGGATCTGTCTTCTGTCGTCTGACATCTGTCTTCTGAATCCTGACACCTGACACCTGAACACTTTTTTTGGCTAACACCAATACCGCCATAATAAACCGCCGGTTGGTATTGTCAATATTGAACTGTTAAACAGCACATTGAGCCAAGCGGCTGCCCCACGCTTGCAATTAAATGTTTGTGCATTACCATAATCTCATATGATGAACATGGTGTTCTTCATATCAAATGAAACTATCCGTCACTGCGGTTAAGTTAAGGGAGGTGGTATCAATGGCAGAAGATAAGTTTAAGATGGCCGCAGAGGTGTGTTCATATGTGGATGATGACCGCCAGAAATTAAACCTGGAAATTTGTCTTCCGGGAGTCGATAAAAAAGATATCAATCTTAAGATGCTTGAAGACAGCTTCAGTCTCACCGCACCCCGCAAAGACTTTGAATATGTCACCACAGCAGCTTTCTGTTGCCCGGTGAATGCAAAAGACGCCAGCGCAAAATTTGAAAATGGTGTCTTAAAGGTCACGATACCGTTTAAAGATCCAATGCAGGATGCGCATCAGATCGCTATTCACTGACCGGCATCTTTACATAGATGACAACAAACAAAAAGGGCAGGGCCACTCATGGCGCTGCCTTTCTTTTCTACTAAGTTCCACTATCAGAAGACAGATTGAAATATTGAATTAATGGAAATTAAAGCGCTTTTCTGTCCTCTGTTTTCTGACCTCTGGCACCTGCTTCAGAAATATTCGATTTTTTCGTCAATATGCCCAAAACTATATCCGCAATACCCTTTTTCTGACGGCCTATTATGACAATTACCACGGTGTCGTATGTCACATCCTACTATGTAGTAATATTATATAACTTATTAATATTATATATAAAAAAACAGCATTTTTTAAAAAAAAAACCATTGACTTTGATGGCTTTCTTGATTATGTTTAGCTCTTTCTTGACTATTAGAGTCAAGAAACTTCCCGACTAAAATAGTCGAGAAATACCCTACCCGAACACTCGGGATTAAAAGCCATGGCCATTACGCCAAAGAAAAACCAATACGCGTTACGGGCGATTTTTGAACTTGCCAAGTATTTGGGTCAAGGACCCAAAAAAATATCCGAAATCGCCGAGGCCCAATCTATTCCGATGCGCTTTCTGGAAGTAATCCTTGGACAGCTTAAGAGCAGCGGATGGGTCGAATCCAAACGCGGATTCTATGGCGGCTATTTTCTAAAATGTTCCCCTAAAGAGATTTCCGTTGGTGATATCCTGCGATTCATGCAAGGCCCCAGCAGACAAGCTGAATGCGTTGCCTGCGTGTCCAAGGGCGATTGCCCCTTTGACGGTCAGTGTGCCTTTGCGCCGATGTGGAACAAAGTCGACGCCGCCATGTTTAAGATTTATGATGAAACAACCATCCACGACTTACTCAAAGTGGAAAAGAAAACTATTAATGGCAAAAAGATATAAATCGTAATCTGATAGGTTAACCTCAATTTTTTTTACGAAGGATCTTGCAGATGAAAATCGGTAAATTACGGCTTAACCTGACAAGCATCCCAGTGATCGTATTTGCTGTTTCGATTGGTCTAACATGTTCCGGGAATTTCGGGGCCAAAAACCCGACCGAAGCCGAGATGCAGCAGCGGGCCGACATTATCCAGATCGATTCCATGCAGCAATTCGGCAAATTGGAGCGACCGGCGGTAACATTTTTGCACCAGAAGCATACCGAAGCGCTGGAAAAGAAAAACCAGGACTGCAAAGCCTGTCATTTAACCGAAAAAGACCGCCTGGTATTTAAATACATGCGCCTTGAAGATTCCTCCTCCCAGGCGGTAATGGACGTTTACCACACCAACTGCATTGCCTGCCATCAGCAAACCGCGGATGGCGGTGGCAAAAGCGGGCCGCTGACCTGCGGCGAGTGCCATCAGGAACGAATGGATCTTACCTCTATCTGGGAGCCGATCGGTATGGACCGGTCTTTGCACTACCGGCATTCTAAAGCGCAGGATAAAAAGTGTGAACGCTGCCATCACGAATTTGATGAAGTCACTAAGAAGCTGTTTTACGCCAAGGGCAAAGAAGGCACCTGCCGCTATTGTCACCAAGACGTTACTGTGGAAAACCGAATCTCGTTGCGCGAGGCATCACATATAGACTGTATTAATTGCCATCGCCAAACCCTGGCCAAATTCGATGATGCCGGCCCGATAACCTGCGGCGGTTGTCATGATCCCGCCCAACAGAAGCTGATTGAAAGGCTCAAGGAAGTCCCGCGCATGCAGCGCAATCAGCCAGATACGGTTTTTGTGCGCACCAGCAAGGCCGGAATCACAGATCCCCAGCAGGCCACGCGTATGAAGATGGTACCATTCAGCCACAAGTCTCACGAAGAATACAATGATACCTGTCGGGTGTGCCATCATGCCAATTTAAACGCCTGTGTCCAGTGCCACACGCTACAGGGTACCAAAGAAGGCAAATTTGTGACCCTCGAGGAATCCATGCACCGCTTGAATGTCAAAATGAGCTGCGCGGGGTGTCATGAAATAAACCAGCGTTCCCCCGAGTGCGCCGGCTGTCACGTCAGTATTGCCAAAACCCGGCAGCAGGATCCCGCTGCCTGTCAGGCCTGTCATATGGCAGATGTGGCTCAAGTGGCCGCAAGTCTTCAGCAGACCGAAGAAAAAGAACTGGCTGCTATGTATCTGAACGCACGCGAACCCCTAAGCGCCATGTACCCGCCCGAGGATATTCCTGAAACGGTGGAAATCAATGCAATAAAAGACCAGTATGCGGCGGTGAAGTTGCCGCATCGTAAGATCGTCCAGACACTGTCCAACAATATTAAAGATAACAAGCTGGTGGCCTATTTTCACGCTGACAAAAACACGCTCTGTCAGGCGTGTCACCATCATAGTCCGGCGGCTAAAAAACCGCCCAGCTGTGCCAGCTGCCATGGCCGGCCTTTTGATGAGCGGGACCCGAACAGACCGGGTCTCATGGCCGCCTACCACCGTCAGTGCATGGAATGTCACGAGGCCATGAACCTTGAAAAACCGGTGGCAACGAATTGTGTGGCATGTCACCCGAAAAAAGAATAGCTTCAGATTAAACATCATTCTAACTGCAGACTGCAAAAGTTGAGGAAACCATGTCGATCACACGCAGAAAGTTTTTAGGCTGGTTGGGTGCTGCAACCGCCGGCACGACCCTTGGAAAAACTGCTAATGCGGCTTCAAACAAGCATTTTAGTGGTTATCCGAACAGTATGGGGGTTTTGTTCGACAATACCCGCTGTATTGGATGCCGCAAATGCGAAGAAGCCTGCAACAAGGTCAACGAGTTGCCGGCTCCCGAGCGGCCGTTTGATGATCTCTCCGTTATGGATACCAAACGCCGCACGAATGCCAGGACCTATACCGTCGTTAATCGTTTTGATGACGTCAGCAAAGCCAATGGCAAAGGGCCGTTGTATCGCAAGGAGCAGTGCAACCATTGTCTTGAACCGGCCTGTGCGTCAGCATGCTTCGTGCAAGCATTTACCAAGACCCATAAAGGAGCTGTGATTTACGATGCCTCGGTTTGCGTGGGCTGCCGCTACTGCATGATTGCATGCCCCTTTGAAATACCCACTTACGAATACGACAGCGCCTTTACGCCACGGGTGATGAAATGCACGATGTGCTCCCCGCGCATTGAAAAGGGCCTGCTTCCCGGCTGTGTGGAGTCCTGCCCCACCGAAGCGCTGACTTACGGTAAACGCACGGACCTATTGAAGGTTGCCCGGGCGCGAATCAGCAAATTCCCCGATCGCTATGTAAATCACATTTACGGCGAAAATGAAATGGGCGGCACCAGTTGGCTGTATCTGTCAGCCGTGCCTTTCAAAGAGGTCGCCATGCGCGAAGACCTGGGGGTCACCCCGGCGCCGAAGCTAACCGCCGGTGCGCTCAGTGCTGTGCCGGTCGTTGTCGGGCTTTGGCCGGTGCTACTGACCGGCATTTATGCCATGAACAAGCGCAAAGAAAAGATCGCCAAAGAGGAAACAGCTCTGGCCGTTGCCGCTGCGGTCGAGCAAGCCAACACCGAGGCCCAAGCTACAAAGAAGGCCGAAATCGAAGCACTCAATAAAATGAAGCAAAAAGAGATCGATAAGGCGGTCAAAAAGGCACTTGAAGAGACTGCCAAACCTGCCGAAGAAGAGGATGCCGAAGCGCAGCCTGATAAAGCGGAAAAGAAGCCAAGTGAGGAGGGTTCCTGATGTCTGATGAAGCCGCAACAACCGGCAAATCTTTAATAACACCTTTTAATGTGATTGCCGGAATTATTGTTGTCCTGGGACTAATTGTAACTGTGATACGGTTTACCGTCGGTCTGGATGCAGTCACCAATTTGTCCGACTACAATCCCTGGGGGATATGGATCGGTTTTGACCTGCTGGTAGGTGTGGCCCTGGCTGCCGGTGGCTATGTTACCTCGGCCGCGGTTTACCTTTTCGGCATGAAGAAATACCATTCGGCGGTACGTCCGGCTATTTTGACCGGTTTTTTAGGGTATGCCCTGGTTGTCATCGCGCTGCACTACGATGTGGGCCGACCCTGGCGACTGCCATATCCGTTTATCATGCAGCGGGGAACCACCTCTTTGTTGTTTGAGGTGGCCGCTTGTGTTGCGCTTTACCTGACGGTGCTGTTTATAGAATTCTCCCCGGCAGCCATGGAATGGCTGGGATTGAAGCGGGCCCGTAAAATAGTGGTCAGACTGACGATTCTGTTAACCATTTTCGGTGTTGTCCTGTCTACCCTGCACCAATCCTCGCTGGGTGCTCTGTTTTTGATTGCCCCGGCCAAATTGCATCCGCTGTGGTATTCGCCCTATTTACCCGTGTATTTCTTTATATCGAGTATCATTGCCGGCCTATCAATGGTGATTTTTGAAAGCACGCTGTCGCACCGCTATTTTGCCCATAAGATGGACGAGGCCCATCTAAAAGAAAAGGATACCGTTGCCCTCGGTTTCGGCAAAGCCGCCTCCATGGTGCTGGCCGGCTATTTTATCATTAAAGTCATCGGTATTTCTGAAGGCAATAATTGGCATTTGCTGAGCACCAATTTTGGGCTCTGGTTTCTGGTCGAATTGCTGGGCTTTGTGGCGCTGCCCTGTTTTCTGTATGCGGTCGGCGTGCGTGATAAAAATATAAAACTGATTAAATGGACGGCGGCCTGGACGGTTTTGGGTCTGGTGGTCAACCGCTTAAATATTTCTCTGATTGCCTTTAACTGGCATCTGCCGGCCAGCGATCGCTATTTTCCGCACTGGATGGAGATAGTGATTACGGTATTTCTGGTGACATTAGGCGTTCTGGCTTTCCGGTTTATTGTGACCCGGATGCCGATACTTTATTCGCACCCGGACTATGAGGACCACTAAAAGCTATTTTAAAAAGGCATCTAACGCTCAAGGGCTTTGTTATAAATCGATTCAAAATGCTCGAATACTAATCCGCCGGAGGCGGACTCCACTTTTGAATCGATTTACGCCTCGCCCTTGAGCGTGATCTACGATTTTTAAAATAGCTTTAAGTAGAGTTTCTTTTAAAGAACTATGCATATAAATAGTTAGTGAAAAGTCGAGGATTTAGATAAGATGGATGGCGCGATACACACATTGCAGGAATACATGTTACACACCGAAAGCATCACTTACATACTCATCGTTTGTGCATTGCTGGGGTTCACCTTTTTTTATCTGTTTTTGAGCCAGCGCGACAATGATGAGGAAGAGTAGGCGATCGATTCGGCTGTGAAAGCCGGTTGGATGGTCAGTTCTAAGTACAATCGGTAATTTAGCGAACAAAGGAGTTACGCATGTATGAGTTTTTAACCGGCCCGATGGTATGGATATCATTCGGAATATTCTTTATTGGTCTCATCGTTCGGGGCGTGCGTTATATCAGAGGCCTTGATTGGAAGCTGGACCGGGTCACCTATGGCGAAAATGTTTCCTACGGTGTCAAAGGCGCCATACGTTCCATATTGTTCTGGATTTTTCCATATGGGACCCGCAGCTGGCGCAAGAATCCCTGGTTTACCCTCTGGGTTTTTCTGATGCACTTTGGCATCCTGATTACACCGATTTTCTTGCTGGGGCATAACATCCTGTTATATGAAAAGCTGGGTATCCGCCTGCCGACGCTGCCTGAAGCCGTGGCGGACGCCATGACGGTTATCGTTATTGTGTCGGTTATTTTTTTGATTTTGCGCCGCATTGCGCTGCCCGAGGTGCGCATCATCACCAACTGGTATGATTATCTGTTGCTGCTGATCGCCGTATCACCCTTTTTGACCGGTTTTTTGGCCTATCACCGGGCGCCGGACTACTATTTTTGGCTGATAGCCCATATTATTAGCGGGCATGTACTCTTGATTGCCGTACCGCTGACCAAATTGTCGCACTTTCTGCTTTTTTTCATGACCCGGGCCCAGCTGGGCATGGATTACGGCATCAAACGCGGCGGCATGAAAAGCAAGGGCATAGCGTGGTAGGCAGTCTGTCGGCTGCATAAATGAAAGCGTCAGCGATAAAATAATAAGATTCCATTATACCAAATTTGTTGCTATATTTGAGCGCATAAACAATTGACAAACAAAACCATCTAAACAGCATCCTTATGAGGATTCAGAACAATGCCAGAAGGAACACTTTGTAACAAAAAGACTGTGGATACCAAAGAACAGTTGCAGGCCCTGTTGGCCGATAAAAGCGGCAAAGAATACTATCAGCAGATGAATGATCTGGATATTGACCGCAAAGCCCTGTGGGGCACAATTCAAAAAACATTGAAATCCCGCACCAAAACATGGCTGGAAATTTGCTCACATTGCGGTCTGTGTGCCGAAAGCTGCTTTTACTATTTGGCCAACGGCCGCGATCCAAAACAAGTGCCCTCTTATAAGATTCAGGAAACCTTAGGTAAATTGATTGCCCGCAAAGGGGATGTCGACAATGCCTTTATGCAAAAATGCATGGACTGGGCCTACTCAAAGTGTACCTGTTGCACCCGCTGCGGCGTTTATTGTCCCTTCGGGATTGACACCGGCATTATGTTCAGTTACTTGCGCGGCCTGCTCTACGGGCAGGGCTTTGTTCCCTGGGAAATGAAGATCGGATCCGGCATGCACCGCATTTTTCGCGCCCAGATGGATATTACCACCGAAGACTGGGTCGATACCTGTGAATGGATGGCCGAAGAATACGAGGAAGATTGGCCGGGGCTCGAAATTCCGGTGGATAAAGAAAATGCGGATATCATTTATACCGTCAATGCCCGGGAACCCAAACATTATCCGGAAGATATCGCCGAAGCCGCCATCCTGTTCCATGTGGCCGGCGAGAACTGGACGGTGCCAAGCGAAGGTTGGGAGGAGACTAGTCTGGCCATGTTTGCCGGTGACTGGGAAGCGGCCAAATTGCAGGTCGAATCGGTCTATGATGCCATGGACCGCTTAAAACCCAAAAGCATGGTGGTCACCGAATGCGGCCATGCCTACCGTGCCACCGTTATCGAAGGGCCTTATTGGGCCGGGCTTAAAACCGGCAAAACACCGATTGACAGCCTGCATTATGTTGAATGGGTGGCCGAAGCGCTGCGAACCGGAAAACTGAAAATCGATCCGACCAAAAAGATCAAGGAGCCGGTAACTTACCAGGATTCCTGCAATTATATCCGCAACGGGGGACTGGCCGACGTGGCCCGTGAAATCATGAGTTATATTGCCGAAGATTTCCGCGAAATGACCCCCAACCGGGAACATAATTTTTGCTGCGGCGGCGGCGGTGGTTTAAATGGTATCGGCCGCTACCGCGAACAGCGCAATATCGGCATGAAGGTCAAACGGGATCAGATACTGGGAACCGGGGCCAAACTGGTCATTGCCCCCTGCCACAACTGCTGGGATGCTATCCGGGATCTGGAGGAAGTCTATAAAATCGGTATCCGCTGGTCCTTTTTAAAACCTCTGCTCATCAATATGCTGGAGGTTCCCGAACATCTTAAGCCCCAAGAAGAATAGGGTATTTAGTGTTTGGTGTTTTGTATTTTGAATTGGATTATGGACGGGGCTCTCTCCGCGCATTGACAAGACCCAAACACCAAAAGGGAAATATACTGTAGACGCGTTAGTTTTGACTGCCATTTAGCCTTCTTAACAGGCGCATCCTCTCTTTATGAAACGCCTTGACACATTCCGCGCCTGTTGTTAAGTAAACCGTTTCAACAAAAAATTTTCTTAAAAGCATCCTATCTGCCCGAGCAGACCCTTGGATAGTACCCGCTGTTTGTGAGACCGTTTCACATAGGCTCAAAATCCCGCAAGTTAACAGGAGCATGCCCGGATGGTTGATTTTACCTATCAGGAAATATTTCCGCTGGAAGCTGATACCACTGAATATCGCCTTCTGACGCAGGAGCATGTATCTTTGCTGGAGGTTGATGGTAAACGGCTCCTGCAGGTGGCACCGCAAGGGCTGACGCTGTTGGCCGAGCAAGCCTTTCACGACGTATCACATTATCTGCGTGCGGCACACTTGAAACAGCTGGCCGCCATTTTTGATGATCCGCAAGGTTCCGCCAATGATAAACGCGTGGCGCTGGAGCTGCTAAAAAATGCGGTGATTGCCGCCGAAGGCGAGTTTCCCATGTGTCAGGATACCGGCACGGCCATCGTCATCGGGAAAAAAGGTCAGGGTGTCTGGACCGGTCACAGCGATGAGGAAGCCATTTCAAAAGGAATATTCAACGCATACACCAACGGCAACCTGCGCTATTCCCAGAATGCGCCCTTGAACCTGTACGACGAACAAAACACCAGCACCAATTTGCCGGCCCAAATTGAGCTTTACGCAGTGCCGGGCGATGAATATCATTTTTTG
>JAAUYK010001236.1_pt1 | contig 46236 bp, 41 predicted proteins | sample 7278021 | NCBI WGS metagenome assembly JAAUYK01 (sample SAMN14350223, study PRJNA611818) | marine sediment metagenome | isolation source: surface marine sediment (1.8m) | place: French Polynesia: Moorea | collected 2018-08
AACCTTGCTTAGTAATTTATGTTACCACTTGATATTTTTTCTGATAACATATTCTTATGACTCTAACGCTCAACTATTGTTACCGAATCTACCCTGATAGCAAACAAGAGGCAATGTTAGACGAATGGCTAGAGATTTGTCGCCGTTCATATAACTATGCTTTGCGTGAGCTAAAGGACTGGATTGCTTCACGCAAGTGTCCAGTAGATAGGTGTAGTTTAGAGTCAGAATATATCATGGCGGCAAGTTATCCTTTTCCTAGTTACCATCAGCAACAAAACCAATTACCAAAAGCTAAAAAAGTATATCCTGATTTAGCATTAGTTCCTGCTCAAGTCTTACAAACTAATGTCAGAAGACTTCACGACGCTTGGGACTTTTTTCGTGATAGAGGATTTGGATTTCCTCGGTTTAAGAAATACGGACAGATGAAGTCTTTACTATTCCCTCAATTTAGAAGCAATCCTTTAACAGGGTGGCAAATCAAATTGCCAAAATTGGGAAAAGTACAGATAAATCTTCATCGCCCAATCCCTAGTGGTTTTGTAATTAAACAGGTAAGAGTGGTCAAGAAAGCAATGGGATGGTTTGCCGTAATTAGCATTCAATCAGACATTGACTTACCCAAAATTGAGACACCTTTTGGGCATCCTTTAGGGATTGATGTGGGGTTAGATAAATTCTTAGCCACATCTGATGGTTATTTAGAAAAAGGACGTAAATTCTTCAAGACCGAACAACGTCGGCTGAAAGTGCTACAACGTCGGTTAGGTAAGAAACAGAAGGGTTCTAATAACTATGAAAAAGCTAGGAAAAAGGTAGAAAGGCAGCACAATCATCTTGCCTTTAAGCGTAAAGATTACCAATTCAAATTAGCTCACAAAGTTTGTGATATGGGAGACAGTATCTTTATGGAGGATATTGACTTTCGTACAATGGCCAAAGGATTTTTGGGCAAACATACCCTTGATGCAGGTTTTGGGCAATTCAGAGATATTCTCAAATATGTCTGCAAGATAAGAGGTAAGTATTTCGGATTAGTTGACCATCGTGGTACTAGCCAAACTTGTCCTAACTGTCGAGCAGAAGTCAGAAAAACTCTGTCTGATAGGGTTCATGATTGTCCTGAATGTCACTATCGCTGTGACCGTGACGTGGCATCAGCCCAAGAAATCTGTAATCGAGGAATAGAAACTACTACTCTGGGACTCAGAGGAAAGGAAACCGTCTGTCAAGTCGAGGTATCGGGGGTGATGAACCTAGATAACTGGCGTAGGGGCATACCCCTGTGGGCAGAAATATCCCGTCGTGAGTCGGGAAGCCCACGCTATACTGCTTAGCAGTTAGCGTGGGAGGATGTCACCTTTAGCCGAATTTTTACAACTTCCTGAAACACAACCGGCTTCTGAATTTATTCATGGGAAAATTAGTCAAAAAGCAACGCCACAGGGGAAACATAGTCGTTTACAGTATAAGTTTTGTTTAACGGTTAATCAAATCTCTGAACCACCAAAAATTGCTTGTGCTTTCCCAGAGTTACGGTGTGTTTTTGGAGCTAATGCGATCGTTCCAGATGTGGTAGTGTTTCGTTGGGAAAGGATTCCTCGTAATGATTTAGGTCAAGTTGCCAATGGTTTTGAAACTTATCCTGATTGGTCAATTGAAATTTTATCCCCTGCTCAAAGTTCCACCAAAGTATTAGGAAATTTATTATACTGTTCCCAATATGGTACAGAATTAGGCTGGTTAATTGATCCTGATGAGGAAACAATCTTAGTAGTATTTCCTGAACAAAAAGTACAATTACTAAAAGGCAATGAATCTTTACCAGTTTTACAGGGAATTGAATTAGAATTAACGGTTAGACAAGTTTTTGATTGGTTGAATCTTTAGAAGTAAATAAAATGACAAGTTTAGAGAAAACACAATTTCAACAAGTTCTTGAATATTTGAAATCACTTTCATTTCAATTCATGTTTAAGCTTTTAATTGACCTAAAAAATTAATTTCTATACTTTAATATTGTATCAAAAGTCATTCTATCTTTTTTTCAAATATCTGAAAAGTAATATATATGTAATACTTGATGTAGTATAAAAAATGGGAATTATAATAACAACACCTTAAATTATAATAAAAATGGTTAATAAAAATATTAAGTTACGTATTACCAAGACAGGTCAAATTATATTTTATGGAATTGCAGAAAAACAAATCCACCGTTATGTAGAAAGACTTAATCATTATAATACTTCTTATAAAGTTATTCATGATCGTTATAATCTAGGTAAAGTTTTTATCAACTTCTCTGAAATTGAATTAAAACTGTTTAAAATATTAGTAAACTATTATAGTCTTACAGACTATAGAAAATATAAGTTACTGAAATCAAAAGAAACTATCTATTTTTATAGTAAACATCATATTGTTTGTACATCAGAAGAATTAGTACCTGTATTTAAAAATCATTTCAATGAATCAAAAAAAGCATATAGACTTTTCCGCATGAGAAATACTCCAATATTTGTTTTAAATGAAATTTCTTTAGCTAGTAAAATAGATTTAATGAATTATTGCTATGTAGTTGATGACATTAATCATATAAATAAAGACAAAACGATGCAGAAAAAAATAAATATTATCAAAGAAATCCATAATAATTTAAAACCACAAAATAACCAAGTGTTTAATTTTGGTACATCTAGGAGTGCATGGATAAATAATAATCAGCCTTTAAGTTATCGAAACCCTTTTAGATAGGGAATAAATTATGACACAGTACATTATCATTAAATAGAAAAGTTTTGTTATACTTTTGTGAGAAGAAAGAAAATAGTAAGATATATTGAAATATCAAACTAATAATCTTGTTAATTTCTCATAATTAATTGTTTAAACCCTTCTCTATAAGACCATTCTTGGACTGTTGATGTTTTGTTAAGAAAAAATTTATCTTCTTTTGTCCAATTTTTATCTTTTCTATCTTCATCTATAATTAATGATATAAATTCATAATTATGCTTTTGTTTATATACTTCTAAATCCTGCCACTGAGTATTAACAGTGGATATAATGGTTTTTGTATCACTTCTTTTTTCAGCGTTTAGTACATGGGTTAAAGTACAATTTCCTTTATATACAGTAAAAAAATGAGGATGCCATTTTCGTTTCATAGATCCAACATATTCCTGGTTCCTTTGACATTCGACTGGTAGTTTTTTAATATATTCTTCTACAACATCAATTATAGTTTTAATCTTACGTCCTCTATTAAGAACATACAGATTTGAGATTTCAATCAAAGATTGACTAATCTCTATTAATTTATAAGCAAGATTTTCATCGTTATTAAATTTTCCTACAATAATTTCACCATTAAATTCTAAATTATGATTGATACAAATTTGTTTTATTATTTTCTCTTGCTTATTACTAATTATACCCAATGATGTAGAGGATTCTAAATTACTTAAAGTTTCTCCAAAATCAGTTAATATAAATCCACCTTCTATTTCTTTATAGAAAATATCGATAATATCCCCGTCAGCATAAAGAAATGGTGTTGAGATTTTAACAAAACCATCAAACATAGAACAAGAAAATAAATTTCCGACTTGATTTCTAATTTTTAAACAAGTTGTGTTCATTAAAATATCCCCAAATCCATATCCATGCTATATTGTATTGGTGGAATTTGTCTCATTACTCCTTCAAAATTAATATTCGCCATATCACAAAATTCGTCCCAAACATCACCAGGATTATTTACACTAGAATGAATATAATCTTCAGCAGAATAAGCACATCTATCTTCATAGTTATTTGTCCAATAATGAATATGATTTATCCCGACTAACTGTCCGTCCGGATTTCGATGGTTTTGCCCCATGTCTAACCCAAAAATTCGTTTAGGTATTTGTTGATGAATAATAGAATATGTTAAGGTTTTTTTGAGTCTATTATATCGACCATCTATAACAATGGGATATTCACTATGTGAGAGAACTTGCGCTCTGAAAGTAACCCTTAAAGATGATTGACTTTGACCATTCCAAATAATATTTTCTATAATTTTTTTACTTTGGTCTGACATAATAGCCTCATACTCATTTTCGGTAAAAATCATTTAAAATATTCCAATTAATTTTTTTCAATTAATCTAGGTGAGGTGCAAATTTTAAAAAATAAAAAACTAATTAGAAACATTTTTTATAATGTATCGTTGTTTATTCACAAAACTTTAACATTGTTTAAAAATCATATCAAATATAACACTATAAAATAGTTAGGTCATATAAACGTTGATTAAAGGGAAAAGGAAACAAAAAGGTAATCTCAAATAATATATTTTGAAGTTAATTTTAAAATAACACTACATTTAAAAACTGTCATTCTTTTTGAGTGATACTATAGTTTATGACATTTTTGTATTCATACCCACTACGGATAAAAAACACATAAGCTTAGATACATACTCTATTAGCCTTTTGAGACCCATTTAAGACGAGTATGATAGGATTATCTGTATATTCCTAATTAATGAATGACTGAAACAATAATTGTTCAAAATAAGCCCGTGACGAGGATTGAACTCGTGACCTCACCCTTACCAAGGGTGTGCTCTACCACTGAGCCACACGGGCGTTTAGAAATAGGTGGTGGGCCGAGCTGGATTTGAACCAGCGTAGGCATAGCCAGCGGATTTACAGTCCGCCCCCATTAACCACTCGGGCATCGACCCATTTATCTCACAATTATTAATAGTAGCACAGGGGTTTAAGGATTACAAGGGCTAAAGAAAAATTTTATTTTTTCACTTATTCTCGGCTTCTCATTTTCTAGAACTCTTGTTCTATTAGAGGACAATTTTGTTGATTTTGCCCATAGAAATGACCCTAAAACTAGAACATTGAAACTATATGTTTTCTACTAAAGCGCAATAGAAGACTTGCAATCGAGACTAACAATGGTTACACTTCTTTAAATAAATTTCATTTTCTTGGCATAATGTAGGTTAGCTGACTTTTGGAAGGTGAGAGTTGTTCAACAGCGATCGCAAAACTGAAGTCAAGCAACCTTAAAACCAAAATAAAAAACCGTCGACGTAGACATATTTTCAAACAGGAGGAGCGTAGTCAATGGGACTACCTTGGTATCGAGTCCACACAGTTGTTCTGAATGACCCAGGACGCTTAATTTCCGTCCATTTAATGCACACTGCCCTAGTAGCTGGTTGGGCAGGTTCTATGGCTCTTTATGAGTTAGCCATTTTTGATCCCAGTGATCCCGTTCTTAACCCAATGTGGCGACAAGGGATGTTCGTTCTTCCCTTCATGGCCCGTTTAGGAGTTACCGGATCTTGGGGTGGCTGGAGTGTCACCGGAGAAACAGGTGTTAACCCTGGTTTCTGGTCTTTTGAAGGTGTTGCTGCGGCTCACATCGTTTTATCTGGTTTATTATTCCTAGCTGCTGTTTGGCACTGGGTATTCTGGGACTTAGAGCTATTTGTAGATGCTCGTACAGGGGAACCAGCCCTTGATCTTCCCAAAATGTTTGGTATTCACTTATTCTTATCCGGACTCCTCTGCTTCGGTTTTGGAGCGTTCCACCTCACTGGACTGTGGGGACCTGGAATGTGGGTATCTGATCCCTACGGTATAACGGGCCACGTGCAACCGGTGGCACCGGAGTGGGGCCCGGCTGGGTTTAACCCCTTCAACCCTGGAGGAGTTGTTGCTCACCACATTGCAGCTGGTGTTGTAGGTATTATTGCAGGTCTATTCCACTTAACAGTAAGACCTCCAGAACGTCTCTACAAAGCTCTAAGAATGGGTAATATCGAAACCGTATTATCTAGTAGTATTGCTGCTGTATTCTTCGCTGCTTTCATCGTTGCTGGAACTATGTGGTATGGTAACGCCACCACCCCCATCGAACTGTTCGGACCTACCCGTTATCAGTGGGATAATGGTTTCTTCCAACAAGAGATCGAACGCCGTGTAGAAACCAGTTTAGCTGCTGGTGAGAGCTTATCTGAAGCTTGGTTAAACATTCCTGAAAAGCTTGCTTTCTACGATTATGTAGGTAATAGCCCTGCTAAAGGCGGTTTATTCCGTACCGGTGCTATGGATAGTGGTGACGGTATTGCCCAAGAATGGTTAGGACACCCTGTGTTTAAAGACAAAGACGGTCGTATTTTAACCGTTCGTCGGATGCCTAACTTCTTTGAAACTTTCCCCATTGTTTTAACTGATGCGGATGGTTTGGTCCGCGCTGATATTCCTTTCCGTCGTGCTGAGTCTAAACTCAGTGTTGAGCAAAGTGGTGTAACTGCTACTTTCTACGGTGGTGCGTTAGATGGTCAAACTTTCAGCAATGCTGCTGATGTTAAACAGTTTGCTCGTAAGGCACAACTCGGTGAACCTTTTGTCTTTGACCGTGAAACTCTCGGTTCTGACGGGGTATTCCGTACCAGTCCCAGAGGTTGGTTTACCTTCGGACACGCTGTATTTGCTTTATTGTTCTTCTTTGGTCACATTTGGCATGGTTCTCGTACTCTGTACCGTGACGTATTTGCTGGTGTTGATCCCGATCTTGAAGAACAAGTGGAATGGGGTCTGTTTGCTAAGGTTGGAGATAAAAGTACCCGTACCAAAGCTGAAGGCTAATTATGCTTTGTTGCTAAAGATCCCATAACTTAAAGTTATAAAGAGTCAAGGATAACCATTGCCTTGACTCTTTACTTTGGTTTATTAAGTTTTGGACAAATTTCTATAAGTTTTAGATAAAGTATGATATAAACTGTAAGTGTATTTAATTAAAAGTCTTTGATGTTCGTCAGAGCAATGCTCTGGTAAAGTTATGCAACTAGGTCAAATTCTGCTCCAGAAAAAGTTGATTTCCACTGAGCAACTAGAAGAAGTAATCCAACTTCAAACTTCTCAGAAACGTCGTCTCGGGGAACTCCTACTGCAAAAAGGTTTAATTGTTAAGAATCAACTGGAGGCAGCCCTAAAAGAACAATATTGGCGCAAAAATGGTTTTTGGGTCATAGATTAGGCTTTAATTATTCATTTTTAGTCTGATTTTTGATAGTTATTTCTTACTGATTTAATCGGTTTAGGTACAGGTGAACGGCGAGGAGGAGAAAAGGGGCGATCGCTATTTAAGGGGCGTTTTTTGGGCTTTAGTTGGAATGAAGCTCGTTTTTTGGCGACATTTCCCCTCTTTTTAGCTATCTGTCCTAAATTTGTTCCTGTTATAATGGTGAGTCGATTATTGACTAAGCCTACTTGTAACTCCCAAAAACAACCCACTGCTTGATCAGGAAGGGTTCCGTGCAATTTTAACTTAAAAAATTTGGGTTTTTCTGAGGGATGTTTAGGAGACTGACGAATTTTAACAATAGCAATTTTTTTCCGATGGGAGGCATAAACAACTTGTCCACGAATGGAAAAGTCTCCACTCTGAATAGGAACTCCAGAGGATAAGCTATCTTCGGGTAATGATAAATGAGTTTTTTCTGGATGTAAAATTTCCGGTTCCCAAACTCCTGCTATCTGTAACTGTAGTTGATCGTTAGCGAGTCGAGTTCGCGGATAAACAATCCACAAATGAGATTTATTTAAGTCAATATGTTTTTTGAAGAGACTGAGGACTTTACCTAAAACTACAGTATCAATAATGTTACCGTCTTTGGTGATCAGGATACCTCGTGTTTGATGTTCTTGAGAACGCTGATATTGACCCTCAATTAAACCGATTGCCCGATATTGTCTGGGATGACTCGGAGAAGGAATAGGAAGGTTATTGTAAAGGCCATGATCAGAGGAAGATAGCATAATATCAGCCGTGTAACGGAATGCTTCTGATGACTAAATTATCAGTTTTCTTGAAGAAACATCAGTAAATCAAGCATTTTTTAAGGTTGATTCACGCCTATAACCCTTCTAAATAACTTAACAAATCTGCCATTTCCTGGGGACTGGGTTGAAATTTCGGCATAGGTGGGGTTTTTCCACTAATAACTTGTTGAATCAGACTAATTTTCGATTTATGTTTTTGGACATGGTGTAAACTCGGTCCAACAACACCATCTGCATTTAATCCATGACAACCGGCGCAATTGATTTGAAATATGGCCTGTCCCCTACGAACATCTCCTGGAAGCGATAAAACTTCATTAATGTAAGGATCAGATATTTCATGAAGATACCAACCGACTATGACCACAATAGCTAGAAAAATCATGCCTAAAAAAATTAGTATTAGTCTTTGGATAGCATCCTTCGGTTGGATTAACTGTTCAGTCACGGTAATTTAAGGGGTGATTGTGTTGTCCCTCCCTTTACATTTTGCAATCTTTTGAGGGTAAAAAGCTAGTCTTGTTAACTAATGTAACAATTATAGGAGGATTTTGCGCAAAATATTAATTTTCTTCTAAAGCCTTGACAAAAAATCAGTTATCCCCAGTAGAAAGATATTAAGGGAAAGCGTTAATTTACCCTAGAATTAAGGCAACATTCTCCAGTACCATATAAAGATCCCGCCATTAACGGTGGGTTTTATATCCGTCTCAATGAGGAGAACCCCCATGATTGAACCTTTACTCTTAGGCATTGTTTTAGGTCTTATTCCCATTACTTTAGCTGGTTTGTTTGTTGCGGCCTATTTACAATATAAGCGCGGTAATCAACTTAACTTGGATTAAGTTAAATGTGGAACTAATACCAGTTGATGAAAATGGTATAACTTGATACCTAAAATAATGGCTATCTTTTCACATTTAAACCCCGTCTTTAATGGCGGGGTTTTATTAGTCCCATGTTTTCTTTTATTGCGCTTTAGCACTATGAGCAAAATGAACAAAAATTTTTATAACAATAGAACTATTTTAGTCTTTCAATCGGTTATTATTTAGAAATTCAATATTTTGAGTTCGAGATGAAATATCAAGATAGTAATGGTCATCATATAATTTTCTTTGGAGATAGTATGAAAATTTTAGATCAGGAAATTCAAGATAACACTATTGATCTAATTTTTGCTGATCCTCCTTACAATATCGGCAAAAAATATGCCAATTTTGTTGATAAATGGCCAACGCAAGAGGACTATTTATCTTGGTGTTATTCTTGGTTAAAATTATGTCTTAAAAAGCTCCATCCTGAAGGCAGTATTTATCTGATGGCTAGTACCCAAACTATTCCATATCTAGATATTTATTTACGTCAAAATATTCATATTTTATCCAGAATTATTTGGCATTATGATAGTTCAGGAGTACAAGCAAAGAATTATTTTGGTTCTTTATATGAACCTATAATTTATGGAGTCAAAAATCCGAAATCATATACCTTTAATCGGGATGATATTAAAATAGAAGCAAAAACAGGTTCCAAAAGGAAATTAATTGATTATCGTAAAGCAATTCCTAAAGTTTATAATTCCCAAAAAGTTCCTGGAAATGTTTGGTATTTTCCAAGAGTTCGTTATGGTATGGAAGAATATGAAAAACATCCAACTCAAAAACCAGAGATACTTTTGAAACATATCATCTTAGCAAGTAGTAATGTTGGAGATACTATTCTTGATCCTTTTTCGGGAACCTTTACCACTTCCGCAGTTTCTCAAAAATTGGGAAGGAAATCTATTGGAATTGAAATTGAAGAAGATTACCTAAAAATTGGTTTAAGGCGTTTAGGAATTGCTACACATTATAATGGTACTCTTTTGCAAAAACCTTTAAAAAACTATCAAAAAAATAATCAACAATTAGAATTATTTAAAGATGAATAATAAACACCAATTCACAAAGGTTATTTTTGAAATAATAAATCAATATTTTGAAGAAAATGCTGAGGATATTTTCCAAAATAGTCCTCTCTTACAATATTTGAATATTAAAACAAAATCAGCAAATAAAGGCTCAAAGTCTAGACCATCTCTTGGTAATCATTATGCACTTTATGTCTTAGTTGAAGATTATATTAATAAAGGGTTTGATAATCAAAAAAGTTACGAAGACTATGAAGGGGCAAGATTTTCAGATTTATTACGTCGTCAAAGAGAATTACCCTTTGGAGAAAAGTTGCAAAATCATGCACTGAATCATCGTCTTAACATGGAATTTACTAAATATTTTCCTACTATTGGGCAAAAACCTATTTTAAGAGATGTAGAAACCAGTCGTTACTGGATTAATGAAAACTTATTAATCATAAAAGAAGATAACTTAATCCTCTATAAAACTGGTCTAACTAATGCTAATGATGGTGGGATTGATTTTGTAATGAAACCACTAGGTCGTTTTTTTCAAGTTACAGAAACTATAGATGTTAATAAATATTTTTTAGATATTGATAAGGTGCAAAAATCCCTTATTACTTTTGTCGTAAAATCCAATGAAACACCAGAAAAGATTAAACAAAAAATAAAACAACAAGCTAAACTTAAATATAAAGTAAAGGCAATTGTTGATCGTTACTTAAACTCTGTTGAGGAAATAATTAATCTTCCTATGTTACATGAATATATTGACATAATTATTGCTCAGGGTAAAATATCAGATATTATTAAAGAGATTACTGTTCAAAGTAAATTAGAATTTAATCTAAACTCATAGCTAAAATTACTTCATGAATTACTATAGAACAATTCATTTTGCTGATACAGATGCAGCCGGCGTTGTTTATTTTTCTACTTTATTATCTATCTGTCATGAAGCTTATGAAAATAGCTTACAAGTTGCGGGAATTGAATTAAAAAGCTTTTTCACAAGTTCAGATATTGCTATTCCTATTATTCATGCTGAAATTGATTTTTATCAACCTTTATTTTGTGGCGATCGCATACAAGTGAATCTTATCTCCACTAAATTAAATGCAACGGAATTTGAGATTAATTATCAAATATTTTACGAAAATAGTTTAGATAAAATGCTTGCTAAAGCAACAACAAAGCACGTTTCTATTAATACTAAAATTCGTAAACGCAGTGATTTACCATTATTTATAGTGAAATGGTTAGAGAAATGACTTAATTCTAATTTTTGGATGTAACCAAATGAATAATTTTATTAATTACTTCTTCAATACTTAAGCCATCAGTATTAAGTTCGATCGCATCACTGGCCTTGCGGAGAGGGGCTAAAGTTCTATGAGTATCTTGATAGTCTCTTTGTTGAATATCTTTTTCCAGTTGTTGAAGATTTATATTATCCTCCCCTTGTGCCTGAAAATCTTTTAACCGTCTTCTTGCCCGTTCTTGAACCGAGGCAGTTAAAAAAATCTTAACCTCGGCATCGGGAAAAACATTAGTACCAATATCTCGACCTTCCGCTACAATACCCCCTAGTTTTCCTAATTCTTGTTGATAAGTGACTAATTTTTCACGAACCGCAGCATAAGCAGAAATAGTAGACACTAAAGCTGTAACTTGGGGTGTGCGAATAGCTTGAGTAACATTTTCCCCATTAATAATCACTTGGGGAGGTTGTTGATCACGAGGAGGGATAAATTCTAGGGTACCTTGGGAAACTAATTCTGCGATCGCACTTTCATCGTCTGTTGCTATGCCCGAGTTTAACACTAACCAGGCCATCCCCCGATACATCGCTCCGGTATCTAAATAGGTTAAATTTAAGGCTTTGGCTACTTGACGGGTAACGGTAGATTTTCCAGCACCGGCGGGCCCATCAATGGCAATAATAGGTTGTCTGACTCGTAAAATCATATTATCAATTAGTCGAGTAGACCCTACATAAGCGGCGATCGCTAATAACCCTGTTTCTTCAATACTATCTAAGGGTTGTAGGGTTTGAGGATGGACGCATTCAATATATTGAACTTTTATAGCAGAATAGTTGTTTAATTGCTCTTTAACAGTATTAATTAAGACTTGAGTTTCCCTTTCTCCAGTGAGAAAAACTTGTTTAGCTGCTTGTAAACCCTGATATAAGGCGATCGCTTCTTGTTTTTGCTCTGCTTTCAGATATTGATTACGAGAGCTATAAGCAAGTCCGGAGGGTTCTCGCATAATGGGGCAACCTTTGATCACCACCGATAGGTTTAAATCTTTAACTAGCTGCCGAATAATAGCCAGTTGTTGGGCATCTTTTTCCCCAAAATAGGCAACATTGGGATTAACAATAGTCAGCAGTTTAGTAACAATGGTGGCCACCCCTGGAAAGTGGCCAGGGCGAAACGGACCACATAAGACAGAGAGCATCTGAGACGGGGGAAAAACCTGAGTGTTTGGCTCAGAGGTGCTGTTAATGCCCATTTCTGGGAGTGTTGGGGCAAATATAGCGGTCACTCCCAGTTCTTCGCACAGTTGAGCATCTGTTTCCAGTTGACGAGGATACTTAGTTAAATCTTCCTGGGGGCTAAATTGAAGAGGGTTAACAAAAATGCTCACCACCACCTGGTCAACCTCAGACATAGCACGACGAATAAGGCTAATATGACCTTGATGTAAGGCTCCCATAGTGGGAACCAACCCGATAGTTTGGTTTTCCCTCAGAGAATCTAAATAAGTACGTAACCCGGCCACAGTTTTAAACAGACGCATTTTTTTGCTGTTGATTATCTTCCCAATATTTCCAGTTGAACCGGAGCTACACCACTGTTGACTAAACCAATAACATTGGCTGCTCCTTTTGATAAGTCTATCACCCGTCCACGGATAAATGGTCCGCGATCGTTAATTCGCACAGTTACAGAACGACCATTATTGAGATTGGTCACCCGTACTTGAGTGCCAAAGGGTAGGCTTTTGTGTGCTGCGGTTAAACCATTTTGGTTGTAGCGTTCTCCATTGGCGGTTAAACGGCCATGAAACCCTGGCCCATACCAAGAGGCCATCCCTTTACGACGACTGGTGACAGGGCGAACAGTGGCTAACCCTGACTCGTTGTTACTGGGTTGGTTGGGATTAGCAATGGCGGTTAGAGGGGGTGCGTCTCCCATCAATCGCCGTAAACGGTTGGTAGCTTGTAAAGCGTCAATGGCTTTGTTTCGGGTGGTATCGGATAAGATAACGCTTTGGTCGAGTTTGATTAATTCTTCTGAATTTAATTTAATACTATGGGTTTTATCTGAATTTAAGGTAACGGTTATGTTTTCTGCTTTAAAAGTATTATCGGTATCAAGTTCATTTAGCCGTTTAGCGAAGGCTTGGGCGCGATCGAGGGCTTTGCTTTCCATTGTAGTGAGGTCGGCCTCATTTCCTTGTTCTTTGAGGGCTAATAAGTCGGCTTTTGAACCGAGAAAGGTTAAGACAGGAATTTGACGAATTCTTAGTGTTACTGCCAGTTGAGACTGCCATTGGTGAACATAGAGTGTGGCGATTTGTTTTACCCCAGTTTCAGAGGTGTTATCTGGTTGAATCGGTCCTAAACTGACTATATTTTGCGTCTGAAAAGGGTAATTTTTTTGCTCTACAAGGTTCTCAAATCCCATAATTTCTTTTACTGGGCTTACCTTGTGTCTGCTATCAGATGCTTGTGAAACCTGTAAGGAAATACCAATTAGGGTAGTGGTTCCCACAGTGGTCATTAAAGCAGTTGTTAGTCCGGTTAAAAATTTTTTGTTCATCAGAAATTTTGGGCTTGAAACCCCGTCCTATTTGGACGGCTTTACATATCCCTTACGGGAGGGGGTTTTAGTATGCCGATAAGGCCGAGAACCCCCTAACTCGTTTAAGTCCCTTCCCGCAACACAACTAAGATGTCCTCTCTAAAAGCACCTCACCAATTAGGTTTACAGATAGTCCGAACGAGGGAAGTATTCGGAAGTGTGTACCAAGCTGAGTCTCCATGCGGTATTCACCTCTTACGTTGACTAAATTGGTCTAGGCAATCCCTGCCCTAAAAGTGCAGGGTTGGTGAAAGATATTGTCTTAATTAAGTTATTTAAACCTTTGGAATTGCCAGTTGATAGGTTTTCCAGCTTTGACTCCTCACAGAACTTTGTTTTACATTTCTTAAACTTTTACAGAGTAGCACGAATTTTCCAAGGGGTGTGGTTTTGGTGAATAATGATTGAGAATGGTTTTGGTTGAAAGGTTGATTAAATAGGGAGTTTGGGCAAGTTGTTGTGCATTTAAACGGCATATCATAAAGTTAAGCAACAAATTAGTAAACCGTCTCCCCGTCAGTCTTCATCTACTTGGCGGACATTGAAAAAGAAAAATCTTAAACTAAGATAAATTGCTCTTGGGCTGAGAAAATAATGATTATGATCAAAGAACTGAACATATCTGCTTTTTTCCCTGATATATTTTTCTTATGACAGCTATTATCGGTTCTTTAATTATTTTTTGTTTTTGTCCTTTGCTAGGTGGACTTCCTTTAATTGATTGGCTAACTTATGTTTTTAAAGGCCAAAAATTATCTGAGATGGGAACGGGGAATGTTTCTGTTTCGGCAGCTTTTTATCATGGGGGTACTTTTGTTGGTATTTTAGCTGTTTTATCAGAAGCAGGAAAGGGTGTTTTTACAGTTTTATTAGCCCGTTATTTTTTCCCTGGTGAAATGTGGTGGGAACTGATGGCATTAATAGCTTTAATTATCGGTAGATATTGGATGGGTAAAGGTGCCGGAACCACTAATTTGTTTTGGGGTATTATGGTTCATGATTGGGCAGCAACTTTTTTAACTACACTTATTAGCTTGAGTAGTTTTACGATTTTTCGAGATAGGGTAACGGGGCGTTTATTGGCTTTATTTTTATTAGCTTTTATTTTAACAGTTAGAAATCCCCATGATCTAATTTATGTTGTCTTGGCTTGGAGTTTGTCGGGGTTAATGGCTTGGATTTTTAAGCAAGTTCCTGATGATCTATCTTTACCTGAAAGCGGTGTTAAATCTTCTTCTAAAACTATGTTTAAATTTTTTCGAGGTGAAAAATCTCTTTTATCTTTAAATGATAAATTAGATGGCAATAAAGTGGGTAATAAAGCAGCTAATTTGGCTTATTTAAGAGGTCTAGGTTATGCTGTTCCCAATGGCTGGATTTTACTGCCTGGAGATGATCCACAAATAATTTTAGATTATCTCGATCCCAGTTTAGAAAATACTTTTGTTGTTCGTTCTTCGGCGTTAGGGGAAGATACAGAAACAGCTTCGGCGGCAGGACAATATTTGACTCTTTTAAATATTAGCAATGAACAGGAATTATCGGCAGCTATATTGGATTGTCTTGCCGCTTATAATCATCCTCATGCGGTTAAATATCGTCGAGATAAAGGACAAAATGAGCAAGGAATTGCTTTATTAATTCAAAAGCAAGTTAAAGGAACTTTTTCGGGAGTTGCTTTTAGTCGAGACCCGGTTAATCCTCTGAATAACTGTGTTGTTATTGAGACTTTACCAGGGGACGCTAATCAAATTGTTTCGGGTAAAATTACCCCTGAACAATATCAAGTTGAAGTTTATGAAAATTTGGAAAATGATGCTATTAAAATTCGTAATCGAGAAGAAGTGAAGTCTCAAAATGTTCCCGATTTTATCATAGAAAAAGTTGCCATGTTAGCTAGAGATATTGAAAGCATTTATCATGGCATTCCTCAAGATATAGAATGGAGTTATGATGGAGAAACTTTATGGATCTTACAAACAAGAACAATTACTAATTTACAACCTATTTGGACAAGAAAAATTGCAGCAGAGGTGATTCCTGGGGTAATATCGCCTTTAACCTGGTCGATTAATAAACCTTTAACTTGTGGTGTATGGGGTGACATTTTTTCTCTCGTTTTAAAAGATAAAGCGAAAGATTTAGACTTCGATGAAACTGCTAGATTACACTTTCAACAAGCTTATTTCAATGCGACATTATTGGGTCAAATTTTCCAACGCATGGGACTTCCTCCAGAAAGTTTAGAATTTCTGACTAGAGGAAGTAAAATGACTAAACCTTCTTTGATTTCTACTATCAGTAATATACCTGGTTTGTTACGCTTAGCTAAAAGAGAATGGACTTTAGAAGATGACTTTTCCAAAGATAATCAAAAGTGGTTTAAAACTCTTTTAAAAAAATTAGCTCATCAAGAAATAAATCAACTTTCATCTACAGAATTACTCCAGAATATTGAGGATATTTTATTTTCCTTAAAATCTGCAACTTACTATAGCATTTTAGCTCCTTTAAGTTTAGCAATTAGACAATCTTTATTGAAGGTTTCTCCCGAAAACCTCAATAATAGTGTAACTCCAGAAATTGCTGCTTTACAAGCATTAGAAAAGTTAGCAGAAGAAACAATTTTGTTGATTCATCCAGATAATCTTGAGCAGAGTGATGATTTATTCTTGCTATTAGAAAAAAGTAATGAAGGAGAAAAAATTATCCAACAATTTGACCTAATTATAGAAAAGTATGGTTATTTAAGTGATGTGGCAACTGATATTTCTATTCCTTGTTGGCAAGATAATCCTAACCTCGTCAAAACATTATTTACTCAGTTAATTATTAATCAGAATAAGAATAAGAATAAAAATAAAGCCCAGAAAAATAAAAAAAATTGGCAAGTAAAACAAGTACAAAAAAAATTAAATTTAAAAGGAAAAGTAACAGAGATTTACTCTCAACTTTTAGCTCAGTTACGGTGGCACTTCTTAGAACTAGCTAAAGATTTAGCTGCAAAAAATATTATTAAAGAATCTCAAGATATTTTCCAGTTAACATACTCTGAAATTGACTCAATAATTAAAGAAGAATATGAATATAGCTCAGCACAAATACAGGAAAAAATCAAGGAAAGAAAAGAAGAGTTTAGTATTAATAAAAATTTGAAAAATATTCCTTACGTACTTTACGGAAATATTACCAAAATACCAGAAAATCATAACAAAAAATTAGAGAAAAACTCTGGAAAAATACAAGGAATTGGAGCAAGTTGTGGAGAGGTAGAAGGATACATAAAAATTTGCCATAACCTTCAACAAGTAGTGGGTATTACTAATGATACTATTCTGGTTATTCCTTATACTGACTCAGGTTGGGGTCCTTTAATCGCTAATGCAGGTGGTATCATAGCGGAAGTAGGTGGAGCTTTATCTCACGGGGCAATTATTGCCCGAGAATATGGCATTCCAGCCGTTATGAATATTGATCATGCTACAGAAATCTTTCAAGAAGGCCAACGGGTAAAAATTGATGGACAACAAGGTATTATTGAGTTATTAGAAGATTAATTGAGACAACTATGGTTAACTTACTTAAAAAAAACCTAAAAATTAAAGATTGGTTGAAAAATTTCCGTCAATTTGATTGGATAGTTATGGGTTGTATTTTATTGCTAATGGTGGCTATATTAACCTTATTAGCTATGGGAGATAAAGTTCCTTTTCAAGTCCAATATTTTAGTTGGGAAGGTAAAAAAGTAGGGGTTAAAGATAAGACATTTACCCTAAGCTTTAATCGCTCAGTTAATACTAAGAGTGTTGAAAAAAATTTGATTATTACACCACCTCTAGATGGGAGAATTTCTTGGCAAGGAAGAAGCCTAATTTATACTTTAAACAATCCCCCAATTTATGGAACCAATTATCAAATAAAATTAGATAATGTTCAACTAAGTTATAAAGATGAAAAGATTAAATCTTTTGTTAGTTTATTTAGTACCCGTGACAGAGTTTTAGCCTATATTGGTATTGAAGGAGAAGAGAAAGGTCGTTTAATTTTATACAATATTACTAATATTAATCAACCTCAAAAAACCATTCTTACCCCCCCAGATTTAATTGTTACTAACTACAAGATTTATCCTAATAGTGAAAAGATTATTTTTAGTGCCTTTGAACCCAATATCCGTAGGAACGGTTTAGCAAGACAAGAACTATATACAGTAACCACCGGATTTAACGTTGATCCTTCGAAAACCCCCTCCCAGCGCGCAGGAAGACTAAGACGTATCCTTGATTCTCAAGAGTATCAAAATACCAATTTTGCTCTCTCAAAAAATGGTAAAGTTATTGTTGTCCAAAGAGTTAACCAAAGAAATAAAAATGATCAGAGTTTATGGTTAATTAAAGAGAATAATCAAATTATATCTTTAGGTATTCCTGGTTCTGAATTTGTGATTTCTCCTGATGGAAAAAGCTTAGCTGTTAGTCAACAAGGAGGAATACGCATGATTTCTCTGGGAGGAGATGGTAGCAACTCTCGCATTTTTGAAAATTATGAAAGACCCCTTGGTTTTTCTAGCAATGGAGAAAAACTTGTGCTGGTTAAAGATAATGTTGACTACACTCGTTCTTTAGTTGTTGTTAGTCAAAATGGAGAAAATAAAGAACTATTTCGTAGTCCCTATCCTATTCTTGAATGTGAATTTGAACCCAGAGACGAACAACTTCTTTACTGTTTAAAAACTGATCTCGTAGAAGGAGAAAATGGACAATATCGGCAAGAACCTTTTTTATCAGTCGTCGATCTCAAGCAGGGAACAGATTTTCCCTTATTAGCCCTACCCAACTCTGAAAATGTTATGTTAAGTATGTCCCCTGATGGGGTTGCTTTATTATTCGATCAAGTTGTGACTACTTCTCCTCAGTCTTCTACAGATTTGCTGACAACGGAAAAACAAGCGATCGCCGATGGACAAGTTTGGTTACTGTCTTTACCCGACTTAAAAGAAGAAAATAAATCTTTAAAGATTCAACCACAAGAACTCATTTTTGGCTTTAAACCTCAATGGTTACCTTAAGGAAGTCTTCAAGTCCTAAATTAGAACTCAGAATGAGTTAGAATTGAATAACAACCATGAGAACGAATATCAAAAAGGTTAACATGACTAACATTATTGCTATCATTGTCTTGGGATTTTATTTACTAGGAATCTGGAAATTTATTTCAGGTTACAATCGTACAAATTTTAACCGTCAGTTAGGGAATAAATTAATGCTGTCATTACTTTGGCCTGTGTTATTAGTGGTTAATACTTCCTATCGCCAAAACTTTACCAAGGCTTTAAAAGGAAGAAGATAATAATAATCAAATGGAAAAAGTTGGTAAACTTTGGTTAATCGGTGGAACGGGAGACAGTGTTACCATCGCTCAAACTATTAGGGAACATTCTTTTCCTTGTTTGGTCACTGTAACCACTTCCACTGCAACTAATCTTTATCCGACTAACTTGTTGATTAGTATTCAAACAGATAAATTAGATATAGTAGGAATTAAAAAATTATGTTACAGAGAAACTATTCAAGGAATTATTGATGCTTCTCATCCTTTTGCTATCAATATTTCTCGACAAGCGATGCAGATTGCTAGGCAGGAAGGGATTCCTTATTTACGTTATGAAAGACCTAACTTAACTAATAATTCCTATGCTATTTATCTAGATAGTTTTGAGGATTTAACTACGGGTAATTATTTACAAAGTAAACGAGTTTTATTAACCATTGGATGTAAAAATTTATATCAGTTTGAACCATGGCATCAACAAGCAACTTTATATACTCGTATTCTCCCTAGCTTGAATTCTTTAGAGATGGCCTTAAAAGCAGGATTTCCAGCTAGTCAAATCATTGCTTTACGTCCTCCCATTAGTTTAGAGTTAGAAAGGGAATTATGGCAACAATGGGGCATTAACTTAGTGGTCACTAAAGCATCTGGAAAACAAGGAGGTGAAAATATAAAAATAGAAGTTGCTCAGGAATTAGGAATACCTTTAATTATTATTAAAAGACCAAGCATAAACTATCCACAACAAACAGAGCAGTTATCTGATATTATTAAATTTTGTTATCAATGTTTTCCAAAATAAATTATGTCTGATCCTATTACTCCTGCTGTCAGCGATCGCATTTGTAAACACATGAATGACGATCATAGTAATGCCATTGTTTTATACGCTAAGATATTCGGAAATGTTCCAGAAACAGAAACAGCTATCATGGAGTCTATTGACCCTGAAGGAATGAATTTATCTGTAAAAGTTAAAGGTGAAAATAAACCTATTCGTGTCAAATTTGACCACGTTTTAAAAGACTCAGAAGATGCTCATCACACCCTAATTGATATGGTTAAAAAAGCTAGAAATCCTCAAAATTAGTGTTTAGTTAGTAGGGGGTTTATTGCATTAATCCTCTACTAGCAAAGTTTATCCTTAATTGTTTTCAAAAATAATAAGCATAGTGATGACTGTTCACTGATTAAGCCACACCATAATTGGTATAAGGACGTTTATAAGGAGGATGTAACCCTAAGATAATATCATCGGCAGGAACACCTTTTTCCACTAACTCTTGACCGAGATCATATTCAGTCATATTATGTTGAATCCAGATTTTTTCGCCTTTAATATCAATATGAATGTAAACAGCATAAACACGGGTTAATCCTTGCCATCCTAGATCAAGAAGTTGATAATGATCGTGTTCCTTATCAAAGAGAAGTTGACATTCGATATTAGGATCATTGTTAGTTGAGTGGTATGTTAATAATCCTTGGACAATTTGGCGATAGTGTTCTAGTTTTTCCATTGAACAATTTCCTCCTGATTAGGATTATAAGCCATGATTTTAAGCGCATATTCTCGCATAGCAGTTTGAGTAAAACGTTCTTAAAAAAAGGTATTAAAAACGTCAATAGGTACAGCTAAATAAAGGACTCTTTGAGGTTCAGTCATTTGTAAAGCGAGACGATAACTCAGAAATTGACCTAAAGCATTGTGAAAATCGTTGACATTAGAAGGATTAATAAAGCCTTTGATTTCAACTGCTATTTTTCGTCCGTCTTTCTCAGCAGCAAAAACTTTTTCAGCCCCTAAATCAATCTCTAGTCTAACACGATCAATCCGAATAGTTAAGGGATCTTGGGTAATTGTCCATCCTTCTTTGATTAATGCTTGTTTAACTGTTTGATGAAATAAGTCTTTAGCCATAAATTATCAATATGATCTTAAAAACCGTAATTTCCAAAAGGGAGTGAATGTAATCTACCGAAACCTATAATAATCTAAACATTAGGAACAATATTTTTTAAAGCAGCTTTAATAGTAGAATATTGGTATTGAAAGCCTAATTCTAGTGTTTCTTTGGGTAGAACTTGTTGACCTTCCAAAACAACTTTTGAACCTTCTCCTAAAAGCACTTCTAAGGCAAAATCTGGTACAGGTAACCAGGAAGGTCTATTCATAGTTTCTCCTAGTGCTTCACATAACTCTTTCATCCGCACAGGATTGGGTGCAGTTGCGTTAAAAGTTCCTACGATGCCTGAACGTTTTAAAGACTCTTTAATTAACTGTACTAAATCATCAATATGAATCCAAGAAAACCACTGACGACCACTGCCAATCGGTCCCCCTGCGAATAGTTTAAAGGGCGGAATCATCTTAGCTAAAGCACCACCTTTGCCCAAAACAATACCGACTCGCAAAATAACTAAACGAACATTGACTTTTTTTACTTCTTGTGCTTCAGTTTCCCAAGCTTGACAAACTTCGGCTAAAAAATCATCACCAGGGGGGCTATTTTCATCAAAGGTTTTGGTATCGCTGGTACCATAATAACCAATAGCAGAAGGATTGATTAAGACGGAAGGTTTGTCCTTTGCTTTAGTAATCGCTTCGACAATTTTTCTGGTTCCTAACTGACGACTTTCTAGTATAGCTTTTTTATGTTCAGGACTCCATCTTTCGGCGATGGGTTCTCCTGCTAAATTAACCACAGCATCACACCCTGAAATTTTGTCTTGCCACTCTCCTGATTCTGTGGAATTGTAGGCAACAATCTCAACATTGGGAAAACTAGCGCTAGGGTAAATGTTTTGGGCGCGATTAACATTTCTGGTGAAGATTATCAATTGATGATCCTCATCTTTTAAACTATTGACTAAGCGAGTTCCCACAAATCCAGTTGCGCCAGTAATTGCGATTTTCATTATTGAAATAATTATTGTTATATTTCTTAGCATAACTGATCCGGTTGTTTTAATTCAATTTAGTACACAGTTACCTAAAAAAGCAAAATTGCAGTAAAATTAAGATGTTGTATTCTTAAACTGCTTATGGTTATTAGTCAAACCCTTCCTCCCCAAAATATTGAAGCGGAAGAATCTATTTTAGGTGGAATCTTACTCGACCCTGAAGCTATGGGACGGGTGGTGGATTTAATCTCTCCAGAAGCTTTTTATGTGCAGTCTCATAAAGAAATTTATCAAGCAGCTTTAAGGTTACATGGACAAGGACAACCGACGGATTTTTTAACGGTTAAAAGTAGCTTAGAAGATTATCATTTATTGGAAGAAGTTGGGGGCTTAAATAAGTTAACTCAGTTGTTAGATCGGACAGTTTCTGCTGTAAATATTGACCGTTATGCAGCGTTAGTAATGGATAAATATTTACGCCGTCAATTAATTGCTGCTGGTCATGAAATTGTTGATTTAGGGTTTGAAACTAGCCAAGAATTAGAAATTGTTTTAGATGAGTCAGAAAAGAAGATTTTTGCTTTAACTCAAAAGCGTCCTCAAGAGGGACTAATTCCTATTTCTGATACTATTATTAAAACGTTTAATGAGTTAGAAAAACTCCATGAACAAACTACTTTACCTGGTATTGAAAGCGGTTTTTATGATTTAGATGCTATGACAGGAGGACTGCAACGTTCTGATTTAATTATCATAGCTGGTCGTCCATCGATGGGAAAATGTTTAGCTACTAATTCAGAAATTATTTTAGCGGATGGAAGTTTAGCCACTATTTCAGATATTTATCATAGTCGTCAGGCTAAATTATTGACTTTAAAAAATAACTTTAAATTTGCCTTAACCGAACCTTCTAATTTCATTGATGATGGAATAAAACCAGTATTCAGAGTCATAACTAAACTAGGGCGTTATCTTGAAACTACTTTAACACATCCCTATTTAACTATTGAGGGATGGCAGAAACTTTCGCAACTAAAACCAGGAGATAAAATTGCAATTCCTCGTCAAATCAATATTTTTGGAACCGCAAAAATTCCTGATTACCAAGTTAAAGTATTAGCTTATCTAATAGGGGATGGTTGTTTAACAAAAACTTCTCCACTATTCACTAATAAAAACCCATTATTACAAAAAGACTTTATAAAGTCTGTTGATAATTTTAAAGGAATAAAAATCAGAGAAGATGATTCTCGAGGGACAAGAACCTCAAGTTTTTATATAAGTGGAGATTTAGATTATATCAGGAATAATCGACAAAAATTTGCAGATTGTCTCAAAAAAATAATCAAAATTAGAAATTTATCTAATCAAAAATTAGCTGATATTCTAAAGGTTAATATCTCTTCAATATATAATTGGCAAAAAGGAATTTGTGTTCCTAATGAAACTACTTTTAATAACCTCTGTGAAATTCTCAAAGTTGATTCTCATGAACTTGCTCCTTGTGGAATAGCTAGTATTAGAAATAATGAGAAAAATTCTTTGACAATTTGGTTACAAGAATTAGGAATATGGGGTAAAAATTCTCATCATAAAACCATTCCATCAATTGTTTTCACACTAGAGCGTTCCCTATTAGCATTATTTCTTAATAGATTATTTGCTACTGATGGTTGGATTTCAGTCCTTACAAGTAGTCAAGTTCAATTAGGTTATGCTACAGTTAGTGAAAAATTAGCTCGTCAAATTCAACATCTCTTACTAAGATTTGCTGTAATTGCTAATCTGAAAAAACGTTCTGTAAAATATAAGAATAATCCTAGACAAGTTTGGCAACTTGATATTACTGACTCTCAATCAATTAAAAGTTTTATAGAAGAAATAGGAATATTTGGAAAAGAAAAAGCCATAGATTTAGCTAAAGAAAGTTTAAAGAATAAACGATATCAAACTAACTGTGATCTTATCCCTATAGAAATTTGGAAACAAATAGCTTTAGCTAAAGGTGATGAAAGTTGGTCAAGTTTAGGGAAAAGAGCAGGAATTAAAAACTATAGTAATCTTCATGTTGGTAAACGAGCATTATCCCGTAATCGACTCTTTAAGTTAGCTTTAGCTTTAGATAATTTATCATTACAGCAACTAGCGACAAGTGATATTTATTGGGATGAAATTATTTCTATTGAATATATGGGTGAACAACAAGTATATGATTTAACAATTCCGGAAACTCATAATTTCGTTGCTAATGATATCTGTGTTCATAATACAGCTTTTGGGTTAGGAATGGCTGCAAATATTGCAAAAAAGGATAATTTACCTGTAGCAATGTTTAGTTTAGAAATGTCAAAAGAACAGCTTTCTATGCGTTTATTGGCAGCAGAAGCAGGGATAGAAAGTAACCGTTTACGTTCCGGAAGATTTGTGCAAAATGATGTGGAAAAGATTAGTATTGCTATCGGTACTTTATCTAATTTACCCATTTATATAGATGATGCTGCTAATATTACTGTGACTCAAATTAGATCCCAGGTTCGTCGTTTATTAGCGGAAAAAAAAGGAGAGTTTGGGTTGGTTTTGATCGATTATTTACAATTAATGGAGGGTGCTGGTAGTGAAAATAGAGTCCAAGAATTATCAAAAATAACTCGTTCTTTAAAGGGGTTAGCTCGTGAAATTAAAGCACCAGTTATTGCTTTATCTCAGTTAAGTCGTGCTGTTGAATCAAGGAATAATAAACGTCCAATGATGTCAGATTTACGAGAAAGCGGTGCTATTGAACAAGATGCAGATTTAATTATGATGTTATATCGGGAGGAATATTATAACCCTGATACACCAGATAGAGGGGTTGCTGAAATTATTTTAACCAAGCATCGTAATGGACCTACTGGAACCGTTAGACTACTATTTCAACCGGAATTAACTAAATTTTTGAATATGCAAAATAGTTCTAATTATTCATAAGTTTTCTGGTTTTTCTGTGTTTAGAGAGAAAGATTATTCTTAAGAATTTAAACATTGCAGCAATAGCTAATGTCAAAGATAAAAATTCTCCTGGACTTGTTTTTAGTTCTTTACTTTTCCAGCGTTGAGGATGACTATATAAAATATTAATTAATTTTGTATGTTGTTGTAATGTTAATTCCTTAAACTTAATTTTTAGTTGGTACTGATTGTTACTTCTTTTTTCGCCTATTATATAACTATCAATCTTGAGGTCATCTAATTTTAAAGTAAATTGTTCAGCAACATAGTTTTTAGAATAAGCTAAAATAGTAGCCTCTTCTTCAGAGATTTCTAAAGTTTTACCGAAAATTACTTGATTAGGTTCAATAATTTTAACCTTTTTTCTGAGAGGAAAACTATCATATATACTTGGTTTAGGTTTATCTAAAAATGCTAATAAAGCAACACAAATAATTAAAGTATTGTATAAACTCCAATAAGTACCAATATTCAAATCTATAACACTGCTTGGATCACTAAATAAACTCACTACTAAGCTGATTAAATTAATTATTAAAAATATTATCAAAGGTAATGCTAACTTAAAATTGTAAACGTAATGATTGCGAGATATTCCTTTGATAGTAACTCTAAATTTTGTGTTGAAAGGATTAAATATTACTTTCAAGCTATTATAAGACGTAGGAAAACAACTTATCAGACTATAAATATCAGAAAAAATAACCGACCTTGTTTTAAAACTTAACCAATGAAATACAGACAGATGGGTAATATAGCAGGGTAAAAAGATGTAAATAAAATCATCAGAGGTGATCCGAATAAAAACAATATTAAATATAGAATATAGAAAAGGAAGCATCAAAAATAAACAACGAGGAATCCCGTTAAACCAGTGTAATATTCCTTCTAAATGAGCTAATCTTTGCTTGAATGTTAAATTAGGAATAGTCAAAGGATTTTCTTTAATAAAAAAAGCTTGTAATGTTCCTCTACCCCATCTTAATCTTTGAGAAATGTGTTCAGAAATACTTTCTGCTGCTAAACCGGCACTTAGTTTTTCAGATAAATAAATAATTTCATAACCTTGGGATGATAAACGAATTCCTGTGAAGTAATCTTCACTTATTGATTCAGTAACAAACCCTCCAACCTGTTCTAAATAACTACGTCTAACCACAAAAGAAGTTCCTGCACAAATAACACTTCCTACTCCATCTTTCATCATTTGAAGTTGACGATAAAAAACTTCTTCTTCTGGATTTAAAATATCTTCTAACCCTAAGTTTCTAGAGATAGGATCAGCATTATAAAAGCTTTGAGGTGTTTGTAATAAACCAATTTTAGGATTCTGAAAAAAGCCGATTGTTCGTTCTAAAAAGTTGGTAGTTGGAACAAAATCAGCATCGAAAACAACAATTAATTCTCCATTAGTTTGAGGTAAAGCATTATTCAAATTACCTGCTTTTGCATGAATATTATCTGAACGACTAATATAATAACATCCTAATTCTTTTGCTAATTGTTTAACTTCGTCTCGATTTGTATCATCTAACACATAAATTTTTTTCTTTTTATGGTTTAATAATGTGCAGCCGATAATGGTTCGTTTTAAAATAAATGTTGATTCATTATAAGTGGGAATTAAAATATCAACAGAAGGGGAATATTGTTTATTAATAACCTGCTGACTATAATAGTCTGCTTCCCGTCTGCGATCTTTAAGATGATACATTAAATATAATTGCAACAAACTACTAAATATGACAACCAACTCAAGAAAAAATAAACTAATACTGAAAATTCCATCTATGGGGTTAGATAGATTTAAACTTGACAGCGATCGCCAATATAAATAACGTAGGGTTAAGCTAATTAAAATAGTAACAATTAATCCCCGTGACCAGAATCGAGGAGTAGGGGATATTTTCATAATAACTTGAGTTAAAATGACGGAAATAATAGCAGGTAAATATAAATAAATCCCATTCGGTACTATATTTAACTGTTTCAACCAACTCAACGAAAAACTAGCTATTAGAAATCCAACTATTACTAATAATATACAAGTTATTTGTTGTCGAAATAGATTACCCCAAAAAATCTGTCTAACCGATTTTTTCTCAGTTATGCTATATAGATAATGACCCATAATTCTCAACATCAGTGATTAGAAATAACTAAGAGTTCTATAGCCAGTTTAACTATTAAGTATTAAATTTTGTTGAGAAAAAAATGAGAATTGCTTTAAACAGTAAATTTACTGAAATCTGTACAGTATCTTAAGTAAATTGTATCCTTTTTTACCAAAACTATAAGAATGAAAAAGGTGGGACTATCCCACCCCCAAAAACGCAGGCTATGTTTCTATTATCCCATGATATTACTAAAGAAATCAATAGTTTCTTTCAAAACCATGACAAATTGATCGATCTCTTCATAAGTATTATAAAAATATAAACTCACTCTTGCACTTCCCGACGCATCAAATAAACGATGTAATGGTTGAGTACAATGGTGTCCGGAACGAATGGCAACACCTTCTTGATCTAAAAGGGTTGATAAGTCACTGCCGTGTATTCCTTCGATATTAAATGCGGCTAACGCTGCCCTTCCTTTGCCTTCTTTGGTGGGTAGAGGTCCGTAAATTCGTAGGTTAGGAATTTCCGTTAGTTTTCTAAATAAATAAGCGGTTAATTCTTCTTCGTAAGCATGAATTTTATCCATACCAATCTCAGTTAAATAATCAACGGCTGCCCCCAAAGCGATCGCTTCTCCAATGGCAGGGGTTCCGGCTTCAAATTTATGGGGTAATTCTCCGCAGGTAAAGCCATCAAAAAACACCTCATTAATCATTTCTCCACCTCCTAAAAAGGGAGGCATTTCTTGCAAAATTGCTTGTTTTCCATACAAAAAACCAACCCCAGAAGGACCACACATTTTATGACCACTAGCTACTAACCAATCGCAATCCATTGCTTGTACATCGATAGCTAGATGGGGAACACTTTGACAAGCGTCAATTAATACTTTTACTCCCTTTTCATGGGCTAATTTAATTACTTCTTCAACAGGGTTAATACAGCCCAATGTGTTAGAAACATGAACAATAGTAACTAATTTTGTTTTTTCGGATAACAAGGATTTAAACCTCTCTAGATCAAATTCTTCATTATCCGTTAAAGGTACATATTTAATTACTGCCCCTGTTTGTTTAGCTATCATTTGCCAAGGCACAAAATTACTGTGATGTTCCATCACTGAAGTAATAATTTCATCCCCCGGTTGCAGATGATTTAAACCCCAACTATAAGCGACTAAGTTGATAGCTTCTGTAGCATTTCTGGTAAAGATAACTTCCTGGCGAGAAGCAGCATTAATAAACTGTGCTATCTTATCTCTTGAGCCTTCGTAAGCTTCTGTTGCCCTAATACTTAAACTGTGGGCTCCGCGATGAACATTAGCATTATCTTTTCCATAATAATGTTCTAAGGCATCTAGTACCTCTACTGGTTTTTGAGAGGTAGCAGCATTGTCTAAATAAACTAAGGGTTTACCGTGAATTTCCTGATGCAAAATAGGGAAATCTTTACGGACTTTTGAGGCAATGGTTTTTTCTTTGATAGCAGTCATAATTGAAGTTAGAAGATTGGTGATCTTTGGCAGTTAAGTTTATACTTCTGTGGTTTGACAAACCACACACTGAGTTAAGCGTTGTTGCAGAGATTTTAGGGAAATTTTTTCTATAATTTCAGCAGCAAAAGCATCAATTAAAAGATGGCGGGCATCTGTTTCGTTTAAGCCTCGACTTTGTAAATAGAAGAGTTCATCTGCTTCTAATTGACTTATGGTTGCGCCGTGGGAACATTTCACATTATCGGCTGTTATTTGTAGTTCTGGCTTGGTATTTATTCGCGCTTTGGGTGATAGTAATAAGTTGCGATTTAATTGAGTTGCATTGGTTAATTGGGCTGCTTTGGGGACGAATATTTTGCCATTAAATACTCCCCGGGAATTACCATCTAGAATACACTTATGTAATTGATGGGTAACACCATAAGGATGATTCAAACAAACGGCTGTATGAGTATCAGCAACCTGCTCGTTACTAATCATAGTTAATCCGTTGAGATTACTTTCCGTTTGACTGCCATTTTGCAAAATTTGTAGGCTATGACGCGATACTTTTGCTCCTAAATTTATCTCGTTACAAGTATAGTGACTATCTTGATTTTGTGTAATGGTACTTCTACCAATATGGAAGCTATCTCCTAATTCTCTTTGAATACGATTATGATTGATTTGAGCATTACTATCTAAGCAAATTTCTGTGACTGAATTAGTGAAATAAGGATTGTTTTTTTTCACATCTAAACAGTGTTCTGTTACCGTTCCATAATACTCAACCAATGTAGCACTAGAACCTGTTTCTGCTATGACTAATGTACGAGGTTGGATTAAACTTGGTGTATCAGTGCTAACTGCAAGAAATAGTACCAGAATAGGAGTTTCAACAACAATATTTTTGTCAATCCAAATGACAGCAGCATCGGTTAAACCTGCGGTATTTAAGGCCGTAAATGTGTCTTTTTCTCCTTCTGATTTGCCTAAATGGTTGACAATTTTATCTTTTTGTAAGTCGGATAAATTACTTAGGTTGCCCACATAAACATCTTGGGGTAGTGCAGAGACATTGGATAACTCAGAAGCATATTGTCCATTGACAAAAATAATGTAACTTTGTTTCGCTTCAGGTAAAATGAAACTATCAATAATATTCTGGGCAACTTTCTCAGTTTTGGCTGCTGAAAATTCCAACTGAGATAATTCCGAAAGATCCGTAAACCGCCATTCCTCATCCTTTTTCGTAGGAAGGGTTAATTCTTTGACTTGAGCAACAGCATTTTTCCGTAGGGTATGCACATAGTCAGTGTCAATGATAGGAGAACTCGCCTGACACTGTTGTAATAGGTTGTTGAGGTGGGTTTCTGAACTTATTTTGTCGAGGGTTGGGTTATTCATGCAGTTAACGTCAATGATAGGCAGTTACAGTCTCTCTTGCTCCAGGTTTCGTCTGTTTTCAACATTGATACAATCTGGTGACTAAACCTGAGTCTATACTCATCTTACAATACTTTAGAAACATTTTTGTTGTTAAAGTTGCTTTTTGCTCTCACACCTAATTTTTACTGTTGCGCTTCGAGAATACATTTGTTAACTAGCAAACCATAAGATACAGTTCCAAAAATAACTAACTTTTACTGTTGCGCAATAGAAGAAGTAGTTAAGTTAACCTTGCGATCGCCGACTAGAAAATTAACCATCTATATTTATCATCTGACTCTACATAACAGGTTATAAGCTGTGAGAAAATTTACTGTTGCGCAATAGAAGATAACAGTTTCAGAAGTAGTTAAGTGTTATGCGATCACTGACAAAAAACTGAACCATCTATCCTGATCATCTGAATCTACATAGCAGGTTATAATCTGTTATGAAATTCACTGTTGCGCAATAAAATAGATTAAACATGGATAAAGACTTAAACTATTATCATCTTATTCACCAAAAAATTGCTTCTTTACTGTTATATCAATCTGTTTTAGAGGATGAAATTGGAAAAGCTTTTTTAGAAATATTAGACTTAATTTATTTTAGAAATCAGGAACAAATTGATATTGATTGCCTTAAAGCTTATGGTCTTTGGGTAAAAAGTTTCGCCTCTCAAGGTATAAGTTGGCAAGATTATATTATTAGAAAAATTCTTGTTGATGATAATCCTTTTAGTCAACAGGTTCAACATAATTCTTTAGAAAACTTACCTCAACCTTTAATCGAAGCGGCTGAACAGGATTTAAGTATTTTAAATACTTTATATAATCTTCCCTTAGAAGCTATTAGTCAATGGGTTAAAGAAGCAGCTAATCTTCCTTTTTCTCCTTTTATTGCACAGTATAAAAATAAAGATAATACTTTTCTTCATCAAACAGATCATTGGAAAAATTGTTTACCAGAATTAGCTGCTCATTATCGTCAACACGGAACAGGAATTTTTGCCCAATATAAAGCTTTTAAATGGCACAATAATAAATTAATTGGTATTAGTCAAGCCGATACCATAACTCTAAGCGAAATTGTCGGTTATGAGAGTCAAAAAGAAACACTAATTAAGAATACAGAAATTTTATTATCCGGTTATTCGGCACTGAATATTTTATTATACGGTAGTCGAGGAGCGGGTAAATCTTCTCTGGTTAAAAGTTTATTGAATCAATATTCTTGTCAGGGATTAAGACTAATAGAAGTTAATAAGTCTCAGTTATCTAATTTACCGATGATTGTGGATCAATTGAGAAATATAGCACAGAAATTTATTATTTTTGTAGATGATTTATCCTTTGAAGAAGATAACGATGCTTTTAAAGCATTAAAAGTTGTTTTGGAGGGAAATGTAACAGCAAAAGCGAAAAATGTGGTGGTTTATGCAACTTCTAATAGAAGACATTTAATTAGGGAATATTTTGACGATCGCCCCCGTCCAAAAGATGCTGATGAAATACATAATTGGGATACAGTACAAGAAAAATTATCCTTTAGCGATCGCTTTGGTTTAACCTTAACTTTTCAACCAGCAAACCAAGATACTTATTTACAAATTGTGCATCATTTAGCCTCACAAATTAACTTAAAAATAGACAAAGATGAGTTAGAATTTAAAGCCAAACAATGGGCAACTAAACATAATGGCAGATCAGGAAGAACTGCTAGACAATTTATTGATTTTATACAAGGAGAATTAGCTATTAAGAATTATAAAATATAATCTATTTTTGTATTTTCTATCTTTAGTTTAACAATTCTTATCAAAAGACTCCCATTTATTTAATACAAAAAGCTGGAATCGAGCTTTTCCATGAAATCAAATTGGATCCCAGTTCTCCCCTTGTTGAATGGGTAAATACGGTCAGATCAGACTCAAAATCAGACATAGTAAATAGTGCGCTAGAGGCCTTTGAAAAGGATATTCGACACTTGTTTAAGGTTAATTTGTCTATAATCATGCACTAATTTATCTCTCATTCGGTGCCATTTGTTTCCAAGGAATACGAGAGTATTGCTCACGAAATTCGGGGGTTAGCTTTTTGACAGCTTCTCCAATAATGGTTATATTATAAAGGACTGAATTTTGAGTTTTTTTATCTGTTAAAAAATATTCTTCATCCATATTTTCAACAAATTGTAGAAGGTCTTGACTAAATTGATTAATATCAAGCAGAGAGGATAGATTTCGATTCATAAATTACCTGATAGTTGTTTAAAATTTCTTGACGACGTATCCAGTTAAAGTCTTTTTCTACTGTTGTTTTTTCCAGTAAATCAACCTTGCGTTTGAATAAAGTTTCGAGTTTATATTCAAGGTCGACAAATTGTAAAAAACTTATATTTAAGTCAGGGTCAAAAGTAACCAAAATATCAATGTCACTATCAGGGTTAAAATCTTCTCGGAGAATAGATCCAAATAAACAGAATTCAGTTATTTTAGCTGTTATACAAAATTCTTGAAGTTGCTTAGGTTCAATTCCTAATCTTTGATAAAGTATGTTTTGATTCATAATGATATGATTTGACTTTTTAATTAGACTAACCCATAGAATTTGAAAAACCTTCTATTAAATTAATAATCTCATTAATTTTTGGAATTTGTTCTAACCAATGCTCAGGAATCTCCTGTACACCATAAAAAATCCCTGCTAAGCCTCCTGTAATAGCTGCAACGGTATCCGTATCATCTCCTAGATTAACCGCCTTTAAAACAGCATCAGGGTAATTATCTGTGGTTAATAAACACCATAAAGCTGCTTCCAAACTATCCACAACATAACCACTGGAACCAATTTCATCCCTAGATACTGTTTCAATATTTCCCTGTAAAATTCGTTGAAAATACTTCAATTCTGAAGAATATATTTTATCTTGATAATGTTGGTTAATGATAGGAATAGCATTTTTATAAGCTTGTTGTGGTGTTTTTCCTTGTAATAGTTCAACGGCCATAATTATATAAATACCACAGGCAATATTAGACCGTTGATGGCCATGGGTAATACTTCCCACTTGATGGGTTAATACAATTAACTCTTCTAAACTCAGTTTTTGATAACAAAAAGCAATAGGTAAAATTCTCATTAAACTACCATTACCATTACTCCTTTCTCCTGTTTCACCTGAGTCTAAAGGGGAACTTCCTCGCGATAAATTACCGATCGCTTGTTCTGTAGTTCCTCCCACATCATAAGAGTAACCAAAAGGGGTTAAATAGCCATCTTTTAACCACTGACAAAAGTTGTCACTAATTTGTTTTAAAAGGGTTTCTGGTTGGGTTGGGGATACCTTGATTAAAGCATCCACTAAACACAACGTTAAAGAAGAATCATCCGACCAACTCCCCGGTGGAACATTAAACACACCATAACCAAACATCTCCGTTACAGGTTGGCGATCGCGGTAGGATCGCGGTTCAAATTGTACGGGAAGCCCTAAAGCATCCCCAACAATAACGCCTAAAATCCCTGCATTGACTGGGTTTTCAGCAATTTTCACCATCTTACTCTTCCGTACTTTCCTCTGCTTCCTCTTCTCCTTCCGTTTCAGGAGCCGGAGGAACTAAAGCAACTGCTGCGATCGCATCTTCACTATCCAACCGTTGTACCCGAACCCCAGTAGCAGCGCGAGACTGCATAGAAATAGCATCTACCGCTTGACGAATAATAATCCCTCGGTTGGAAACAATCATTAATTCGTCCTCTGCATTAACCACACGCAGGGAAGCTAAAGAGTCACTGTCTGACTTAAACTTAATCGCCCGGACTCCCATTCCGGCGCGTTTTTGTAGGCGAAACTGGGAAATAGGAACCCGTTTCCCATAACCTCCATTAGTAATAGCTAAGATCCAAGGCCCAGCAGTGGTTTCTGCTTCCGTTAACTCTTCATTCTCATTATCTACAATCTCTTCATCTTCCCCTGTATCTGCCATTCCTGCGGTAACTTGAGCCGTTAATATATCCATACTAATCAACTCATCACCTTTTTTGAGTTTCATGGCTTTAACCCCTCTAGTTGCCCGTCCCAGGGGTCGCAGTTGTTGGTTATCAGCTTGAAAATGAATGGACATCCCGTTACTGGTTCCCAAAATAATACTATCTTCTTCTCTAGTTAGTCTCACCCATCGCAGTTGATCTCCATCTCCAAGAGAAATAGCAATTAGTCCATTAGTTCTAATATTACTAAAGGCAGAGAGGGCGGTTTTTTTGATGTAACCGTTGCGGGTCAACATTACTAAAAATACATCGTCACTAAACTCACTAACGGCAACAATGGAGGTAATTTTCTCATCTTTGGGAATGGGTAGCATCTGGACAATAGGTATCCCTCGGGCAGTTCGAGAAGATGCCGGTATCTGATAAGCATTGACCGCATAGACAACCCCGCGATCGCTGAAAAAGAGGACTTGATCGTGGTCGCAACAGGTTAAAAAGTGTTCTACTACATCATCCTCTTTAATTTTGGCTGCTGCTTTCCCTCTAGTAGCCCTTTGTTGCGCCTCAAAGGTACTTACTGGCATCCGTTTGATGTAACCTTGTTCTGTGAGGAGGATAATTGCTTGTTCGTTAGCAATGAGGTCAGTATCGACTATTTCTCCGTCATCATGAACTATTTCGGTGCGTCTTGGTGTAGCATGAATAGTTTTGATCTGGGTTAATTCTTCTTCGATAATGGCTTCGATGCGTTCCCTTCGCGCTAAAATATCTTTTAAATCGGCAATTTTTAGCTGTAATTCTTCGTGTTCGGCGTGTATTTTTTCAGCTTCTAGGGCGGTTAAACGACGTAGCTGCATTTGCAGGATAGCGTCTGCTTGCACAACAGAGAGGCCAAACTGTTCTACTAATTCTTGTTTAGCGGTGGTGGTATCAGCAGCCCCCCGAATGAGTTGAATAACTGCATCGAGGTTATCGAGGGCGATCAGTAAACCTTGTAAGAGGTGATCCCTTTCTTCTGCTTTCCTCAGTTCGTATTGGGTGCGACGGGTGATAGTTTCGACGCGAAATTCTAAGAAAACTTGTAAAAAGTCTTTTATTGTCAGCAGTTGTGGTTCACCGTTGACCAAAGCTAACATATTCGCCCCAAAATTACCTTGTACGGGGGTTTGTTTATAAATATTGTTGAGGACAACTCTGGGGTAAGCGTCTCGTTTCAGTTCGATCACCACTCGCATTCCGTCGCGATCGCTTTCATCCCGAATATCAGAAATGCCATCGATGCGTTTATCGTTAACTAAGTCGGCGATGCGTTCAATTAAACCTGCTTTGTTGGTTTGATAGGGTAGTTCGGTGATAATAATGGCTTCTTTGTCGGGGCGGCCTCTTTGTTCGATGGTTTCTATTTCCGCTACACCGCGCATGGTAATGGAACCCCGTCCGCTGAGGTAAGCGTCGTGGATGCCGGAACGACCTAATATTTGTCCACCGGTGGGAAAGTCGGGGCCGGGGATGATTTTAATTAGTTCTTTTTCTGTTAATTCTGGGTTATGGATGAGGGCGATAGTCCCGTCGATTAATTCTCCCAGGTTGTGGGGGGGAATATTGGTGGCCATTCCTACGGCGATACCGGAGGAACCGTTGAGGAGAAGTTGCGGTATTCTGGCTGGTAATACTATGGGTTCTTGTTGCGAGCCATCGAAGTTATCGGCAAAGTCGACTGTATCTGCTTCAATATCTCTGAGTAAGGCGTTGGTTGATAAAGCTTGCAGACGACATTCTGTGTAACGCATGGCTGCGGGGGGATCGTTATCCACCGAACCAAAGTTACCATGGCCTTCGATGAGGGGACTACGCATGGAAAAGTCTTGGGCCATGCGCACTAAGGCATCATATACTGCTGTGTCACCGTGGGGGTGATATTTCCCTAATACTTCCCCGACAACACGGGCGCATTTTCTAAAGGGGCGATCGGGAGTTAAACCCAGTTCATACATAGCGTAGAGGATGCGACGATGAACCGGTTTTAAACCATCCCTGGCATCGGGTAATGCTCGTCCCACAATAACGCTCATGGCGTATTCTAAATAAGAACGGGACATTTCATTACTCAAGTCTGTGGGGATAATTCTATCTTGAGGGATGGTCATAAGTGTCTTAACTCCGTTAACAAGGATAGTTTAGAGGATGATTTTCTTATATTTTTGACAAAAAAGCCCAATATTAATTTTAATTAGCTTATTTTATCGCTCACCACCCTACATTTTAACATAAAAAGAAGGACAAATGGATCTATCTAATCCCTCTATATAACCCATTTGGGATCTTTTTTTACAAGCATAAATCTTATTTAATAATTTACTTGCTCAATCACTAAACTATTTAGAATTAGTTTCAAGAACTATTTTCTTAAATTAGCTATCATGTATATGCGGTTATCTAGATAGCAGTACATACAAAATAAAATTTTGATAAACTATCTCCAAGTAGATTTTATATTTTAGATTTATTGTTGATTTAATAGGGGTATATTTTAGATTTACCAATCGAAATAAAAGGCTTGTATTTACTCAATCTGCAATCTGCTTTTCGACAATCTACAATTTTCGATCAATTTGGCATCTAAATAATTGCTAATCTTTTGAGCATAAGTCTAACCAAACATACTTAATGAAAACCACTATAAGTTTGGTAGAGTTTTTTTTTAACTTAATTAATAACAGCAAAACTAGACTAATGACTAAGGATATAACACTATAGGTAAACATGATAATAAACCAACTTAAAACTGAGAAGTTGTAAAATGTACAAATACTAATAACATAAATTCTACCAACATATAATGCAACTATGGCAAAACAAATTATAAAACCAATAGACAATAGTATAGATATTCCAGAACCAAATTTTTTACGTATTTCTAATATTGAATTAAATGTTGAATTGAGAATAAAAGAAACATTCCAATGCCATCTTTTTGCTCTTTTAAGAGTGACCAAGATATCTGTGTCATTAGTGAACGATTTAATCAAATAAATAGTGCCATAGACAAAGGCAATGATAATTGCCAAACTAATAATAATAGTAAGTGACGGAAATAATATCAATGCGATGATAGTTAAAGAAAAGACAACTGACTTTACCAAATTTATCTGATGCCCTTGCAGAATTGCATAAATGTAGTAAACAAGCCCTGTATTGAAAAAAATATATCCTAGAAAACTATCAATGTTCTCTTTGCTATAATTAGGTAATAATTCATTTTCTTTATAAGATTTATACAATCCAAAACCAAAACTAATGAACCCAAATAATACTACAAAAGTTGCATAAATAACAATTAAAGGTGACAAAGTTTTTTGAATATTATTAAGATTTTCAATCCAACTAATAGTGAAAGTTTTAGGTTCCCACAAAAATATTAACAGATATTCAATTATTTTTCTTATCGAGTTAAACATTTAAAGAACTTCCTTGTAATGTAAATTAAGCTTATTTAATTACATTCTTTCTGAAAAACTTGAAAATGTCTACCTAAGTTTAAGGACTTAACAATTAACAATTAATAATTACCTCTCACTAAGAGTGAGAGGATTGACTTTAAAGGCAAAATTTTTTTTCCTTAAAATGGGAGGCTTCAAACCAGAATTATTTAATTAATCCATTATCCATATTATCCATTGTTAATTATTAACTCTTTTTATGACTCACTTCAATCACAGTATGAACATTACCTCTGGGGTTAAAATCACCTTTTAAGGTTGCTTCCAATGGGTCACAAGCTGCTACAAAATCATCTAAAATTTGGTTAACGGACTCTTCATGAGAAATATAGCGATCGCGATAACTATTAATGTATAATTTAATGGCTTTTAATTCCACAACTTTTTCATTAGGAACATAAGTTAAATATAAGGTTGCAAAGTCAGGATAACCAGAAAAAGGACATTTACAAGTAAACTCTGGTAAAGTAACATTAATTTTATAATGACGACCCATACGAGGATTAGGAAAAGTAACTAATTTTCCTGCTTCAATTTCCCGTTCCCCGTATTTTATTGATGAAGTTTCAGTATTTTGAGCTTGAGTCATAGTAATAACTTAAAATAGTTTCCTAATTCTAATATAACAGTTATCAGGGAACATTCAGCAATTAAAAATTTAATTACTAACCAGCCAAATAATAAACCTTGTGCCTCTATCATTTTCTAAAATTGGACTAAATAACTCAATTAATCCTCCCATTTGGCTAATTATTTCTTTAACAATAGCCAACCCTAAACCGCTTCCTGCAATATCACTATTGGTTTGAATTCCTCTATAATGCCTTTCAAAAATACGCTTTTGCTCCTCAATAGGAATCCCATAACCTGTATCTTCAATTAAGATTCCTTGATATTTTTTATCATCAATTATCTTAGATAAACCTAATTTAATTGTTACTTCTCCCAATGCAGGTGTATATTTAATACTATTATCAATTAAATTACTAAAAACTTCTCTTAATGCCAAGTTGTTTCCTAATACAGATTCTAAATTTTCAGTTTTTTCAACTCGTAAATCAACACCTTTATTCTCAGCAATAGACTCCGCAGATATCAGAACTGTTTCTAAGACTTCCCAAATATAAACTTGAGTCAAAGTTAAAGACTTTTCAGGAGGCAAAGATAAAGATTTCTGTTCAGAAACTGCCACAGATTCCGTGTTTAAGGTAATCACTTCCTCCTCATTACTGAGGGAGTTTTCATAACCCTCAAACTCTTTAATCAAATCTTGCAAATGCTCCCCTTCTCGTACTATATTAGTAGCAATGGAACGACTCTGCTCATCAGTACCCAAACGCTTTAATAATAGTTTCCCAAACACTTTTAAAGCGGTCAAAGGGTTCCTCAACTGATGAAATAAATCATCAATACGATCCCGTTGTTGCTGTTCTTGTAACTGTTGTAGTTGTAGTTGTTTTTCGTACCACTCCCGACGTTTATCCAATAAACAGGCAATGGCTAAAGTATCTGCTATTTGCTGAACTTGACTAAATTCTTCTGGTTGCCAGGGATAGGCTTCTCTGTACGTCACCAGAACACCTAAAACAGCCTCCTTATACACTAAAGGTAACACAATCTGATAATCTTTAGCCTCAATCTTCTCATTTTCTGGGACAATCAAAGAGCGATCAAGATTACTAGATAAACCCTTAGATAAGTTAGATAGGGTTATCTCCTGTTTATCTTCCCTCAACTGCGTAGGTTGCTCTATGGTCTCTCTCAAAGGATAAATCAACACAGGAATTAAATTAACTGCCTTACCCTCTTCTTCTGAGGTTAAATAAACTGCACTCCACTCTGCTTGCAAAGTTTTGGCTAACAATGTCACTTGAGAGTGACATAAAGCGATAAAGTCTTGACTGGGATCAGGAATACTAGCAGTAGCAGAAAACATAAGAAAAAAAACTTTATATTAATCTTTGTAACAAATAATTAAGTTTTGTAACAACAAATCATGGTACTCAAGGATAATAAACTCTACAATAGCATGTCTGGCCTGGCATAGAGAAGATTATGAAAACTTAACATTTATGTAAGCAATGCTTGATTTTTGGAAATTAAAGGGATATAATGACCTCGGATTTTGTAACTATGACTACAAATAAATGTAGTCTAAACAGGAGGTAATGAGGTTGGCAAGAAAGCGCAAACGGAAGAGTCGTCGTCGCCAGGAAGGCCGGAAAATTCTCGAACTTGTACCCCAGTATAATATCGAAAGTGGCGAGGATAAACCAGTTACAGCCGCTAGAAAGTATATTCACGCCATTGGGATACAACCGCCGGCCTTACTTATTGTAAGACGAAACGAACACACCACTGATAGATACTTCTGGGCAGAGAAGGGTTTATTCGGCGCGCAATACGTTGAAGAAAACCATTTTCTCTTTCCCAGTCTCAAAGAATACCAGCCGCAAGTGCCTAAAGCGCAAACAAAGACTCCTGCTGTTACTGGTTAAGACGACTAAACCAAAAAAAGGACCAAATCCCCCACCGCCATTCAGGGGGATTTTTGTTCGCTAGATCATTATATCTCAATTGGCCGATTTGAGGGGGAATGTTTGTTTTAATTGGATCACTTCGTCACGATGGGCTGTTAAAGTTAAAAGACTACCGGTGTGTGATCCTTGTTGGTTCAGACTTTCCAGGGAAAAGGAAACAGTTTCTACTCTTTCGGCTTTTTTCCAGTAAAAAATTCCAGCGATGGGGGAGAGAAGTTCTAGGGCAATAAATAAGGGAGTTAGGGCAGGATAAACAAAGGATAGAACTAATATTAAGCAAAAAAGTCCTGATGCTGCTAACATACTTAGAAAAATTGCTAAAAACCAACTGGGGCGTACTAACCCTTCAAAAGTTATGGTATCTTGACCGGCATCAGAGGCTGTGATGTTGTAGGCCCGTTGTGTAAAATAGTCTTTGAGTTGCTCTAATAAAGAGGTTTTGGGGACATCTGAGATCAGTTTAACTTGTTCGGTACGATCCTTAACCGAAGCGCGAATAAAGAAAAATAACCCTACCATCAACAGAAGGGTGAGAAAAAAGGTTGAACTTAAAACAGGAGTATTCACAATCTTAAAATATTAAATCATTTACGTTAATCCTACCATTGCCTTGTCCTCTGAGTTAGATTGAGACTCACTATAGCAATTTTCAACTGGACTCCCCACAGTCCCCATACTCCCCACAATCCCCACAGTACATTATTAAGACAGAGTTTATATTATGTCCCCCCCCAGGGGAAGGTATTTTATACTGTAGGATAGGGGGCATTTAGGGAATATCCACCGCATAATTGCTTTCGTTTTAAACTATCATTGAGGTAACAAATATGGTTGCAACGCCAGATAAACAACACATTCATCCTGTTGAGGGAACCAATAAAAGCGATCGCGTAGCGGTTTTGTTGATGGGTTATGGTGAAGTTGAAAGTTATGAAGATTTTGCGAATTATAATGAACAAGCTTTAAATTTATTGACGGCCAAATTTGCTCCAGTTCCCACATGGATTTATCCTCCTTTAGCTAAGTTATTGGCTATGTTTGACCTCCATGAATGGCAACATCAACACGATCATTTTGTTTCTCCTCATAATCATATTTTTGAGCATCAACGGTCTTCTATTGAAAAGAGTTTACAAGAAAAATGGGGCGATAAAATTCAAGTTTTTAAAGCATTTAACTTCTGTAAACCGTTTTTACCTGAGCAAGTTTTAACAGAAATTAAATCCCAAGGATTTGAAAAAATATTAATCTATCCGTTGTTAGTGGTGGACTCTATTTTCACCAGTGGTATTGCTGTTGAACAGGTTAATAATGCTTTAGAATCTTTATCAGAAGGTGATGCCCATTGGTTAAAAGGTTTACGTTATATTCCCTCTTTTTATAACGAACCAGCTTACTTAGATTTAATGGCTAAATTAGTAGAAGAAAAAATCAAGAAAGATTTAGCCGATAAATACCTTCCTTCTCAAATTGGGATTATTTTATTAAATCATGGTTGTCCCCATGAAGCGAAAGGATTTACATCAGGAATTGATGAAAGTCAGATATTATATGAATTAGTTAGAGAAAGATTGATTCATCGTTATCCTTTGATTTCTGTAGGTTGGTTAAATCATCAAACTCCCTTGATTAAATGGACACAACCTAACGCAGAATTAGCTGCTAAAAATCTCATGGAATTAGGTGCAAAAGCAATTATATTTATGCCTATTGGTTTTGCTACAGAAAATCATGAAACTCTCTTGGATGTAGAACACATTATTCATGGTTTACATAAGAAATATTCCGATGTTACTTATGTACAAATGCCTTGTGTTAATGATGAACCAGAATTTTGCAAAATGGCTGCACAATGGGCAGATAAACACATTACAGAGTTATTATCAGCAGAAGCTTTAACAGTTAATCCTACTTTAGCAGTGGGTAATTTAGATGTTAACCATCATCATCATGATCACGGGAATGGACATCATCATCATCATTAATTGATCTTAAAAATAGGGGTAAAATTTAATAGTTTACTCCTATTTTTTCCGTCATCAGTGATAAGTTTTTTGTAGGGACATAATAGTATTATGTCCTTATTATTTATATTAATTTTTCCCAAATTTTTCAATTTTTCCATCAAATAGACGTTTTTATGTTACAATACGAAGTTAATTTTGCTAAATTCATAATTATAATGAAAAAAAGATCAAATTGGTGGCGATTATTACCTTATTTATTAACAGAATGGCCGTCATTATTAAAAGGGTTTTTATGTATTTTAGGCTTTGTTTTAGTGACATTAGCTTTACCTTATTTAGCAGGACAAGTTTCTTTAAATATTGGACAAGGTAATCTAGAAAAAGTTGCTTATTGGTTGGGTTTAGGAACTTTAGCTTTTTTAGTTCGGGGGATTTTTCAATACGGGCAAAATATCTTTATGATCGATGCTTCTTTGGAAATGGTGTTAAGTGTTCGTAACAAAGTTTATGCTCATTTACACAAACTGGGACTCGATTATTTTGAAGTTGCCAAGACAGGGGACTTAACCTACCGTTTAACAGCAGATATTGACAAAGTTGGCGAAATTGTAGACAAATTATCCCATCAATTTGTATCTAATGTACTGCAATTAATTGTCATTCCTGCTTATATGTTATATCTAAACTGGCAACTAACTATTGCTAGTCTAATTTTAGCCCCTCTTATGGCTACTTTGGTGAGTATGTTTGGCGAAAAAGTATTAATATTATCTCGTCGTAGTCAAAATCAAATTTCTAATCTTTCTGCCCTGTTAACAGAGGTTTTTAGTGGTGTTCGTGTGGTTAAAGCTTTTGCTGCACAAGATTATGAAGTAAAAAGATTTGCACAAGAAGCTAAACAAAATCGTCGGGCAAGATATAGGGCAGAGAAATTAAAAGCCACCCAATATCCTGTAGTGGGATTCTTACAAGCAGTTAGTATTATGTCCCTCTTTTTTATTGGAGGATGGCAAATTTCTCAGGGTAATTTAGCATCAGAAGAATTTGTTAGTTATTTAGCTGCGGTTGCTATTTTGTTACATCCTATCGATTTAATGACAAGTAATTATAATGAATTCAAACAAGCAGAAGCATCGGTTGATCGCATTTTTGAACTGATGGATGAAAAACCCACAGTTAAGGAAACAGAAAATAGTTTAAAACTGCCACAAGTTACAGGAAAAGTAGAATTTTCTGACGTTAGTTTTGCTTATAAATTAGATAAACCAGTTCTCAGAAAATTGAGTTTATTAGCAGAACCGGGACAAATTATTGCCTTGGTAGGTTCCTCTGGTGCAGGGAAAACAACATTAGTTAATTTACTGCCTCGTTTCTACGATCCCCAAGATGGAGAAATTTTAATCGATGGAATTGATATTAAAGAGGTTAGTTTAAAAAGTTTACGCCGACAAATTGGGATTGTTCCCCAAGAAACCACTTTATTCTCAGGAACTATTGCTCAAAATATTGCCTATGGCCAAGAAGAATTAGATTATGAAGCAATCGAAAATGCTGCAAAAATTGCCAACGCACACTCATTTATCAGTCAATTTTCTCAAGGGTATCAAACTTGGTTAGGAGAAAGGGGTGTTAATCTCTCAGGGGGACAAAAACAAAGAATTGCGATCGCTAGAGCCGTATTATTAAATCCTCGTATTATGATCTTAGATGAAGCAACATCGGCCCTTGATTCTGAATCAGAAGCGTTGGTACAAGAAGCATTAGAAAGGGTAATGAAGAATCGTACCGTTTTCGTCATTGCTCACCGTTTAAGTACCGTCCGCAGTGCTGATTGTATTTTGGTCTTAGAAAAGGGTCAAGTGGTGGAGTCAGGCAACCATGATGAGTTATTAGGAAAACAAGGCCGTTATGCCAAGTTTTATCAACAACAATATGCTAAAGGAACAGAAGAATTTTAGGATAATTTCTAGATATTAATGTTTAGTTTTGTCTATGATTGTATAGTTTATTATCTTTTAGGAAAAAACTCAATTTGCTTAACTCGAAATTAGGTTAAAATTGGGACAGATAATTCTTGAAATAATATTAACAATAATGACTAATCAAAACGGAAAAAATATTGTTATCTGTCTGGATGGAACAGGAATCCAATTTAGAGAAAACAACTCCAATATTGTCAGATTATATAGTCTGCTTGAGAAAGATTCAGAGTCTCAGTTAGCTTATTATGATCCTGGCGTGGGAACGTTGGGTGATCCCAATTTCAAAACCCCCATTGGGAAAAATATAACTCGCTTTTTGGGATTGGCTTTTGGTAGGGGTATTATTCAGAACATTGAGGAAGCTTATTCTTACCTCATGGAACACTATAACAATGGCGATCACATATTTATCTTTGGATTTAGTCGTGGAGCTTATACAGCGAGAGCCTTAGCCGGTTTTGTTCATAGTTTTGGTTTGTTAGACTCTGGCTGTCAAAACTTGATTCCTTATGCAATGAAATTGTATCGCTCTGAGCCTAACGACCAGAAGAAGAAGGATCTTATGAAGAGATTTAAGCAAACATACAGTAGAGAATGTAGAATTCATTTTTTAGGACTTTGGGATTGTGTTAAAAGCTTTGGATGGATCTATAATCCTATTTTTCTGCCTCATACTACTGACAACGAAAGTGTTGATATTGTTCGTCATGCTATATCTATTGATGAAAGACGTAATTTTTTCCAACCAATGCTTTCGGGAAATCGACAATCTTCGAGTCAAGATATAAAACAAGTGTGGTTTGCTGGAGTTCATGGTGATGTAGGAGGAGGATTTGATGAAAATGAATCAGGACTGGCTAAAATTGCCCTTGAATGGATGATCGAAGAAGCTTTGACCTGTCAACACGACCTTAGAATTAATGAAGATCAATACAGAATATTTAGGGAAAATATCAATAAAGATATACCTACTGCTAAGCTTCATAATTCATTAATTGGGACATGGTGGCTAATTCAATATTTACCAAGAATTATTTGGGATCTTAACGATGAGGAGGAGAAAAAAGTCTTGAAGTTTCCCCAAAAATGTCGTACAGTTCCCTCGGGATCTACTTTACATTCATCAGTCTGGGAAAAATTAATTGCTGGTAACTATCAACCGAAAAGTTTGGAATTGAGTAGTTATGATCCTAATCTTATCGAAAAGGCAATTTCCGAACGTAATTACTCCTTTGAGCCTCCTTTATCAACAGATGATTGATATAAAACCCGTCGCTAACAACGGGGTCTAATTCTGTGAAAAACCTCTTCTTTCAAGGAGAAAAAAGATACATTACCTTTTTTCAATTCTCTTTCCTTTTAGGAAGAGGTAATTATATAAATAAGACTCTACCGTTAACAGCACAGTTTAAATTAAGACTTACCACCGAGTATTTATGAGTATTGTTATTTTTGGCAGCATTAACATGGATATGATCACCCAAACGCCCCATCTCCCTAAACCTGGAGAAACGGTTATTGGCGATCACTTTATTACCTTACCTGGGGGAAAAGGAGCAAATCAAGCGGTTGCAACGGCAAAATTAGAGCGTTTAACCTATTTTGTGGGACGGGTTGGGGGTGATAATTTTGGGAGAGAATTATTGAAGCGATTAGAATCATTTAACATTAATACTCAAGGGGTTTTTATTGATCAGAAAACTTCATCAGGAGTAGCGATGATTAATGTAGAAACATCGGGGGAAAATACTATTGTTGTCCTTCCTGGAGCCAATGGCAATATTGATGAATCTGATATCACCCGTCTAGAGAAAATTCTCTCTAAAACTAGCCTGTTATTATTACAATTAGAAATACCTTTAAGAGCAGTGGAAATGGCAGCGAGAGAAGCCAAAAAATTAGGGATAACAGTAATGTTAGATCCTGCACCTGCTCCCGAAAAATTACCCGATCGCTTATACCCTTTAATTGATATTATTACCCCCAATCAAAACGAAGCAGAAAAATTAGTTAGTTTTCCTTTAAATAATGAAGAAGATATCAAAAAAGCAGCTAATATTTTACTCAAAAAAGGTATCAAAATTGTTGTAATTAAATTGGGAGGAAAAGGAGCATTTTACGCCACAGAAACTGAGCAAGCTTTTGTCCCATCTATCAAGGTTAAAAGCGTCGATACAGTTGGTGCTGGAGATGGGTTTAATGGGGGAATAGCTGCTGCTTTAGATCGAGGTTTACCCCTAAAAGAAGCCCTCAAATGGGGAACAATAACTGGAGCTTTAACTACCACAAAAGAAGGCGCACAAACTGCTTTACCTGACTTAGATACGGTTCAATCTTTGCTGTTATCTGATAACTCTTCAGTGTAAATAA
>JAAUYK010042834.1_pt1 | contig 46235 bp, 40 predicted proteins | sample 7278021 | NCBI WGS metagenome assembly JAAUYK01 (sample SAMN14350223, study PRJNA611818) | marine sediment metagenome | isolation source: surface marine sediment (1.8m) | place: French Polynesia: Moorea | collected 2018-08
CTCGGCCGGTACGCCCACCGTGGTCAAGGCGGCGACCCAGGCGATGGACCAGCTCCTGCGCCACCGCGAGGCGCTCGAGAAGGCCGCCGACGCCGCTCGCAGCGCCGACGAGGCGCGGCACCGACAGCTGCGGGAGGCGTCGGAGCCGGGAGGCGAAGCCGACTCCTCGCACTACGAGAGAACCCGTGACCTGCGGGATCTCCAGACCTTCGACGCCTACATCAACGAGGCGCTGCGCTTCCACCCCGTGTTCCCGGCGCTGAGGCGCTACACGCCGCGGCAGACCAGCCTGGAGCGCGTCATCGACACCGGCTGGCTGCGGAAGCGATTCCGCTCGCTGCACCTCCCCGCCGACCTCACCATGCTGGTCCTTCCCATGTCGGCCATGTACGACCGGCGCGCCGTGGCGAAGCCGGGGAAATTCAGGATCGATCGTGATCCGGACGTCTACTTCCACTACGGCGAGGGCATCCACCGCTGTCTCGGTGCCGAGGTGGCCCACGCGCAGCTGCTCGCCATCACGAGCGAGTTGGTGCGGCTGCCGGGGCTTCGGCGCGAGCGCGGCGCCCGCGGACGCATCCAGTGGGACGGTCCGTCGCCGCACAGCCTGCAGCTGTGCTTCGATTCCCGATGAGGTGCGACTCCCGATGAGGTGCGACTCCCGATGAGGTGCGACTCCTGATGAGGTGCGAACCCCGATGAAGCAGGAAGCCCTCACCATCGTGGCCCCGGTCGCGAGCCTGCCGTCCCTGCTCCACCATCTCGAGCGCGTGCAGTCCCGCGTCGACGACGGGACCTACAAGCCGCTGTGTGGCATGCCGGGCCTGCACTTCGCCAGCTTCGTGGTGTGGGAGCCGCGAGAAGACAGCGGCGTGGCCCCCCATCTGCTCTTCGAGGCGAACTTCGACGGGGGACGCGACGCCTTCCTGCAGGAGTGGGTGGAGCTCTTCGGTGTCGAGATCGACCAGGTCTTCCGACACTGCCAGGACTACCCGGCCACGGTTCGCGGGCTCCCCCACCTGCTGCGGGGCTACCTCGACCAGCACGACGTGGGGCCCGGCTGCTGGTACCGGGGCCACTCCGGCCGCAGCGTGGGCCAGGTCCGCCGCGAGGAGCAGCTTCGTCGTGCGGCGGGCGAGGTCGTCGACGAGGCGCGGCGCGAGGGGAGCCTGGAGTCGGAGCCCGAGGCCGTGCTCCGCCGGATCCTGCACGGCGTTCGCGAACGCGGTCTCGGGCGGCTCCAGCTCGTCCCCGAGCTGCCCTTCCGCGTCCGCCATGGAAGGACGCTCCTGCGCGGCGCGGGCTGGCTCGCGCTGGGCGGCCTGGTCGCTCTCGGCGTCCTCGCCCTGCTCGGCAGGGTCTGGCCGCTGCTGGGGGTGCTCGGCGCGCTGGCCGGACTCTCGCTCGGGATGCTGGCCTGGCTGGGGCTGCTGTCGCGCTCCGAAGCCTCCCACCAGCCCATCCACCAGCCCATCCGCGCGACCTCCCAGCCCGTGGACAAACGTCGGCGCCTCGCCCGGCGGGAGGATCGCCGGGACAGCGTGCAGAACCACATGGTGAGCTACGTGCGCGTGAAGCGGGGGCGGTTGCGTCTCGCGACGCTCCGCGCGGTACTCGCGGCGATCGGATTCCTGGGTCGTTGGTGGTACAACCGCGGGGCGCTCGGGAGCATCACCACCATCCACTTCGCGCGCTGGGTCATCCTCGAACGCGGCGGCGATCACTGGCTGGTGTTCTTCAGCAACTACGACGGCAGCTGGGACAGCTACCTGGACGACTTCGTCGATCTCGCCGCGGTGGGCCTGACGGGCGTCTGGAGCAACACCGAGGGGTTCCCGCGCACGCGCCTGCTGATCTTCGAGGGCGCGCGCGATGGCCCGCGCTTCAAGGCCTGGGCCCGGAGGACCATGGGGGAGACCCACGTGTGGTACTCCGCCTATCCGCAGCTCACGGTGGCCCACGTGAACTCCAATACGGCGCTGCGAAAGGACCTGTTCCGCCAGGATCTCTCCGAGGCCGATGTCGATGCGGTCCTGCGGCGCATCTAGGGAAGGAAGCGTGCAGATCGAACGCGATCAGATCCAGTCGTTCGTCTACCGGAGCCGGCCCAAGATGAGCGGTCGCTACCTCCTGCTCGACGTGAAGGATCCGCAGGCGGCGCGCGGCTGGCTCGCCGCCCGTCTGTCCCGATCCGAGATCGGCACCGCCGCTCCCGACCAGGGCAGCTCCTTCGTCAACGTGGCCTTCACGAGCCCCGGGCTCGCGGAGTTCGGCCTCGAGCCCTGGGAGATCGCGAGCTTCGGTCACGAGTTCCGGGAGGGCATGGTCGAGGACCATCGCTCGCGCGCCCTCGGAGACGTCGGCGGATCCGCGCCCGCGCACTGGAGCTGGGGGGGGCCGGGGCGACGGGGCCACGTGCTGCTGCTGGTCTTCGCGCAGGAGGGAGATCAGGAGCGATTCGAGGGGGAGCAGTGCGCCGCGCTGGACGAGGCCTTCGAGATCGTGCACGACATGCCCGGCCTCAGCGTGCAGGACTTCGAACACTTCGGCTTTCGCGACGGCATTTCGCAGCCGATCCTCGAAGGAACCCATCGGGCCCGGGACTACCCGGATCAGGTCGTCCGGACCGGGGAGTTCATCCTCGGCTATCTGAACGAGCACGATCGCCTTCCGCCGAGCCCCTGCGTTCCGACCGACCGGGATCCCCGGCGCCGACTCGCCGACGCGAAGGACGGGGGCGGACGCGACTTCGGCCGCAACGGAAGCTACCTGGTGGTGCGTCAGCTCCAGCAGGACGTGGCCTCCTTCTGGCGCTACGTGGAGGAGCAGTCCGGCGGCGACGTGGACGCCGAGCGGGCGCTGGCTGCCAAGCTCGTGGGGCGCTGGGAGGACGGCACGCCTCTCACGCTCGAGCCCGATTCCCCGCCGCCCCGGGCGCGCAGGCGCCCGATGGAGGATCTCCTCGCGGAGAACGGCTTCGGCTTCGTCGGCGAGGACGCCCACGGCCTGCGCTGTCCGGTCGGGTCGCACGTCCGGCGCACGAACCCGCGCGACGCTCTCGCCCTCGGGAGGCCGTCGAACTCGCTGAGCGTCTCCAGGAGGCACCGCATCCTGCGCCGGGGCCGCAGCTACGGTTCCTCGGTCCCCTGGGAGCGACGCAAGGCGGCCGACGACGACGAGCGGGGCCTGATGTTCGCCTGCCTCAACGCCGACATCGGACGCCAGTTCGAGTTCGTCCAGCAGACCTGGGCGGACAGCCCGAGCTTCGGAGGGCTCCACGACGAGCGCGACCCGCTGATCGGCAGCCACGACGAGGAGCGCGGCGGGACGATGACCGTGCCCCAATGTCCGGTGCGGCGGAAGCTCTTCGGGATACCGCGTTTCGTGACGGTACGCGGGGGCGGCTATTTCTTCGTGCCCGGCCTGGGCGCGCTGCACTTCCTGGCCGATCGCCAAGGGGCGGGGTCCCGAGCGCCGCGGCGCGCGGAAGACGTCTAGTGTCCGAATGCAGCCGAACTTCTGGGACAGGACACTAGGTCGCGGAGCGCCGTGCGGCGGCGAGGCCGGCGTCGACGCGCGGCTGCCGATGCGCGAGAGCCAGCTCCTCGTAGGCCTGCGCCGCCTCACGGAAGAGCGGCGACGCCTCGTTCGCGCGACCGCCGCGCAGCAGCAACTCCGCCAGCCCCACCGTCGCGTCGGCGTGCAGCGGGCGCATTCCGCACTCCGACGCGATCTCGCGCGCCTCGCGGTAGCACCGCTCGGCCTCGCCCGCCTCCGCAGCGCCGCGGTCGCCGTGGAGGTCTCCGAGCACTCGCAGCGCCATGGCCTGGTGCGGCCGCTCGCCATTCGAAGTCGACAGCGCGCGGCCTCTCTGGGCGTAGGTCATCGCGTCCTCGTGTCGGCCCGCCGCCCGGTACGCCTCCGCGAGTGCGATGAAGAGCCAGAGCCACGTGTACTGCCCGCCCCGCTGATAGACGTCCGGGGCCGCGGTCGGCTCGAGGACCGCGAGCGCGTCGTCCAGGCGTCCGGCCCGCGTGTACGCGCAGCCGAGGCGCGCCGCGATGGCCGGGCGCATGGTCAGCAGCTCGTAGGCGTTGCACACGTCCCAGGCCTTCTCGAGCGCGGCGATGGCGGCATCCAGCTCGCCCAGCTCGACGTGCAGATAGCCCTTGTAGTCGTAGATCATCACCTGCGAGTAGGGGTGCGCCAGCTCGTCGGCGATGCGGCAGCCCTCGTCGGTGTGGTGCCGCAGCTCCTTCCATTCGCCGCGCTGGATGTGGGCGGCCGCCAGGAAGGTGTGGACGAACACGATGGGATACGCCACCCAGCCGCGCAGACGTGGCTCGTCCGCTGCGAGCGGCGCCAGCAGGGCCCGGTGGATCGCGATCGACTGCTCGTAGTGGCCGAGGGCGTGGTGCACGATGCCGGCGGTGAAGCGCAGCGCGCGCTCCTGCGCTTCGTCGCCGTGAGCACGCGCGATGGCGAGGCCCTGCTCGCTGGTGCGCAGCGCGTCCTCGTGGCGCCCCGCCATCCACAACGCCACCGAGAGAAAGGCCGCCGTCGCGCTCGAGCGATGCGGGTCTTCGATCTCGGCCGACATCGCCTCGGCCTCGTGCAGGCGCTCGACGAGGCGCTCGTGCTCGCCCAGGAGGATGAACGCGCTCTGGACGATCAGGCGCAGGTCGATGCCCGTCTCGGTGGTCTGGCGGCTCGGGGGCAGCGCGTCCAGCGCGCGCAGTCCCCGTTCGAAGATCGCCACCGCCTCGCTGTTGGCGGACTGCGCCACGGCGCGGATGCAGGCCTTCACGTGGTAGAGGACGGCCTTCGGCCACACCGCACCGCGGAAGGCGTGGTCCGCCAGCAGCGGTACCCACTCGTCGATGCGCTCCGCGAAGCGCTGCTCGACCGCGCTCACCACCTGGGCGTGCAGCGCGCGCCGGCGGTCGTGGAGCAGGCTGTGATACGCGACGTCCCGGGTGAGGTTGTGGCTGAACGTGTACTCGCGATCCGGAGGCAGCCGGGTCTCGTACAGGAACTCGGACTGCTCGAGGACCTGGAGGATTCCCTCGAGCGCTTCCGCGGAGATCTCCGCCAGGGATCCGATCAGCCAGACGGGCGCCTCGTTGCCGATCACCGAGGACACCTGGAGGACGCGCTTGGGCTCCGACGGCAGACGATCGATCCGGTCCGCCAGCAGAGCCTGTACGGTACTGGGGATGTCGAGCGATGCGACCGCGTCCGCCGCGGTGTAGGCGCCTCGCCCCCCCACCAGCCGACCCCGCTCGACGAGGGTGCGAACCGACTCCTCCAGGTAGAACGGCATGCCGTTCGTGTGCGCCACCAGCTGCGCCTTGATGCCGTCGAGCTTCCAGTCCGAGCCCAGGAGATCCTCGAGCAGCTGCCAGGCTGCGTACTCGGGCAACGCCTTGAGCTCGATGCGGAGCGGCTCGCAGTCCGTCCGCTCGATCCGGTAGTACTCGGGACGGTGGCTGGCGACGATCAGGACCCGCTCGTTCGCGATGCCGCGCTCGAGCTCGTCGAGGAGCGCGAGGGTCTCGCTGTCGGTCCAGTGGAGGTCCTCGAAGGCGACCAGTGTCGGTTGCTCGCGGGCGAGCGCCAGCAGCAGATCGCGTGTTGCATCCAGCACCGCCCGCCGACGCTGGGCCGGGTCGATCCTCCGCCAGGAGCTGTCCTCCACCGAGAGATCGAGCAGCGATGCCAGGGCTACCGGCGCCGCTCCCTCGTGAAGGAACAGGCGTTCCAGCTCGCGGTCCAGTCGGGCCTTGACCTCTTCGGGAGGGTCGCCTGCGGTCACGTCCAGCCAGGAGCGGAGCAGATCGATGAGCGGGGAGTAGGGCGTGTTGCGCGTGTACGAGCTCGCGCCGGCTTCGAGCCGCCTCCACCGGCAGGCCGCCTCGGAGTTCATGAACTCGTGGATCAGGCGCGACTTGCCGACGCCGGCCGGGCCGGACACCAGGACCAGGGAGCCGCGCCCCTCTCCCGCATCGGACAGGCTGGACTCGAGGGCCCGCATCTCGACGTCGCGGCCGGCGAAGCGCGTCAATCCGCGGGCGAATGCGGCGCGAAATCGGCTGCGCGTCGCCGTCACGCCGTCCAGCCGGTGCACCTCGACCTCTTCCCGCATGCCCTTCACGTCGAGCGGGCCGAGCGAGGTGGTCTTCAGGAATCCCTCCGCCTGGCGCAAGGTCGTCCGGGTCAGATGGATGCAGCCGGGCAGGGCGGACTGCTCCATCCGCGCGGCGAGGTGGGTGGTGGGTCCGACGGCCCGGTAGTCCATGGTCAGGTCGTTGTGGACGGCGCGAACCACGACCTCTCCCGAGTTGAGGCCGATGCGGACCTGCACCGGCGCCCCGAACCGCTCCGGGTCCTCCTGGTTCGCGGCGCGGAAGGCCTCCTGGATGGCCACGGCGGCGTGGCAGGCCAGGACGGCGTGGTCCTCCTGGCCCAGGGGCGCTCCGAACAGCGCCATGATGCCGTCGCCCAGCACCTGATTGACCGTGCCTCCGTAGCGGTGCACGGCCTCGACCATCATCTCGACGGCCTGGTCGAGCACCGACTGGGAGCGCTCGACGTCGCGCTCCGCAATCAGCGCGAGGGAATCCTTCATGTCCGCGAACAGGACCGTGACCTGCTTCCGCTCTCCCTCGATGGAGCTCTGCGATTGCAGGATCTGCTCCGCGCGGTCGTGGACCATGCTTCCCGGCGTGGCCTCGGCGAGGTTGCTTCCGCAGCCGCCGCAATAGCTGGCGGTGGCTCCGCTGAGGAAGCCGCAGTGGGCGCAGGTCGTTCGCAGGGCCGCGCCGCAGCTGGCACAGAAGCGATGACTCGACGGGTTCTCGGCCGAGCACGCGTGGCAGTCCATTCGGGGCCTCGTCGCGTTCGATGCTACGACGTCCCACGGGGCTCGAGCAAGCCGAGAGACGGAGGTTCGGGGGCCGAACCGTGGCGCTTGCCAGGTCGCGGAGCCGTGGGCGGGACGCTGCCGGAGCAGGGTTGGCGAGGAAGCGGATGGCGGAGAGGGTGGGATTCGAACCCACGGATGGGCAAGCCCATCACCTGATTTCGAGTCAGGCCCGTTCAACCGGACTCCGGCACCTCTCCGAACCGAACGTCTAGAACCGAACGCCTAGCAAGAGCTCCCTGCGCGAGCTCCCCGTGTGCTCAGGGTGCCATCGCGTCGGCCTCGCGTCAGGGGCGCAGCCTAGCAGCAGCCGGCGCGGGAGGCTGGCCGGGCCGACCCGTCGCTCTGCGCTCCAGCTCCCGGCTCGGGCACTCCGCCCGTTCCGCCCTCGTGGCGGGCGGCGCGGTGCGGCTCGTCCCTCCGCGAGCGCGGTCGCACCCCGCGACCCTCGTCGCGCGATGCGCGCTCGTGCGGGAGCGGCTAAGCTGCGCACGCTTCGAGGCCGGGAGGGTCGACGCAGTCGTGTGCGAGGCCTCGTGCTGGCCCCTGCACCGGCGGACCCCGCACACCGTTCGATCCGGGAGATCAGCTGCTTGGCGCGAGACGACCTGATCCAGGCCACGGGAACCGTGGAGAAGATCCTCGGCGGGGGGCGTTACCAGATCACACTGGACAGCGGTCAGACGGTGACGGCGCAGCTCTCGGGCCGCATGCGCCGCTTCCGGATTCGCGTGATCCCGGGAGACCGCGTCCAGGTCGGGCTGTCTCCCTACGATCCCACCCACGGATTCATCACGTTCCGGCTCCGCGAAGGCCAGCCGCCTCCGGGTTGAGTGGCATCCGACGTCGCGCCGGGACCTCCCGGTCCATGCCCCCTCCGCTCGCCGTCGCCCGACTGAAGGCCATCCAGGCCTGGGACCGCCTGCAGCTGCGCGCCCTGGCCGTGCGCCATCCGGGGCTTGCGCTCGCCGGGGGCGCTTCCAGCAACTTCGCCGTCGCCCGCTACGCGCTGGCACCCGGCGCCCGGCTGCGCATCGACGCCGGCGCCGTCACGGACCGGATTCCCGGAGCCCTGTCGATCTCGCTGGGCCCCGGGGCCCTCGTCGAGATCGGAGCCGGCACCTGGCTGCGCACGGCCGTCGGACCGCTGTTCCTGGTCGCCTTCGAAGGCGCCCGACTCCAGATCGGACCGGAATGCCTGGTGAACGGCTGTCATCTGAGCGCGAAGCGCGAGCTCGCCATCGGGCGTCGCGTCTCGATCGGCGTCGGGACCCGCGTGTTCGACGCGGACCAGCACGATCTCGACGACGAGCACCCGGAGCTCTGCGAGCCCGTCTCCATCGGGGACTGCGCGTGGATCGCGTCGGACGTGACCGTGCTCCGAGGCGCCCGCATCGGACCCCATAGTGTGGTCGGCGCCCGCTCGCTCGTGTCGGGCGAGATCCCACCCCACAGCCTCGCCTACGGGAGCCCCGCCCGCGTGCGCGGGCCGGTGGGCGATCGGTTTCGCACCCGCTGACGGCCCCGCTGAGGTAGCCTTCGCCCGTGGGACTGCGCATCGCCCTGTTCGGTCAGGCTCCGTTCGGTCGGGACACGCTCGTACGGCTCGTCGACGCCGGGCACGAGATCGCAGGAGTCCACGTGCCGCCCGATCGGGGACGCCCCGATCCGCTGGCCGCCGCGGCCGCGGAGCGCGGCATCCCGCTGCTGCGCTATCCCGTCTTCCGCCGCAAGGGCGCGGCGATCCCGGAGCGCGTGGAGGCGGTCCGTGCGCTCGGAGCCGATCTCAACGTCCTGGCCTTCGTGACGGTGATCCTGCCGCCGGAGATCGTGGACGCCCCGCCGCGGGGCTCGCTGTGCTTCCACCCCTCGTTGCTGCCGCGCTTCCGCGGCGGCAACGCCCTGGCATGGCAGATCATGTTGGGCGAGCAGGAGACGGGGGTCAGCGTGTTCCGTCCGGACGCCGGCGTGGACACCGGCCCGATCGTGGTGCAGCGCGGCGGGGTCCGGATCGAGCCCGCGGACAGCGCCGCCAGTCTGTACTTCGACAAGATCTACCCGCTCGGTCTCGACGCCATCGTCGAAGCGGTGGACGCGGTGGCGGCGGGCAGCGACCGGGCGACGCCCCAGGACGATTCCCTCGCCAGCCACCAGGGTCTGGTGGACGACGAGGCCGCGCGCCTCGACTGGTCTCGCCCCGTCGCCGAGCTCGACCGCTGGATCCGCGGCTGCGATCCCCAGCCCGGGGCCTGGGCGCTGCGGGGCGAGGAGAAGGTCCGATTCTTCGGTGGTCGGCTGGCCCCGGGCGAAGCGGAGGCACCCGCGGGGACGGTGCTCGGCCTGGAAGGAGATCGCCTGCTCCTGGCCGCCCGCGGAGGCCGCCTGGTGGTGGGGCGCGTGCGGATCGGCGAGGGGAAGAAGCAGCCCGTGGCGGAGGCGGGACTCCTCGAGGGCGAAAGGCTGAAGTAGACCCCCGTCCGCCGCGCCGCGCTTGAACTCTCCCCACTCTCCTCTAAATTTCCGCTCGTTCCCGCCGATGCGGGAGCGCCTGCGGATGGATCGGTCCGCCCCCACGGGCCGAAGACGATTCCAGCCAGATCGACGCCCGAGAGCAATCGCCACAGCCGTGGCACGGTTGCGAGTCGCGGAGTCGCCGTCAGGCCGGAACCGGCTCCGCGGAAACGCCCCTGGGGGATCCAGGGCAAGGGGATCCACGACACCTGCCATTCGGACGGGGTCACTCACCGTCCGACCCGCACACACGGGCCGCTGCAGCAGCGGTGTGGCCCAAGACGCGCACCACCCCGCCGGTGAGCGGGGGAGGATGGGACCATGTACGACCTGTCGAAGCTTCGGAACATCGGCATCAGCGCTCACATCGATTCCGGGAAGACGACGCTCACCGAGCGCATCCTCTTCTACACCCAGCGGATCCACCGCATCGCGGAGGTGCGGGGCAAGGACGGCGCGGGCGCGACCATGGACTTCATGGAGCTCGAGAAGGAGCGCGGGATCACCATCGCCTCCGCGGCGACCCACTGCGAGTGGGACCGACACCACATCAACATCATCGACACGCCCGGCCACGTGGACTTCACCATCGAGGTGGAGCGCTCCCTGCGCGTCCTCGACGGTGCGGTCCTGGTCCTGTGTGCGGTGGCCGGCGTCCAGTCCCAGTCGATGACGGTGGATCGGCAGATGCGCCGCTACAAGGTCCCCCGCCTCGCCTTCGTGAACAAGCTGGACCGCTCCGGTGCCAACCCCGGCCGGGTCACGAGCCAGCTCTGCGACAAGCTCCGGCACAACGCGGTGATGATGCAGATCCCGATCGGCGTCGAGTCGGATCACGAGGGCGTGATCGATCTGGTCCGGATGAAGGCCCTCTACTTCGACGGCGACAACGGCGAGCACGTGCGCGAGGCCGAGATTCCCGAGGCGCTCCAGCACGAGGCGGAGGCGGCGCGGGAGACCATGCTCGATGCCGTATCGATGTACTCGGACGAGCTCACCGAGGCGATCCTCGAGGAGAACGTGACCGAGGAGCTCATCCACGACGCCGTGCGCAAGGGCACGCTCTCCCTGGAGCTCACCCCGGTCTTCATGGGCTCGGCGTACAAGAACAAGGGCGTCCAGCCGCTGCTAGAGGCGGTGACGCGCTACCTGCCGGACCCGACCGAGGTGGAGAACTCGGCGGTGGACCTCTCCAACGACGAGGCGCCGATCGAGCTGTCGACCGATCCCAACAAGCCCCTGGTGGCGCTGGCCTTCAAGCTGGAGGACGGACGCTACGGACAGCTCACCTACCTGCGCGTCTACCAGGGCCGGATCGGCAAGGGCACGAACATCATCAACAGCCGTACCAAGAAGCGCCACAAGGTCGGGCGCCTGGGCCGCATGCACGCCAGCCAGATGGAGGATCTCGACGAGGCGTCGGCGGGGGACATCGTGGCGATGTTCGGCATCGACTGCGCGTCGGGAGACACCTTCACCGACGAGTCGGTCCAGGTGGCCATGAGCTCGATGCACGTCCCGGCGCCGGTGATCGCGCTCTCGATCAAGCCCACGGACAACAAGGCCCAGGACAACATGGGCAAGGCGCTCGGGCGCTTCGTGCGGGAGGACCCGACCTTCCACGCGGGAGTGGACGCGGAGAGCGGTCAGACCATCATCTCCGGAATGGGCGAGCTGCACCTCGACGTGTACGTGGAGCGCATGAAGCGCGAGTACGGCGTCGAGGTGGAGACCGGCGCGCCCCAGGTGGCCTACCGGGAGACCGTCTCCCAGCGAGCGGAGTTCAACACGACGCACAAGAAGCAGACCGGCGGCTCGGGTCAGTTCGGTCGCGTCGAGGGCTACGTGGAGCCCCTCGACGACGGCGAGTTCGACTTCGTCAACGAGGTCCGCGGCGGCGCGATCCCCACCGAGTACATCCCGGCGGTGGAGAAGGGCTTCCAGAGCTCTCTCGAGAAGGGGCGCCTGATCGGCTTCCCGGTCACGGGCCTGCGCGTCGTGCTGGTCGACGGCCAGTCCCACAGCGTGGACTCCTCGGACATGGCCTTCCAGGCGGCGGCGCGCAAGGCCTTCCGCGACGTCTACGCCAAGGCGAAGCCCGTGGTCCTGGAGCCGGTGATGAAGCTCGAGGTCGAGAGCCCCACGGAGTTCCAGGGCGCCATCCTCAAGACCGTGATGCAGCGTCGCGGCGCCGTGATCGGCACCACCGAGGAGGATGGCTTCTGCCGCCTCGAGGCGGAGGTGCCGTTGGCGCAGATGTTCGGCTACGCGACGGACCTCCGCTCCTGCACCCAGGGCAAGGCCGAGTTCACGATGGAATTCGCTCGTTACGTTCGCGTACCCTCGGACGTCCAGGACGAGCTGCGCAAGGAGCACGGGTCGCGGATCAAGGACGACGACGACGAGTAGGGCCCGTCGGCCGTCCACCGGTCGCGCCGCCTGGCGCGAGAAGGAGCAATCGCTTGTACCGAAAGTTTCTGAATGCGCGCAGCCCGCTCAGGCTGCTGGAGAAGGGTCTCCACGGCGGGCTCGGGCAGGGGAACCTGGGTGTCCTGATCGCCGGTCACGGTGTGGGGAAGACCCCCTTCCTGGTGGGGGTCGCCGTGGACGAGCTGCTCCGTTCGGGTCGCGTCCTGCACGTCTCGCTCGCCCACACGGTCGCCCACGTTCGGGCCTACTACGATACGGTCTTCGAAGAGCTCGCGCACTCGACCCACCTGGAGGACGAGGGGCTCATCCACTCCGAGATCGACCAGCACCGTAGCATCCGGGTGTACCCCCCCGGGTCCCTCACGGCGGCCAAGCTCCGAGACGCCGTGAAGCTCGAGCTCGAGGCCGACGCCAAGCCGACCATGCTGATCCTGGAGGGCGTGCAGATCGAGCAGATGCCGCGCTCGGACGCCGCCGACCTCAAGGCCCTGGCCGGCGAGCTCGGCGCCGAGGTGTGGCTGGAGTCCGCGGTTCCGGAGGAGCACGTGACCTCGATGCCCGAGTCGGTGGCCCGCCTCGACGACGTCATCTCGGTGGTGCTGGCGCTCGAGCCCGAGAACGGCGAGGTCCGGCTGCGCGCGCTGAAGGACCACGACAATCCCGACGTCTCGGATCTCCACGTCTCGCTGGATCCGCGGACCCTGCTGCTGGTGCGGAGCTGAGGGCGCGGCCCGCCCGGCGGGTCAATCGCCCTCTCCCCGCTGGAACTCCGCCAGCTTGTCCCGGTAGGCGCTGCGCAGCGCGTTGGCCTCCGGGCGCGTGAAGCCCAGCTCCTCGGCGATGGCCGTCAGCTCGGCGCTCTCCACCGTGGAGATCGTGCCGTCGGCGGCCGCCACGGCGTAGAGGCACTGGAGCAGCTCCGCTCTCTGCTCCCGGTTCGCGATCTTCCGGAACTCGCGCGTCACCACGTAGTTCTCCGTCGCGCCCAGCATGCGGGCCTGGGCCTTGGCGATCTGCACCACCAGGGCGGCCTCGGCGTCGGAGAGGTGCGCGAGCCGATGGACACTGAGCTCCATCTCCGCCGTCTCCTCGGCGTCGATGTCGAGATCGGCGTGTGCCACGCGGGCCAGCACGTACGCGAACGAGGCCAGGAACTTGGCCGTGTCCGGATCCAGGCGCTCGAGCTGAGCCGAGATGCGACGCACCGTCTCCGTCTCGCCGGCGCGGTCGTCGCGCGATCCAGACAGCCCCAGGAAGCGAAGCAGCGACAAGGCATCCTCCTGCACCAGTTGCCCTGGACAGTCTACGCGACACTCGGTTAGCGTCGCCGGGTGACCTTCGATTCCGGCAGCGAAACCCGCGAGGAGGCCCTGCTCGAGCGCCTGCGAGCCGGGGACGAGGCGGCCTTCGAGGAGCTGGTGCGCAGCGAGGGCGGGCGCATGCTCGCCGTCGCGCGGCGCTTCCTGCGCGTCGAGGAGGACGCCCGCGATGCGGTCCAGGAGGCCTTCCTCTCGGCGTTTCGGGGGCTCGAGGGCTTCGAGGGGGGAGCCCGGCTGTCCACCTGGCTGCACCGGATCACGGTCAACGCGGCCCTGATGAAGCTGCGTACGAAGCGCCGCAAGCCGGAGGAGTCGATCGAGGAGCTGCTGCCGGGGTTCCTGGAGGACGGCCACATGAGCCGGCCCGCCCGCCCCTGGCGGTCGCTGGACCGCGATCCGCTGGAGCGACGCGAGCTGCGGGAGCTGGTCCTCGAGCAGATCCGAAGCCTCCCGGAGTCCTACCGTAACGTTCTGATGCTCCGTGACATCGAAGAGCTGGATACGGACGAGACGGCGCGGCTGATGGGGATCAGCCCGGGAGCCGTCAAGACTCGACTCCATCGAGCGCGTCAGGCGTTGCGCGGGCTCCTGGAGCCCCATCTGGCCAACGAGGAGCCGTCGTGAACTGCCGCGAATTCGTCGAGTTCCTGATGGAGTACATGGAGGGCGACCTCGGCGACGAGGAGCAGGCGGCCTTCCTGACCCACATGGACCTGTGTCCCCCCTGCGTGACCTATCTGGAGACCTACCGCCAGACCGTGGGGCTCGAGAAGGACCTGTGTCGGGATCCCGACGGGCCGCTTCCCGAGGACGTCCCCGAGGAGCTCGTCCGCGCGATCCTCGCCGTTCGCTCCCGCTGAGCGGCCGAGGCCGGCTGCCAGCCCCAGCGCCCCCGCCGGCGCCCACTCAGCGCCGCAGCGCCATCCAGCGTTCGAGGGCCCGCTTGACGAGGGGCGTCACGCGACCGCGGGCGTGGAGGCCCGCGGCCCGCTTGATCGCCTCCGCCTGGGTGGGGTAGGGGTGGATCACGTCCAGGATCCTGCCGAGGCCCAACCCGCCGGCCATGGCGAGCGTGATCTCGCTGATCGTCTCGCCGGCATGGGCCGAGACGATCGTGGCACCCAGGATCTTGTCGCTGCCGCGCTTCACCAGGATCTTCACGAAGCCCTCTTCCTCGCCGTCAGCCACGGCGCGGTTCACGTCGGCGAGAGGAACGCGGTAGCAGTCCATCTCCATCCCCGCCGCCTGCGCGTCGCGCTCGTAGAGCCCCACGTGGGCCACCTCCGGATCCGTGTAGGTGCACCACGGCATCACGAGAGAGCTCAGCTTCTTGCTGGGCAGGAACAGGGCGTTCTGCACCACGATCTTCGCCGCCGCGTCGGCCGCGTGGGTGAACTTCCAGTCCATGCACACGTCGCCCGCCGCGAAGATCTTCGGGTTGCTGGTCCGGAGATGATCGTCGACCTCCACCCCGCTTCGCGCATCGAACGCCACGCCCGCCGCTTCGAGGCCCATGCCCTCCACGTTGGGAACGCGTCCCACCGCGACGAGGATCTCGTCGGCCGAGATCTCCCGCACGGCGTCGTCCGCGTCGCGGAGTCGCACCACCTTCTCTTCCGCACGCTTCTCCACCTTCTCGATGCGGCAGCCGTCGATCACCTGCACGCCCTCTTCGCGGAAGCGCGCGAGCACGATGGCCGCGGCCTCCGGGTCCTCGCGCGGCAGCAGGTGGGCGTCGGCGTGCATCACCGTCACTTCCGAGCCGAGGCGACGGAAGGCCTGGGCGAGCTCGCAGCCGATGGGTCCCCCGCCGACCACCGCGAGGCGGCGCGGGCGCTGCGTCAGGTTGAAGACCGTCTCGTTGGTGAGCGGGTCCGCTTCCGCCAGGCCCTCGATGGGGGGCAGGAACGGCCTCGCGCCGGAGGCGATCACCGCCCGGCTGAAGCGCAGGGTCGCGCCCTCCACCTCCAGCGTGTCGCGGCCCGTGAAGCGGGCCTCGCCCAGGTACACCTCCGCGCCCATCTCGTCCCGGTAGCGGCGCGCCGAATCCTCGTGGCTGATGTGGGCCCGAACGCGGCGCATGCGCTCCATCGCCAGGCTGAAGTCCGGCTCGGCTCCGTCGGCGAGTCGCAGTCCGAGCTCCCGCTGCGCGCGCCGCGCCTCGGAAACCATCCGCGAGGCGCGGATCAGGCCCTTCGAAGGCACGCAGCCCACGTTGAGGCAGTCGCCGCCCAGGTAGTGGCGCTCGACGATCGCAACCCTGGCGCCCAGCCCCGCAGCGACCGCGGCGGTGATGAGGCCCGCCGAGCCGGCTCCGACGACCACCAGGTTGTAGCGCCCCGACGGTACGGGGTTCACCCAGTCGGCCGGATGGGTGTTGTCGAGGAGCGTCTGGTTGTGAGCGTCGAGGGGCCGTAGCGCGGGCAGTTCAGACATCGTAGGCGGGGTTCCCCGGGCCGGCGTCGTCGTCGGCCGTGGCTTCGGCCAGCGCGCGCCGCGCGATGCGTGTGACGAGGGTGGTGACGACGGCGGTGGCGACCAGCCCCACCCCCAGCAGGACCGTGTTCGCGGAGCTCTGCGGCGCCGCGCCGCCGGCCAGCGCCGCGACGTCTCCCGCCACCTTGCCCGAGTACACGTAGAGCAGCGTTCCGGGCAGCATTCCCACCGCGGCCAGCGTGTAGTCGGACAGCCGCACCCGGGTCAGCCCCAGTGCGTAGTTCAGCAGGTTGAAGGGAAAGGCCGGCGACAGACGCAGCAGGAACACGATGCGTCGGCCCTGCTCGCCCACGGCCCGGTCGATCGCGGCGAAGCGCCGGTTGCCCTCGAGCTTGCGCTCGATGGCGGAGCGGGCGGCGTAGCGCGCGACCAGGAACGCCAGCGTCGAGCCGGCCGTCGCGGCGAGGAACACGTAGACGGTCCCCGCGGCGACGCCGAAGATCGCGCCGCCCGCGAGCGTCAGGAGCGAGGCCGGCACGAACGCCACCACCGCTGCCGAGTAGGCGAGGACGAAGACCACCGGTCCCCAGAGCCGGAGCCCCTCCACCCAGCGGGCGAAGACCGGGATCTGATCGCCCAGGGTCCGTCCCAGGACGACCAGGGCCGCCAGGGCCAGGACCCCGGCTCCGATCCGCGCGAGCGGCAGCCCGCCTCCCGTTGCCTCGGCTGCGCTCACCGCCTTCACCGCTCTCATGCGAGGGCTCCTCCGCAGCTCGACCCGTGCCCCGCGGTGCAGCCGTAGCAGTGCGCCGCAGTCGAGATCGGGCTCGATTCCAGCTCCGCCAGGTCCTCCACGTCGAAGATCGTACGCGGCTCGCCTCCCAGCGGCAGCTCCAGCATCTGGTTGAAGTCGCAATCGTAGAGCCGACCATCCCAGGCCACCGACACCAGGTGGCGGCACATCAAGGCCGGGAGCGTCGCCTCGTTGAAGTGGTTCACGAGCAGGGACATGTAGGCCTGGTAGCGACCCTCCCGCAGCAGTGCCCTGGCGAAGCGCTTGATCGGCATGTTGGTGATGGCGATCAGGCGATGGAACTCGATGCCGAACCGCTCGCGCAGCGCGACCCGGTAGTCCGCCTCCAGCTGCACCTGGGACGGGGGCAGGGAGGCGCCGAGCGGGTTGTAGACGAGGTCGAGCTCGAGGGGCGAGCCGGCGAGCCCGTAGCCCAGGGCGTTGAGCTGCTTCAGGGCCTCGACGCTGCGGGCGAAGACGTGCCGGCCGCGCTGCGCCTCCACGTTGTCCTGGGTGTAGCAGGGCAGCGATGCGACCACGCTCACGCCGTGGGAGGACAGGAACTCCGCGGTGTCCTCCTGGCCGGGCTCGAAGAGCACCGTCAGATTGCAGCGGTCGACGACGCGGCGCCCGAGGGAGCGGGCGCCCTCCACCAGCTTCCGGAACTGGGGGTTCAGCTCCGGCGCTCCGCCGGTGAGATCGAGCACCTCGACGCCCGGACTGGCCGCCAGCACCTGCAGGACGCGCTCGGCCGTCGGGCCGTCGATCGCCTCGCGGCGCTTCGGGCCCGCCTCCACGTGGCAGTGGTGACAGGCGAGATCGCACTGCAGGCCCACGTTGAGCTGGAGCGTCCCGACCGGAGCGCGCAACAGGGGAGCGACGCCGTGCTCCGAGAGCGTCTGCGCGAAAGCCGTCCGATCCACGCCCGTCCGATCCACGCCCGTCCGATCCACGCCCAATTGGATGCCGACCTTTGCCCCGCGTGACAAGACCCGGGAAATCCCCATGGGGATCCGCGCTCCGTCCCGCGCCGAGGCGCCCCCGGACGAGTCGGGGAATCGATTCGTCCCGGCGGGATCGCTATGCTGCGCAGCGGCCGCCGCCAGGCGGCCGGGAGTCGCGCGCCGCGACCTGCTGGCGGTCCCGCGGGCGGCACCCTCGTCCCCCTCTAACCCCGACCCTGTAACCCGACCCTATAACCCGAGACTGGTACCCGAGAACGGGAACCCCAACCCGCGACGAGCCCGGTGGGCAGGCGACAGCGCGCTGCCGTTTCGAGGCGTCTCGAGCCGTTTCCAGGCGCGCCCGCGACGCGAGCGGATTCACCCCACCCGGCTGACGCGGATGGAGAGGAGCTTTGTCGATGAGCGAGATTCGTTTCGACGGCCGCGTGGCGATCGTCACCGGTGGCGGTGGTGGCCTGGGCAAGACGTACTGCCTCGAGCTCGCGCGGCGCGGCGCCAGCGTGGTGGTCAACGACCTGGGCGGCTCCGCCGACGGGACCGGCGGCGGCACCAGCATGGCCGACCAGACCGTGAAGGAGATCACCGAGGCCGGCGGCACCGCGGTCGCGAACTACGACTCGGTCGCGACGCCGGAGGGCGGCAAGGGCATCGTCCAGACCGCCCTCGACAACTTCGGCAAGGTCGACATCGTGGTCAACAACGCCGGCATCCTGCGCGACAAGAGCTTCGTGAAGCTCGAGCCCGAGAACCTCGAGGCGGTGCTCGACGTCCACCTGAAGGGCGCGTTCTTCGTCACCCAGCCGGCCTTCGTCTCCATGAAGGAGAACAACTACGGCCGCATCGTGATGGCCTCCTCGGGCGCCGGCATCTTCGGCAACTTCGGCCAGTCCAACTACGGCGCGGCCAAGATGGGACTGGTGGGCCTCATGCACGTGCTGGCCGTCGAGGGCCTGAAGAACAACATCAAGGTCAATGCCATTGCTCCGATCGCCAAGACGCGCATGACGGAGAGCCTGCTCGGCGGCCTGGCCGACGCGCTGGACCCGGCCTACGTGACCCCGCTCGTCACCTACCTGGCGTCGGAGAAGTGCGAGCTGACCCACGAGATCTTCGACGTGGGAGGCGGCCGCTACGCGCGCATCTTCGTGGGCATGAGCCCGGGCTGGGTGGCGCCGAAGGACGCCGTGCCGAGCGCCGACGACATCTTCGACCACATCGACAAGATCCGCGACCAGCAGGGCTACACGGTCCCCGAGAGCATCGCGGACGAGACCAAGGCCGTCATCGAAGCGCTCCAGAACCGGTAGTCAGCCAGGGAGATCCACGACATGCCGATCGATCCGGCCAAGGCCCGGGGAGCCCGGCTCCCCGACAGCCGCTCCTCCTACACCCGGGACCAGGTGATCCTGTACCACCTGGGCATCGGGGCCGGCGTCCCGCCCACGGACCCGGGAGAGCTCGAGTACACCTACGAGAAGAACCTCAAGGTGCTGCCGAGCTTCGCCGTCATCCCCGCCTTCGGATCCATGGGGAACATCGCGGGAGGCGCCATCCCCGGTCTCGAGTTCAACCTGGCGATGCTGCTCCACGGCGAGCAGGAGGTGATCGTCCACAAGCCCCTGCCGCCCGAGGCGGAGCTGCAGACCTCGGCCCACATCCCCGAGATCTACGACAAGGGCAAGGCGGCGCTGGTGATCCTCGAGGCGGAGGCTCGGGACGCCTCGGGAGAGCCGCTGTTCACCAACCGCTTCTCGCTCTTCATCCGGGGGGAGGGCGGCTTCGGGGGCGATTCGGGCCCGAAGGCCGGCAACCGGCCCCCGGATCGGCAGCCGGACGGAATCGTGGAGTCGTCGTCCCTGCCCCAGCAGGCGCTGATCTACCGCCTCTCCGGCGACAAGAACCCGCTCCACGCCGATCCGGAGTTCGCGAAGATGGCGGGCTTCGACCGACCCATCATCCACGGTCTGTGCTCCTACGGCGTGGCGTGCAAGGCGGTCGTGGACGACGCGCTCGCAGGCGACGTGACCCGCGTGTCCCGCTACCAGGCGCGCTTCGCCGGCGTCGGCTTCCCGGGCGAGACCTACGTCACCTCCTACTGGAAGGAGGGCGACCAGATCCTCATCCAGGCGAAGAGCAAGGAGCGCGACGCGCCGATCATCTCGAACGCCGCCATCTCCGTGCGTTCCTGAGTCAGCGGGCCGAAGCGGGGAGGTCCGCCGGGACCTCCCCGCCCTCCCGAGCGCGTGTCCCGGATCGCTCGTCGAGCTGCTCGAGGAAGGCCCGGGCGACGTCCGCGGGCTCGCGCCCGTCCCGGTCCACGGCCAGGTTCATGCGCTGCATCCGAACCTCGTCGATGGAACCGACGAGGACTCGCAGGACCTCGATCAGCTCCGGCCGCTCGTCGACGATCCGGGGGCCCGCCAGCAGGATCGCGTCGTAGGGCGGGATCACGCCGCGGTCGTCCTCGAGCAGCGCGATCTCGTAGGCGGCGATGCGGCCGTCGGTCGAGAAGGCGCTGATCACGTCCACCTCCTGCTCCGCCACCGCCCGGTACATCAGGGCCGGGTCCATGCTCCGCCGTCTCCCGAACGCGAGACCGTAGGTCCCGACGAGGGCGCGCCACTCACTGCGCTCGAAGAACTCGTAGTCCCCTCCGATCTCGAGGCCGCCGGAGAGGGGCGCCAGCTCGCTGATGCGGTCGATGCCCAGCTCGCGCGCGCGCCGGGCCAGCATGCCCAGCGCGTAGCGGTTCTCGAAGCCGAGCGATCCCACCAGCGCGATGCCGTGCTGCACGTCCAGGAAGCGCGCGACGGCTTCGATCACGCGCTCCCGGTCTCCCGCCGGCCCGCTTCGCTTCATCAGCGTCGCCCAGATGGTGCCCGAATAGTCCACGTAGAGATCGAGGTCGCCGCTGCGAAGCGCATCGAAGGCCACGGTGGAGCCCAGCGAGGGCACGCGGCGCGTGGCCAGACCCGTCTGCGCTTCGATGCGCTGCGCGAGGATCTCGGCCAGCACGTACTGCTCGGTGAAGGCCTTGGAGCCGATCGCCACCGCGTCGGACCTGCCGTTGCACTCGACGGCCCAGGTGATCGCGGTGACGGCGTACAGACCCCCGAGGCCCGCAACCGCGATTCCCCGCGCGACGCGGTGCCCCTGGCGCACGCCCTGCTCGAGCAGGCGGATCAGCTGGTCGAGCACCAGCGCCAGCCCCGCCGCCGCCACGCAGCCCACCAGGACCGCCGCGTCGTTGCGGGTCTGGAGGCCGCTGAAGATGAAGTTCCCGAGGGAGGTGGCGCCGACCGGCGTGGAGAGCGTCGCGGTGCCCACCACCCACACCGCCGAGGTGCGCACTCCCGCCACGATGACCGGCGCGGCCAGCGGCAGCTCGACGCGCCGAAGCCGCTGGCGCGAGGTCATGCCGACGCCGCGGGCCGCCTCCAACAGGACCGGATCCACGCCCGCGATGCCCGTCACCGTGGTGCGCAGGATCGGGAGGAGGCTGTACAGGGACAGCGCGGCGATCGCCGGTGCGTAGCCGATGGCGCGCAGCTCGACGCCCAGCGCGGCCGCGGCCGACGCCAGGCCCGCCAGCGCGGGCACCATGATGGCCAGCAGCGCCAGACTGGGGATCGTCTGGATCACGCTGGCGAGTCCCAGCACGCCGGGCTCGTAGCGGGGACGCCGCGTCAGAGCGATGCCCAGCGGAACGCTCACCCCCACGCCGATCGCGAGCGCCACCAGCGTGAGCTGGAGATGGGCGACGAGGTAGCCGGGCAGGAGCGCGAGCTGCGCCTGCATCAGTCCGACGCGCTCTCGACCCGGGCTCCGAGCAGGCGATCCACCGCACTCGCCTGGCGCCGCGGCGTCGCCATGAGTTCCGCCACTGTCTCGTCCGCCGGGTCGTGCAGCAGCTCTTCGGGGCGGCCCACCTGGACGAGCTCTCCTTCCCGCAACACCGCGATCCGGTCGCCGAGCAGCAGCGCTTCGACCATGTCGTGGGTCACGAACACGCAGGTGAGAGCGAGCTCGCGTCGGATGTCCAGGAACGATTGCTGGAGTCGGTCCCGGGTCAGCGGATCGAGCGCACCGAAGGGTTCGTCGAGCAGCAGGAGCTGCGGTCGCGCGGCGAGTGCCCGGGCCAGGCCGACGCGCTGTTGTTGGCCACCCGAGAGCTGGTCGGGCCGCCGCTCGCGGAAGCGGTCGGGCGAGAGCTCGATCCGCGCGAGCAGCTCGTCGACCCGCTCGACGATGCGTTCCGGCTCCCAGCCGAGCAGGCTCGGGGTGACGGCGATGTTCTCCGCGACGCTCAGGTGCGGAAACAGGCCGATCTGCTGGAAGCAGTAGCCGACGCGGCGCCGCAGCACGTGACCGGGTAGCTGCCTCGTGTCGGCCCCGTCGATCCGCACCCGGCCCGCGCTCGGCTCGATCAGCCGGTTGACCATCTTCAGCGTCGTGGTCTTGCCCGACCCCGATCCGCCCAGCAGCACCAGCAGCTCGCCCTGTTCCACGCGCAGCGAGAGATCGCGCACGACCACCTGGTCGCCGAAGCGCTTCCAGAGCCCTTCGATCTCGATCATCGGTGGTCCAGGACCCACAGCTTCGCGTACTTGAGGCGCACGTAGTGGGCGGCGAGGTAGGCGAGGAGCAGGCCCCGCCAGCCGTCGCGCCAGCCGCTGCGGATCAGGTAGAAGTGCAGGAAGCGCGCCGGGGGTCGCAGCACCAGATCCCACAGGCGGGCCCGGCGGCCTTGCGCGTGCATCGCCTCGGCCATGGTCGTGGTGTAGCGATGGATGGTGTCGATGTGGGCGTCGAAGCTCCGGTGGGGATGGTGGAGCAAGCTGCCTTCGAGGCGGCCGACGGGCCCGCGCACGCTCACCCGATCGTGGGGATCGCGCCCTCCCCAGCTCCCGCGGCGTCGATCGAAGAGCCGCAGCTTGGGATCCGGGTACCAGGTTCCGTGTCGGATCCAGCGTCCCAGGTAGCTCGACAGCCGTGGCAGCTCCCAGCCCGCCTGCTCGGGGAAGCCGGCGTCGCGCAGCTCGAGGATCTGCTTGGCGAGCTCCGGGGACACGCGCTCGTCGGCGTCGATGCACAGCACCCAGTCGTGATGGGCCTCGCGGATCGCGAACTCCTTCTGCGCGACGTGCCCCGGCCAGTCCCGCTCGATCACCCGCGCACCGAGGGCTCGGGCCGTCTCGCGCGTCCTGTCGCGGGAATGGGCATCCACCACCAGGATCTCGTCGCACCAGGACAGCGACGCGAGACACTCGGCGATCCGGTCGGCTTCGTCCCGGCAGACGATGCACGCGCTGACGGCGGGCCGTCCGGCCGGGCGCGTCCGGGTCATGCGCCTGTGCCGGACCCTCAGCCTTGCGCGCCGAGCAGGGCGTCGAGCGCGGGCCAGTCCACCGCCTGCTGCGCGGCGAAAGCGCGCAGCAACAGATCCCGATCCGGGTCCTCGTCGGCCGAGCGGAACGACTCCGCAGCCCGGGTCAGCGTCTCGACCGCAGGTTGCTCCGGAGTCTCGTCCTCGAGGGTGCCCTCGTCGTGCTTCAGGCCGACCGCGTCGAGCCACTCGGTGAGCAGCTCCTTGCGACACTCGAGGAAGTAGACGGCCAGCAGCTCGTCCGCCACGGGATTGGCGGCCACACGCGACATCGCCCGGCGCACGGCCTCGGCGCGTTTCTCGAAGGGCTGGCGCCGCATGTACACGGGCCGTGCCTTGATGGCCAGGGCCGCCGCGTCCACCGCCTGCCGGAAGGTCTGCGGCGCCTGCTTCGAGAGCGTGCGCATCATCTCGACCGCGCGCTCCGGCGACATGCTCGCGAACACCTGGTAGGACCGCATTGGCTGCCTCCGGTGCTATTCCTAGCACCGTCGGCTGCGCGACGCTGCGCTCCGCCGCTCGCCTCGCCGTCCCGCCCGGGCTCACGCCGCCGCGGGACGCCAGGCCTCCCGCATGGACAGGGTCGTGGCAAGTACCAGGGCCGCCGCCAGGGCCGAGTGGAGCCCCGTCACTTCGACCGGGATGCCCAGCAGCACGTTGGCCACACCCACCAGGACCTGGAGAGAGGCGATGGCGAGGGCGAGCAGCGACGGCGCCCGCAGACGCGGATGTCGCCAGGCCGCGATCGCTGCCACGGCCAGCGCGGCCCACAGCGCGTAGCCATTCAAGCGGTGCACGACGTGCAGCCCGACGCTCCCCTGCCAGCTGGGGAACCAGACCCCTCCGTTGCACGTGGGCCACTCGGGGCAGGCCATTCCCGCGAAGCGCGACGAGACCAGACCGCCCAGCACCACCTGCGCGAGCAGCAGCAGCGCGCCCACCGATACGCTGGCCCGGGTCGACGCCGGGATCGGCTGGCTGCGGAATCCGCCCCGGGCGCGGTCCTGCAACGAGCAGGCCACGAGCAGGAGCGTCAGGGCGAAGGCGTTGCCCACCACCAGATGGCTCGTCACCGTCCAGGAGGCCAGCAGCTCCCACACCGTGAGCGCGCCGAGCATCACCTGGATTCCCAGCAGGACCGCAGCGGCCGCCAGCAGACGTCGGGTGTCGCGGGGCGATCCTGCCCGCCACGCCGCGATGGCCAGCGCGGCGAAGACGAGGGAGATGCTTCCCGCGGCCACCCGGTGCGACCACTCGAATGCGACCTGCAGGTCCATCGTGGGCACGAACTCGCCGAAGCACAGCGGCCAGTCGGGGCAGGCGAGCCCGGCCTCGTGAGCGCGGACCAGGGCGCCCAGCACGATCAGACAGAAGGTCAGGCCGACCAGGACGCCGAAGCCCGCCGCCAGCTGCCTGGCGCGACGGGGGTCCAGCGCCTCCCCGGCGAATTCCGATGCCGCCATGGACCTGAAACTAGCGGGCCAGCCTGGGGATTCCCGGGCCGTCTCCGGCACCTTGCCCGCCGTCGCAACGGCGCCGAAACGCCTCCGATCTCGTTGCGCAATTCGACCCCGATGGGAGACACTGCTTCAGGCCTGTGCGCGTTGCGACGATACGGAAATCGATGGTGGCGTTTCCCCTCAATTCTCCTCGATTCGACGACCCGCGTCGACTCCGGGCCCTGCTCGGGAAGGCGAAGAGCCTGGCCGAGGAGCACGAGCTCTGCTCGGTATTGGTCGGCATAGCGGGCTTCGAGGGCGACGAGCTGTTTCCCGAGGTGGTGGACTTCGTGGAGAGCGCCCTCCGCGTCGACGATGCGGTCTTCCGCATGACCCGGGAGCGGGTCGTGGTCCTGCTCGCCGACGTGGACGAGGCGGGGGCGAGCGGCATCCTGACCCGCATCCTGGAGGGCTTCCAGAAGCGCTTCCCGACGCCGTGCACCCCCCCGATCGCGCTCGGCTACTTCGAGGTCGCGCCCGGGGAGCGGGACGTGAGCGCCAAGCGGGTGCTGCCGATCATCTTCTCTCAGCCGCCTCAGTGCCACTGAGCTCGGCCGCCAGGGCGTCCCCGAGCTTCGTGTAGGCGAAGCGGAAGCCGCGATCGAGCGCGACCCGCGGCAGGACGCGCCGGCTACCGAGCAGCTCGATCGCGAGCTCACCGAGCGCGGCCCGCAGGGCGAAGGCGGGAACGGGCAGCACGGCCGGCCGTTGCAGCTGCCGGGCCAGGGTCCGGGTGAGCTCCGCATTCGTGACGGGCGTCGGCGCCACCCCGTTGACGGGACCGCGATAGCGCTCGTCGTCGAGTGCAGCGAGGATGAGCGAGACGAGGTCGTGGGCGTGGATCCACGGGAACCACTGGCGACCGCCCCCGAGCCGGCCGCCTACGCCCATCCGGAAGGGCAGGACGAGCTTTGGGAGCGCGCCTCCCTCCCGGGCCAGCACGATGCCGATGCGGACACTGACGCTGCGCAGGCCGTGCGCATCCGCCTCGAGCGCCGCGTTCTCCCAGTCGATGCACAGCTCGGCGAGGAAGCCTTCGCCCGGCGGGGCCGCCTCGTCGAGCTCCTCGTCGCCGCGCGAGCCGTAGTAGCCGACGGCGGACGCGCAGACGAGGACCCCGGGGCGCCGCCCTGCGTCGAGCGCCCCCAGACCCGCCACGAGCGCCCGGGTCGAGTCGATGCGGCTGGCGCGCAGCCTGCGCTTGCGAGCCTCCGTGAGCCGTCCCGAGAAGACCGGCTCTCCGGCCAAGTGCACGACGGCAGCGGCATCCGCGAGGGCCTCCGGCGGCGCTTCCACGCCGTTCCAGCCGAGGACGCGGATGCGCGGATCCAATCGGCTGCGGGCGGGATCGCGGGTCAGCGCCCGGACGCCGCGGCCGCGGGCGAGCAGGGCCGCGGCGAGCCGGCCGCCCACCAGTCCCGTGGCGCCGGTCACCAGGACCTCTCCCGATCCGCTCAACGCGAACTCCCGGCGGCGACACGAGGGGCGTCGTCGTCCTGCTCGAGGATGGCGTCGAGGCGCGCCTGCCAGGGGCCCGGCCGCCCCTCCCCGACCGGCTTCCCGTCGAGGCGCGTGATCGCGCGCGCCCCCCTCACGGCATTGATCGCGATGATCTCGCGGGCAGCCGCGAGCGCGCGCCGCGACACGTCTCGCTCGGGCAGCCCGCCGAGCCCCTCCGACAACACCTCTCGCGCGACGCCCGCCACCGCGCCCCGCTCGAGCGGCGGCGACACGAGCCGACCCCGCGCGTCGACGACCAGCAGGTTGCTGCGCGCGCCCTCGACGAGGCGTCCGGCGCGATCCAGCATCAACGCCTCGTCGACGTCGGCTTCGCGGGCGGCGTCGGCCGCCAGCGCGTGCAGCAGTCGCTGGCTGAGCTTCGGACCTCCCGCGACGAGCGGACCCTCGTGGGGCAGCGGCGCGGTGATCGCGGACCACTCGGGGCTCGAGGCTCCGAGTGCGCGCGGAACCCCGACCAGGTGCTGGGCGCCCGATGCGTCGCGCGAGACCTGGATCCGGACCACGCCTGCGCCGCGGGGGAAGGCCGCTCGCGCCAGCTCGTCAAGCGCCCGCCGGACGCGACCGCGGTCGACCGGGGCGAGGCCCAGTGCGCGCGCGTCGCGCTCGAGCCTCCGGGTGTGGCGCTCCGCGAAGCGCACGCGCCCGTCCTCGACCCGTGCGCTCGTGTAGCAGCCGCGTCCCTCGCTGAAGGCGCTGTCGTCGGCGCGCACGGCGGGCGCGTCGAGTGGGGCCAGTCGGCCGTCCACCCAGCAGACTGGGAGCGGGAGCGCTTCCGGATCTCCCACCGGGAACGCGGCTCAGCGCTCCTCGGGAGGGCGGTAGTGCACGAGCGTTCGCCCGGTGTAGATCTGCCTCGGGCGACCGATCTTGAAGTCCGGGTCCTCGTGCATCTCGAGCCACTGGGCGATCCATCCCGGCAGGCGGCCGATGGCGAACAGCGCGGTGAACATGTTCGCGGGAGTGCCGATCGCGTTGTAGATGACGCCCGAGTAGAAGTCCACGTTCGGGTACAGCTTGCGCTCGACGAAGTAGTCGTCCTTGAGTGCGATCTCTTCGAGCTCGACGGCGATCTCGAGCAGCTTCGTTCGCACGCCGAGCTTCTCCAGCACGTTGAAGCACGACTTCTTGATGATCTTCATGCGCGGATCGAAGTTCTTGTAGACGCGGTGACCGAAGCCCATCAGCCGTGCCCGCTCGTCGCCGGCCTTCGCCCGCTCCACGAACTCGCGGGCGGTGATGCCCTCGTCGCGGATCGCGGCGAGCATCTCGATCACCTTCTGGTTGGCGCCGCCGTGGCTCGGGCCCCACAGCGCGTTGATGCCCGCGGAGATCGAGGCAAACAGGTTCACCATCGAGGAGCCGACCAGTCGCACCGTGCTGGTCGAGCAGTTCTGCTCGTGGTCGGCGTGGAGGATCAGCAGCAAGTCGACGGCCTGCTCGACCGTGGGATCGACCTGGTAGGGCTGGGGCGGCGTCCCGAACATCATGTGAAGGAAGTTGCCCGCGTAGGAGAGGTCGTTGCGCGGGTACATCATGGGCTGGCCGATCGAGTGCTTGAACGCGTAGGCTGCCATGGTGATGATCTTGGCGATCAGGCGGTGGACGGAGATCTCCACCTGGCGCGGGTCACGCGGGTCCAGCGAATCGGGATAGAAGGTGGACAGCGCACCCACGGCAGCGGAGCAGGCCGCCATGGGGTGGGCGTCCTTGGGGAGCGCCCCGAAGAAGCGCTTGAAGTCCTCGTGGATCATCGTGTGGTGGACGATCGAGTGCACCCAGGCCGAGAGCTCGTCCGCGGTGGGGAGCCTCCCGTAGACCAGCAGGTACGCGACCTCCAGGAAGGAGCTCTTCTCGGCCAGCTGCTCGATGGGGATGCCGCGGTAGCGCAGGATGCCCTTTTCGCCGTCGATGAAGGTGATGCTGCTCTGGCAGGAGCCCGTGTTCGCATAGCCCGGATCGAGCGTGATGCACCCGGTCTGGGCGCGAAGCTTGCGGATGTCGAGCGCCCGTTCTCCCTCGCTGCCCTCGACGATCGGGAGGTCGAGGGTCTGGTCGCCGATGCGGAGCTGAGCCGTGTCTGCCATGGGGGGCTCCTTTCACTGCGCTTTCACTGCACTTTCACTGCGCGAACTTGCAGTCTAATGACTGACGCCGAGTCTAGCGGACCGCGTATCGGCCAGTCGAGCGAGCGCGGCGTCCGGAGCGGGGGCCGTGACGCGGTGATCGGATCGGAGTTACCCTGCGGGGGCTGGGAGGTGTGCCATGGACGATACGTCCCGCGAGCTGGCTGCGCGCCTGCGCGAGAGTCCGGTCGACACGAAGGCCGTGCGAGATTGCTTCGACGCGCTGGATCACCCGCGACGCGTCACGGCCGCGCGCTCTCTCGGTCGCGCGCTCCAACGTCGCCTCTACGAGGCCGTCGACGGGTTCATGCCGCTGCGCCTCGAAGACATGGTTCCCGCATCGCGGCCCGACCTGTCGACGGTGCGCCACTTCGGGCGCAATACGCTGCCCGTCTTCACGCTGTTCGAGAAGCGCTTCTGCCGGCCCGAAGGAGCCGATCCGCACGAGCCCGGCGAGCTGTACGGCTTCAACTTCCAGTCCCTCGCGCGCATCACCGGGCCCGGCTACTTCGTGGCGGTCGAAGACCCGACCCGAGGCGAGGTCCGGGTCGACTACAACCGCGTTCCGTCCGTGCAGCCGGAGGGCTGGCCCGTCCCGGTTCCCAACGACCGCGGCCTGTCCCGCTTCGTGTACGGCTTCATGGTGGACACCGTGCGGCGGGTCTCCGAGCACGTCAGCATCGGCTCCGCCGCGCGCAACGGACGCGACCTCGGTAGCTGGTTCGTGCTGTGTCGGGAGGAATGAGGACCCGTGCACGTCCGGGATCTCTTCGATCTGTCCGGCCGGACGGCCCTCGTCACCGGCGGCGGTCGCGGCATCGGGCGCCACATCGCCGTCGGGCTGGCCGAGGCAGGCGCCGATGTGGTGGTCGCCTCGCGCAAGCTCGACAACTGCCTCGACACGGTCCGGAGCGTCGAGGGGATCGGTCGTCGCGCCTGGGCCTTCGGCGTCGATCTGGCTCGCTCGGACCAGATCGACGCGCTGGCGCGGGATGCCCTGGAGGCGGTGGGCCGGCTCCACGTGTTGGTGAACAACGCCGGCGTGATCTGGGGCGCGCCCACACTCGACTACCCGATGGAGGGCTGGGACCGCGTCTTCGCCGTGAACGTGCGGGGCCTGTGGCAGCTCTCCCAGCAGGTCGCGCGCCACATGGCGGAGCGAGGAGGGGGCTGCATCGTCCACGTGTCGTCGATCTCGGGGTTCCGCGGCTCGCTGGAGGAGAAGGAGCCCGCCATCGCCTACAACGCGGCGAAGGGAGCGGTCAACACGCTGACCAAGGACATGGCGGTCAAGCTCGCCCGGCACGGCATCCGCGTGAACTCGATTGCGCCAGGTGCCTTCGACACCAGCATGATGGACTACGTGCGGGGCGACGAGGAGAAGCTGGCGGGCTTCCTGGAGCAGATCCCGATGAGGAGGCCCGGCGGGGAGGACGACGTCAAGGGTGCGGTGGTCTTCCTGGCCAGCGAGGCCTCCCGCTACGTGACCGGCCACAATCTCGTGGTGGATGGCGGCTGGCTCGTGCGGGGCTGAAGGCGGCGGCGACCCTCGCCCCGCGTTCAGCGGAACAGGCGGGCGTGCTCCAGCATCAGGCAGCGGTCCTGGACGACCGCGATGCCCGCACGCTCGAGGCGGTGCGCGGCGGCGTCGTGACGGATGCCCTGTTGGAGCCAGACGGCCTTCGGGGGCCGCAGCAGGGCGAGGATCTCCTCCACGTGTCCGGGGAGATGCTGCGGCGCCCGGAACACGTCGATCAGGTCGATCGGCTCCGCGATCTCAGCGAGGCTCGCATGGGCCGTCTCGCCGAGGACGCCCTCGACCCGGGGGTTCACGGGCAGGATCCGATAGCCGCGCTGCTGCAGGTAGCGCGGTACGCGATAGGCGTCGTCCGCCTCACCCGACTTGATCCCGAGCACGGCGATCGTGCGGACGGCCGAGAGCAGCGAGCGCAACGCTTCGTCGCTCGGCGCGGAGGAGGAGGAGATCGTCTGAATGGTCGTCGAGGCCACCATCCGTCCTGGAGATCCGTCCTGGAGATCCGTTCTGGAGGTTCGTTCTGGAGATTCGTGGTGGAGATTCGTCGCAGAGGATCGTGGAGGTCGTCGAGTCGCGCTGCTCGACACCTGGAGGGTGGACCGATAGTGTACCGCGCCATGCAATCCCTGCGACGGCTTCACCGGGCTGCGATCGTCGTCGCGGCCGCGGTGTCCGCGGTGGCGCTCTCCGCGGCCGCCCTGGAGGATCCGGCAGAACGCGCGCGCATCACCCGCTTCGAGAACGGCCTGACGGTCGTCACGCTGGAGGATCGCACGACGCCGGTCGTGTCCTTCCAGATGTTCGTGAAGGTCGGCTCGCGCGACGAGTCCCGCTACACGGGGCTCGCCCACCTCTTCGAGCACATGATGTTCAAGGGCTCGGCCAACATCCCGCCCGAGCGACACGCCCAGCTCATCAACGAGCGCGGCGGCGTGACGAATGCCAGCACCAGTCGCGACTTCACCATCTACTTCGAGGACGTGACCTCCGAGTCCCTGCCCCTCGTGATCGACCTCGGCTTCGAGCGCGTCGCCAATCTGGACATCAGCGAGTCCACGCTCGAGAGCGAGCGCGAGGTCGTGTTGGAGGAGCGGCGACTGCGCACCGAGGACAGCCCGTCGGGCCAGGCCTTCGAGACGCTGCTCGCCCTCACCTGGCAGGCCCACCCCTACCGCCATCCGGTGATCGGATGGCGGAGCGACGTCGCGGCCGTGAGCGTGGAGGAGTGTCGCCGCTTCTTCGACACCTACTACGCGCCCAACAACATCGTGATCGCGATCGCGGGCGACTTCCGGACCGCCTCGGCGCTCGCCCACATCGAGCGCACCTTCGGAACGCTCGAGCCCGCCGCCTCGATCCCCCGCAATCCGACCCGGGAGCCGGAGCAGCGGGGAGAGCGTCGCGCGACCATCTTCTTCGACCTGAATGCTCCCCTGCTGGTCGCCTCCTGGCACGCGCCCGCCACCGGGCACGAGGATGCCGAGCCGCTAGACGTCCTGAGCGAGGTGCTCTCCGCCGGGCGCTCGAGCCGCCTGTACCGGAACCTGGTCGACGAGGCCCAGCAGGCCATCTCCGCCCACGGTGGCTACTGGGAGCTGCTGGATGCGGGCGTCTTCTACGCCTCCGCTTCGGTACGCCCCGACGCGAGCATCGATCGCGTCGAGGCGCTCTTCCTCGAGGAGATCGAACGCTTGAAGCGCGAGCCGGTCTCCGAGGCCGAGCTGGAGAAGGCCAAACGCCAGCTCGAGGTCGGCATGGTCAACGGCATGGCGACCAATCACGCGCTGGCGGGCCGAATCGGACGCGAGTACGCGGCCTTCGGCCGCATTCGCCCGCTGTCGGAGCGGCTCGAGGCGATCCGGGGCGTGACCGCGGAGGACGTACGGCGCGTCGCCAGGACCTATCTGAACGACGACAAGCGCAGCGTGGTCCACGTGGTCCCGCTGCCCGAGGAGCCCGGCCCTTGAGGCGCGCCGCGATCGTCGCACTGGCCTTCGGGCTGTCGGCCTGCCTCGCTTGCACCAGGGGCTTCGGTCCGCCCCCGGCCTGGGAGCTGCCTCCGCCCCCGGCGCCCGAGGCTCCCGTGGTACAGCCGGGAGCCCTGCACCGCGCCGAGCTCGCCAACGGGCTCCTGGTCCTGGTGCTCGAGGACCGGCGTCTGCCGCGCGTGTCGATCTCGCTGTCGTTTCCGCGGGGAGAGGGGATGCTCGACCGGGAGCAGGCCGGGCTGGCGTCGTTCACCGCGGAGCTGATGAAGCGCGGCGCGGGAGATCGGGACGCCCTGGAGCTCGCCGAGTACGTGGACCAGATCGGCGCCTCGCTCCAGGCCGGCGCGGGCTGGGACAGTCTCGAGGTCGGCGTGGCGGGGCTCTCGCGCGACCTCGACCGCCTGCTGGAGATCCTCTCCGACGTGGTGCTGCGTCCCCGCTTCGACGTCGCCGAAGCCGAGAAGGCCCGGGGGCAGCGGCTGGCGGCGCTGGAGCGGGCCAAGGCGGACCCGGGCACGCTCATGAGCTGGTACATGGCCCGCACCCTGTATGCCGGCCACCGCTTCGAGGATCCGGCCAGCGGGACACCCGAGAGCGTAGCATCGCTGGACGCCGCATCGGCGCGAGCCTTCCACGCCCGCACCCTGGTGCCCCGCGGCGCCGTGCTGTCGGTCGCGGGCGACGTCTCCGCGCAGGACTTCCTGGCCCGCGCCGAGGCGGCCTTCGGGAGCTGGTCGGGTGGCGACCCGCCGGCTCTCGGCCAGCCTCCGTCCCGTCCCGCGCCTCCGGAGCGCCGGGTCGTGATCGTGAACCGTCCCGACCAGGTGCAGGCCCGCATCGCCATCGCACACGACGGCATCGAGCGCACGGCACCCGATCGGCTGCCCACGTTCCTGATGAACTCGGTGATGGGAGGCAGCGGATTCTCCTCCCGGATGATGCAGAGCCTGCGCGCCGAGGCGGGCCTCACCTACGGCGTCTACAGCCACTTCGCGCTGCGGCGCCACTCCGGGCCCTTCGTGGCCTCCACGTCGACCCGAGTCGAGGAGGCCGACCGCGCGATCACGCTGATGCTCGCCGAGCTCGAGCGCGCACGCAGCCAGCCCCCCTCGGAGGCGGAGCTGGCCGCGGCGCGGAGCCTGATGGTGGGTCGCTTCTCGCTCGGCCTAGAGAGCTCTTCCGCGGTGTTGAGCAGCCTGGTCGATCTCGAGATCTACGACCTGCCACGGGATTCGCTCGACACCTACCGCACGCGGGTGCGCGCCGTCACCCGGGAGGAGTGCGCCCAGGCGGCCCTCGACCATCTCCACCCGGACCGGGCCGCGATCGTCCTCGTGGGCCCCGCCGAGACGCTGCGCCCGAAGCTGGAACGCTTCGGCCCCGTCGAGGTGATCGAGCCGTAGGCGCCGCGCGCTGCGGCCCGACGGGCTCGACCAGCCGGAGAGAGCCCGAGGAGCCTCGACGGAGGCGACGGAGTTGGAGAAGTTGCCGCGGGGTCCTCGCCCGAGCCCGCGCCGCCTGGCGCGCGACGCTGCGATCGTGCTGGCCCTCTCCCTGGCCCTGCTGGGGCTGCTGGAGGCCGCGGCGAGGGTCGCGGGCTTCGCGCCCCGCGAGTCGCACGCCGCGCTCCCGGACAAGCGACCCGGGGCCTTCCGCATCGTGACCGCCGGCGGATCCACGGTGGCGGGCGTTCCCGAGGGCCGCCTCGGCTACGCGCGACAGCTCGTCGCGACGCTCCGCGAGCTGGTGCCGCGCCGGGACGTGGAGCTCCACAACCTGGCGCGTCCTGGAGCCGACTCCTCCGACGTGCGGCGCGCGGTGAGCCGCGCCGTCGAGGCCGAGCCGGATCTGCTCGTCGTCCTCACGGGCCACAACGAGTTTCTTCGCAGGTCGCCGGAAGGACCGAGGTTGCGCTTGCTGCAGAGGCTTCGCGACGGCTCCGCGCTCGCCCTGGCGCTCGAGCGCGCTCTCGACCGGGTGGGAGTGGGGGCGTCGCGGGACCAGAGCGCCGGGCCCGAGCGGATCCCGCCGGTGGACCGCGCGAGCGCGGACTTCCAACACCGCGTCGCGGGCTTCCACGACAACCTCGCGGCGATCGTGGCCATGGCGCGCGAGCGGGAGGTCCCGCTCGTCCTGTGCACGGCGCCCTCCAATCTCGCCGATTGGCCGCCGGTCCACCGGAGTTTGGCGGGGGGCTCGGCCAACCCGCGCTACCAGGACGACCTGCGGCGTCTGGCGGGCCTGCTCGGAGCCGATCGCCCCGAAGAGTTGATCCGGGAGGCGGAGGCGCTGATGGGTCGCTACGGCGAGGACGCGATGCTGCAGTTCCTGACGGGTCGCGCTGAGCGCGCTCTCGGCCGCCCGGATCGGGCGCGCGAATCCTTCCTGCGCGCGCGGGAGCTGGATCCGCTGCCCTGGCGCGTGCTGCCGGAGTTCAACGACGCCGTGCGCGCCTTCGCCGCAACCCCCGGTGTCCGGGTGGTGGACGTCGAGCGCCTGTTCGAAGAGCGCGCCGCGGACGGCCTGGTGGGCTTCGAGCTGGTCTGCGACAACTGTCACCCCACGCCGCTCGGCAACGCGCTGATCGCGCGCGCCATCGCCGAGGCCATGGCGGAGCAGGGCCTGCTGCTGCCCCGCAACACCTCCCTCCCGCCCAGCGCCGAGTGGCTCGCCCGGGTGGAGCGCGGGCTGGGCGGGCCGGAGGCCCGCCGCCGCGTCCGCGCCCGTTGGCTGCTCTCGAACGCGCTCTACGCCATGACGGCGCCGTTCCACAACCGCGAGGCCGCGCGCGACTATCTGGAGCGCGCCCGCGCGATCGCGCCCACCGACTGGCGCGTCTGGGCGAATCTCGGGACGCTGGCGCTCCTCGACGGCAAGCTGCGCAAGGGCAGGGCGCAGCTGCGACGCGCCGAACGCCTCAAGGGCGCGCCGCTCGACCCGGACGATCGCGGCTCGCATCCGTATCTCGCGGAGGCGTTGCAGTGGATGGGCGCTCGCCCTGCGTCGCAGCCGGGCGGGCCAGGTGGATCGTGAAGCCCGCCAGGGTCGTGGCGGGCCGGTAGCGTTCCTCGATCAGTCTCGCGAGGGCGGGAAAGCCCTCGAGCGCCTCGCGGCTGTCCAGGCTGCCGCCCGTCGTTCCGGGGTGCGGATCGTCGCGCTGGACGAGGATCGCCGCGGGAGGCGAGCGCCGCAGGTCCGCCATCAGACGCGGTCGTGCGCGCGCGCGATACCAGGGGGCGCGCTGGGGCGCGTTGTAGACGTAGCGGCTGGCGGGGCGTCGGTCCGCCAGATCGTAGAGGACCGGGTCGAAGCCCCAGACGTAGATGGTGTCTTCGGCGTCGGTGTGGCGCCGAAGCCAGGCGGCGACGCGCCGCTTCGGGCGGTTGTAGCGCGTGCCCGCGTCCACCGAGCGGAGGCGTTCGAGAACCGAGGCCGGCTCCGAGGTCCGGGTCTCGTTGACATTGGCGAGCGACAGCGCCAGCGCGACCGCCGCGGCCGCGCCGAGTCCGAGAGGCCTTCCGAGCCGGACGAGCTTCCACGAGCCCCATCCCGCCAGCAGGGCGACGAGCGCCACCGCCGCACCGAAGTGATACGGGAAGAAGCGCGCCTGGACCGCGATGCCCAGTAGCTGCAGGGTCAGCACGCCGACCACGTGCCACACGCCCTCGCTCTCCCGGGCCGACGTCCTCGGCAGCGCGATCAGCAGAGCCAGGCCGACCAGGTTGAGCCAGGAGAAGCGGAACAGCAGGAACTCGACCGAGCGGAACAGCAGCTCGCGGAAGTCCGCATCCTGGAGATTGAGGCGGGTGTACTCCGGCGCGAAGCCGAGCAGGGCGTCGGAGAGGTCGCCCCAGGCCCCGTGGGCGAAGAAGAAGCCGACCGTGATGCAGATCGGGACGGCGGCTCCGATCCCGTAGACGAGGACCGGTTCCCAGCGCCCGAGGGCCGGTCGTGCCGCGTCCGCCGCGCGGGACACACGCCGCAGCGCGATCGCCAACGCGACCAGCACGCCGCCGCCCAGCGGTGGTTTCAGCAGTCCCGCCAGCGCGTAGGCGGCCCCCGCCGCGGCCCAGGCCAGGCGGCGTCGGCGCACCGACCGCGGATCGTCCCGCCGGGGCTCGTAGGCGGCCAGCACCAGCGCCCAGGCGACGAGCGGGATGCCGAAGCTCTCGGGCTGTGCGGTCTGCCAGAAGCCCAGCCACACGTGACCGCTCGTGGCGAGCGCCGCGCCCAGCAGGCCCGCCCGCGCGCTACCCGCGTGCCAGCGCGAGAAGATCGCGAAGGCGGGAAAGACCGACACCAGCCCCAGTACCTCGAGCCCGCGCACCGCCTGCATGGAGTCCCCGAACGACGCCCGCGCCAGGGCGTAGACGGCGAACACGCCCGGAGGCTTGAAGTCCCAGGCATCGCGGTAGGGCGCGTCGCCGCGCAGCAGGGCGTCGGCGACCACGGAGTAGATGCCCTGGTCGAGTCCGTACTCGAAGCCCAGCAGCCGGAACAGGAGGTAGGCCGATCCGCCGAGGGCGAGCCCGAGCAGGGCCCCCTCGGCTGCGAGGGACGGGAGATCGCGCCGTGTGAGGGAACGCATGGGTTCGCCGGTCGCTGGCCATGGTATGGCAACGGTCGCTGCGGCGGCAGCGGGGAGGGGGATCAGGTGGAGGGGCCCGCTGAACCTCGCGCCGGGGAGCGCTCGCGTGGTCGCGCCTCGATCGCCTCGGGAGCGGCGATGTCCCTGCGCCCGTCGAGGCCCAGGTCGCGGATGCGCCGCGCCTGGGGGAGGACCCGCGCATCGAAGGACGCGACGGCGGCGTTGAACTGATCCACCGAGCGGCCCAGCTGGCCGCCCAGCCGCCCCAGGTGCTCCGCGAAGCTGCCCAGTCGCTCGTCCATCTCGCGCGCGAGGCCGAGAATGGACTGCGCGTTGTCGGCCAATCGTTCCTGGCGCCAGCCCTGGGCCACGGCCGCCAACAGCGCATACAGGGTGGCGGGCGTCGCGATCACGACGCCGCGGGTCAGCGCGTACTCCACCAGCTTCTGGTCCCCGTCGATGGCCGCGGCCAGGAAGACGTCGCCGGGCAGGAACATCACCACGAACTCCGGCGTTCGTTCGAGCTTCGACGCGTACTCACGCGACGCGAGCGCATCGGCGTGTCGCCGGACGCTGCGCGCGTAGCGCGAGAGCAGGGCGCCCCGCGCCGCTTCGTCGGGAGCCTGCTGGGCCTCGAGGTAGGCGTCGAGCGGGGCCTTGGCGTCGACGGCAATCTCGCGGCCCGCCGGCAGGCGGACGATCATGTCCGGGCGGGAGGCCCCGCCCCGGCCCGTGAGCGTCACCTGCTCGGCGAAATCGCAGTGTGCGGAGAGCCCCGCCAGCTCGGCAGTACGGCGCAGCGTGAGCTCGCCCCAACGCCCGCGCGCGCCGGGTGCGCGCAACGCGGTCGAGAGGCGCGACGTCTCGAGCGCCAGCGCGCGGAGCTGTTCGCGCAGGCGGCCGGTCTCGTCGATTCGGAGGCGCTCGAGCTCGCGGGCCTCGCGCTGGTACTCGGCGACGGCCCGCTGGAGCGGGCCCACGGTCTGCTCGATCGCCCGCTGCCGTCCCTCGAGCTCCGCGCTCGCCGACTCCTGAAGCGCCCGCAGGCGCTCCGACGCCAGCAGCAGGAAGCCCTCGTTGTTGCGCTGCAGGGCATCCGCTGAGAGAGCGCGAAAGGCCTCGCCGAGCTCCCGTCGCTGCGCGCGGGCGGTCCAGCGCGCCACGCCGACGGCCAGGAGCACGATCAGGCAGGCCCACAGCGCCAGCCCCTCCGGGAGCGGGGAGCCGGCGCCCCCGGCCAGGGAGCGAAGCGCGTCCAGGACCGTCCCGTGAGCCGGATCCATGGCAACCTCCTGTTTCTCCTGTCTCTCGTTGCCGGAGTCACGATCGGCTGCACCCGTGACAGGGACGGTCACGCGGGCGGGCGGCCGCGCGCGAGACGGGTCAGTAGCTTCCCCGTCTCCTCGACGAGCAGGATGCTCGCCGCCACTGCCACCGCCAGCATGCCGTCGGCCGCAGAGAGCTCGACCGTGTCGAAGACGAGCTGGGCGGGCTTCCAATTCGTGGCCAGGAGCTGGAGCGCCAGAACCCCCGCGAGCGCCCCCCAGAGGCTGCGGTTGCGGAGGCTGTAGCGCTCGAAGGCCGAGCCGATCTCGCTCCGCACGTTGAAGACGTTGAAGAACTGGAACGCTACGAAGGTGGTGAAGGCAAGCGTGCGGGCGTGCTCGGGAGACCGCGTGCGGAGACCGTACCAGAGCACGGCGAGGGTGCCCGCGGCCATGATGAGCCCCAGGCCGACCAGCCGCACGAGCCTCTGCGTCGACAGGATGGGGGCAGCCGGCCGGCGCGGCGCAGCGTCCATGATTTCCGGCCGGCTGGGGTCCGCGCCCAGGGCCATGGCCGGCGGCCCGTCCATGATGATGTTCACCCAGAGGAGCTGGATGGGGTCGAAGGGAACCGGCAGCCCGAGCAGGGGCGCTGTGAAGACGGACAGGATCGCGCCGAAGTTCGTCGAGAGCTGGAAGCGCACGAACTTCACGACGTTCTCGTAGATCGTGCGCCCCTGCTCCACTGCCCGGACGATCGTGGCGAAGTTGTCGTCGGTGAGGACGATGGACGCGGCCTCCTTGGTGACCGCCGTCCCCGTGCGCCCCATGGCCACTCCGATGTCCGCCGTGCGGAGCGACGGTGCGTCGTTCACACCGTCGCCGGTCATGGCCACGACGTGCCCGGCCTGCTTGAGCGCCTGCACGATCTGGACCTTGTGCCGCGGGGCGACGCGGGCGAAGACGGCCGTTTCCTCCACGCGGCGGACGCGCTGCTCGTCCGGCATCGAGTCGAGCTCGGCGCCGGTCGACACCGCTCCCCCGAGGCCCAGCTCCCGGGCGATGGCCGCCGCCGTGTCACGGTGGTCGCCGGTGACCATTTTCACCTCGATGCCTGCCCGGCGGCACACGGCGATGGCTTCTCGCGCCTCCGGCCGAGGTGGATCCATCAGACCTACGAGACCGACGAAGGTGAGCTCCTCCACGTAGCGGGAGAGATCGGCGGCGGGGTCGAAGTCCGTCGCCGGCAGGGTGTGTTGGGCCACCGCGATGACCCGCAGGGCCCGCGACGCGAGCGCGTCGATCGCCTCTGCCGCAGTTCCGTCCAGCGGCTCCTCCCCAGAGGGGCCGAGTCGGGTGGTGCAGCGCGCGAGGAGCACATCGGGCGCGCCCTTCACGAAGACGCGCACCCGGTCGCCGTCGAAGTGGAAGGTCGCCATGAAGCGCTGCGCCGAGTCGAAGGGGATCTCGGCGATGCGGCGCAGCCGGCTGCGCGCCGCTTCCAGATCGATCTCTCCCTGCGCGGCCAGGGCGAGGAGCGCCACCTCGGTGGGGTCTCCGATGGCCCCTCGGTCTCGCAGCTCGCCGTCGTTGCAGAGGGCGAGCGGCAGGAGCAAGGGCGCCAGGTCCGGCGCCGGCCCTGCTCCCTTCGCCCCTTCCACCCGGCGGATCGCCCCGCTTCGGGCCTCCGCTCCCGCAACCTCGAGCTCTTCGCCGCGGAAGTGAAGGCGGCGCGCCGTCATCCGGTGGAGCGTGAGCGTGCCCGTCTTGTCGGAGCAGATGACCGTGGTGGAGCCCAGGGTCTCCACGCTGGCCAGCCGCTTCACGATGGCGCGGCTGCGCGCCATGCGCCGCATGCCCAGGGCGAGCGTCACCGTCACCACCGCCGGAAGCCCCTCCGGGATCGCCGCCACGGCCAGGGCGATGGAGGTGAGGGCCACGCGTACGAGCTCCGCCCCGCGCCAGAGCTCGAGCATCAGCATTCCCGCGATGACGGCGCCAGCGATCAGGGCCAGCTTCCGTCCCAGGCGATCGAGATCGACCTGGAGCGGCGTGGGCACGGGCTGCGCGGCCTGCATCATGGCAGCGATGCGACCCATCTCGGTGCGCATCCCCGTGGCGATGACCAGCAGCTCGCCGCGACCGCGCGTGACACTCGTGTTCATGTAGGCCATGTCGATGCGGTCCGGCAGGGCGGCCCCGTCCCCGATCGCGGCCTCGGCGCTCTTGGCCACGGGCTGCGACTCGCCGGTGAGCGACGACTCGTCGATCTCGAGCGAGCGGGTGAGGACGAGGCGCCCGTCCGCGGGCACCCGGTCCCCCGCCTCGAGCAGGACGAGGTCGCCCGGCACGAGCTCGGCGGCGGCGACCTCGCGCACCTCCCCGTCGCGGCGCACCCGCGCGAGGGGAGCCAGCATCTCCTTCAGCGCCGCGATGGCGCGCCCGGCGCGGTACTCCTGCACGAAACCCAGTGCGGCGTTCAGGACCACCACCACCAGGATCACGGCGGCGTCGATCCAGTCTGCGATGGCCGCAGCGAGCACCGCCGCGCCGACGAGCACGAGGATGAGGACGCCCTGGAACTGCTGGAGGAAGAGCAGCCACAGCGGCGTCTCGCCCTTCTCCTCCAGGGCATTCCGCCCGTGGAGCTCGAGCCGCCGGCGGACCTCGTCCTGGGAGAGCCCCCGCTCGGCTTCGGTGCAGAGCTCGGCCTCCACCTCGGCCACCGTGCGCGCGTGCCAGGGCTCCCCGGCCACGGCTGCCTCGGAGCGCTCCCCGCGCCCGCCCGCCGTCACCGGACCCGCCTCCTCCCCTCCGCCATGGATCTACCGCCCGCGCCCGTCGCTCGTGTCGGGGCTCGATCTCCCGATGGAGCGAGAAAGGTGGTCGAATCGCGTCCGATCCCCGTCCCGCAAGGCCGCAAGGCGCACCGCTCTCGGACCCCCGGCGCTCGGCGCGAAGCTCGATTCCTTCTCAGGCGGCTTCCTTTGGGATCTTCACGAGCAGGACGGGACAGGTGGCATTCCGCACGACTTGCTCGGCTACGCTGCCCATCAATGCGCGCATCACGCCCGTCCGGCCGTGGGTGCCCATGACGATCATCTCCGCGTTCTCATCCTCGGCAAGCCCTTGGCACCCGTCATGCTCGCCTGGGTCGCTGCGAGGTCGACGGCGAACTGGCCCATCTCCGAGAGATCGGTCGCAGCCAGAATCGTCGATGCGCTCATCGCGGGATTCTCTCCGATCACACCGATCGGATCCATTACCATACGCTTCCGCCAATCGATCGCCAAGTAGGTGTATCGGGAGGGTCGCCAAGTAGGAGTATCGGGCGCCAAGGCTCGTGATCCTCCGAGGCGTCGACCAGCCGGAATGGGCGAGGCGCGTCGCCAGCCTCCCGTTCGTCGGCGACTGAGGCATCCAAAGGTCGGATGGGTCACACGGATGCGGGGTCGCCCGCCTCGGCCCCCACAGCGCGCTCTCCTTCCAGCGCTTCCCAGGCGCGCTCGGCGAGGCCGACGCCGGCGTGGTGGAAGGTCAGGTAGGTGTAGTCGGCGCCCGCGGCAATGATGCGCGCGAGGTGGTCCTCGTAGAGCGCTTGCGAGACGATGGGTCCCTGGAAGCCGCGCTCGCGTAGCTTGCGCGCTGCCATCAGCTTCGCCTCCACGTCGTTCATCGCCATCACCACCGCCTCGATGCGGGAGAGGTCGACTCCCTGCCAGAAGTCGCTGTCCTCGGCGTCCGCGTAGTCGACCCTCCGGCCCGCCGCCACCTGCCGCTCCGCCCTGTAGGGATCCGCGTCGAGGCCGATCACCCGCTCGCCGTGGGCGACGAGGGCGTCGTAGGCCGCCGTCCCCGTGCGGCCCATTCCGAGCACGAGGACGCGGGCGTCGCCGAGGTTCGCCGGCCGCTCGTCGGGGTGGCGCTCGCTGCGCTCGAAGGGCAGGAGAAAGCGCTCGAGCTGCTCGAAATGGGCGTGCGCGAGGCGGTTCAGCGGGCTCGCGATCACGAAGGAGAGCGAGACGGCCAGGGCGAGGGGAACCAGCCACTGGGGGAGGAGGAAGGCGGCCACGATCAGCCCGAACTCGCTGTACGCCGACAGGAGGAGTGAGGACAGGAAGGCATTGCGCGCGCGCAGACGGAAGCGCGTGAGGAGCAGGAAGAAGAGCCCGCCCTTGAGGGGGAGCAGCACCGCCAGCACCCCGGCGAAGACGAGCGCGCGCGCGTCCGGGAGCCCCGACATCCCGATCTCGAGGAAGAAGCCGACGAGGAAGACCTCCTTCAGGCCCCAGAGCGAATCCGCGAGCTCCTTCGCGCGGGCGTGACTCGACAGGAGGACGCCCATGAGGAGCGCCCCGAGCTCGGAGCCGAGGCCGAGCGCCTCGAAGCCCTTGCCGCCCAGCACCAGGGCGAGGAGCATGCCCATCAGCACGAGGAGCTCGTCGTGCCCGGCGAAGTCGAGCAGGCGGTGGAGGAGCGGTCGAACGAGCGGCAGGCCGAGGACGAGGAGCGCCCAGGGCGAGGGGGCGTGCCCGCCGAAGAGCGAGAGCACGGCGAGCGCGATCAGGTCCTGCACGATCAGGATGCCGATCGCCACGCGGCCGTGGAACGCTCGGATCTCGCGCTTCGCCTCGAGGATCTTCGCGGCGAGGACGGTGCTCGAGAACGCGAGGGCGGTTGCCAGGAGGAACGCCGTCTCCCAGGGGAGACCGAGTACGAGGCGGAGGCCCGGCGCGAGCACGCCCACGCTCAGACCGAAGTGCAGCAGGCCACCCCCCAACACCTGCGGCTGCACGAGCTGCTCGAGCTTGAGCTTGAGCCCCACCGTGAAGAGCAGCATCAGCACACCGAGGTGGGCGACGTGCTCGAGGATCGCGCCCGACTGCTCGGGAAGGCCGAGCGACGGACCGAGGGCGTTGACCGCGAGCCCCGCCGCGAGGAAGCCGACGAGCGGCGGGAGGCCAAGCGGGCGCACGGCCAGCCCCAGGACGAAGGCGAAGCTGATGCAGATGACCTCGAACACGGCCCCTCCCCAGGGCTCATCAGCGGGGCCAGGCGGCGCGGCAGCGCCGCCCCCGACACGCAGGAGCCTACCGGCTATCTGGTGCTCGAATCACGACTTGCATGGGTCGACGACGCGCACAGTGCCCGGCTGCCATGTGGTGATGGGGGGGGAGGGGAGCGCGCGCCGGATCGGTGCAGCACGCGCACTCAGGGGCGTCTTCGCGCGGCGCACGGGGCGGCGCGCGTTCGATCGTCGTTCCGGAAGTCGGAATTGACGACTGACCGAACGGTCGGTAGACTGCTCTCTGCCGGGCCACAGGGCTGCCTTGGCCGAGGAGAGCGTGACCCGCACAGCGCCCAGCTCCCGCGACAAGATCCTGGACGTCGCCGAGGCCCTGTTCGCGCGCCGCGGCTACGCGGGCGTGGGGATGCGCGAGGTGGCGGAGGTCTCGGGCCTGTCCAAGTCCTCGCTATTCCACCACTTTCGCGGCAAGGCGCCGCTCTACTGCGAGGTGCTGGGGCGGGTCCTGTGCCGGATCGAGGAGCGGGTCTCCCCGGTCTTCGCAGCGCCCGACGCCCCGGCGCGTCGCCTCGAGCGGGGCATCGGAGCGCTGGTGGACGCTCTGGCCGAGCACCCCACCAGCGCTCGGCTGCTGCTGCGTGGGCTCTTCGAGGACGACGAATTCCTGCTCGATCCGCCGCCGGAGGCGGAGGCCGCCGAGGCCATCGTGGCGACCCTGATCCGGGGCCTCGAGACCCTGCTGCGCGAGGGCATGGAGGCCGGCGAATTCCGCGACGCCTCGATCCCGGACACGGTCCAGACCGTGATCGGCGCCACCGTCTACCACTTCGCCTCCGGCGACGTGGGCGAGGGCGTGCTGGGAGCGCCGCTGTTCTCGGCGGAGGCGGTCCGCCGCCGCAAGCGGGAGCTCATCGATCTGCTTCTCCACGGACTCTCCGCGAAGGGCGCGGGGAGCGCCGTGGACGACACGACGCGAGACACCGGGGAGTAGGACGTGGACAAGCTCATGCAAGATCACCGCAAGCGCTTCGGCGAGTTCGAGGCCATCGAGTTCGTCGACGAGCTCGAGATCCAGCGTCTGCGCCGACAGACCGACGTCGCCGTGCCGATGCAGCTCCACTGGACCTGGGAGTACGCGAGCGAGGTGGCCGAGCTCCGGGCCCTGTACGAGAAGGGCAAGGTCAACCAGTGGAACGCGGAGACCGACGTCGACTGGTCCGCGCCGTGCACGAACGACGAGTGGATCGTGAGTCCGCAGGGCTCGCTGCTGGCCCAGGTCACGGGCATGATGGGCCGCGACGAAGCCACCCAGAAGGCCGCGGCCTTCGACGAGATCAACTACCTCCTGTCCCAGCTCCTCCACGGCGAGCAGGCCGCCCTGCAGCTCTGCGGACAGCTCACCAACGTGTGCGAGAAGATGGACGAGAAGTCCTATGCCGCGAGCCAGGTGATCGACGAGGCCCGCCACGTGGAGGTTTTCTCCAAGTTCATGCAGCGCAAGCTCGGGACCATCTACCCGATCGCGCCCACGCTGAAGATCCTCCTGGACCAGCTGCTCGAGGCGGACACGACCCGGAAGAAGACCCTCGGCATGCAGACGCTCTTCGAGGGCATGGCGGTCGGCATCATGGACCTGATGCGCAGCGAGTCCCGGAACGCACTGCTCACGGACATCCTGCGCCGCGTCGAGCAGGACGAGGCGCGCCATGCGGCCTTCGGCGTGTTGATGATGCGCCGGATCGTGAGGGAAGCCGACGACGTCGAGAGGGCCGACATGGAGGACTGGGCCTTCGGGATCCTGGAGGCGCTGAACGCCAACCAGCAGCTGGACATGCTGCACGTGCTGGGACCGAAGTACGGGGTCGACCCCGAGGAGACCACGAAGGCGTTCCTTGGCCTCCCGCAGTTCGGCGAGATCAACAGCATGCCCTACATGCACACGGTCGTTCCGAATCTCCGCAACCTGGGTCTGATCACGGAGCGTACGCGCGACCGCTGGAAGGCGGTCGGCATGATGGTGGACAGCCCGGCGGGCGTGAAGGGCGTTCCCGCGGACGCCTAGGCGTAGCGTTCCAGGGCGCCGCGCAGCTCGGCCAGCACCTCGTCGCGGAGTGCTTCGGGCTCGAGCACCTGCGCGCCCGACCCGAAGGACAGCACCCAGGTCCGCAGCTCGGCGGTGCCGCCCACGTCCATGGCGAGCTCGACGCGGCCGCCGGGACGGCGGCGGAGCGACTGGCTCGGGTGCCAGGTCCGTTCCTCCACGTAGGTCGCCCAGCGGCGGTCGAACAGGATCCGCACGCGCACCGCAGGCTCCGCGATCACGCCGAAGGAGGAGCCGATGTAGGCGTCGAAGTCGAAGTCCGGCGCCGGCTCGAAGCGCTGCGCCGTGGCCTCCAGGCGACGGATCCGATCCACCGCGAAGGTGCGCACCTCGTTCGACTTGTGGTCGAGCCCCACCACGTAGAGCCCGCCGCTCCGGTACCAGACGCGGTAGGGATCGAGCTCGCGGGTGGAGACCGAGCCCGTGCTGCCGGTGCGGTAGCGCATGCGTACGGTGCGGCGCTGGAGCACGGCCTCGTTCAGCGCGCGGATCGTGTCGCGGACGTGGGCGTAGTTCTTGTGGGGACCCGGCAGCACCCGGAACGACTCGCCGAGGCGGGAGAGGTAGGTCGCGAGCTCCGGTCCCAGCCCGGCGCGGATCTTGGCCAGTGCGGAGCGGATCGAGTCGTGGAAGACCGTCCCCTCCAGTGCGCGGAGCAGGTCCTCGCCGAAGGCCAGCGCCAGGATCTCGTCGGGCGTGAAGGGGACGTCGCCCAGCCGGAAGCTGTCGACGAAGCGGTAGTAGACCCTGCCGTCGTCGCGGCGCTCGCTCGTGACCGGGAAGCCCGCGTACATGAGCGCGTTCAGGTCGCGGTACAGCGTGCGGCGTACGCAGCCCAGGTCTTCCGCGAGGGCGTCCAGGTGCGCGCCGCTTCGGCTCCTCGCGAGCCGCTGGATCAACTGCCACTGCCGCGCGAGCTGGTCGCCCCGCATCTGCGGCTAGTCGCCGAAGAACCGCATCAGCTCCTCCTCGTGCGCCCGCGCGTCGGCGAAGCCGAGCTCTGCCAGGGGCGCGAGGAACTCGCCGTCGAAGAGGAGATAGGAGAACAGATCGGCCTCGGCGGAAGCGCGATCCGAGTTCAGATTGCGCATGGCCAGGCGGAAGAGCGGCGAGCGGTCCACCGCTTCCGGCTGGTTCTCCAGCACCTGGCCCGCCAGCCGGCCCAGGTCTGCGGAGGGACGGATCACCACGTCGTCGACCCGGCGGAAGCTCTGGCCCCGCTCCGCCAGCGCGACGGCGTTCATGCGCTCCAGGAAGTCGTCGCCGAAGGCGCGCCGGCCGTCCTCGAACAGCTCGTTCATGACGCGCATGCGCGCCAGGTCGCCGTCCAGGTGATCGAGCATCAGGGCGTTCAGGATCTTGCCGAACAGGTAGATGGGGTTTGCGTAGTCCTCCACGCGGTGGTCCGCCAGGATCGCCTGGTGGGAGAGGTGGGGGCTGGGGCGCAACGCCACCACCAGCACCCGGTCCGCGCCCAGCCGAAGCACCGGCGACAGCGGCGTGTTGAGCCGCAGGCCTCCATCCGCGTAGTAGGCGCTCGCGACCCTGACCACGGGGAACAGGACCGGAATCGCCGCGGAGGCCAGCGCGTGGGTCGGGTGGATGTGGGTGAAGCGGGGCACGATCCCGGGGTCGCGCGACCACTGCGAGAGGTGTCGGTCCACCGCCTCGATGAAGATGACCACGCGGCCGGTTGCGATCTCGGTGGCCGGCACCACCACCGAGTGCACCAGGCCTCGCTGGACGTTGGTCCGGATGCAGCGCCAGGGAATCGCGCGGAGCACCATCCGCTCGAGCGAGCTGGTGTCGAGCAGGCCGTAGAGCC
>JAAUYK010131461.1_pt1 | contig 46185 bp, 38 predicted proteins | sample 7278021 | NCBI WGS metagenome assembly JAAUYK01 (sample SAMN14350223, study PRJNA611818) | marine sediment metagenome | isolation source: surface marine sediment (1.8m) | place: French Polynesia: Moorea | collected 2018-08
ACGACCACTTCGCCGATTACATCAACCACCGCCTGGGCGACCGCCTGCAGCGGATCGCCAACCCCCTGGACGTGGTGACGCACGCCTGGAAAGTGGGGGACCTCGCCGACGTCAAGGCGCTGCACACGCCGGAGCTGTCGCGCAACACGCTCTGGGACAAGGCGGTGGACGTCTTCATCGCCGAGACGAACGGAGTCCACTACCGGCAGATCGATCCCAACGTCCTCGAGCTTCCCGGCAAGGTGAAGGAGGAGCTGGTGTGGTGGCTCCTCCCCGACCTCGTGAACTACGTGGGCCAGGTGGTCTATCAGCACACCCTCGCCTACTTCGAGCTGCTGGAGGTCGAGTACCCGGAGTCGACGGCGGCCGTGGGCCGCCACCTCGCGCACGGGACGGACGCCGCAGCCCGTGAGATCCTGCGCCGCGCCGGGGCGGGCCCTTGGCTCGCGCGTGCGCTCGGCGCCGGGCTCCGGCTGCTTACCGAAACCTACTCGCGGATCCCGCTGATGCCGTCGCCGGTCCCCGAGATCGGGGCGGCCAGGGCGTCGACGGGCGACGCGGCGGAGCGGTAGACGCCGGAGCGGTAGGCGCCGGGGCACGCGGCCGTTCCCCGGTGTCCCTGGCGCCTTCGCCTACGGCGGCGAGGGGTCCGCTAGAGCGCCTCGGGCTGCACCATGTCGGGCGGGGCTGGCTCGAGGGTGGCGCGGTGGCGGGCCGGGAAGCGCCGGCGCAGGTCCTCGTCCACCAACGCGGCGATGTGCTTGGCGTGCCGGATGATGGATTCCACCATCTCGAATGTGGTGGCACCTCCAGTGTAGTAGGTGTACCTCTGGCCCTGTAGCGCCTCGAGCTTCGTGTAGAAGCCCGAGCGGAACTCCTCGGGGCCCACATGCCCGAAGTAGGGCCAGCGATCGTAGGTCCGCCAGCGCCGCAGCATCTTGCGCCTGGGACTGGAGCCCGCCGGCTGTGCCCCCATTCGCGCGAGCAGCGCCTCCACGTTGGCGATGACCTCGTTGCGGGTCTGCTCCTCGCTCTTCTCGCTCTCCGTGTCCACACGGGAATAGACCTGAAGGAGGCGGCTAGCCTGCTCCCAGACCTGGACGACCGTCCACGGCTTCCCCACGGTCTTCTCGTTGAAGGGGAGGACGGGAACGACGGGCTTTCTCAGCTTGAAGGGTATCTCTACGTCACCCTCGAGCGTGACGGCATGCAGCGTCGTCTGGCAATAGGTGAAGCGCTTGATCTTGCTGAAGAGCTCCATTTCCTCCTTGACGAGTGTCATCTCGCTCTCGTCCACCTTGCGCTGCTCACGTTCCGCAGGCTTCCACGAGCCGCGGCGGAAGAACCCACCGAGGACATCCAGGGTCAATGGACAGGCGATGATGACGCGGTCGAAGCAGAGGGTCTCCCCGTACGGCGCCACGTCGTGGTCGAATACGCGATCCGGGAACGAGAGGTCGATTTCGATGGGCAGGTCCTGCCGGTCCTCGCAGCGGCGGATCCGCCGCACCTCCACGTCCACGCGCACGTCGAGCCGCCACGCGATCTGTTCCCACATGCGCTGGAAGCCGAGCTCGAAGCGCTGCGGCCAGGGCGAGAGGCGTCTCACCAGGGGGATCGCCCTGGCGACCATGGCCCAGTACGTGCCGGGCGCCATGTACTTGAGGACGTAGGGAGCAGGCACCTCACCGAGGAAGCCGTAGCCCATCATCGTCACCGGGATCTCGAACTTCCGGAACAGCACACCCAGCCCATTCTTCTCCAGCCAATCGGAGAAGTAGACACAGATGTCCGGGCAGTTCTCCACCCCTGCAAAGGTGGGAGCGTCCACGAAGCGCCTGACCCGGTGACGCAGCCACGCGAACTTGAGGAGCGCAACCGCGATCCGCCAGATCGGCACCTTGGTCCTGGGCCGCTCCGGGTCCTCGCGCACATACGCCATGGGGCTCCGGTAGCGGATCCGGTCCTTGCCGCCCTCCTTCACGTTGAAGGCAAACTCGTAATCCTTGCCGCGGTAGCGCTCCGCCCGGACGGCGCGTGCGAGCTTGAGAGTCTCCCGGTAGGAAGGGCTCAGATAGGTACCGCCCAGGTCGAAGGACATGTAGCCGTCGGTGATCGATTTGCAGAGCCCCCCCACCCGGCCCAGCTTCTCGAGGACGATCACGTCCTTGTAGCCGCGCCGCTTCAGGAACCAGGCGGTGCTGAGTCCCGCAACGCCGGCTCCCACGATGGCGATGCGGGGCTCGCGTCGGGGCGCAGATCTCTGGGCACTCATCGGCGGATACCTCTGGACTTTCGTGCTGCTCTCGACCGATTCTGTACCAGGCCGGTGCTGGACGTCCAGTGCGTTGACTGCGCAGCCTGGCGCCTTGGCCAGGCCCGAGCGACGACATCGAGGAGTGTTTGCATGTCACTGCGCGACCGCCTGTGTCAGGACGCCTTTCTCAGGCGCTGCGAGCGGATCCAGGTGGGGTCGATCCGACTCACCACGCCCGACGGCCGGGTTCACGCCTTCGATGGAACCAGGGCGCCGGAGATCCGCGCGGATCTCGAGGTGGCGGATCCGAGCCTGTTCTGGGACATGTTGACCCAGGGCGACTGGGGCCTCGGCTGGGGCTTCGTCCATCGCAAGTGGCACGCCAAGCAGCCGGGCCAGTTCTGTCGGCTCCTGATGCTGAACGAGGAAGTGTTTCGCCCCCCGGTCCTGGTGGGCCAGGTTCTGTCTCCTGCCATGCACCGGATCCGCAGGAGGATCGAAGCCAACCAATCGCCCGACGAGGCGATCCGGCGCCGCACCATCAGCGAGTGCTACGACGTGGGCAACGACTTCTACGGCTGGGTGCTCGGCCCGAGCATGGTCTACACCTGCGCGATCTGGCCGCGACCCGACGCGACCCTGGAGGAGGCGCAAGAAAACAAGCTACGCCTCATCACCGAGAAGGCCCGCATCGAGCCCCATCACCGGGTGATCGACCTGGGCTGCGGGTTCGGCACTCTGGCCGGCTACATCCAGCGCCGTACCGGCGCAAGGGTCAAGGGCATCGCCCTGGCGCAGAGCCAGATCGACTGGGCCCGGGAGCACCATCCGGAGTGCGAGTTCGAATACCTGAACTACGCCCACCTCACCGGCCTCTACGACCGGATCGTCTCGGTGGGGATGGCGGAGCACGTGGGCCGCAAGAACCTGCGCGCATTCCTGGCTCTGGTGGCAGACCACCTCGAGCCGGGCGGACGCTTCGTCATGCACACCATGCAGAGCCATGACGGCGTGCTGATGCAGTCGCACCGGAAGCGCTGGACCTCTTTCGCCTCGGTCGCCATGCCGAATGGCGATGTTCCCTCCATGGCCGACATCGTGCGGGCCAGCATGGCCACGGGCGACCTGCGGATCATCCACACCGAGGGCTTCGGGATCCACTACGCCCGCACCGGGCAGGCCTGGCTCGCCAACACCCGCCGGCACCGGGCGGAGATCGTGGACGCCTACTCCGAGGAGCTCTACCGGACCTACGAGTACTCCTGGGAGATGGGCAGCGCCGCCTTCGAGAGCGGCATCACCTTGGCGCATGTGGTCTTCGAGAAGAAGCCCTTCGGCGCACCCTACACGAACTCGATCCTGTGAGCCCGCAGCGTGTGCAGGATGCGGGTCTCGAGGCGCCGGGCGCCATGAGAGCCGGAGAGGGCCAGCGCCTGCTCGAGGTCGCGGGTAGCGTCTTCGCGGGCCGCCGGGTCGAGAGCCAACCGCAGGTCCGCCGCCATTCTCAGCAGCTCCGGGTTCCAGAAGACGTTGCCGTGCCGCTCCGCCAGGCGCACTCCACGAAGCGCGGCCTGCAGGGCGCCTGCCGGCTCGCCCGCTGCCGCCAGCGCCTCGGCCAGGAGACCCAGCACCCGGGGGCCCTCGATGAGCGCGCCCGCCCGCGCTCCCAGCGCGAGCCCCTCCTGGATGTGGGCCAAGCCCACTGCGGGAGCCCCCAACTGTGACTCGGCCCAGCCCCGCAGCACCTCACTCACGCTCAGGTAGAGCGGAAAGCCCTGGTCGGAGCAGACCTTGACGCCCTCTTCGGCCAGACGCAGGACCCTTCCGGCGTTGCCACAGCAGTGGGCAGCGAGGCCAGCGTAAGCCAGCGCGAAGGCCAGATTGAAGGGGTTCCCGCTGTCGCGTCCGCGCGCCACCGCCGCTTCGGCCAGCTCGGTCGCCTCGCGGGGCCTGTCCTGGATCGCCAGCACGATGCCCCCAGCGAAGCGCGCGATCACGTCGGGCTCGGGATCGTGGATGTACCACTCCGGCGTCTCGTTCGAGATGGCTTCCAGGGCCAGCATGTGCTCGAGGTGGCCCCAGGCCTCGACATGCCGACCCTGGTAGAAGCGGATGAGTCCCGTGAAGCCCTGGCCCATGCGCTGGACGAACAGGTCGTCGGCCCGCTCACCGAGCTCGATCAGCTTGAGAGCCAAGGCCTCGGCGCGCCCCATCTCGGCGCGTGAGCCGTAGAAGAGGAACTGACCGCCGATCGCCTGGTAGAGTGGCGGGCCCTCGGCCACGTAGCGACACAGCTCATAGGCGCGGTTCTGGGTGCGCTCCACATCGGGGTGACCGTATCCCTTGATCGCAGCCAGTGGCGCCCCGATCGCGATCAACAGGCCCAGCTCGCGTCGCGCCCGCTCCAGAGGCTCCGCCACCTGCGGAATCAGCGCCATGGCGCGGTCCAGATGGCTCATGGCCTCGTCATGCGCGGACCGCCTGATCGCCTGTTCCCCGGCACGCTGGTAGTAGGCGATCGCGCGCTCGTGGGCGTTGGCCGCTTCGTAGTGGCGGGCCACCATCTCGGGCTCCGCGGCGACCCGGTGGGGGAAGCGCTCCTCGAGCACGGCGCCGACTCGCGCGTGGGCCTCTACCCGCGCTTCCCGAAGCTGGGAGCCATAGGCCGTCTCCTGCACCAGTGCGTGCTTGAACACGTAGGCGCGGTCGCGGGCATCTCCCACACGGAGGACCAGGCCGGAATCGACCAGCTGTCGCAGACCATGCTCCAGCGCAGGCCTTGCCAGCTCGGAGACGGCGGCCAACAGCGCCTCGGAGAACTCCCGGCCCAGCACCGAGGCCCGCTGCGCCAGTGCCTTGGCGGATCCCAAGTTGTCCAGACGTGCCATCAGGGAGCCCTGGATGGTCGTGGGAATCCGCAACGCATGGCCGGTACTCTCCAGCCAATCCGACTCGAGCACTGCCCGGGTGAGCTCCTCCACGAACAGCGGAATGCCGTCCGTGCGGTCGACGAGCTGTTCGCGCACCGCGGAGGGCATCTCGTGGCCCCTGGCGAGGGCATCGACCATGCGCGCCGCCGCACTGCGGCCGAGGGGCGTGAGGTCGAGGGAGCGGACCGGGTCGCCCTTCCACGGGGGCTCGAAACCGGGACGGAAGGTGAGCAGCAGCAGCACCCGCGCGTCGGTGATCGCCTCGATCAGTCGGCCGAGCAGCTCGACGGTCGACGCGTCGGCCAGGTGGAGGTCCTCGACCAGCAGCACCACCGGACGCGTACGGGCCTGGCTCCGGAGCCACGCCGCGAGCGCCTCGAGGCTGAGGCGGCGGCGGGCCTCGGCACTTTCGGAGGGCGCCTCGGGTAGCGGAATCCCGAGCAGATTCGCCAGCGCGGCGAAGCTGCGCTCCGAATCCATGCCGGCTTCCTGCAGGGCGCCACGGAGTTTGGCCGCGTTCGCCTCGGGCGGGTCCTGGGGATCCAACTCCAGCAGACGCGACAGCCCCACGATGACGGGATGGAAGGCGGTCTGACCGTGGTAGCGGGAGCAGTGCCACGCAATGCGCGCGGCCTCGTCATCCGCGAGGCAGTCGGAGAAGCCCTCCACGAGCCGCGACTTGCCGATGCCCGCTTCGCCGCCGATCAGCACGGTATGCCCGTTTCCCCGAAGTACCTCTCCCCAGATTGCCTTCAGCTCTTCGATCTCCTCTTCGCGCCCGATCATTGGAATCAGCCGAGGAGGGCTGGCCGCGCGCTCCCGACTGCCGAGTACTCGGAAGGCCGCGACGAGCTGCTTCACCCCTCGCAGCGCCTTCTCACCCAAGGGCTCCAGATCGAACAGCGGTGCGCAGAGACTGGCCGTTTCCTCCCCGATGACGATGCAGTCGGGCTCGGCCACCTTCAGAAGACGAGCGGCAACATTGACGGTGTCACCGAGCGCAAGCTGCTCCCGACGTACGCCTGTGCCCATTTCCTCCACCACGACAGGGCCCGTCTGCACCCCGATGCGAACGCTTATGCCTTCCGGGACCAGGCTCCCCAGGCGATCGTTCAGCACGGGCAGATCGTTCACGATCGCGAGCGCTGCGTGAAGGGCGCGGGGGGCGTCGTCCTCGTGGGCCCGGGGGTGGCCGAAGTACGCCAGCACTCCATCGCCCAGGTACTGGGCGATGGAGCCTCCGAAGCGCTCCACGTGCGGGCCGACCATGGTTTGTAGGCTGCGGATCACCTGGGCCAGGTCTTCGGGGTCCAGGCGCTGAGAAAGCGGGGTGGACTCCACCAGGTCGCAGAACATGACCGTGATGAGACGCCGCTCGCCCATGGGCTTCGTCACGCGCGGGTCCGGGAGCCGCGCACCTCAGGCGCCGCATCAGACGACAGGGGAGGCTCCGCGCGCTTGCAGCCCGGACAGCGGCGCTCAAGCGGCGCGCCACGCGCGCCGCACGACGAGAACTCCGCCCGACTGGACCGTCCGCACGCAGCGACACTCATGGGCGGCTCTTTCCGCGCTCCCTCCCCGCAAAGATCGGAAGGCTAGCTCGTGGATGCCAAGATCCCAGTATTGTGTGTCAACCAGCCGACGCCTTGTGCGAGAATCGGAGCGCGCTCACGCCGGCCAGCCGGCAGCACGCCGAGGGTGAACTGGAGCCTTGACCCATAGCCGCCGTCTCCGCCTCGCCGGGCTCAGCGCGACGCTGGGGGCCGCTTTGGGCCTGGCGGGCGACTTCGTTCTGCTCGAGGCGACCCACTACGGCACGCAGGATGGGCTCCTGTGCGGCCACCTCCTGGGCGTCTTCGGAATTCCCCTGTACGGACTGGGCTACTGGCAGGCGTCTCACGCAATCCGCTTTGCTGCGCCGAGAAGGGCTGCGGTGGTCCTGTTCTCCGGCATGTTCCTGGCTGCCCTGGGCTCGGCGATCCACGGCATTACCGGAGCCCTGCTGGTCGCAGCGCCGGTCACGGCCAGCGGTGGAGTCTGGGCCTACGAGCCCTATGGTGCGTACGTCTGGCCCGTGTGGGGAGTGGCCGCCTTGCTGCTGGTGGTCGCTTCGCTCTGCCTTGTCGCCGCAGTGATCTGGCAGCCGACGCCGTATCCGCGGTTCTTCGCCGTGTTCTCTCCGGCCCTGCTGGTGCTCGGGATCGGACTGGTCTCGCTCCCCTTCCCTGAGCTGCGCCGGTTCCTGGCCCCGGCGGCGCCGAATCTGGCCCACGTGATCTTCTTCTCGGCGTCGACGTTCTGGCTCTGGAAGGTCCAGCCCCGCTGAGCTTGGAGGACCCCAGCTATCCCACTCCCCGTTGGCGCGCTGAGTGTGGCATCCGCACGACTGGATCCGACCTCCGGGAAAGCCACGATCTGGCCGAGCTCGAGTCGCCGAGCTGGGCGGCTCCTGCGGGTCCTTCATTGGAGGTTCGCCTGCCCAGCCCCAGCTTCGATCTCTGCTCCCACCTGTCCTCGGGATGAACGGGGGCTCTGAGGGCCACCAGGAAGTCATCGGGGCGCGCGCGGATCACCACCGCCTCGAGCCCGCGGCCTGGGCACTCAGTGGGCACGCACGGGCCGTGCGGGGTGCCAGCGTTGGCTCGCGGACTCGACAAGGCGGCCTAAGGCCGCCCGCGAGTCCCTCCCGGGGTGCCAGGTAACCTCTTGAGGTTCTTGCTCTTCTCCGTGAGGGGCGTGGCTTCGCGACTGTCGCCTTCCCCATTGTGTCCGGAAGCCGGACACAGCGCGCCAGTTCTCCGTCCCCTGCAAGGCCTTGTCACGCAGCGCCGGGCCTATGCAGCCCGGCTGCCGTGGAACCTGATGCTCGGTGGCCGAGCTGCGAAGGCAGGAGGGGAAGGCCCAGCGGACCCAGACGCGAGCTGCCTCGGCTTGTCGGGCCGCGCCACTACGTGCCCGACCTGGGTGCCTGGATCTCGACGATGACCGGCAGATGGGTGGGACGGAGTGGGTGAATACGAGCGTGGCTCGCGCCGAGCCCAGCGTCAAGTGACCCAGAACCGAGGGCACTGACTCGTGCGCCAGCCACCGGACCTCGAGGTCTTCAAGGGGAACAGTTGGAGACCGCCGTGTCGGCGCCCTTCTGTGCCTCGACCGTACCGGTGCCCAAGCCAACGATGGTGTCGATCTCCCCAGCGAACGGCACGTCGCACGCGGTGGCCGAGATCTGGTTCGTTCCGATCGGGTCGATGATGGTGCTCAGCGCCCACGCGCTGGCAGGACAAACGAAGAGCACGACGGCGGTGGCAACGAGGGATCGGCAGCTTCGGTACACGGCTTTGCTCTCCTTCGATGAGCCGGATGGACGAAGCCGAGGCACCCGCCTCGCGCCCACGTTCCCAAGTGCTGTCACATGCGTACAGGCGAGCAAGGGGGCCGGCGCGATGCGAGGCGCCGCTCTCTACGCGCAGCTGCAACGCGCAGCTGCAATGCAGCCGCCACGCGACCGCCACACGGAAGCGCTGCGCGCTCTTCGAGCCCGCCGCGTAGCGACTCTCGAAGACGCCGTTCCCGACCGATCAAATATGTCACCAGGCGCTATGGCGGGCCAATTCGGACCCGCTGTTGATGGTCCGCTGCAAGGCCTCAGGCAGCGGGCCCATCGGCACGGGATGCCAACCAGCCGCCGAACACACCGGCCGGGATCATGAGAGCCATTGCGAGAGCGTCGTACCACAGGGGCGGCGACGCCCCCTCGGTGGCACCCGGGACGAGTAGGAATAGGGATCCAAGGGCTGCTGAGGCTACAGCGGTCCAGCCGCCGTGGCGCACGTGGAGAAGCCCTGCTCGGCGCGAGGCCCAGAACCCTGCGTACACCGTGATCGACAAACCGACGACGAAAGAACAAGCAAGGAACGCGGGCGCCGCGATTGCTCGATCCATCGCTCGGTTGGCGCTCTCCTCGTCCTCAGCGAAAGCATCGGCACCTGCGAAGTAGAGCATGATGGGTAACAAAACGACGAAAGTGAGGACGTTGTCGAGCACTGCTCCGCGGAGAATCGATGACCATCGCAATCCGTCGAATAGACCATCCGGTTCTATGGGCGAGGGTTCTATGGGCGAGGGTCGATGGGACATGCGCTCCCGCTGCCTCCAACGGAATGGCTTGAGCGGCCGGGCCTCGTGCCCCGAGCCGTGCGGCTGGCCTGCCAAGTATGCCAGAAACCAGATCGAGCGTGCGATTTCCCGGTCCGCTTCAAGGCCTTGTCGGGCGGCGGGACCTACGGCTGGGGCCAACCGGCCTCCCAGTAGACTTCGCATTGGTATCCGTCCGGATCGCAGAATTTGATCGAACGGAAGTTCTGCTCTGTCTCATCCTTGGTCAGCTCACGCCAGACTCCAGGAGGCGGGCGGCAACGCTGTCGACAGCTGCAGGGGACGAAGCGAGGAACCCATGATGTGCACCGCTCGCGACGGTAGGTGGGCCCTGCTGAAACGCCAGATCACACGAGTCGGAACGGAGATGAAGAGAGTCGCCGAGCCATTCGAGCATGGCACCGGGGACTACGTGCTGGACGTAGAAACGTGCTGACGCCTCTGGATCAGCAACGACCAGGTTTACGTGAACAAGCCGCAACGTTCGTCCCGCTTCCCAACAGGAGCTTACCGGACCCCGAATGACCGCTTCTCCGGACCATCCGCATCCCGCCGAGCGACAGGCGCGTCGGGTTCCAGGGCGGGTTCGAGGCGAAGAAGAACCAGCTCGAGGCGCAGCGAATCGGGCTCCCCCACTCTGGAAGCGTCTCGATTCGCCGGGGCTCACAACAGCACCAGACGGTCTCCCGGAACGAGATCGAAGCCGGCGAGCCGGCATTCCCGGAGCACCGCGCGGTAGTGGAACTCGAAGGGAGGTTCGAGCCGCACGACCTCTTCGACGAAGCGCGGAACGAGCCCCGGATCCGAGCGAAGCGCGCCCGCGCGTCCCATCCAGGCCGATCGCCGGCGCGGATCGATCCGGATGGGCTGGCCGCCCGCTAGGGTCTCTCGCGGACACATCGCGAGGAGACTTCCATGAACGCAGGGGCCACCACCGATTTCGGCACGCTGGAGCGTCGCGACTGGAGGGTCTGGTTCGGGCTCGCCTCCACGGTCTTCTGGCTGTGGCTCGGTTACCTCTACATCAACGCGAACGTCGGGTGGGGCGAGTTCGCCCAGCAGCCCGCGGACTCGCTGGGGAGCTTCCTCGAGGGCGCTTTCGCCCCCCTGGCCTTCCTCTGGCTGGTGATCGGGTTCTTCCTGCAGCAGAACGAGCTGCGCCACAACAATCACGCGATCCGACTCCAGTACGAGATGATGCGGCGCGCCACCGAGCACGCCGAGGTACAGGCACGGGCGATCTCGGCCAACGAGCTGCACCAGCGCCAGGAGACCTTCCTACTGGTGGCCGACCGCGTGCACGAGCAGCTCGCGGCCACCGTGGGGATGCTGTGGATGTCGAGCCAGGTGGCGGAGGACGGGGAAGGAGCCGACGAGCAGGTGGTCTGGGACCTGTGGGCCCGGGTGGGCGCCGGCGACTCGGAGGCCTTCGCGCGCCGATTCCTGGGGCTCTACTACCGAAGCCGCGACGAGGGGCGGAGCCCGCGGGACCTCTTCTTCGGCACCGAGATCCGCACGCGCCACTCGGAGAACATCGTGCGCACCTTCAATCGCCTGCTCGACTCGGCGCGGCAGTGCGACCCCGACCACATCATCAGCGACGCCCTCCGCGGCAGCGCCCACGGCTCCCTGTCTCGCATCATCGAGGAGCAGCGGGGCGCGAGCGCGTAGCGGAACCGGTCGGCCACGATCCGGGCGCGGTAGATGGGCGAGCGCCGCCAAGAGCCGCGAAGGCGGCGGCGGTGGACGAGCGGACCTGCCGTCCGTCGTCTCAGCCGCGCGGATCCCCCGGAGCGAGCGTCCGCTCCGTCTCGGCGCGCCCGTCGGCCTCCTGCCGGGGGCTGCCGTGGCGCTGGCGCTCGATCTTCTCCTTCACGTTGAACGCGAAGCCGGGATCGTTCTGCGCGTCGTGGCAGCTGCCGCAGAGCTTCGCGATCACGCAGCTGTCGCACTTCTCGGTGAGCCGCAGGATCGTGCCGATGCGGGTCGCCTCCGGACCCACGTGATCCCCGCCGGGCCCGTGACACGACTCGCAGCCGACGCGTCCGAGGTCGGCATGGGCGGCGAGGCTCGTCCCCGGAGCATCGGGGAACCCGCCCGGCTGGCCGAAGCCCGTGGTGTGGCAGCGCAGGCAGTCCGCGTCGCTGCCGCCGTCGCTACCGCTGCCGCTGTCGCTGCCGCTTCCGGAGTGGGACGCCGCCAGGCGCGCACCCGCCCGGGCGTGGGGGCTCGTCTCCCAGCGCGCGAACTCTGCGGGATGGCACTCGCGGCACGCGTTCGACCCGACCCAGCGCGCGCCTCGGGGCAGCAGGGGCCTCTCCGCACCGGACCGCGCGGCGAGGTCGGCGGGCGCGAGTGCCGCGATGCGTCGATGGGAGGTGCGCGCGGCATCGCGCGCGTAGTCGAATCCCAACGAGTGGACCGCGTCGTGGCAGCCCAGGCAGGTCGGCGCGTAGTCGTTCACGGGCTCGGCGTCCGGCAGGTGCGGCCCCCCGCGTCCGTGGCAGGACTCACAGCCCACGCCCTCGAAGCGTCGCTGCTCCGAGCGGAGCCCGTCGAGCTCGAACCCACCGGGCTCTCCGAAGCCCACGCTGTGACACCCCACGCACTCGGGGTCGCGATCCGAGCCATGGGCCACGAGGGTGTCGAAGGCGTGGGCGTGGGCGGTCTGCTCCCAGGCGGCGTGCTCCACCACGTGACAGACGCCGCAGATCTCGTTGCCCGTGTAGCCCGTGCCGTGCAGGAAGGCCGGCACCCGCATGCCCGCGATCTTCGCGAGGTGCATCGTCGTGAGGGGAGGATCGCTCGCCTCGTCCCATCCCGGTCCGCCCCGCGCGAGGATCCGTCCCTTGGCATCGACGAAGAACAGGATCGGGACGTCGCCGAAGACGCCGTAGGCCTGCTGGATGGCCCAGGTCGGGTCGCGCAGCACGGTGAAGCCGGATAGCTCGTGGCGGCGGAGCCCCTCGCGGACCGCCCCATCGTCCATGCCGGAGACCTCGATGCCGAGGATCCGGGGGCGACGCGCTTCGGGCATGGTCTCGACGGCTCCCACCAGGAAGCGCAGGGCGGCTCGACAGTACGGACAGGTGTGAAGGAAGAACACGACGACGGACGGGCGACCCCGCGAATCCAGCATCCGGAAGGGCTCGCCGCCCCCGAGGCGGCGGGCCTCGAACGGGGGGGCGAGGGGGAAGGAGACGAGTCGGTCCCCCGACGTCTCACGGGACGGAAGCCGCAGATGCTCCCGGAGCTGGGCCTCGGCGGCCTCTTCGGCGCGCTGCGGCTCGCTGGGAAACCCGCTCGAGCGAAACGCGGTGCGACCCCTCGCATCCACGCCGACGATCTCCACCCTCCCGAGTCCCCCGATCGCACGCGTGACGCGGCCGTCGCCGTCGTCGAGGAGCGGAAAGCCGAGCCCGAGCCGCTCCGAGAGCGCATGCGCCTCGACCGCGTCCGTCCGCACCGCGACCCCGAGCACGCCGAAGTTGTGGGTCGCCGAGAGCCGGGCGACGCGCGCGACGCCGCGCGCGACCGGGGCGGCCTTGGGTGCGGCCGGATCGAAGAAGACCACCACGTAGCGTCGACCTTCGAAGACGTCCGTGGAGAAGGGCTCGCCCGAGACCGTGTGCCCGGCGAGCCGCGGAGCCAGCGGGCGCTGACGCGCCTTGGAGCGGGACGGCGACGCGCCCGCCGCGGCGTGTGCGGACGGGGCGGCGCTCTCCCCGGCCGGCTCGGAGACGATCGCCGCCGCGGGCGCCGGCTCCCCCCCCGGCTCGGGTCTCCAGCACCCGGCCCCGAGCAGCACGAGCGCGATCAAGACCGTCCGGGCGCACATCAGTCCAGGTACCAGAGGCCGTAGGAGCGGAGCTTCTCCAGCTTGAAGGCGAGGTTGTGGGTCCAGCTCGCGTGCACCACGAAGAGATCCGGTGCGAGCGCTGCCGGCCCCTCGGGTCCGATCGGCGTGGCGTGGCCGTTCACGAAGCAGGTCTCCGACAGCCGCTCGGCCCGGAGGCCCCGCTCCCGCAGGCAGCTCATCACGATGTTCACCACGGCCTGCTGGCTTCGGAAATCGAACGCCTCGACGAGGTGCTCGAACACGACGGACCAGGCGCAGCGGGAGAGCGCGTTGCTCGACACGAAGAAGAAGCCCGTATTGAAGTGGAGGGGCTGGAAGCGCGCGTTGGGTCCGTCGTACATGAACTGGAAGTCGAGGTCCTCCTGTCTCGCGCGCAGGCTCAGGTACGAGCGGGGATCCCTTCGCCAGACGACGTCGATGTCCTGGAACAGCACGTCCGAATCGAGCTGGAGCGCGTCCTGGACGATCGCCGTCTTGATGAACATGCAGCGGGCGTAGTCGTCGTTTCCGTAGACCGAGACGCTGTTCCGCGGGAGCTTTCCGTAGCAGACGCCATCGTAGTAGGTCTCGAAGCCCATGCGCCGGGCCAGGGCGTCGGCCGCTTCGTCCATCGGAAACACGATCGAGAAGCCCCGAGGGTCGATGGCGTGCGCGCGGCACGACGCCTCCCAGTTGCGGAAGAGATCCGAGAATCCCTCGTTGAAGGTGGTGACGAGGAGCGGCCCCTGCTCGAGCCCGGCCCGGATCTCCGCGAGCCGCTCGAGACGCTCCCCGGCGCAGCGCCGGTACGCGTCGTAGTAGGGCTCGGCGACGGCGCGGAGCCGGTCCTGCTGCGGCTTGCGCCCGTGAAAGAGCGGATTCAGGCCGTAGAAGCGGACGGTCTCCGGATGGAGGGCCTCCGCGGATCTCGCTCGTGACCCGCTCGGCGCAGGCACGAGGGTCTCCCGGCCGGGAAACCGATCGCGCAGCGCGTCTCGGCACAGGGTCCAGCGCTCCCCGATCTCGATCGTCAGATCGAGGCGCGCCGAGGCGGGGATCGACTGTGAGGCGAAGCTCCGGTCGTCCTCGACCAGCGCGCCCGCGAAGAGCAGCCGCTGCACGGCGCACGGAATCCGCTCCCGGGCCTCGATCTGGCGCTTGAGCTCCGCACCGGAGCGGCAGCCTTCCGGCACGGCCCGCTCGGTTCCGCAGGGCAGGACGACGATCATGGGGAACCGGAGCCTCCATCGGCAGGTCGCGTCGATCCGTGCAGGGCTCCCGGCTCGTTGCCGTTCGCAGCTCCCCTCAGCCGCGGGAACGGCCCGGGCCGTGTCGCCGCCACCACTCCCGCGGCGACCGGCACCAGACCTCCCACTCCTCGGCCGGGCGGTAGTGGACGAAGAGCCCCACGTGGAAGCGACCGTTGAGGGGCACCGGACGGCCGTGCTCGATGCGCGCGCTCTCGTAGAGGACGAGCTCTCCGGGCGCGAGCTCCACCTGGCGATCGGCTCCGTCGACGTCGCGCACGTGCAGGCGCCACGGCTCGTAGACGCTGGCGTCGATGCACAGCGTGGCGCTGATGACGTGGGTCTCGGGACGGTCCACGTGGTCGTGCAGGTACGCGCCGGGCAGGTAGACCCGGAAGCCGTAGCAGGCCGCCGGCTCGAGCGCGAAGCCGCACCAGCTCTCGTGGAGCGGCTTCAGTCGCCGCAGCACCTCGGCGTTGAGATCCGGATCCTCGTAGAAGAGGGCCGGCGGCAGATCGCTCCGGACCGTGCGGAGGAAGCTCCCCACGGCAGCGTCGGACTCGACCGCCAGCCGGCTGCGGATCTCCGCGTAGCGCTCCCGCAGCTCCCGCCACAGCTCCGTGTCGATGCGCAGCTTCTCGAAGCCGCGGCAGGCAGAGCCTCCGGCCCCCAGGTACGGGACGCGCTGCTGCTGCGCACAGGTCTGATCGACGATCCAGGCCGGCGGATCGAGCGAGGCCTCCGCGCCTAGCCACGCCTCGATCGGCACGCGCCCCTCGGGCCCGCGCTCGGCTGCGACGTCTTCGGAGAACTCGCCCTCCCGTATCCAGCAGACCAGCACCCACTTCTCGCCCTCGACGACGGGCAAGGAGGCGTGATAGCTCCCCTCGAAGAGCGCACCGTCCACCTGGTTGTCCCAGAACAGCACGCGACCCCGCTCCGCCTCGACCTCGACGCCGTGCTCCGGGAAGGCGGTCTGGCCGCCGGCCGGCACGTCGTTCAGGTAGACCATGAAGCTCGCCATGCGCTGTCCGCCCCGTTCCACCTGCGACTGGAGGTACGGACTGCCGGGCGTGAAGCCGTCGTGGTGTCGGTCGTAGTGCTGGCCCTCGGCGTAGTGGAGGATCTGGAACGGCTCCTGGTTCTCGACCGGGACCTGGGACAGCACGGAGACGAGCTCTCGGAGCTTGGCCCCGACCGACCGGAGCACGGGGGCCGTCTCGTCGCTCGGCTGGAAGGTGGCCGAGCTGCCGGTCCGGATCTCCGAGACGCTCCCCGACTCGCCGCCGTGGTCCGCGTGGTCGTCGACGATCGTCGAGCGGACCAGGCGCGGCCTCGCCATCTCGATCAGGGCGCGGCACTCGGAGCGCGTCAGGACGCCGTCGATCTGCCACACGTGCGGGGCGATCCGTTCGCCGCGAAGCTGGGGCCCGCCCTCGACGGCCGGGATCTCCTCCTTCTCGCTCTCCTCTTCCTCCGCGTAGGGGTTCGCGATGTCGGCAAGCGGGAGAGACGGCTCGTGGCGGAGCTCCTCCCGGATGGTGTCGTAGTCGAAGCCGTCGTCGAGCAGGATCTTGAACAGGACGTCCTTGGAGCAGCCGTCTCCCACGTTCTGCCAGACCCAGGTCCTCCAGGCGTCGTCGAACGCTCTCTCCATCGCGGTCCTCCCTTCGCGTATCCGCCGAAGCTTCCCGTGGCCCTGCACGGGCCGGCACGCCCTGGGGCCGCCCGAATACACGGCCGCGCAGCGGCGGGCCGGAACCGTTCGAATCCCTTCGGCGCTCGAGCCCGTATCGGCCGGACGGTCCCGTTGCCGGAGTCCTGCGTGTCCGGCAGCGGCGACCGGCGCGGAACGCTTCAAGCGCGGCGCGGGGATTGCCGAACCGGGGGCGTCACCTCGTTTGCCCGCTCTAGGAGGGACTCGATGGCGCAGGGGAACGACGATCGCGACCGCCTGCTTCGCGAGCTGGAGAGGCTGCGGAGGCAGGTCGAAGCGCTCGAAGCCGAGCAGGAAGCCGGGGACCGCCCCGCCGAGGCTCCCGAAGCTCCCGTCCCGACGCCGACGCCTCCGCCGTCGCGCTCGCGCGATCCCATCGTCACGCGCCGCGCCGTGCTCCACGCCGGCTGGGTGGCGCCGGTGGTCCTCACCTTGAGCATGCCGCGGGATGCCGATGCCGAAGACGGCGGATGCGGTCGGCGAGACCCGGACGTCGTCACCCGCGCGCCGACCAGGCGGCCCACCGTACCCCCGACGCTGTCGCCGACGGGGGCCCCCACACGTTCTCCGACGAGTCCCCCGACGACGAAGCCGCCGACCGAAGCCCCGACGGGAGCCCCGACGGGGGCCCTGACGCGTTCCCCGACGCGGGGTCCGACGACGATGTCGCCGACCGAGTCCCCGACGATGTCGCCCACCCTGTCCCCGACGATGTCGCCGACCGCGTCCCCGACGATGTCACCAACCCTGTCCCCGACGATGTCGCCAACGGTGGCTCCCACGCGTTCCCCGACCGTGGCCACGTGAGCGCATCGGAGGGGTCGGTCCTCCGAAGCGGGCTCGCGTCGGGCGAGCGAGGAGCGAGCCCCGAAGCCGTGGAGGTCGCGTCGATCGCTCCGCGGTCCGGCCCGACACGGGCGAGACCGCGGCGTCGCGACGACGTCCGGGAGGTCGAATCCCGGGCGGGACTCGCGCTCTACGCCCCGGCGGCCGAGCGCCCGGTCCTGCTCGACCCCAGCGCCCGCGAGGTCTGGGAGCGCTGCGACGGAAGCCTCGGCGTCTTCGACATCGCCGAGACGCTGGGCGGCGACTACGCGTGCGACGAAATCCGCCTCGCGGTCGACGTCACGGGCACGGTCGCGGCGCTCCAGCGCCTGGGGCTCGTCGAGATCCCCGCCGGCCGGCGCCCCGTCAAGCTGGTGATGGGGGTGGAGGACACGGTCTACTTCCACTGGCAGCTCCCGATCCTGTTCGAGTCGCTGCTGGGTCAGCTCCCGGACGGCTGGGAGATCGTCGTGGTCGTGTGCAACGATCACGCTCGGCTGTCCCATCGCCTGCTCGAGAGCTTCCGCCGCTACGGCGTGCGCTTCCACACGGGCCGAAGCCGTCCCGACAGCGAGAACATGGACTTCGCCGGCGGCGGCGACCGCTACGTTCCGATCAACCGGGTCGAAGCGCTGAACGTCGTCGCCCGACACGTTCGCGACGAAGACCTCGTCTTCCTGCTCGACACCGACAACTTCCTGTTTCGCGAGCTCGACCTCTCGATCTTCCCGGACGGCAACGCGCTGTGCGCGAACTGGATCGTCGGCAAGGATCGCTTCTTCGAGCACGTGGACGGCGTCGAGGGCGTGGATCTCCACAAGCTCCTGGAAGCCATCGGCTGTTCCCAGGCCTTCGCGGGAGGCGGCGTCTCGGTGTTCCTGGAGGGCCGGACGCTGCGGCGGGAGAAGGTCGTGCAGGACTGCTTCCGCTTCGCCCAAATCGTCTACCTGATGGGCAAGGTCGCCGGGGACTGCGACGTCTGGGTCTCGGAGATGCCGTGCTTCGCCCTGGCGCTCACCGCCAACCGGATCCCCTACGAAGTCATCGACTACGCGCCGTTCCTGATCGACAAGAAGGAGAAGATCCCTCCCGGCACCTTCTACCACTACTACGTCGACATCGGGGACGGCCATCCCGACGGCGCCTTCTTCGGATCGGAGTGGTGCAAGCAGCGCCACTACCACGACGACCTGCTCGAAGCCGACCTCGATCGGCTCCGGGACACATCCGCGACGGACCACGAGCGCTACTTCTTCGAGCTGGCCCAGAGGGCGCGCCTCCGCCTGGGCAAGTCTGGAGTCTCCCGATGATCTACACCGTGTTCAGCACCACCGACACCCCCTACCAGCAGTGGCAGTCCGAGCTGCTCGCGTACTCCTGGAAGCGGGTGGGCCAGCCCGGCGAGCTCGTCCGTCTGGTCGCGACCCACGACCCCGACGCCGTGAAGCCGCTTCGCCACGGGAGAACCGTCGCGACCCAGCCCTGGCAGGTGCATCCGCTGAGCGGCGACTACTTCCCTCCGTACAACAAGCCCGCCTCGCTCCTCGAGTGGCTCTACACCGAGCGCCCCAAGGGCACGATCCTGCTGATCGACCCGGACTGCGTGTTCCGCGCACCGGTCCGCCAGGAGGTCGCGGAGGGGCGGCCGGCCGGGCAGGAGTGGGTCGATCTCGCGATCTCCGCGACCGATGCGTGCTTCGGGCTCGGACCGCGCTTCGATTTCCTGGCCGAGTACTCGACGCGCTCGGCCCGGCGCGTGCCTCGCGTGATGATTCCCACTCTCGTCCACAGTCGCGATCTCATGCGCATCGTCGCGCGCTGGCTCGAGCTGACGTCGTTGGTACGCGAGCGCGTGACCGACCACCGGGGCAGCCCCCCGTGGGAGAGCGACAGGCTCGGCTACGCGATCGCCGCTGCCGAGTACGGTCTCGAGCACGAGGTCGGTGCCTACGGGATCTGCACCGACTGGTCTCCCGAGTCCGCCGCGAACGCTCCCATCATCCACTACTGCCGACCGATCGTGAGCCAGCAGGACGAGATCCTGTTCGCCAAGGGCAAGTACCAGCCTTGGCAGCGCGTGCCGTCGCCTTCGCTCGCGAAGCACGAGTACGGCAGGGACCTGCTCGCCCTCGTGAACACCTTCGTGGACGAGCTCCAGGGCGAGACGATCCCCGAGGTGACGCGATCCACGCGACCCCGGAGCCGCCCTGGAGTCGTGCAGCGACGCTACGGCGACGAGATCCTTCTGGAAGCGCCGTGGTGCTCGGATTCGTTCCAGCTCAACGTCTCCGCCCACGCGATCTGGTCCCTGTGCGACGGACGCCACACGGTCGGCCAGATCTCCGACGCGCTGCAGCAGGCCTTCGCCTGCAGGGAGGAGGATCTGTGGGACGACCTCAACGAGACCCTCCTGAGCTTCCAGGGCAGCGGCATCGTCGAATTCGAGGAGTGCTGATGCGGTCGGCCGAGCCGACGGGCGGGACGCGAACCCGTTGACGGGCGCAGACCTGATCGCCGAGATCGAAGCCCTCGAGCGCCGGGTCGGCGATCTGCGAGCGGCTTGGTCACCCCCCGTGGTCGCTCGCCCCGACCTCGAAGCGCCGCTCGCTCTCGGCTGCCTCGAGGACCCGGGGCCCGCAACGCAGCGATCCTGGCGGACCCCCGCCCTGTCGCTCGACGAGCCCCACGGCCCGTCCCTCGGCGATCCTGCACCGCCCCCGCCCCCCGACCTCGATCCGCCCTGGCCGCCCTGGGATCTCGACTCGCTGCCCGAACCGAGCACCTCCGGATCGAGCCCGGACGAGCGGCTCGAGCTCGTGACCGCGCGCGAGAAGCGGAACGTCGACCGGGTGGCGGACGTCCCGCACGAGCTCGTCACCTCTCGCCGGATCACCACCTCCACGGAGCGGCCGAAGTCCTGGAACCCCCGCTACGCAGGCTACGACTGGTACCCGCAGATCGAGGCGGCGTCCCTGCTGCACCTGCGCGACGGCTTCATCGGCGACAACGTCGTCTTCGATCGCGACCGCTACTACCGCCTCGGAAGCTGGTGGCTCGGGAACTCGTGGGAGCTCTACCGGAAGACGAGGGAGGTCCGCCACGTCGATGTGGGCGTATCGATCGGCGGTTGGGGGGGAGAGTCCTTCCAGCTCTTCGTCCTGGCCGCGCTGCCGAAGCTGGCCGCGCTGCTCGACGTGATGGAGCGCCCCGAGCTCGCCCACGCGAAGATCGTCAGCCACGACGAGGGAGCGCCCGCGGCACGCTGGTTCTGGGACGCCCTCGGTCTCCGGGACCGGATCGTCCAGAAGCCCCAGGACGCCCGGGCGGGTTTCGTCGTGCACGCGGACGTCGCCCTCTTCCCCCATTTCGAGCCGAACTCCGGGCAGTTCGGTCTGTTTCCGCGTGGCACGCTCCTGCCGGTTCAACGGCGTCTCGGGACGCTCGAGCCCGAGATCCAGGACCTCGTCGTGTACCTGGAGCGCCCCGGCGCCAAGCGGCATCGCAGCGTCGCCAACGGCGACGAGCTGGTGCGGCGGATCGAGCAGGTGCTGGCGGGCACGGGCTATCGACTCGAGCTCCTCGCCGGCGAAGGCCACCTCGACGCGGACCGCGCGCTCCTGAAGCGCGCCAAGGTGATCCTGGGCCCCCACGGCGGGGCCTTCGGCAACCTCGTGTTCCTGCAGCCGGGTACGCACGTCATCGAGTTCCTGCCCCTCTACGACCTCTTCGCGGCGGGAAGGGACCCGCAACCCGGCTACTGGGGCCTCGCCCAGGCCGCGAGCCTCGACTACTGGACGGTCGCACCCGAGAACTTCGACCTGGATCGTCCCGGGATGTACGTCGACGTGGAAGAGGTGGCCGCGATTCTCGGACACGTCCTGTCCTGATCCGCGTCTCCGACGGACGCGGTCGAGGAGGGGCCGGGACTCCGCCTCGTGGCGGGGCGGAGCGCGGCGGCGCGGGGCCGAGCCGGTTTGCGGGATCGCTCAGAGATAACCGTAGTGCGCCAGTAGCGGCGGGGCGCCCGGAGTGCAGAGCAGGCGATCGACGACCTCCTGGAACTCGGAGCGCCGGGAGCGTCCGATCGACCGGACGTGAACGGGTACCGCGTCGTGGAACCAGTTCCCCGATCTGCGAATCGACGCCGACGCCCAGTAGGCGAGCAGGGAGGCGTGGAAAGGCAGGTCGACGAACGCACAGATCCTCCGGAGGGTCGGCTCGAGGTCCGTGACCAGGGATTCGTAGTGGACGACCATGACCTGCGGATGGTCGTCGAAGGGCACGCCGGCGGAGACGTCGTTGACCCAGCGGTGCGGCGGCACCCGGAAGCGCTCCGGTTCATCCGGGTGTCTGGAGGTGACCACGTCGCGACCGTCGCGGACGACGTTCAGGAAGCGCACGCGGTCTCCGAAGAACTCGAGGATATCGCGGACGAAGCGGATGTTCGTGGCGGTCTTCTCGCACCAGTGGGAGAAGTGCGTGGGGAGCTCGTGGAGCTGCTGCCCGTAGAGGACGGTCAGATTCCGCGTGTCGTCCCTCAGTCGACGGCTGAGGGCGTGGGATTCCAGATTCGCGCCCGCCCTCGATACCGCGTAGACGGCGGGGTGCGCCGACAGGATCGACTGCAGCAGCGTCGTGCCGGAGCGCGCGCAGCCGCCGATCACGATCGGCCGCTGCGGCATGGAGTGGACCGGGTGCGGGGCGGGATCAGCGGGCATCGGGCCCTCGGGAGGACCAGGATCCGCTCGGGCCGCGATTCCGGCTCCGCACCTCCCCGGCGCCCGGGGCCGGGCTGAAGTGTCGCTGCTTGAAGGACTGCGCGCGGGAGACGAGCTCGGGAAACGGCACGGCCAGCACGTCCACCGCCATGCGCGCGGCATTCCAGTTGCAGAGCCACCAGCGGAGCAGGTGTCCGTAGCAGCGCATCCGATCGGCCCTGCGGTCGAGGTTGCGGCGGATCATCTCGAGGTACTCGGCGTAGAGCCGCCAGGTCGGCAGGCTGACCCGGTGCGCCAGGGCGGGGTCGTTCCAGGCCGCGCGCTCCCTCGGACGGGTGAGCGCCCGCGTGTAGCGGCCGGCGTGGTCCCTCACCCGGAGGAGCGGACGATCGAGCTGCGCGAAGCGGCCCCGCAGCGCCATCTCCGCCACCAGCGCGCGGTCGTTTCCGTGGAAGCTCCCGATCAGCAGGCTGCCCGCCAGCGCCCTCGTGCGGAACAGCCCCATCACCTCGTAGCAGCCGTGCGGCAGCAGCACCGCGGCCGCGAAGCGCCGCGCGGGATCATCGGACTCCGTGCCGCGCAGGTTGCTGTCGTACACGCCGAGAGACCGGCCGTCTTCGTCGATGTACTCGAGAAGCGACTGACACAGGACCGCAGCGGGATCGCGATCCAACGCCTCGACGCACGCCTCCAGGAAGTCGGGTCGCAGGACGTCGTCGTGGGGCGCCCACTTGAAGTACTCGGCCCGGGCGCGCGCGTAGAGGAAGTTGAAGTTCGGCGACCCGCCGATGTTGCGGGGCTGCCGGTGGTAGCGGATGCGGGGATCTTCCTTCGCGTAGCGCTCGCAGATCTCCCGGGTGCCATCCGTGGAGGCGTTGTCCGAGACGATCAGCTCGAAGTCGCCGAAGCTCTGGCGGACCAGGGAGTCGAGTGCCTCCGCGACGAATCGGGCCCCGTTGTAGACGGGCATTCCGATGCTGACCCGGGGATGGCGCGCGCTCATGCCACGACCTCCTCAGACGGTCATCAGGTCCGCGGAGACGCCCAGCTCCTTGAGGCAGCGACCGATCTCCTCGCGATAGATCGCGTTCAGTGCGATCACGAGATCCGGGCGGTACTCGCGCAGGAAGTCGGGAGCGACGACCCTCTGGCCCGTCCCGATCGCGAAGCGCCCCTGCTGGACCGGATTGATGTTCACGATGGTGTCGATCTCCTCCTCGAGAGCGAGGGCCAGGCTGAAGGCCACCGCCTGCGGCGCGCCACCCCAGAGGGCGACACGGCGCCCCGATCGATGGGCCTCGTCGAGGACCCGACGCCAGCGGGAGGAGCTCGCCTCGAAGGCCGTCGCGAAGCCGTCCAGGGCGCGGCGAAGTTCCTCGAGCGACTCCTCGACACCGAAGCGAGCCGACCTCGGATCCCCTTCCGCCAGCCGCCCTTCGATCAGGACGTACTGGTCGTCGTAGTCGAGTCGGAGGTCCAGCACCTCGAGGCCGGCCAGGCGGTACAGACGAGCCATCGTCCCGGCCGTCGGATACGAGCAGTGCTCGTAGTAGATCTGCCAGAAGGCCGCCTCGCGCAGGATCCGCAGCATGTCCGGCACCTCGAAGAACACGATGGTGTCTCGCCCCTCTCCGACACTCCGACGGATCAGGTGCAGCAGCTCTCCGACCTCCTGGACGTGCTCGAGCGTGTGACGACACACGACCAGGTCTCCCAAGAGCGGCGCGTGCCTCGCCTCGAAGTACTCCGGAAGGATGCGCACGCTCTCCAGATCGGCGCCATCGAGCCCGGGCTTCCGGACGTAGAAGGGATCCAGGCCGACGCCTCGGCCTCCGCTCTCCTCGCACAGCAGTCCCAGGAAGTGGCCGGGCCCGCAGCCGATCTCGAGGACGTCCTTGCCCCGGAGTCCGTAGGTCTTCACGAGCTGCCGCACCAGCCCCCGGGCGAAGCGCTGGAAACGGGGCGAGAACCACTGGGTCTCCTCGAAGACCGCCGAATAGTCCTGCACCGACGGATCGAAGGCGGCGTTCCAGATCAGGCCGCACGAATCGCAAGCCGCGAGGCGGAGATCCCCCCGAGGAGCAGCCAGCGCCTCCTCTCGCGTCTCACACAGCCGGAAGGAGTCGACCGGGACGCCGCGCTGCTCGTGGAAGACCTGGAAGCGCCGCCGCGCGCAACCGGGGCACTGGGTGGCTGCGGGAGGGGAGGCGTGGGCGGGGTCTCCCCGCATGCCCGGAATCGTCCTCGCCATGGCTCGCTCCCCTCGACGCCTCTTCGGACGTCCCCGGGCGGAACTCGAGCCTCCGGGCGCCGTTGCCCGCGGTGCGCTCGGATCTCGCCTCGCGGGCCGCCTCGTCTTGCCGTTGCCCCGAAGCGGGAAGGGCCCGGAGCCTGTCTTGGCTCCGGGCCCACCTGGGAAGGGATCTGGCTGTCTACCAGAGGATGTAGGAACGAGAGGCCGACGCGTGTCGCAGTTTCTCGCAAAGTTCCTTCTGGCGCCGTGCGGCCCCTTGCGGCCCCGCTTGGACGGCTGGGAAGTGGCGGCGTCGAGGGGGCGTCATCGAAGGCGCCGCGTACGGAAACGAAGGCGCCCGGGGCGAAATCGCCGGATCTCGCCCCGGGCGCCGTGAGCTCCGGTGACGGGGCCGCGGTCAGCCCCTAGCCTCGACCTGCGGCCAGAGCCGCGCAGCGCTCGCTGCCGACCCGTGGGCTCCCCCCCCGTGTCGGGGCGGGATCGACCCGGGACGAGCACGCGCGGCCTTCGTCTTCCCGGAGCCCTGTCCAGTATCCCTCTTGTCGGTCCTTCCTTCCGATCCTTCTTTCCGATCCTTCTTTCCGATCCTTGCGGATCCTGCCCTACCCTTCCCAGTGTGCCCCGCGTGCGTTTCCCAGTGTGCCCCGCGTGCGGCGCTTCGAGGCACCGCGCCTGGACACCGGTGCCGCGTCGGCGGGACGCCTCGCTCGCAGCGTCGAACGCCGTCGAGCATAAACCCCGATCGAGAATCCGATCAACGAAAATGCAACCGGCTCGACGCAACGCGGCTGCGGGCGAGCCCGGAGCCGCGACCGGCGACGTGGGAAAAACCCTTCCGGTTCGCCGGGATTCCGCGGAACCTGCGCAGGCGATTGCGGCCGGGCGCGACGCCAGTTAATAAGACCGGGTAGCGCCGGCGCTCCCGCGGCCGAGCGCGGAGGTTCAGCGATGTCGAACGACATGACCGACGATCCCGCGGTCGAACTCGGTGACGCGGGATACTTCGACCGGCCGCGGCCGCATCGCGGCGGATTCGACGCCGAGCTGCTTCGCGAGCCCCTGACGATCCTTCCCGTGCGAAGCCCCGTGGTGCTGTCCCCCAACGACTCCGTCACGGACGCGATGCGCGCCATGCAGCGCGAGAACCGCGGCTGCGTGCTGGTCACGGACGATGGGACCCAGAACAGCAAGCTCGTCGGGATCTTCACCGAACGCGACGTGCTGGTGCGCATCGTCGACCGCGGCCGCAATCCCGCCGCGCTGCCCATCGGCGAGGTCATGACGCCGGACCCGGAGACCCTCTCGGTGCGCACGACGATCGCCTACGTGCTCAACAAGATGTCCGTAGGCGGCTTCCGGCACGTCCCGGTCGTCGACCAGGAGAGCCGACCCGCCTGCGTCCTCTCCGTACGCGACGTGGTGGAGTTCCTGGTGAATGCGTTCCCGCGCGAGGTGCTGAATCTGCCCCTCGAGCCGGGGGCGGGCCCCCAGCGAGAACGCGAGGGAGCCTGATCGCGGCCCGGGAGCGGGGCCAACCGACCGCACCACCCATGCGCATCAGCCACATCGGGATCTGCGTCTCCGACTGGAAACGCTCGCTCCAGTTCTATCACGACGTGCTCGGCTTCCGGTTCGTGAGCGAGCTCGAGGTGAAGGGACCACTCGCCGAGCGGCTGCTTCGGCTCGAGGCCGTCGAGCTTCGCGCCGCCTATCTGGAGCGCGAAGGCGTCCGCATCGAGCTGCTCCACTACGCGTCTCCCGGCTGCGTCGGTGACGGAAGTCCGCGCGCCATGAACGCGCTCGGTTTCACCCACCTCTCGATGCGCGTCGAGGACATGGACGCGACGCTCTCCGCGATGCGTGAGCGTGGCGTCGACGTGCTGGAGGAGACGACGATCGACAACCCCGAGCTGGGCGCACGCGCGGTCTTCGTCACCGACCCGGACGGGACGTTGATCGAGCTCGTCCAGGCCCGGGGCGACTGATCTCGGGCTGTCCGCGCGTGGAGCGACTGACGCACTCGGATACCAAGGCGGCGACCGAGCTGCTGGCGCTCGCCTTCCGCGACAATCCGTTGAACGTCGCGGTGATCGGCTCCGACGACCCGACCAGGCGGCTCCGGGTCAACCGCCACGGCATGCGCGCCCTGCTCCCGACGGCGCTCGGGCGTGGACTCGTACTCGGCGCGCGCCACCAGGACCGGCTGTGCGGCGCGCTCGTCGCGACGCCGCCCTACTCCTACCCGCTGCCGCCCGCCCCGGCGAGGGCGCGACTGCGCTGCCTGCTCGGTCAGGGCTACGCCATCGCCGCGCGCTGGGGCGAGGTGTTTCACGCGCTCGACCTCCTGCATCCCGTCGAGCCGCACTGGTACCTGGCGAGCATCGGCGTCGATCCCGCGCAGCGCGGCCGCGGCCTGGGAGCCGGGATGCTGCGCGCCCTGCTCGAGCGGTGCGACTTAGGCCCCATGCCGGCGTACCTGGAGACCGATCGGCTCGAGAACGTGGAGCTGTACGTGCGACGGCGCTTCCGGGTGGTCGGAGAGACGACCCTGCTCGGCGTCCGCATCTGGCGCATGTGGAGAGATGCGCGCGGAGAGGCCGCGGCGCGCTAGGATGGCGTCCGCGCGCGCAGAGAGGATCCCGCGCGATCGGCCCTGCGAGTCGGGGCACGAGGCATGGAGGAGTGAGCATGTTCGGTCGCCGACCCGACGCAACCCTGGTGACGAACACCCCGGCGATGCGCCGCATCATGCCTCACGTCTCGCCGCGCCGGAACGACTCGGTCTTCCACCTGCGGCAGCAGATCGAAGTGGAGGCGGCGCTCGAGTTCGTCGAGAAGCACAACCGCACGCGGCCGCCCGAGCGGCCCGCGACGCTCTTCCACTGCTTCCTGCGCTCCTGCTCCCAGGTCCTGGTCCTGCGTCCCGGCGTGAACCGGTTCGTCAAGGGCCGTCGACTCTGGCAGCGCGACGGGGAGTGGATGACCTTCAGCGCCAAGCGCGAGATGGCGGACGGGGCCGACCTGCTCACCATCAAGCGGCGCTTCGACGCCCGCACCGAGACCTTCGACGAGATGGTCGACGGGATCTACGACCGGCTGCGTCCCGCCCGGGCCGGAGTGAAGTCCACCAGCGAGAAGGAGACGGCGCTGCTCCTGCGCCTGCCCGTGTTCGCGACCGGGCTCTTGATCCGGGCGGCCGACCTGCTCGATCACTTCGGCCTGCTGCCGAAGAGCCTGATCGAGCCGGACCCCCTCTACTGCTCCGGCTTCATCGCCAACCTCGGCTCCGTCGGCCTCGACGCCGGCTGGCACCACGTCTGGGAGCGGGGCACCTGCTCGATCTTCGGCGTCGTCGGGCGCATCAAGCCGGGTCCCGAGGGTCGACGCGTCATGGACGCCTGCTGGACCTACGACGAGCGGATCGAGGACGGGCTTTACGCCTTCCACACCCTCGACGACATCAAGGGGCGGGTGGAGCGCCCCGAGGAGCTCCTGCTCGGGACCGAGGAGCTCGCGGCGCTGGGGTGAGCCGGAAATTCCCGTGGGAGGGAAAAGGTTTTCCCTTCGGTGTGAACCGGGTTTCAGTGGCTCGGCCCCACCCGATTTCAAAAGTGTGAAAAATCGCCCCATTAGCAGACCTCCGGGTCCGGCACGGAGTTTGCTCATGAAAACGACATCCGATACGAACGAGGGCGTCGGATCCTTGCTCTGGGAAGGGTTCGGGCACGACGTCAGTCCGGAAGGCCCAATTCGCGGTCCGTGGTCGCCAACACGGACCGGAGTTGGGCCTTCTTTCTCGGGTCTTCTCTTCTCGGGGCAGGGGGAGAAGCGGGGGTGCCCCCGAGGAGGCCCGCGAGGCGACTCCCGTGGGGCTGTGCCATGCTTCGCGGCGATGTCCGCCGGCCCCCGAGACGCGGGTGAGCCCCCGTCCAGTGACCGGCCCACCCGCGGGCCCGGGCGGGCCCGGGAGTGCCCCGGCGGCCGCCCTCGCGGCCGCGACCTGAGCCCCGAAGACGGACGGCTGCTCCGAGGCCGTCGCAGCCGCGCCCGGATCCGCGCCGCCGCGCGGGAGCTGTTTCGCGAGCGCGGCTTCGACGGCGCCACCCTGCGCGCGATCGCGGAGCGCGCGGGAATGGGAGCGAGCTCCATCTACCGGCACGTCCGAACCAAGCACGAGCTGCTGGTGATGGAGCTGGGGGAGCTGCAGGAAGAGGCCTGGTCCCGCTTCCGGCTCCGCGACGACCGACGCGCGCCGACGCGCGAGCGGGTGCACCGATTCTTCGCGGCGCACCATGCGCTGCTGGCCGAGAACGCGGACCTGACCGTGATCGCGCTGCGCGCCACCACCTACCCGGACGCGCCCGTCGCACGCCGCGTTCTGGCCCTCCACGATCGCGCGATCGGGCTGCTGGCCGAGATCCTGCAGGGCGGCCGTCGACGCGACCTCGCGAAGGACGTGGACGTGCTGGCGGCAGCGCGGGCGCTGTTTCACGTCGCGAGCGGAGCTCGCATCGACTGGGCCAACGGACGCGTGTCGGAGGAGGGATGCCGGCGCAGCATCGGCGCATCGGTTGATCTGCTCTTCGAGGGGATCGGCGTGCCCGACGACGCCGCGACCGGCCGGCCCTGAAGGGGTTATGCTGGTCGACCCCGTGTGCGAGATATGGGCGTCGTGGGCGGCGTGGGAGATGTGGGCGGTGTCCGCGGGGTAGACCGGGGGGAGTGCGAGGAGCCGGACATGGGTACGATCGTCGAGACGCGAGGCGGAAGGGTCGAGGGACGCGAGGGGGACGGTGTCCAGATCTTCCGGGGCATCGCCTACGCCAAGCCGCCGGTGGGAGCGCTGCGCTTCCGCGCCCCGGAGCCGCTCGAGCCGTGGAGCGGGATCCGCGACGCCACGTCCTTCGGAAGCAGCGCGCCTCAGCCCAGCATGGCCCTGCCGCTTCCCGGGATGGACGTGGGGCCGATGGACGAGGACTGCCTCTACCTGAACGTCTACACCCCCGGCGCCGACGGCGCGAGGCGACCGGTCCTCGTCTGGATCCACGGCGGGGGCTTCGTGATCGGGTCGGGCTCCCAGCCCATCTACAACGGCGCCCAGCTGGCGCGCCGCGGCGACGCCGTGGTGGTCACGATCAACTACCGCCTCGGCCCGCTCGGCTACCTCTTCCTCTGCGATCTGTGCCCGGATCTCGAGGGCGCCGTCGGCAACGCGGGCATGCGCGATCAGGTGGCTGCGCTCGAGTGGGTGCGGGACAACATCGAGTCCTTCGGTGGCGACCCGGGCAACGTCACGATCTTCGGCGAGTCGGCGGGCGGCATGAGCGTCGGCACGCTGCTGGGCATGCCCGCGGCGCGCCCCCTGTTCCATCGCGCCATTCCCCAGAGCGGCGCGTCCCACAACGTACACACCCGGGAGACCGCGACCCGCGTGGCGGAGCACTTCCTGGAGGAGCTGGGCGTGCAGCCCGTCGACGCGGCGCGATCGCTGCGCGAGGTGCCGCCCGACAAGCTGCTCGACACCCACAACCAGACGGTGCTGAAGCTCGGCTCCACACTGGGCCTGCTGCCCTTCCAGCCGATGCTCGACGGGGATTCGGTCCCCGAGGCCCCCCTCGAGGCCGTGCGGGCGGGACACGTCGCAAACCTGCCGCTGCTCACCGGAACCACGCGCGACGAGTGGAAGCTCTTCGGCATGATGGACCCGGGCATCGCCAAGCTCGACGAGAGCGGTCTCATCGCCCGGCTCGGCTCCCAGGTGCCCGACCCGGCCGGACTGGTCGAGACCTACAAGAGCGCCCGAGAGGGGCGCGCGCCGACCACTCCCGCGGAGCTCTACTTCGCGATCGAGACGGATCGGGTGTTCCGAATCCCCGCCATCCGGCTGGCCGAGGCCCAGGCCGCGCAACAGCGACAGACCTTCGTGTACCAGTTCAACTGGGAGGCGGTCTCCTTCGGCGGGGCCCTCGGCGCCTGCCACGCCGTCGAGCTGCCCTTCGTGTTCGGAAACCTGGAGCGGGAGGGGGCGGACCTGTTCGCGGGCGGGGGACCCGACGCCCAGCAGCTCGCCGCGTGCGTGATGGACACCTGGCTGTCCTTCGCGCGCAGCGGCGACCCGAGCCATCCCGGCCTTCCCGGCGGGCGCTGGGAGCGGTACGAGACGTCGCGCCGCGCGACGATGATGCTGGGGCGGGAGTGCGCGCTCGAGCTCGATCCCGCGAGTCGGGAGCGCGAGGTCTGGGAGGGGATTCTCTAGCTCCCAGGGCGGTCGTGGAGGTCGCGCGCTTCGCGCCGTCGACGACGGGACCGGCCCATCCGGGCACGCTGCTCGCCGCGCTGCTCTGCTGGCTCGACGCCCGCATCCGGGGCGCGCGGCTGCTGCTGCGCCTCGAAGACCTCGACCCGGATCGGTGTCGCCCGGAGTGGAGCCGCGCCATGCGGGAAGATCTGGTGTGGCTCGGCCTCGACTGGGACGGCGTGGCCGAGCAGACCCTCGCCCGCGAGCACCACGAAGCCGCCCTCGATCGCCTCGCCGAACAGGGTCGCCTCTATCCCTGCGCGTGCACCCGCAAGCAGATCCGGGCCGAGGGGCAGCGCGCGCCCGACGGCGGCACGCGCTATCCGGGGACGTGTCGCGAGCGCGCCCTGCCGCACGGCGGCTGGCGCGCGGTTCGGGAGCCCCTGCGCGTGCGCCTGCCCGGAGGGATCGTGACGCCGCACGACGAGGGCGGACTGGATCTGGCCCAGGACCCGGCCCAGGCGATGGGGGATCCGCTGGTGCTGCGTCGGGACGGGGCCATGGCGTACCCCCTCGCCTGCGTGGTGGACGACGCGCACGCGGGCGTCACGCGGATCGTGCGCGGCCGCGACCTCGCTCCCATCACCGCGACCCAGGTGGCGCTCCAGCGTCTGCTCGGGTGGCCCGAGCCGGTCTACCGTCACCACCTGCTGCTCCTCGAGGTGCACGGTGGCAAGCTCGCCAAGTTCCACGGCGCCGTCGGGGCCGCGGCACTGCGCGAGCACTACGATCCCGCTGCGCTGTGCGGGGTTCTCGCCCGTGCGTCGGGTCTGCTCGACGCGCCGCACCCCGTCACCCCGGCAGAGCTGTTGGCGTCCTTCTCCTGGGAGCGCGTCCTCGGCGAAGACCGCGTCCTGCACTGGACCGGCGAGCGCCTGGAGCTCTAGCTCTCGGACGCGGCGAGCAGGTCCCGGTCCTGCGCGATCTCCGCCCGCTTGGCTTCGCGCCAGGCCTCGAACTCCGGCCCCTCCCAGGCGCGCAGGTCGCCGCATCGCGTGTGCTCGGCGTTGCGGTGGTAGAGCCAGGCGTTCAGGCGGTTGGCGCGGGCGCTGTCGCGCTCGGCGATCTGCTTGGCGGGGACGCCGGCTACGATCGCTCCGGGCGGGAACTCCCGGCCCTCGGGCACCACGGCGCCGCCGGCCACGATGGAGCCCGCGCCGATCACCGCGCCCTCCATCACGACGGCCCCGATCCCCACCAGGCAGTGGTCGCCGATCGTGCAGCCGTGCACGACGGCATGGTGGGTGATGGAGCAGAATTCACCGATGACGGTCGGGTCCTCGTAGCCCACGTGCAGCATCGCGAAGTCCTGCACGTTGCTCATGCGGCCGATGCGGATCTCCTCGCACTCGGCCCGCAGCACCGCGTTGTGCCACACCGAGGAGCCCGCTTCGATGCGGATGCGGCCGTAGAGCTGCGCGCTCGGCGCGATCCACGCGCTCGGGTCGATCTGCTGCAGGTCGCTCATCCGGAGACCTCGAAGACGTCTCGGGCGCGGCGGCGCAGGTCGGCGTCGGCGAGGAAGTCCAGGGCCGTCATGGCCAGCGCCTTGGCGCCGTCCAGGGCCGCCGCGTCGCCCAGCTCCGAGCCCGCCCACTTCGCGAACTCGGGATTGTGGATCGTGCAGGTGAGCGGCGCTGCGGCGAGCATCGGGTGGATCGACGGAACGCGATGGCTCACGTTGCCCATGTCGGTGCTTCCCTGGACGCTCGAGGGAAGCTTCTCGATCGGGAAGAACTCGCGGCCGAGCTCCTCGGCATTGGCGCGGAAGGCCTCGGCGAGGGGCGCGTTGTAGCGGATGTCGAGGTAGTCGGCCTGGTCCCAGCCCAGCTCGAGGCCGGCCCCGGTGGCCTCGGCACCGGCGCGGAAGCAGCCCTCGACGCGTCGCTTCAGCGCTTCGAGCTCCGGCTGGCTGGGAGCGCGGACGTAGAAGCGTCCGATCGCGCGCTCGGGCACGATGTTCGGCGCCTGCCCGCCGTCGGTGATGATGCCGTGCACGCGCTCCCCCGCCGTGATGTGCTGGCGCAGCGCGGCGATTCCCTGATAGGCGATCACCAGTGCGTCGAGGGCGTTCACGCCCTGCTCGGGCATCGCCGCCGCATGGGCTGCCTTGCCGGTGTAGCGGGCCTCGACCTCCGCCATGCAGATGCAGGGCATGCTGACCAGGTTGACGCTCGAGGGATGCATCATCATGGCGGCGTCCACGCCCTCGAGGGCTCCGCTTCGCGCCATCAGCTCCTTGCCGCAGCCCCGCTCCTCGGCCGGGGTCCCGAGCACGCGCACCCGTCCGGGCAGCCGGTCCGAGAGGGCGGCCAGGGCGAGGCCGGCGCCCACCCCGGAGGCCGCGATCAGGTTGTGACCGCAGGCGTGACCGATCTCCGGCAGCGCGTCGTACTCGGCCAGCACGGCCACACACGGGCCCTGCTCCGCGCCGAACTCCGCCGCAAAGGCCGTCTCGAGCCCGTAGGCCCCGCTCTCCACCTCGAGCCCGGCGTCGCGCAGGGCGTCCGTCAGGAGCGCGGCGGCGTGACGCTCCTGGAACGCCAGCTCGGGCTTCGCGTGGATCGCGTGGGAGAGCGCGAGCAGCGCATCGCGCATGCCCTCCACCGCCTCGCAGACCTCCCCCTTGAGCTGCCCGACGTCCGTCCTGCGATCCATCCTGTGCGTCCTCCGGACCGGTTGAATTCGGCCGCGAGAGCGGGATATTCCCACCGAGCCCGGGTGCATTGTAACGTCCCGTTTTCGATGTCCCGTCGCGACGTCCCGATTGGCTTCGCGTTGGGCGCCCCGTTGGGCGTCCCGTTGGGAGTCCCGTTGGGAGTCCCGTTGGGAGTCCCGTTGGGCGTCCCGATTCGTGTCCCATTGGGAGTCCCGATTTGCGTCCCGATTCCGGAGGATTGCGATGCGCGCAGTGGTGGTCGATCGCTGGATGGAGCCTTCCGAGCTCGAGGTGCGGGAGGTGCCGGACCCGGAGCCCGGCCCCGGTACCCTCGAGATCCAGGTCGAGGCGGCGGGCTGCAACTTCTTCGACATCCTGATCGTCCAGGGCCGCTACCAGGTGCGGCCGCCCTTCCCCTTTACCCCCGGCGGCGAGATCGCGGGCGTGGTGCGCCGGATCGGGCACGGAGTGGAGGGCTTTGCTCCGGGCGATCGCGTCATCGCAACCCTCGCCACGGGCGGCTTCGCGGAGCGGGCCATCGCGCCCGCGAAGGGCGTCCACCCGCTGCCTCCCGGCATGTCCTTCGAGGAAGGGGCGGCCCTGCCGATCGTGTACCCCACCTCCTACGCGGGGCTCGTGTACCGCGCGGATCTCCAGAAGGGCGAGGACCTGCTGGTCCACGCGGCGGCCGGCGGCGTGGGGATTGCCGCGGTGCAGATCGGCAAGGCCCTCGGCGCCCGGGTGATCGCCACGGCGGGCGGTGCGGACAAGTGCGCGATCGCGGCCCGCGAGGGAGCGGACCACGTCATCGACTACCGCGAAGAGGACTTCGTGGAGCGCGTGAAGGAGCTGACGGACGGACGCGGCGCCGACGTGATCTACGACTCGGTGGGCGGCGACATCTTCGATCGCAGCCTCAAGTGCATCGCGTGGAACGGGCGGCTGCTGGTGGTCGGCTTCGCGAGTGGCCGCATCCCCGAGGTGCGCGCCAACCGCATCCTGCTGAAGAACATCGCCGTCACCGGGGTCCACTGGGGCGCGTATCTCGTGAACGAGCCCGAGAAGGTGCCGGAGACCTTCCGCGCACTGCTCGACCTGCACGCCGCCGGCGCGATCCGCCCGGTGATCTACGCCCGCCATTCCCTCGAGGAGCTGCCCGCCGCCCTGGAGGCCCTGGGCGGCCGCAAGACCTACGGGAAGGTGGTCGTCATCCCCTAGCTGGACCAGGCTCCGGTCTCGGGGGGCTCTCCGGGCCGTCGAGCGCCTGCAGGATCGCGTGGCGCAGCAGGGGCAGGTTGATCTCGTGGTGGCCCAGCACCTCGAGGCCGCGCGCGACGGGACGCCCGATCACGTTGGCGTCCGTGCGGTAGTGGCGCTGCATGTCCAGGTTGGCCGCCACCACGTCCGAGAGCGGATGGCCGAGGTTGCGGGCGATCGAGACCAGCTTGAGGAAGACCTCGGGCATCACGACTGCGGAGCCCACGTTGAGCCAGACGCCGCCCTCGAGCTCCGTCGCGATGCGCGCGGCGATGCGGAAATCGATGTGGGACGCCTCGCCCATCGCCGCTCCGGACAGCCCCGCGTGCATGTGCACCGTGTCGGTTCCGATGCCCACGTGCACGGTGAGGGGCACGCCGAGCCGGGCGCAGGCCGCCAGCACCGAGTGGCGCGCCCGGGGGAGCTTCTCGGTCTCGAGCGCCATCGCGCGTCCCAGGCCGATTCCCTCCTCGGCGCCGCGCGCACAGGCGCGCGCGAACGCCTCGGCGGGCTCCCGCGCCCAGCCGAAGCTGCCGTCGCGGATGCTCTCCTCCACGTACTCGCTGGTCGCGCCCTGCAGCGCGATCTCGTAGTCGTGGATGACGAACGCGCCGTTCACGGCGAGCGCAGTCAGGATCCCGCGGTCCATCAGGTCGATCAGCACCGGGCCGCAGCCCACCTTGATCACGTGACCGCCGAGCGCCACGATCACGTGTCGACCGCCGCGGTGGGAGGCCGCGATGCAGGCGGCCAGCTCGCGCAGGCTGCGGGCCCCGAGGAAGTCGGGCAGGGAGTCGAGCAGCTCCGCGGTGCTGGCGTCGGCCGCAGCCGGCTCGCGAAAGCCCGAGACCTCGCACTTGCTGGCGCGCTCGTCCAGCGGACGCGAACGGGCCGCGCCGAGATCCATGGGCTCGGGGTACCGGGAACGCGTCACGGCCGGCGCCTCATCCCGCGCCTCCACTCGCCGCTTCGGAGCTTCGGGAGGCCGCGTGCTGCGAGAGCTCGCCTCGCACGGCGTCGACGACGTCGTCGACCTGGATCGCCGGCATGCAGATCACGTCGTCACAACGCCGCAGCGTGCACGGACTGCAGTGCACCGACTTCCAGACCGAAGTGGCCGGCCCGCCCGTTCGGGGCGACCAGGGCGCGTAGATGGCCGGATCCTTCGGACCGTAGAGGCCGACGACCGGCACTCCCAGCGCGGCGGCCAGGTGCACCGGGCCGGTGTCGGACCCCACCACCACGTCGCAACGCTCGAGCAGCGCCGCCAGATCCAGGATCGAGGCGGTCTCGGGGGCGAGGCGGGCCGCCGCTCCCGCTTCCCGGACCACGGCCTCGGCGAGGCCCCGCTCGCCCGGCCCCCAGGTGACGAGCGAACGCGCGCCGTGCTCGCCGTGCAGACGACGTGAGAGCGCCCCGTAGCGCTCCGGGGCCCAGGCCTTGAACGCCCCGAAGCCCGACACGCCCGGATGGAGCGCGACGACGGCTCCGGGACCCAGCGCGCCGAAGCACGTCGCGGCGCGGGAGCGCGCCGCGTCGGAGACGTGGACCCGGGCGCGGGCGCCCGCGGCGTCGACGCCGAGGGGCCCGAGCAGCTCGAGGTTGCGGTGCACCTTGAGCTGGCGGTGGACCCGGGGCCGCACGCGATCCGTCGTGAGCCAGTGGCTCTTCTCCTTGGTGTAGGGGGGTGAGAAGCCGATGCGGCGCGGCGCACCGGACAGCCGCGCCAGCCCGCTCGAGCGCAGATTGCCCTGGACGTCGATGGCGAGGTCGAAGCGCTCTGCCCGAAGCGACCGGGCCAGGCCGGCGAAGCGCCTCGCCGCGGCGACGAGGCGACCGCGACGCAGCAGCTCGACCAGGCTTCGGCGCGGAAACAGGATCACGCGGTCGAGCTGGGGATGGTCCTGGAGCAGGCTGGCCGCGCCTTCCTCGACGAGCCAGGCGATGCGGGCCTGCGGCCTAGCGCGGCGCAGGGCGTCGAGAAGCGGCAGGGTGTGGACGGCGTCGCCGAGCGCGGAGAGTCGGATCAGCAGGATCCGGCTCGCCGTCGCGAGCGCCGGGTCGATGCGGTGCGGGATCGTCCCCGTGGCCATCCATCCTCTCCGCGTCGGGAGCGAGGCGAGACCCCCGCGCAGGTGGGCGGACGGTAGCGAAACGACGCACGGAGGGATGTCGCCCCGGGGGATCCCGGCGCCTCCAACGCCCTGTGTTAGCCTCGGGCGCGCAATGGTCCGGCGACCGGAAAGGAGAGCTCGTGAGTACCGACAACGACGACGCGCAGGCGGAGGCCCTCGGCGAGCTGCGGGTGGAGACCGAGAACCTGTATCGGGAAGAGCTCTACACCGATCTGCGGGTCGCGACGATCCGCCGGCTGGTTCCGGTGCGGCCCGACGGCGCACCCGACGACAGTCGCGAGACCCTCTACTCCGGCCAGACGACGCTCATGTCTCAGGCCGGTCCGATTCCGGTGGAGTGCCCGATCGAGGCGAAGACGCTCAGCGAGGCGGCGCAGAAGTTCCCCGAAGCCGTGAAGGAAGCGGTCGATCGGCTGATGGAGGAGGCCCGCGAGATCCGGCGGCGCGAGGCCTCGCGAATCGTCGTTCCGGGCGTTCCCGGTGTGGGGGGAAACGTCCCGCCGGGCCGTGGCTTCCCCGGCGGCGGCGGCGGCGCGGGCGGCGGAATCATCGGAGGCTAGGAGCGTGGCCCACGGCAGTGGGTCCGCGCTCGGTACCGAGGCCCCGCGAAGCGGGACCGCAGCCGGCTCGCGCGAGCTGAAGGTCCGCGTCGACGACCGCATCGGATCCGTTTCCGCGCTGCTGCTTCGGCCCCGCGACGCCCACGCGCTGCTCGCGCTGGCGCACGGAGCCGGCGCGGGCATGCGACACCCGTTCCTCGAGGCCGCGGCGGAGCGTCTGGCGAGCCGCGGCGTCGCCACGCTGCGGTATCAGTTCCCCTACATGGAGCAGGGCCAACGCCGTCCGAGCCCGCGGGCGGTGCTGCTGGCGACGGTGCGCGCGGCCGTGGACCGGGCCGGGCAGCTCGCCGGGCGGTTGCCCCTGTTTGCGGGCGGGAAGTCCATGGGGGGCCGGATGACGTCGCTGGCTGCGGCCGAGATCCCGCTGCCGGGCGTCCGGGGGATCGCGTTCCTGGGCTTCCCGCTGCACGCACCGGGGCGCTCCGGCAGCGAGCGCGCCGAGCATCTGCACGACGTGCGGCTCCCGCTGCTCTTCCTCCAGGGAACCCGTGACAAGCTGGCGGAGCTCGACCGGATCGCACCGTTGTGTCGCGAGCTGGGACGTCGCGCCACGCTCCACGTGGTCGAGGGCGGCGACCACTCGTTCCACGTGCTCAAGCGTTCCGGCCGTGACGACGGCGAGGTGCTGGACGAGCTGGCCGACGCCGTCGAGGCCTGGGTGCGCGGGGTCGGCGGATAATGCACGCCTGGGGTAAGCGGCGAGCGCGTACCCGAGCTGCGGAGGTCTCCGATGGACGAGTTCTGGAAGACGGCGCTCGCGTCCGCGATCGGGCTCGTCCTGATGGTGGGCGGATTCCTCGCCGGGGAGGGCCTGTACTCGTTGACGCGAGGGGCCGTCGCACAGCCGAGCCTCAGCTACCAGCTCTACACCCAGCTCGGGCGGGGTGAGCCGCCGGAGTTCGATGCGGCGGATCCCAACGCCCGCATCGTGACGCGTGCGGCGCAGATCGAGGCGATCCTCGAGCAGCTGGCGGGGGACCGGGTCGGGCTCGGCAACTCTCCGTTCGGCGAGCTCAAGACGCCGGAGACGCGCATGAACCGCGAGCTCGACGGCTGCTTGTCCCTGAAGCCCGACCTCGACAAGCGGATGGCCTACATCCGCTCCAACCTCTACAACCCCTTCGATCAGATCACCGCGTTCTACGACGCGGACCGGGAGCTCTCGCCCGAGGTCGAGACCTTTCTCGAGCGCTACGCCTTCCGGAGCGTGCGCCAGCGCACGAACGAGCACGGCGAGCGGCTGACCCTGCCGCGGGTGGAGGCCCAGACGGTCGTGCTGGTGGCGGGCGACAGCGTGGCCAACGGCGCGATGCTCGAAGACGACGAGACCCTCTCATCCCAGCTCCAGGCCCGGGACCGGACACGCCGGTTCGTCAACCTCGGCGTACCGGGAGCCCGCAGCGCCGACGTCCTCTGCGCCCTCGACCGCGCCAGCGAGCGCTACGCCGGACGGATCCAGGACCTCGTCTACGTCTTCTGCGAGAACGACTTCTCGGACGAGGCCCCCTACGGACGCCCGGAAGCGCTCATCGAGCGGCTGGCGGAGTTCCGCGACCGCGAGGGGTTGGAGCGCGTGGTCTTCGTCTACACGCCCTACGTCTACAACGTCCTACCCGAGATGACGCGCGTCAGGGGACACTCCCACTACCGGTTCCCCACCTACAGGGAGAGCAAGCGAACCCTGCTCCGCCTCGCCCGGGAGGCGGGATTCGCGGTCGTGGACTGGCTGGACGCGACCGAAGAGGCCCAGCGGAGGGAGTCGAGCCTTCTCGCGCCGCTCGCGCTCTACCTCGACCACATCCACCTGTCGCCCCGCGGCACCCGGGAGCTCCGCGCGCGAGTGGAGGCAGAGCTATGAGGAAGGGCAACGTGGCGATCCGCTGAGACCCGCCTCGCCCGGCCGGCGCCGGGACGTGCCCACCGCCCGGAGACGTGGTTCCATCTGGAGCAGCGCCTCGGGAAGGCCGACGGCGCCGATCCGATGGGGGAACGACATGGCCTCGGAAGAAGACCTTCGCGACGAGATCGAGCGGCTGCGCCGCGAGAACGAGGATCTCAAGAAGAAGCCCTCCCAGGGCCTCTACCTCAAGGTCAGCCAGAAGGGAGCCGCCTCGCTCTACGGCCTCGGCCGCTTTCCGGTCACGCTCTACAAAGAGCAGTGGGCGCGCCTGCTCGACATCGCCGACGAGATCCGAGCCTTCCTGGCCGAGCACGACGCCGAGCTCAAGGGCAAGGGGGACTGACCGACCGGGACGCTCCGGCGAGGCGGCACGCGCCCGCCGGCGCCCGGGCTAGAGTCCTGTCCCAGAAGCTCGGCTGCATTCGGACACTAGAGCAGCCGCTTCAGACCGGCGCGGAAGGCCTCGAGGACCGCGATGCGCGCGAAGCGCTTGTCGTTGGCGGGAACCAGGTGCCAGGGCGCCTGCTCGGTGTGGGTGCGCGACACCGCCTCGTGGACGGCCTGCTCGTAGAGGGACCACTTCTCCCGGTTGCGGTAGTCCTCCTCGGTGATCTTGTGCTTCTTGTAGGGCGTGTGCTCGCGCGCCTTGAAGCGCGCCATCTGCTCCTCCGGATCGATGTGGAGCCAGAACTTGAGCACCAGGGTGCCGTGCTCCGCGAGCACCGACTCGAAGTCGCGGATCTCGTGATAGGCGCGGCGCCACGCGGACTCGGCCGCGAAGCCCTCGACGCGCTCCACCAGCACGCGTCCGTACCAGGTGCGGTCGAACACGGTCACCTGTCCGTCGAGCGGGATGTGCTTCCAGAAGCGCCACAGGTAGTGGTGGGCGGCCTCCTCCTCGGTGGGCGCGGCCACCGGGATCACGCGAAACATCCGCGGGTCGATGGCGGTCGTCACGCGCCGGATCGTTCCGCCCTTGCCCCCCGCGTCCCAGCCCTCGAAGGCGAGCACGCTGGCGACCTCCTTGCGCGCCGCCTTGTCGGTGAGCCGCGCCACGTCCGCCTGCAGGTCCTTGAGCTTCTCCCGGTACGCCTCCCGCTCGAGCGACTGGGAGAGGTCCACGTTCGAGAGCAGCGTCTTCTCGGGCGCCGGCTCGGGCTCGGGCACCGGCTCCTCGACGTGCGGCTGCGCGGCCCGGCGCGTCAGCGCGGCGAGGATCGTCTCGGCCGCGCTGAGACTGGCGTAGCGACGATCGGTGGACTCGATCACGGTCCAGGGGGCCTTGCCCGTGCTCGTCTCCCGGATCAGGCGCTCGGCGATCGGAATGGCCTCGTCGTAGTTGTCGTAGATCCGCGCGGCGCCCGGCGGAAGTCGCCAGCCCGCCCGCTTGTCGCGGGCGGCCTTCTTGAGGCGCTTCTTGAGCTCCTTCTTGGGGAGGTGGTACCAGAGCTTGACGATGAGCGTCCCGTCGTCGGCCAGGGCCTGCTCCAGGTCCTTCACGTGCGCGATCCAGCGCTGGTATTCCGCGTCGTCGATGTCGCCGAGGAAGCGACGGCGGATGCCCTCCAGCGCCCAGCCGTCCACGAACACCCCGATGCGTCCCTTCCGCGGCAGACGGCTCCAGTAGCGCCAGGCGAAGGGCCGCCGGCGCTCGTCGTCGGTCTCGGGACCGTAGGTGTGGCCCTCCAGGTAGCGGCCGTCCATCCAGTCGTGCATCTCGTGGAGGCCATCGGTGACGGCCTGGCGATCGTCCCCGTCGAGCAGGATCACGACGGAGTAGTCCGCCTCGCGCAGGTCGTACTGCGCGTTGATGAGCTCCACGCGCAGCTCCTCGACGCGCGCCTCGAACGTCTTCTTGTCGACCTTCTGGCCGAGCTCGGCCGACTCGAACATCGCAGTCCCTCCACTCGGGAGCCGGGGCCGGGGGACGCTCAGGCAGCGCGGCTCCGACGCAGGTCCAGTAGCGCGGGGAGGACCACCAGGTTGCACACCACCGTCAGAACCATCCCCGTACTGAGCAGGATACCAAGACTGCGCATCCCGATGTGATCGGAGAAGGCCAGGCTGCCGAAGCTGGTGAGCGTCGTCAGGGCGCTGTAGAAGACCGCCCGGGCCGTCGTGGTCTCGAGCAGGTCCTCCCCCGGCTGCTCCGGGTCGCGCGTCTCGTGCACCAGGTGGATGCCGCTGTCCACGCCGATGCCGAGCAGGAGCGGGATCACGACGACGTTCGAGAAGTTGAAGGGGATGCCCAGGAACACCACCGAGGCGGCGGTGAGGAGCGCGCTGAGCAGCAGCGGACACAACGCCAGCACGGCGTCCGAGAGCCGGCCCCAGAGCAGCACCAGCAGCCCGGAAACCAGCACGAGAGCGGAGATCAACGCCTGACGGAAGGAGGACACCGTCACCCGGCCCAGCTCGACCAGGTTCGACGAGACGCCGACCATCTGGGGCGCGACGTCCCGCACGGCGTCGGTGAAGGCTTCGAGGGAGCCGGGGCCCTGCTGGTCGCCGGAGGGAAACACCTGGATGCGCGCCCGTCCGTCGGCAGCGAGCATGCGCCGGCGCAGATCCGTGGGGAGGTCCTCCATCTCGACTCCGGAGGTCTCGATGGCGCGTCGCAGGCGGGCGATCTGCGCGGGCAGGCTGGAGAGCAGCACCCGTTCGAGCTCGGCCACGACCTGCTCCGCGTTCCCGTCCTGCTCCACGCGCTCGAGGAAGCGGCCCAGCAGCTCGCGCAGCTCGAGCACGCTCCTGGCGATCTCGCCGTCCGGGAACACCAGGCGGTCCGAGTCGAGGAGTGCGTAGAGCAGCTCCAGGGCCAGCACCTGCTCCTCGGTCGAGACGGGCGCTCCCGACCCATCGGGGCCGCCGGCCGGCAGGTCGAGGATCAGCGCCAGGTCCTGCAGGATCTCGACCTTCTCCTCCTGGTCCTGCGGGACGAAGTCCGCCAGCGTGAGGGTGCGCTCGACCACCTCGAGCTCGTCCAGCCGTCCGGCGAGACGCTCCGCTGCGGCCAGGTCTGGAGCCACGACGTTGACGAACCACGGCGACAGGGGCCCCGCGCCGTCGAGCAGGTCGTTGAAGGCCTGCACCGACTCGGTGGTAGGATCGCGCATCTTGACGACGTTCGGCTCGAAGTAGGCATGGGGAACCACGGCGAGGCCAGCGAGGCCGACGAGCACCGCCGCCACCCGCACGGCGCGGGGATGGCGCGCCAGCCCGCGCCACCAGTGGTACCGGAAGCGCAGCCCCGCCCGCGGCGGGTTGGCCGGGTCGAGCCGGAGCACGCTGGAGAGCAGCGCGGGGAAGAAGGTCAGCGTCAGGAAGAGGGTGACGACCATTCCGGTGCCCGAGATCAGTCCCAGCTCGGAGACGCCCCGGAACGCGGTGGGGACGAACACGTAGAAGCCGATCGCCGTGGTGACGGTGCACAGCACGAGCGACCCCCCCACTCCGCGCACGGCCTCCCGCAGCGCGACTTCGTGGCTGCGCCTCGCGGCGAAGAGGTCCACGTAGCGGGTGCCCAGATGGATGCCGAAGTCGACGCCGAGTCCGATGAAGAGGATCGCGAAGGAGACCGAGGCGAGGTTGAGATCGCCCACGCTCGCCGCCCCGAAGGCCGCGGTCCAGACCAGCCCCACCAGCAGCGTCGCGACGACGGCCACGACGAGCCGAAGCGAACGCAGCGCAACGTAGACCACGGCGGCGACCAGCAGGAAGCAGAAGAGACCCGCCACGCCGATGTCCCACAGCAGGCCCAGCATCTCCTCGTAGTTGAGCGCCGGGTTCCCGGTGATGCGCACGCGCACGCCCCGCTCCGGAACGAGGCCCAGGCCCTCGGCGGTGTCGCGGATCACGCGCATGGAGGAGCCGGCGGCGAGCAGGCTTCCGAAGTCGAGCAGCGGATGCAGGACGATGACCCGCCGGGTCGAGACCTCCACCGCCGAGCCGCGCAGCAGCATCTCCTCCCACGACACCGCGATCGGATACTCGCTGTAGATCGTGACGGTGGCACGGCCGATGCGATCGAGGATGGAGGACCAGGCGGCCTCGTCGCCGCCCTCGTCGTGCAGCACCTCGAGCCCGAGGCGGACCATGCGTCCGAGGTTCACGAGGCTGGCGTCCCGCTCGAGCTCGGCGATGACTGGCTGCATGCGCGCCATGGCATCGGCGAACTCCTCGAGCTCTTCCAGCTCGCGGTAGAGCAGGCCGTGCTCCTCGAAGAAGCGGCTGCCGCCCGGAACGTAGACGTCGTCGAAGTGCTCGGAGAAGCCGGAGAGCCGCTCCACCAGCGCATCCGTGGCTTCGCGCGCCAGCTCGGGCGTCTCGGCGTCCACCACCACCAGCAGCGCGTTGTCCAGCACCGGATACAGCTCCGAGAACTCGGCCTGGTTGCGCATGAACGGGAGGTCGGGGTCGATCAACGAGAGGCCGTCGGAGTTGATGCCCAGGTGACACGCCGCGAAGCCGCCGAGGCCGAGCGTCGCGATCCCGACGGCGGCGAGCACCCGGCCCGCCCGCGTGCGCACCGCATCGACCCAGCGACACAGGAAGCGAGCGACGAGGTCGTCGACGGGGGTCGCCATGGAGATCCTCTGGCCGAGAGCGACGCGCGGAGGGAGGCCCGACAGGATGCGGGACGACCCGGGCTGCATCCATAGCAGACCCGGGCCGGCCGTCGCAGCCGCGGGCCGTTCGGTTCAGGCGCCCAGGACGAGTCCGCTGGTCGGAACGCCGGTGCCGGCGGTCACCAGGACGTGCTCGACGTCGGCCACCTGATTGACCGCCGTGCCGCGCAGCTGGCGCACGCCCTCCGCGATGCCGTTCATACCGTGGATGTAGGCCTCGCCGAGCTGACCGCCGTGCGGATTGAGGGGCAGATTTCCGCACATCTCGATGTTGCCGTCGCGGATGAAGTCCTTGGCCTCCCCGCGCCCGCAGAAGCCGAACTCCTCCAGCTGGGTCAGGACGAAGGGCGTGAAGTGGTCGTAGATCACGGCGGTCTGGACGTCTGCGGGCCCGATCTCGGCCGTCTCCCAGAGCTGACGCGCGACCAGACCCATCTCGGGCAGACCCGTGATGTCCTCGCTGTAGTAGCGGGTCATCATCTGCTGGTCGCTGGTGGCGCCCTGGGCCGCGGCCGCGATGCGCACGGGCTTTTGTCGCAGGTCGCGCGCGCGCTCGAGGCTCGTCACCACCACGGCCACGGCGCCGTCGCTCTCCTGACAGCAGTCGAGCAGGCGCAGGGGCTCGACGATCCAGCGCGAGCGCTGGTGGTCCGCCAGCGTGATGGGCTGTCCGTAGAACCAGGCGGCCGGGTTGGTGGCCGCGTGCTTGCGGTCCGCCACGGAGACGCGCCCGAAGTCCTCGCTGGTGGCGCCGTACTCGTGCATGTAGCGGCGGGCGTTCATCGCCACCCACGAGGCGGGCGTGAGCAGCCCGTAGGGCGAGTGCCAGCCGAAGTGCACGTCCTCGGCCCGCGGAATCGGCGCGCGGCCCTGCACGCCCGTGCCGAAGCGCTGCATCGAGCGCTCGTTCATGGCGCGGTAGCAGACCACCACGTCGCACACGCCGGCCGCGATCGCCGTGGCGGCGTGGAGCACCGTCCCGCAGGCGGCCCCTCCGCCGTAGTGGACCCGGCCGAAGTACTTGAGGTCGCCGCCGCCGAGGTAGCGGTTCACCTCGATGGCCGGGTTGTTGTCCATGCTGAAGTTCACCATGCCGTCGACATCGGCGGGGTCGAGACCGGCGTCGGCGAGCGCGGCACGGATGGCCTCCACCGCCAGTCGCAGCTCGCTGCGACCGGAGTCCTTCGAGAACTCGGTCGCCCCGATCCCGACGAGGGCCGTGCGGTCCTTGAGGTCGCTGCGGAAACGCGCCACGGCTCTCAGCGGGGCAGCGCCACGTCGACGTGGCCGGTGACGTGGTCGCCCAGGGCGTTGGCACCGCGCAGCTCGACCGTCACCACGCCGTCCCGGCGGTCGCTGACGCGTCCGCTGAGGGTCATCACGTCGCCGGGGTGGTTGGGCGCCCCCAGACGGATGTCGACGCAGCGCAGCAGCGCTTCGGGACCCGCCCAGTCGGTGACGTAGCGCCCTACGTAGCCGTTGGTGGTGAGGATGTTCATGAAGATGTCCTTCGAGCCGCGCTGGCGGGCGAGATCGCGGTCGTGGTGGACGTCCTGGTAGTCGCGCGACGCGATGGCTCCGGCCACGATCGACGTGGTGGTGACGGGGATCTCGCAGGTCGGCAGCGCGTCGCCGACCGCCACCTCGTCGAAGCGCAGCGTCCTGCGCGGGCCCGGATCCACCTAGGCTTCCAGGGCCGCGCGCTCTTCGCTCACCAGGTGCGCGCCGAGCTCCGCGGACTGCTGTGCCGCGCCCCCGAAGAGCAGGCCGTTCTGCTTGCTCCAGAGCAGATAGCGGTGGATCGGATACTCGATGTCGGACCCGATGCCCCCGTGCAGGTGCTGCGCGGTGTGGACCACGCGCTGGCCGCCCAGGGCCGCCCACCACTTGGCGGAAGCCACCTGGGGCTTCGCGGGCAGGCCGCTCGCGACGCGCCAGGCCGCCTGGTAGAGGGTCGCGCGCATGGCCTCGACGTCGATGTAGGCGTCGGCGGCCCGCAGCGCCACCCCCTGGAAGGTGCCGATGGGTCGGCCGAACTGCTTGCGCTCGCTCACGTAGGCGGCCGTGTGGCGCAGGGCCGCCTCGGCCACGCCCACCTGGATCGCCGCCAGGCCCAGCGTGGCCCGCTCCGTCGTCCAGTCCACGATGGAGGCGCCGTTCTGGGGATCGCCGAGAACGTCCCCGGCAGCGACCTCGGCCCCGGAGAGCACGAGTCGTCCCTGGGGCTCGCGACTCGTCGTCACCTGACGCTCGATCCGCACGCCGGGCGCGGTGGGGTCGAGCACGAACACCCCGACCCCGTCCCCCCCGGTGCGCGCCGGGACCAGGATCGCGCTGGCCAGCTCCGCGGCGGGCACGCACTCCTTGACGCCGTCGATCCGCCACACGTCGCCGTCGCGACGAGCCGTGACGCGCGGACGCGACGGCGTGGTGCCCCCGAGCTCGATGAAGGCCGCGGTCAGCACCGCGCCGTCCCCGGTCACGGGTCCGAGCCAGCGGGCGCTCTGCTCCGGGGTGCCGAACTCGGCGATCGGCGCTGCCCCGAGCAGGAGCGTCGCCAGCAGGGGCACGGGCGCCACGTGCCGGCCCTGCTCCTCGAGCAGCAGGCAGGCCTCGAGGATCCCGAAGCCGCTGCCGCCCACGTCCTCCGGGAGCGCGACCCCGGTCAGGTTGGCGTCGGCGAGCTCGCCCCACAGCTTGCGGTCGAACCACTCCCCGCTGCGCTCCAGCTCGAGCAGGCGCTCGTG
>JAAUYK010032210.1_pt1 | contig 45424 bp, 47 predicted proteins | sample 7278021 | NCBI WGS metagenome assembly JAAUYK01 (sample SAMN14350223, study PRJNA611818) | marine sediment metagenome | isolation source: surface marine sediment (1.8m) | place: French Polynesia: Moorea | collected 2018-08
ATCGCCATGGACTCCTGGCGTTACAAGGAAGTCAGCTGGAACAGCCCGGCGCGCATCCAGATCTATTTCTTCAAGACCCTGATCCCGCTGGCCGGCGGACTGTTCATCATTCAGGGCATCGCGGAATGCATGCGGTGCTATCTGGCGATCAAGACCAACAAGTGGCTGCCGCGGCTGGAGGACGCAAAGGAAACGGAAGACATCCTGCAGGCTCAGGCCGCTGAGCTCGAAAAAAGGTAACCCCATTTCATGACGCCAAGACGTGACACGGAGCAGGCCGCAGGATGACCAATCCCGAAGTCGCAATCCTGATGCTGACCCTCTTTATCATCATGATACTGTTTGGGTTTCCGGTCGCCTTCACGCTGCTCGCCATGGGCGTCGGCTTCGGCTACTACGCCTACTATCAGCCCGGCTCCTTCGAGTCGCTCGGCGATATCTTCAATAACAACATCTTCTACCTGCTGAACCAGAACACCTACTCGGTGATGGAGAACGACACCCTTGTCGCGATCCCGCTGTTCCTCTTCATGGGGTACGTGGTCGAGCGCGCCAACATCGTCACCAAGCTTTTCTATGCGCTGCAAATGGCGGCCCGCAATCTGCCCGGTTCCATGGCCATCGCCGCCTTGATCACCTGCGCGGTGTTTTCGACCGCCAGCGGCATCGTTGGCGCGGTGGTGACGCTGATGGGACTCCTGGCGTTTCCGGCGATGGCCAAGGCCCAATACGAGAAGAGCTTCGCCTCGGGCGTGATCTGTGCCGGCGGGACGCTCGGCATCCTGATCCCGCCCTCGATTATGCTGATCGTCTACGCGGCAATCGCGGAGCTCTCGCCTCTGCGGCTCTATGCCGCGGCCGTGCTCCCGGGGTTTCTGCTGGCCGGCTGCTACATCGTCTACGTCATCATCCGCGTCGGGTTCAATCCGTCGATCGCGCCGAAACCGCGCGAGGAGGATATTCCACCGAGGCGCGTCGTCTACCTCGAGCTTCTGACCTCCTTCGTCCCCTTGACCGCCCTCATCATGCTGGTGCTCGGCTCCATTCTGGGCGGCCTCGCGACACCGGCGGAGGCCGCCGCGATGGGCGCCTTCGGCGGGCTGGTGCTGGCGGCGCTCTATCGCTCGCTCAACTGGGAGATGCTCAAGGCCTCGGTCTACCTGACGGCGAAGGCGACGGCGATGGTCTGCTGGCTCTTCGTCGGATCCTGGACCTTCGCGTCGGTCTTCTCCTACCTGGGCGGTCACGAGATCATCGAGCACTTCGTCCTCGGGCTGAACCTCGAGCCCTGGCAGTTCCTGGTCATGGTCCAGGTGATCATCTTCCTCCTGGGCTGGCCCCTGGAGTGGTCGGAGATCCTGATCATCTTCGTGCCGATCTTCCTGCCCATGCTGCCCGCATTCGACGTGAACCCCTATTTCTTCGCCATGCTCGTGGCGCTCAACCTTCAGACCTCGTTCCTGACTCCGCCCATGGCCATGTCCGCCTATTACCTGAAGGGGGTCGTGGGAAGAGGGATCGAGTTGGCGCAGATCTTCAAGGGCATCATGCCCTATCTGGGCATCGTCATCTTCATCATGGTCATGATGTACCAGTTCCCGGGGATCGCGCTGTGGCTGCCGGATGTCCTGTTCGGCAAGTACATTCCGTGAGCAGGGATACGGGCTTGAGGAAGCGAGAACGCGATGTCGCCTGAAACCATTGAGAAGATTTCCGGACTGATCGGCTCGTTCATGATCGCCGGCTTCGTGCTCGGTCTGGCGGAGAGCATTTCTTCCGGCGCCGCCGGTTTCTGGGGCGGCTTCCCCTTCTGGGTCATCTGCATCGCTGTCCTGGGGCTGGTGTTCTACGACTTCTGGGAGTCCTGCTTCCGCAAGAAGTAGGGACCTGTCTGCAGCTTTGATGTCATGACGTTGAACCAGCTCCCCGCCGCCGAGGCGATCCGCAGGATAGGAAACGGCGAGATCACGTCCGAGGAACTGGTGCGGGCGTGCCTCGACCGGATCGACCAGGTCGACGGCGAGATTGGCGCCTGGGCCCATCTCGACGCCGACTACGCCCTCGCGCAGGCGCGCGCCGCCGACGAGGCCCGCGCAGGCGGCGCCCCGACCGGCCCGCTGCACGGCCTCCCGGTCGCGGTCAAGGACATCATCGATACCGCGGACATGCCGACGGAGAACGGCAGCCCGATCCACGCCGGCCGCCAGCCGCGCCGGGACGCCACCGTGGTCGCCAGGCTGCGCGCGGCCGGGGCGGTCATTCTGGGCAAGACCGTGACCACCGAGTTCGCGGTCTACAGTCCGGGCAAGACCGCCAATCCCCACGATCCGACGCGGACGCCGGGCGGCTCGTCCAGCGGTTCGGCGGCGGCGGTCGCCAGCGCCATGGCGCCGGCCGCGCTGGGCAGCCAGACCAACGGCTCGGTCATCCGGCCCGCCTCGTTCTGCGGCGTCTTCGGCTACAAGCCGACCCACGGCCTGATCTCGCGGCGGGGCGTGCTGAAGCTCTCGCGCCCGCTCGACACCCTGGGGGTCTTCACCCGGGACCTGGGCGATCTCGCCCTGCTGGGCGAGGTGCTGATGGGCTACGACCCGGAGGATCCGGACACCCGGCCCCGCGCGGCGCCGCACCTGCGGGAAGTCTCGAGCCAGGAGCCGCCGGTCACGCCGGACCTGGTCTTCGTCAAGTCTCCGGTTTGGGACCAGGCCAGCCCCGACTGCCGCGAAGCCTTCGGCGAGCTGACCGAGGCGCTGGGCGAGGACATCGACGCCTTCGACCTGCCGGCGCCCTTCGAGGATGCCATCGAGCGGCACAAGACGGTCATGCTGCCGGACATCGCCAAGAACCTGGGCGCGGCCTACGACGCCGAGAAAGCGCAGATGAGCGAGACCCTGCACGGCATGATCGAAGAGGGCCGGACGGTCACGGCGGTCGACTACAACCGGGCGCTCGACCACGCCGAGGCGCTCAACGCCGGGCTCGACCAGGTCTTCGACCGCTACGACGCGATCGTCACCCCGGCGGCGCCCGGCGAGGCGCCCGAGGGCCTGGACGCGACCGGCAGTCCGGCGTTCTGCAGCCTCTGGACCTATCTCGGCGTGCCGGCGCTCTCGCTGCCCTTGCTCCGCGGCGCCAACGGCTTGCCGATCGGCGTCCAGCTGATCGGCCCGCGCGGCGACGACGCCCGCCTGCTGCGCACCGCGCGCTGGCTGATCGCGCGCCTCGCGGACGGAGCCGGGGACAAGGCGCCGGACGGCGCGGCCGACTAGCCCCCGTCGCGTGCGAGCATCCGGAGACCGGGGCCGGCCGTGGATCAGATCAGTCTTCCCCTGCTGCTCCTCGTCGTCGCCCTAATCGCTATGGGCATCTATGTGCGGCGGCGCTTCGGCAACCTCTATGAGAGGTTCTCCGAAGTGGTGGAGCGGGCCACGGGCCGCTCGATGAGGTCCATCGTTCAGGGCCTCGCGATCCTAACGCTGATCCTCTGGGCGGTCGTCTACCTGACCTTCGGCGGCGACCAGAAGGAGGGTCTGGAGGCGATCTTCCAGGAGTTCCTGCCCGATTCGAAGGACCAGGCGCGGGAACCGTAAAGGAACGGACTCAGGACTGGCAGGCCGGCTGGCCCGGAAGCGGATCGGGCATCGGCTCTTCCCGTCCGTCCATGGCACCTAGGAAGTTCTGGAACCCTTTTGAGCTGTGCACCAGCTCATAGGCGACCTTGCGCAGGCCGTCGACGGTGTCCTTATCGAGGGCCAGGGTGGTCGGAATGTTCTTGAAGCAGTGCCGTTGTCCGGGATCGTCAATGTGCTCGAAGTCGATCAGGACCGGGCCGAATATCTCGGCGTCCCAGCCCAGACTTCTGACCGCGCGGATCTGCTCATTCACCACGCTGGTGGCGACGTCGATGGAGTCGAGCGTGATGGTATCGATAGCGCCGTTTATCGCACTGGCGATCAGCTCGACCAGATTCGGGCCCTTGGCCGACCTGTCCAAATCGTTGTCCGGCTCCGAGGCTGCGTTGATGCTCAAGACCAGGATCTTCTTGACCTCCTTACGGTCGAGCTTCGCCAGCAGGCTCCACGAAGGGTCGAGGGAGCGTAGGGACTGGAGCGGCGACCTCAGGCCCAGATTGTCGACCGCGCCGCCGTCGGAGAGGTGGACGTAGTAGGTCGCACCGGGGTCGTCCTTTTCGCGGTAGGACCGCGCGACCCGCGCCAGCTTGTAGCGCTGGCGATTGCGGTCTAGGTCGCCGCGGTCGCCCGTGGCCTCGCCCAGCGCCAAGGCGACCCAGCGCGGCTCCTGGCAATTGGTATCTTCGTAGTTCACCAGGCGGATCGCACCGAAGACACCGTGAACCGCGGAAGAGGCCATGACAGCACGGGACAGCGGGAAGTCATCCAGGTTCGAGCAGATCAGGTCGAAATTCTCCTGGGTGAACTCGAAGCGGACTCCCTTGGTGGTGTCGTTGGCGTTGACGATGACGAAGGGCCTGCCATTGGGCACCAGGTCGCCGAAGGTGCCGCGATCGAAGAGTTCCTCGTCGTAGAGCTCGGCCGCCAGGTCGCTGCGGTTGTAGGTCGGCGACATCAGCTTGAACCAGTTCACCGGATTGAAGAGCGCGCGTTCGACGATCGCCCCCTGAATGTCGCGGTAGAGGAAGCGATCGGTGAAATAGAGGTCCGGATCGGAGCCGTCACCGAACATCTCCTGCCTGAAGAGGCCGTAATAGGCGGCGGTATAGCTGCCGCCGGAGTTGGATGAGATGACGTCCACCTCCTGCAGCAGGCTGCGGCGCTCGCCGTTCACCTCGATCGTCGTTCTGCGCAGCTTCTCGAGCACCCCATAGGAGAGCGCCGCGGCGCGGGTGCCGCCGCCGGAGAAGGTCAGGATCACGAAGACCTCCTCCGAGTTGCCCGTGGTGTAGGGCGTCAGCTTGTCGTAACGGTAGCCGGCGTCGGGCTGGCCCGCCGGAAAGGGCGGATTCTCCTCGAAATGGGCACAGGCGGCGAGCGTGAAGCCCAGCGCCAAGGCGAGCGAGACTCGCGACTTCCGCCCCGGCCGCTTCCTTTGCTGCCGGGCCATTAACCGTCCGCCTTGGCGACGATGGCCTCGACCCTGGCCTTTGGAACGAAGGTGACGACGCAGGGCTCGTCTGCTGTCGTGTTCTCCACGGGCAAGACCTGCGTCGGCGGCGTGTAGTTGGCGTCTCCGGTCAGCGAGAATTCGTGGGTGCCGGTCTGCACCAGGAAACGCTCGTTGGTTTTGGCCGTCTCCCGACCGTTGACCACGACCCCGCGGCGGCGCGGATAGATCACGATCACGAATTCAACCATGCTCACCCCCCGAATGCTGCTCCCCCTCCTGGGCGATTCCACCATGTTATCACCCGTAGCGGCGCGGCGCTGTGGCTTTCGCCACAAACCTGCCTGGGCCGGCCGATCCCGGGAGCTGAGCAGGCCCGATTGGGCGCGTTGGCGCCGTTGCCAAAGGCCCTGGGAGGCGCTATAACCCCCGCCGCGTCGGGGAGTAGCTCAGCCTGGTAGAGCACTACGTTCGGGACGTAGGGGCCGGAGGTTCGAATCCTCTCTCCCCGACCACGAAATCAAGAGCATCGTGATTTCGGCGCGCCGCGCCAGGTCGGGACCGGCGGGGGCTGTGCCGCGTTGCGGGTCACGCAAGGGAGTGCGGCGGAGATGGCGGAGCAGGCGAGACTGGATATCGGCGATTTCCTGCCCGACTTCCAGCTGACCAACCAGCGAGGCGGCGGGACCGGGCTACTCGCCACGGCGCTCGGCAAATCCCTGGTCGTGCTGTTCTTCGCCGACGACGGGACCCCAGATACCGAGCGGCTGCTGCAGGGCTTCGTGGACGTGCAGCCGCGGCTCGGGCCGCACATCCACCTGATCGCGGTCAACGGTGCCGCACCCGAGAGCAACGCCGCCAACCCGGTCTATACGGGCCTGCCGTTCCCAATCCTGGGCGACCCGGACGGGGCGGTCCACCGCGCCTGCGGTATCGCGCCAGCACCCGAAGGCGCGGCGGCGCCCGGGGCCTACGCCCTGGTGACCGCCGACGCCAACCGCCGGGTCGTCAAGATCGACCGGGGGGCGGGCGGTGCGCCGGCCGCCGAGCTGGTTGCCCGTTTCGAGACCGAGCCCCAGCCCGCCCCGCGCGAGGTCGGCCCGAGCGCGCCGGTCCTCATCGTGCCCCGGGTCTTCGACCAGGAGTACTGCCGCCGCCTGATCGCGCTCTGGGAGACCGGCGGCAATGCGCCCAGCGGGGTGTTCCGCGCCGACTACCGGGAGTCCGGCGGGCTGCTCGACCCCAAGATGAAGGCGCGACGGGACCATATCGTCACCGACCCGGCGATCAACGAGGAGATCGGCGGCCTGATCGGCCGGCGGGTGGTGCCAGAGATCCTCAAGGCTTTCAGCTTCAAGGTGAACTACGTCAAGGAGTTCAAGATCGCCTGCTACGACGCGACCGAAAGCGGCTTCTTCCGGCCGCACCGGGACAACGTCAAGCCGATCGGGACCGGGCGGCGCTTCGCCATGAGCCTCAATCTCAACACCGGCGACTACGAGGGCGGCTACCTGCGCTTCCCCGAGTACGGGCCGCACCTCTACCGGCCGGCCGCGGGCGACGCGGTTGTCTTCGCCTGCCCGCTGCTCCACGAGGCGACGCCGGTCACCGCCGGCCGGCGCTTCGTGCTGCTCACCTTCTTCTACGGCCCCGAGGGCGAGGAGCAGGGCGACGCCTGACCCTCCCGCGGCGGCGATCCGCGACCTTGATCGCTTCAGGGGGATGTGGAGAATACCCCCAAGCAACCATGGAATCGGAGGGGAGGCACTCATGAAGCACGTGAAGATCCTGGCGGGTCTGGCTGTGCTCGGCATGCTGGCGGGCTGCTCGAGCCCGCAGGACCGGGCCGCGAAGGCGCAGGAGCGGTCCTACGAGGCGATCGAGAAAGCGGCCCAGGAGCGTCTCGAGCTGGTCGACAAGTACCAGGACTGCGTGAAGGAGGCCGCCGGCGACAACGAGAAGATCGAGGCCTGCGACTCCTACCTGAAGGCCGCCGAAGCCCTGAGGTAGCGCGGCCGCGTTCCGGCCGCCGCGGCTCGCTCGGGCGCGTGCCTTCGCCGTTGGGCGAAGGGGCCGTTCCGAGCCGCAGGCGGCCCGCCTGCCGCCCCGTGACGGACGCTGCCAGGCCCCATTCTCTATCCGGGCCTCGCCGCGGCGCTGCGGTCTGTTGAGCCGTAGCAAAACTACAAATTAAATCTAATTTTATTTTGCCTAGCGTCTTCAGGCGGGGCGGATGCTTCACGAATTCTCAAGACCGCTCAAATAGTCTCTCAGATGAGGTCGCAGGGTTAGGACGAGGTGACGGCGCAATACATGGCCGGTGGCGCCGGCCGTGGAGAGGCGGAACGCATGGAAATGCCGAATAGCCGGGAGGTTATCCTCTTCGCGCATTCTTCGAGCAAGCAGCTCTACTCCGCCGTGCTGCCGATTCCCCAGCAGCGCAGCCATTCGGACCTGATCCGGGCGCTCCTGGCCGAGGCCCAGGCAGACGGCGCCAACCTGAGCGGCGCGGATCTGGCCAAGCAGGACCTCTCGAACCTCGATCTCTCCGGCCTCAAGATGAACGCCAGCCAGTTCGACTCGGCCGACCTCGGCGGCGCCAAGCTGGCGGGCGCCCTGCTCAAGAAGGCGAGCTTCGAAGGCGCCAAGCTGGCTGGCGCCGACCTGAGCGGGGCGGACCTTCGCCACACCCGTCTCGCCGGCGTCGACCTCCAGGGCACCAACTTGGCGGGCGCCGACCTGCGCCACGCCAATCTGGACGGCGCGGACCTGCGCGGCGCGGTTCTGCGCGGCGCCAAGCTCGAGAACGCCACGATGCGCCAGGCCAACCTCGAGGGCGCCGATCTCCGCGAGGCGATCTTCACCTATTGCGTCGCCAACGGGGTGAACTTCACCGGCGTCCAGTTCGACGGGATCGAGTTCTACATGGCCGACTTACTCGAGACGACCGGCATGCCTGAGGAGGTGCGCGCCCACGCGCTGCGCATGCGATGCGAGTTCGGAGAGTGACCGGCGATCAGACGGGAGAGGCGGAATGCTGAGAGGACTGAGCGGATTTTTCCAGGATATGAGAGCGCTCAACGAGTGGCTGGGCGTGTTCCAAGAGAAGCACAGCCTGTCATACACGCTGTTTCTCGGCGTCGTTGCCGCTCTGCCCGTGCTGGTGTACCGGCAAATCGAATAGGCCGTCCCCCTTTCCCCGTGGGAGAGGGGCGTTGTTTTGCCCTCATTATTTTTCCGGCGGTGGGGCCGCCCGCGCGTGCCTACTCCGCGGCCGTGGCCACGGCGCCGTACTCAGCGATGTAGGCGGCGGCCGTGGGGTCGATCGCCTTGCTCGGATCGGCCATGCTGGCCGGGTCCACCCAGAAGTGGGTCGCGACCATGCGGTGGCCGGCGACCACGCCGTGGGGGATCTTTCGGGTGTCGCAGAGCCATAGGTCGCCCTGCTCGAAGGCGGCCTCGTGGGTTGGGATCGCGTCGCCCTGGCGCCCTACGTGGCTATTGATCTCGCGGCAGAAACGGTCGTCGGTCAGGCCTGCAAGCGCGCTCCAGTCCAGTTCCGCGTGATCCCGCCGCACGATGGTGTCCAGGCGATCGGCGACCCGCCAGACACGCGGCGCGACGTCGAGGTTCAGGAACAGGCGGACGTAGTGCAAGGCACCATGGCCGCCGTAGGAGTCGAGGTGGACAGGGTGGACGCCCAGGTCGGTGGGCAGGAAGCGCCAGGAATACTGCTTCTTGAGGACCCGGTAGCCGGGGAAGATCTCGTGGCAGAGGGACGAGAGGCCCTCGTTGACCCGCTGAATCTCGGCGCGCACCCGCAGGTACTTGGCGAGGTTCAAGCCGAAGGCGCCGAGAATTGCGCGTCGGCTCTCGGTCCGCCAAGGCCAGGGATAGAGCAGCCGTCGGTAGCTCAGCTTGCGCAGCGCCTCGGAGTCGGGCAGCTCGAAGCTGTTCAGCAAGGCGTAGTCGACGCGCAGGGGATGGTTCTTGAAGACGATCAGCTTGCCGTCCTCGAAAGAGGAGAGCACCAGGTCGCGGGTCTCGGCGGAGAGCCGGGGGCCCGGGCCCCAGTCGACCTCGACGACGTAGTCGTCGACGGCGGGATTGAGCGTGATTTTAGCCATGGCGAGATTGTCCGAAGCGAAAGGTGCGTGCCCGGTGGCGCGGCGACCGCGGTTGGAGTCGTGCGCCTACCCGATCTGGCGGCGGGAGAATATCGGTTTTGCCGCCCCCGTTCCAGTGCCGCGGGGCGATTTGCTTCGGCTGGCAACTGCTCTAAGAATGGTGATGAGACATAGGGGGCGCCGGCGGGACCGGTCCAGGCATCAAGGGAAGGCGGGATCCAAGCATGCGAGGGCGATACCGGATGCCGACGGCGCGGCCACTTCTTGCCGCCGCGCTCCTGCTGACGGTCGCCTGTGATGGTGTCTCCTTCGGCAGGGACCCGCTCGCCCAACTGCCGCCGCGCGAGCGCCAGCTCTGCCGCGACGCGGTCAACGACGCCCTGGCGAGCAAGAACGTCGGCAAGGATTGGATCGAGAGCATCCGTTTCCGCGAGGTGCGTGGCACGACGCGGGGCCGGGGCCGACTCGTCGGCTTCGAGGCCTGGGTCCGGCCGAAGGAGGGCGGCGGCGCCATCGTGGTCGAGCTCTCTGTAGCCTGCCAGGTAACCAGCATCTGGGCCCGCGGCCTGCGCTGATTGAGAGCGGCCTTGGCTCTAAACCAAGATACCCTCACCTGCGCGAAGCGTCCGGGCCACGCCTGCTCTTCTGCTGGGAAAGGGTCAGGGTGAGGGCGCGTTGTTTCTCCCGAGCCACGGGCCCCCGGGGATCATTCAGGCAGGTCTTCCGGGGCGCGGGTGATCTCGCGGATCTGGAGGCAGGCGTTGTCGGCGTCGCGGCCGTCATCGCTCACCAGGGTGAAGAGCGAGCCGAGCAGGTTGATCGGGCTGACCAGGATCTGGCCGATCGCCCGCTTGGCGCCGCTCCGCTTGCTGACGATGACCGAGGGGCCCGTCATGGGCCCCTCGATCTCGAAGGGCGTGACGATTGCGATCAGGCGGCGGCGCTTGGGGCGCGGGCTGACGTCGATGTCCAGGTTCTCGTCGCCGAAATCCATGTCGCCGGTTCCCTCGGCGCGGACGTTCCGGGTGTCGAGCATGAGGTTGACGTCGTCTGCCGTGCCGTCGTCGATCTCGAAGCGCACGACCAGGCAGTTCAGCTCGGAATAGCCCCGGCGCGCCGAACGCGAGAACAGCCAGCGGACCGGGTTGGTCACGGTCAGGTCGAGGAGGCCGGTCTGCACGTGGCCCTCGGCTACGGCGAGGTTGACGGTGCCGTCGAGCGACGAAGCCAGCGCATGGGGCGACTCCCCCGAGCCCTGCACCTCGACGATCATGTCGAGCTCGCCGTCAAGGGGCACCTCGCCCTCGATCTGTGCCAGGAAGTCGCCGATGTCCAGGTCGTCGGCCACGACGCGGATGCGCATTTCCGGCGGCGCGCGGCGCGCGTCGACGCCCAGGCGAATATCGACGCTGCCGCCGATGAACCTGAAGACCAGGGGGTCGACCGTCAGCAGGCCGTCGACCACCTCGATGCGCGCCCGGGCCTGATCGACGTCGAAATGGAGGCCGTCGATCTCGTCCAGTTCGATGTCGAGGTCCAGGTCGTAGTCCCGGATGACGCCGAGTTCGAAGGGTTCCTCGTCGAACAGCCGGGGGTCCCCCGGCGCCAGAGGCTTCTCCTCGTCGTCTGCCGCCGGCGGCTGGCCGAAGTCGGCCAGGTAGACGATCGGCGACCAGAGTCGCGCCTTCAGGACCGGGCGATCGCCGAGGTGGTTGCCCTCGAGCGTGCCGGTGATCTCGGTCTTGCCCACCCGGAGCAAGCCGTCGGCCTCGAAGAACTCGTCGCTGCCCGCGATCTGGCCTTCAAAGGCGAGGCTGCCGACGCCGGCGACCTCGTGCCCGAGGGCGCGCGCCAGCGCTGGGACGTCGGGCACCTCGAGCGCGGCCTCCAGGCGGAGCCGGTCGTAGCGCGGCATGTCGTCGAAGATCCCCTCGCCGGTCAGGGTGAGCAGGTCTGTGCCGGTCACCGCCACCTCCAGGGCGTCGATGCCCAGGGTGCCGTCCTGGTCCGACAGACCGAAGCGGCCCTCGACGCTGCCGAGCGCCGGCGCCCCCGCCGGCATTTTCAGCTCCAGCAGCATAGCCGCCGGCAGCGCGAAGTCGCCGCTCAGCGATACATCCTTCCGGCCGAGCAGGTCGCCGATCCGTCCGGCGGCCCGCGCCACCGGCTCGTCCGCGGGCCCTACCGAGAGCTCCAGGGCGCTCAGGCCGAGGCGCCCGTCCGGGTCGCTCAGGGTCGCCCGGGCCCGCAGCTCGCCGATCTCCGGCGGGTCGAGCTCGGGCAGGCCGAGCTCGGGGATTTGCAGCAGGCGCGCGCTTTCGGGCGCCCGGGCCTCGAGCGCGAAGGCCAGGCCGGCCGTGGCGTAGGCAGGCAGGAGCGACAGCCGCTCGATCCCACCCGTCGCGCGCACGGCCAGGTCCGCCGGGCCTTTTGCCTCGAAGGAGGCGTCGCTCAGGCTGAGCGCGGCCGGCACGCCCTGCAGGTCGAAGCGCCCCTCGATACCGGTGATCTCGGGCAGGTCGGGCGGTAGCAGCGGCGCCAGGACACGGCTCGACGCGGCGGCGACGCGGACCGCTAGGGCGAGGTCTTCGACCGGTGCCTCGGCGCCGGGCCGTGGCGCCGCCAGGCTGCCGGCCGCCTCGAGCCACAGGGCCTCCCGCGCGCCGAGCGTCACGCGCAGGTCATCGAGGCGAAAGGCGCCGGCCGCATGGGTGAGCCGGGCCTCGGCCGCGACCGGGGCGAGCCGCGCCACGAGGGCGTCGAGCTCGGCCTTGCCCGGGAAGGCGGGCCGCCGGACGCCCGCGCCCAGGAGGTGGGCCAGCAGGTCGCGCGAGGGCCGGCGGTCGACCGGCAGCGCGTGTTCGGCTTGGTAGGCGGCGATCGCGGCGCGGGTGCGCGGCCCCATGAGCCCGTCCGGGGGACCGGGATCGAAGCCGGCGTCGCGCAGTGCCTGCTGGACCGCCAGGACGAGGTCCCGGCCCGAGACCTCGAGACGCGCGGGGTCGATCTCGGGCGCTGGCGGCTGCCGGGTGGGATCGAGAAGCAGCTCGACCAGCGGCGCGCTCCGGTCGAGCGCGGCGGAGACCTTGAGGTCGGGCTCGAAGGCGAGGCCGTCGTCCGCGTGCCGGGCGAGCGGTCCCGAGGCCTCCAGCCGCAGGGACTCGAAGGCGGGCGCCTCGACCGTGAGCGCGGTGAGCAGGATGCGGTCGTCCGCCGGTTCGAGCGCGGCGGTGACATCGACGGCGCCGAGCTCGGGCAGCCGGGTGTCCAGCGCCTGCTCGAAGGGGGCGGGGTCGGCGAGGCTGAGCGCGAGAGCGGCCGTCAGCGCGCTCGGGACCGGCCCGCCGTCGTCGAAGGCCAGCGCCAGCCGGCCCTCGGCCGTGAGCGCCACCGCGCCGTCGTGCACGAGGCGAAGCGCCAAGTCCTCGACCGCGGGCGCGGCGAGCCGGCCGGCGACCCGCCCGGTCAGCTCGAGCTCCTCGGTCTCGGCCAGAAGCCGGCGCAGCATCTCGGGCGGGGCGGGCAGCAGGTTGAGCGCCGCCGGGCCCAGTGCGGCATCGACGCTGAAGTCCAGGCCCTCGCCCGCCGTGAGGTCGGCGAGCGATCCCTCGGCGCGGAGAAACTGTCCCGAGGTCTCCAGGATCTCGACCCGCAGGTCCTCGAGCGCGAGCGCGGTCAGGGCGCCGGTCACCCTGGTCCGGGCCGTGGCGCGGCCGTCCGGCGCGTCCCCGAGCGCGAGGTCCGCGGCGGTCCTTGAGATCGAGGGCGCCTCGAGGCTGAGCGCCAGGTCGAAGCCTTCGCCCTGCGGCAGGTCCAGAACGGATCCCTCCAGCGCGCCCGAGAGACCGGCGAAATCGAGCGAAAGCGTGACCGGAAAGGGCGTCTCGGGGTCGAGGGCCTGCTCGACCGAGCCGAAGCGGCCGTCGAGCCGGAACGGCGTGCCGTCGATATCGCCTTCGCCCGTGCCAATGAACCCGGCGCCGGCCGGGTCCCGCTGACGTGTCAGCTGCGCGATCCGGAAGCCCGACTCCCGGCCGCTCTCCTTGTCCCGGTAAGTGGCCGTGACGTTCCGGATCGAGATCTGCTCCATGACCGGGATGAAGGGCTCCTCGGTCGGAACGATGATATCCCAGTTCCCTGTGCCGTCGGGCCGGCGCTCCAGCGCCAGGGTCACGTCGTGGAGGACCAGTCGGGGAAGCTGCACGATCCCCCAGAGAAGGGGCCCGAGCGCGAGCTGGACCTCGGCCCGCCCGACCCGCGCCAGCTCGGGCTTCTCGGCCCAGGGCGCGTTCTCGATCCAGACGTCGGTGACGGCCAGGGTCGGTTCCCAGCCTGGTTCGACCGTGAAGGAACCGTCGACCGTGACCTGGCGCTCGACCCTGTCCTCGATCAGCTGCCGGACCGCCCAGCGGAAGAGGTCGTCGCCTGCGGTCGCGTAGGCCAGGACGAGGCTCGCCACCGCCAGCAGGAGGAGGCCGGCGCTCCAGGTCAGGATCTTCTTCGCAAGGCGCATGGATCCGCCCATCTGCCGCTCCGCCCGCCTCGCGGGCCGATAACCCAGTCTGTTGGATAGTAGACCCTATGCCGCACCTGTCGACGGATGACGGGGATCAAGGGCCTACTGGAAACCAATCGCCCTCACCCCGACCCTCTCCCGCGGGAAAGGGACAGGGTGAGGGCGTGTTGTTCCCCAGTTGAGCGTCGATTCGCGCGGTTACTCCTGCTCGGGCGAGGCCGACTGCTTCTTGCGCTTCTCTTCCTCGTCTTCCCTTGCTTCTTCTTCGAACGGTTCCGGCTCGGCCGCGAGCGGCTCCGCCGAAAGGGTTTCCGCGCTTTCCGCGTCTTCCCAGTCGGCGGAGAGCCGCTCGGGCGAACCGCGCGGCGGGTAGTCGAGCGTGTCCTCGAGCGCGTCGATTCTCTCGGGCGCGAGCCGGGGGAAGGGGAATTGGCCGGACCGGCGCCAGGATTTCACTTCCTGGACGACCTCGCGGCCCAGCTCCTGGTCCAGCCCGCCGTCGCGGCCCATGTAGAGGGTCTGTGAGGGGAAGGCGAAGCTGGAGCCTGACTCGGCGACGATATCGCTGATCCGAAGCAGAACGTCTTCGCGAATGGCGAAGTACTCGTTCCATTCGCGCGTCAGGGCGTAGACCCGGATCTCGATGTCGAGCGAGGAGTCGCCATAGCCCGCGAAACGCACGCGGACCGTGTCGCCGTCGATCTTGGGATGGGCGTGGAACATCTCGCGCATCTTGACCAGGGCGTAGCGGAGCTGATCGGGGTCGGTCTCGTAGCGCAGCCCGATCTTCGAGCCGATCAGCATGCGGTCGCAGCGCGCCCAGTTTATGATCTCCATGTCGGCGAACTTGGCGTTGGGCACCGAGATCAGGGTACGGTCGAGGGCCCGGATCTGGGTCGAGCGCAGTCCGATCGTCTCGACCGTCCCGGTCTGGCCGCCAAAGGAGCAGAAGTCGCCGACGCGCACCGGCTTGTCGAAGTAGAGAATCAGGCCGCCGATCAGATTCTCCAGCGTCGGCCGGACGGCGAGCGCGACCGCGAGGCCGCCGACGCCGAGGCCGGCCAGCAGCGGGACGATGTCCGCGCCCAGCCCCTGCAGGCCGTCGAGCAGGATCCAGACGCCGATCACGGTGCCCAAAAGGCGCGCCAGGATCCGCAGCAGGCTGGCGTCGACGCCGCCTTCGCTGACCCAGGGCGTGGCGATGATCGTCTCGATCACGGCTTTGAGGAGATTCCAGACCGCCCAGGCCAGCATGGCGAAGATCACGATCTGGCCGATCGCCACGACGGTCGCCAGGACGTCGCCCGTGATGTTGAGGCCCTGGTCGATGAAGTCGCCCACCGCCTCCACGATCGCCGCGATGACGAGGGGGACGAGCACCATGCTCCACTCTCTCAGGGGCGGCGGGCGTCTCGCCGCGTATCCCTTGACGAGGCGATAAACCAGAAAGGCCGCCGCGGCCAAGACCGGCAAGCAGAGAAAGAGGGCGAGCCACTGCCAGAGTGTCTGCTCGCCATGGAGGGCCATCATCCAATCCGGCAGGGCGCCGATCCAGGCGCTGAGGGGGTCGGCGCCGGGTATCAGGTATCCCGGCGTCGTGATGTAGAACTCGTAGAACCCGGGGGACAGACCGGGCGAGAGATAGTTGTCCGTGACCCCCTGAAATCCCGTAGGGCGATAGGGCAGGTCGCGAACGTCCGTGTAGTAGTCGCGAATACGGCGAAGCGTATCCGCGCTGAAAAGGAAGCGCCCCTGGTTCTCTCCTTCGACGACCTCCACGATATCGATCTGCGTGTAGGGGAATCGCCAGCGGAGCGGGCCGGGCGTTCGCGCGAAAAACCCGCTTGCGCCCCCGCGCGCCGCAGCGACCATCTGTTCGTTCGGAACGGTATCGATCGGCGGTGGGTGCATGCGGTCGATGATCTCTTTCAGCTTCAGAACGGTTTCGAGGCTGAAATCTTCACGGAGGGCCTCCGGCACCATGCTCAGGTCGAGCGTGTTCGCGGCGCGCTGCAGGAGGCCGCTGGCCCGTGACTCAATCGCCCGCGCTTCCTCACGGGTTATCTCCGGCGGAGTCGCGTTCAGCTTGGCGTGCGCTTCCATAACCAGGGTGTAGGCCCGGTTCACGCTATCCAAGAAGCCTTCAAGCGTGGCTCTCGGGCTCGAGGTGTCGGTCGCCTTAAGGCGGTCCCTCAGTTCACTGTCCCGTGCAACAACGCTCTCGTGCCAATTGCGGAACTCCTCGTAAATGCCGGCTGGCGCTCCCGGCTTCAACGGCAGGTGTCTGGCGTTCCTGTAGAGCCGCGCCACCCGTTCCACGGTGTTGGCAGAGAAGAGAAACTCGCCCGCCCGTACGCCCTCTTCGACCCGGGCGATCGTGATCCTGGTGCCGGGAAGGGTCCACTGTGTGACGGCGCCCTCGGCAACCTCGGCGGTGCCTGGGATCTCCTCGTCGGGCGGTATTGCGACGCGTCCCAGAACCTCAGACAGCAGCAAAACGCGTTGCGTCTGCACCGACCAAGCGTGGCCGTTGGGCGTGGCGCTGAAATCGAGAGCCTCCATCGCGCGCAGCCAAGCCCGGTGGTACAAGGCACCCTGTTCATCCTGGCGCCAGCCCTCGATGACGGTGCTCGCGTCCTGGAGAAAGCTCCGCAGGGTGTCGCGTGGGCTTACCGTATTGGCCGGCCTCAGAGGTTCCGGATCATAAAAGCCGTCTCTGTACTGCGCGGCGGCCGACGACGCGTAGGCGGCCGATCCGAGCAAGAGCAGTCCGAGCAGGACCGGCAAGGCGCGACGCCATGGCGACCGCCGGTTCATGACCCTCCACCCTGAATTTCACCCAAACTCTGCTCCTGCCTCTGTTTCGGATCGGGTCGCGCGGGCGCCGAGCGCCTCGAACCGGCGACGGGGCCGGGCGGCCCTCATGGCGCCTGGGCGGCCTTTTCGACCGAGAAGGCTTCGCCGAACAGGGCCCGGACGCGGCCGCTCCCGTCGAGGCGGAACCGCAGCAGGCCCGTATCGGCCGCCTCTTGCGGGCTGAGTGTGCCGGCGAGCAGGGCAACGACGGTGTCGTAGGAGGTCACCGCCACCGGCGTGCCGTCCCGAGGGGCGTCGGCGTGCACCTGGACGCCGAAGGCTTGTGCGCCGCCGATCTCGGTGACCCGATAGTCCGTCCACAATTGCTGGCCGGCGAGGATCAGGTAGAAATCGGTCATTGCGGCCTCGGGCGCGAGTTCGAGACGGCCGCCCAGGTCCCGCATCGCCCCTGTCGCCCGCGCCAGACCGAACAGTCCGCGCTCGAGCCGGCTGTCCGCCAGCCGCCCCTCGGAACGGGCCCGCGCCGTCGCCGCCGCCACCTCCAGCGACCCCGGATAGGTCGGTTCGAAGAACGACCCCACGCCGGTCTGGTGGAAGGTGCATGCCAGACCCGGCGCCGCGGGAAACGCCAGGAAGATCAGGGCCGCGGCGAGGGTCGGGATCACCTTCGAGGACATGGATTTCACTCGATCGGGCTCTAGGCGGCCGGGCTGTCTTTCTTCGCCGCGTCCAGAGCCGCCTGGAGCTTTTCCTGCTTGTCGTGGGTCAGCGAGGTCTGGAGCACGACGCCGCCGGTGCCTTCGAGCTCTTCCAGCACCTTGTCCGGGGTCACCTTGCGCACCAGCACGAAGAGCGCCGAGCTGCCGTTGTTGAAGCCGCTCGCGATTTCCCGCATGAAGTTATCGTTGATGCCGACGTCGGAGAGCGCCCCGCTGATGGCGCCCGCCGAGGCGCCGGCCGCCATGCCGAGCAGGGGGTTGAGGAAAAGAATCCCGATCAGCGTGCCCCAGAACCCGCCGGAGATGGCGCCCGAGGCGGTCAGGTTGTGGATCTGGTTCAGTTTGACCTTGCCGTTCTCGTCCTTGCTGGCGACGACGGCGTCTTCCAGGTCGATCAGGTACTCCCGCTGCAGCTTGAGCAGCTTCAGGCGCACTTCCTCCGCCTTATGCACATCGTCGTACTCGATAACCACAAGCTCCGCCATGGACCTCTCCCTTCGCGTCTCGCCGCTCCCGCCCCCGTCGGCGCCCAGCTCTACGGACCCTAGAGCAGAACGCGGTCAAATGGAATCGCTGTGGGCGATCCATTCATCGCGTGAAACGGCTCTAGACGAAGGTCACGCGGCCCGCGCGCACGTCGTACATGGCGCCCGCCAGTCCGATGGCGCCGCTGTCCGCCATGTCCCGCAGGATGGCGCTGCGCTCGCGGATCCGCGCCAGGGTCAGGGTCACGTTCTTGCTGGCGACCGCCTGGACGAAGGCTGGGTTCTTGGACGAGCGGTCGGCGTCGAAGCCTTCGACCGCCGCCACCGCCGGCTTGATGTTGGCCAGGGTCTTGGTCAGGTTGCCCAGCACGACGTCGTCGCAGGCGCCCTTGACCGCACCGCACTCGGTGTGGCCGAGCACCACGACCAGCTTGGCCCCGGCAGCCGCGCAGGCGAACTCGAGGCTGCCCAGCAGGTCGTCGTTGATGAAGTTGCCGGCGATCCGCGCGCTGAAGATATCGCCGATGCCCTGGTCGAAGATCAGTTCGTTGGGCGCCCGGGAATCGATGCAGCCGACCACCGCGGCGAAGGGAAACTGGCCTTCGCCGGTCGCCCGGACCTGGGCCAGGTAGTCGCGCTTCAGCATCTGGCCCTTGGCGAAGCGGGCGTTGCCGTCCTTCAGCTTCTGGAGCGCCTTCTGCGGCGTCATGGCCGCCTGGCTCTCCCTGGTCTGGGTCATGGCCTCGTGGTGCCCGGCGCGCGCGGCGCCCAGGCCCAGGCCCGTAGCCGCGCCGGCCGCGAAGAGCGAAACGCCGGCCTGCCTCAGGAAATGCCTGCGGCCGTCATCCTTCGTCGTCATTATGGTCCTTTCCCTTCCCTGGTTGTATCCCGCCGAAGCATAGACACGCTTCGCGATCATACTAGACGCTCCGCGGCCAGTGGGACCATACCGGAGGCGGTCACTGCTCGAGAGAGGCTATAGTGAGAACACAAACCGGAGTGTTTCTAGAACCTCAGGGCGATCCAATCAAAACGATAAGGAGCAAGGGGTATGGCAAAAGCGATTCTGGAGACCGCGCGGAGCTTTTTCGAAGTCTGTGAGAGCGGCAGGGGCTGGGAGGCTTGCAAGCCCTACTGCCGGGAGGACGCGACCTTCTCGGCCCAGGCCGATGCCCTGGCCGATGTGACCACCTTGGAGGCCTACGCCGATTGGATGAAGGGCCTGCTCTCGATCCTGCCGGACGGCCACTACGAGCTGAAGTCTTTCGCGGTGGATGCTGAACGGGATTCGGTCTGCGCCTTCGCTGTGTTCCACGGCACCCACACGGGTGACGGCGGTCCGGTACCGCCGACAGGCAAGAAGGCCGCGGCCGACTACGTGTACAACATGGACTTCGAGGACGGCCGGATCGTCCACATGACGAAAATCTGGAACGACGGCCATACCCTGCGCGACCTGGGCTGGACGTGAACGGCGACAGACGGACTCCGGCTGGGGCCAAGGGTGTTGGTCTCGAGGACCAACTAGGTGGAGACACTCGTGCAGGCCGCGGCCGATAGGTTCCGCGTCCGATCGGCGCCCGGCCGCGGAAGTCGACAAGGTTGAGCCAGGTTCGCCGATGTTGCTCCCGCGACGCCCGCCCGTTAGCTATGCTTACGAAATCCGTTAGTCTTTGTCGCTTTTCGTTATAAGCGGTTACGGATATCTTATTTCCCTGATCTCCAAAATCGGGACTTAACGTGTGTCGGCTCCGGGCAGGCAAATCGACGTAGCGGTCTGGCGTGGCGACGCGAAGGGCGGGCGTTTCCAGTCCTTCTCGGTGCCGCGCTACGACAGTCAGACCGTGCTCGACGTGGTCGCCTGGATCCAGCAGGAGGCCGACCCGAGCCTCAGCTACCGCTTCGCCTGCCGGGTCGGCATGTGCGGCTCCTGCGCCATGACGGTGAACGGCCGGCCGCGCTGGACCTGCCGGACCCACGTCGAGAAGGTGCTCGACGGCGGCCGAATCCAGATCGCCCCCCTGCGCAATCTGCCGGTGATCAAGGACCTCGCGGCCGACATGGACCCCTTCTTCGAGAAGTGGGTGGCGGCCGAGGGGGTGTTCCACCCGACCGCGGGACGCGGCGACGCGGTGCCGGCGATCAGCCCGGAAGCGGCCGAACGCGCCGAGGCCGACGCCGGGATCGAGTGCATCAACTGCGCGATCTGCTACGCCGCCTGCGACACGGTGGCGGGCAACCCGGCGTTCCTGGGCCCGGCCGCGCTGAACCGGGCCTGGACCCTGGTCAACGACGCCAAGGACGGCGCCCGCCAGGAGATCCTCGACGCGGTCGGCGGCCGCGGCGGCTGCCACAACTGTCACTCTATGGGCAGTTGCGCCAACGCCTGCCCCAACGGCCTCAATCCCATGACCGCGATCGCCGGCCTTAAGCGCGCGACGGTGAAGTCCTTCTGGCGCGGAGGGCGCTGAGATGCTCGACCTCCGGCTCTACCTGCTGCAGCGGCTCTCGGCCCTGGTCATGGCGCCGCTCGTCATCGGTCACATCGCGGTCATGATCTACGCCGTCCAGGGCGGGCTGAGCGCGGCCGAGATTCTCGGGCGGACCCAGGGCTCGCTCGGCTGGGCCCTGTTCTACGGCACCTTCGTGCTCGCCGTGTCGGTCCACGGCGCGATCGGGCTCCGGGTGATCGCCCACGAGTGGCTCGGCATCAAGGGTCTGCCCCTCAACGCTCTAGCCTGGACCGTCTTCCTCGGCCTCCTCGTCCTGGGCGCCCGGGCCGTCTGGGCCGTGACCACGGGAGGGGCCCCGTGACCCGATACGTGATCCGGCCGCACCGCCGGCACCCGCTCTGGGCCGCCTTCATTCTGCACCGCGTGTCGGGCCTGCTCCTGGCGCTCTTCCTGCCGCTGCATTTCTGGGTGCTGGCGCTGGCGCTGAACGACCCGGCGGCCCTCGACGGCTTCCTCGCCTGGAGCGAGCGCCCCGCGGTGAAGGCCGCCGAGTTTGGGCTGGTCTTCCTGCTCGCGGCGCACTTCTTCGGCGGGCTGCGGCTGCTGGCTCTGGAGCTGCTGCCCTGGACGGCGCGGCAGAAGACCCTGGCGGCCGGCGCGGTCGGACTCTCGGTGCTGGTGTCCGGCACCTTCCTGCTGCAGGCTGTCTGACCATGGCGACGAAAGGCGACCTGGAGCGGCACGACACCGACATCCTGATCATCGGGACCGGCGGCGCCGGGCTTTTCGGCGCGCTGCACGCCCAGCAGGCCGCGCCCGAGGCCAGGATCACCCTCGCGGTCAAGGGCCTGATCGGCAAGTGCGGCTGTACGCGTATGGTCCAGGGCGGCTACAACGTCGCGCTCGGCCCCGGTGATTCGGTCGAGCGGCATTTCATGGACACCATCGTCGGCGGCAAGTGGCTGCCTGACCAGGACATGGCCTGGCGGCTCTGCGAGCAGGCGGTGGTCCGCGTGCGCGAGCTGGAGAACGAGATCGGCTGCTTCTTCGACCGCCACGCCGACGGCAGCCTGCACCATAAGGCCTTCGCCGGGCAGACCGCCGACCGCACGGTGCACAAGGGCGATCTGACCGGCATCGAGATCATCAACCGGCTGATGGAGCAGGTGCTCGCCCGCCCGGTCGAGAAGCTGCAGGAGCATCGGGCGATCGGCCTGGTGCCGACCCGGGACGGCGCCGCCTTGGCCGGCGTGCTCTTCATCGACATGCGTACGGGCCGCTTCCGCCTGGTGCGCGCCAAGGCGGTGCTCATGGCCACGGGCGGCGGGCCGACCATGTACAAGTACCACACGCCCTCGGGCGACAAGGCGATGGACGGGCTTGCCATGGCGCTGCGCGCGGGCCTGCCGCTGCGCGACATGGAGATGGTGCAGTTCCACCCGACCGGGCTTCTGGCCGGCGACCACTCCAAGATGACCGGGACCGTGCTGGAGGAAGGCCTGCGCGGGGCTGGCGGCCACCTGCTCAACGCCGCCGGCGAGCGCTTCCTCTTCGCCTACGACCCCAAGGGCGAGCGCGCGACCCGCGACGTGGTCAGCCGGGCGATCTACGACGAGATGCGCCGCAACAACGATCCGGACCAGGTCGGCGTGTTCATCTCCATGGCGCATCTGGGGCCGGAAAACGTCGCCCGGAAGTTCAAGGGCATGGTCAAGCGCTGCGCCGACTGCGGCTTCGACTTGGCGGGCGGCCGGGTCGAGGTGGTCCCGACCGCCCACTACCTGATGGGCGGCGTCGTGGTCGACCCGGACACCCGCACGGCACTGGAGGGGCTCTACGTCGCCGGCGAGGACTCGGGCGGCGCGCACGGCTCCAACCGCCTGGGCGGCAACGGGGTTGCGAACTCGACCGTCTACGGCGGGATCGCCGGCGAAACCATGGGCGCCGACATCCGGCGCGTCGGCGCCCTGCGCGACCCGGACGAAGAGGTCCTGGCGGCAGAGATCGCGCGGGCGAGCGCGCCTTTCGGCAAGCCGGCGGGCTCGCTCCGGCCGCTGCGCCGCGCCCTGCTGGACGCCATGTGGGACCACGTCGGCGTGGTGCGCTCGGCGGCGGGGCTGGAGCGGGGGCTCGCGCAGATCGCGGGCATCGCGGACGAGCTCGGCGAGACCGGGGTCGCGGACGACAACCGGGCCTTCAACCTGACCTGGCACGACTGGCTGAACTTGGCCTCGCTGGCCGAGACCTCCGCGGTCATCGCCCGGGCGGCCCTGGCGCGGGAGAACTCGCGCGGCGCGCACCACCGCGAGGACTTCCCCGAGGAGGGCGATCTCGAGGCCAGCTACTTCACCGTGGCGCGGCAGGCGGGCGACGCGCTCTCGGTGACCCGCGAGCCGGTCAAGTTCACCATCGTCCGGCCGGGCGAGACCGTTCTGCCCGAGGGCGAGCCGGAAACCCTGGTGGCGGAGCCGCCGCAACGAGAGAGGGAGTCCGCGGCATGATCCCCCTGGACCTGATCCAGTCGACCGCCGAGAGGCTGATGGCGAAGGCGGCGATCGAGATCCCGGAAGACTACCTGGCGGGCCTAAAGCAGGCGGCCCGCGAGGAGGACGGCGATCTCTCCGCCTTCGTGCTCCAGGCCATGCTGGAGAACTACGAGGCCGCCAAGGAGGACCGCCGGGCTATGTGCGGCGATACCGGCTGCCCGCGCTGGTACGTCAAGATGGGCAACGAGGCGCGGATCGAGGGCGGCCCCGTGGCGCTGGAGCAGGCTCTGCGCCGGGCGACGGCGAAGGCGACCAGCGACGTGCCGCTGCGCCCGAACCGGGTGCACCCGCTGTGGCGCACCGACCACGACAACAACGTCGGTATCCAGGCGCCGGAGATCGAGTACGCCTTCGAGCCCGAGGGCGACTGGATCGACCTGATCACGGTGCACAAGGGCGGCCTCTTCGGCACCGACTACCGCATGCTCTTCCCTTCGGACGGGATCGAGGGCATCAAGCGCTTCTATCTCGACAGCCTGGTCGCCTTCGGCAAGCGGGGCCTGGCCTGCCAGCCGGCGATCATCGGCATCGGCCTGGGCGGATCGAAGGACGCCTGCATGGTGCTCGGCAAGCGGGCCGCCTGCCTGCGCGTGGTCGGCGACCGCAACCCGGACCCGAAGATTGCCGAGCTCGAGCTGGCCTTCAAGGAGCTCGGAAACTCCATCGGCATGGGCGCCATGGGCTTCGTCGGCAAGTCCATGGTGGTCGACTGCCACATCGAGGTCGGCTACTGCCACACCGGCGGCATGCAGATGAGCGTGCACGCCTTCTGCCTGTCGTCGCGCCGGGCGGTCGCGCGGCTCTGGTCCGACGGCCGGGTCGAGGAGCGCACCGACCCCGAGTGGTTCACCCCTTACCAGCGGCGCGAGACGGTCGACTGGCCGGCCGTCCCGTTGGCGGCGGAGTAGGCCTCATGCCCGGTCCGAAACGCATCCGACTCAGCACGACCCCCACGCGGGAGGCGCTCAAGGCGCTCAAGCTCGGCGACATCGTGCACCTGGACGGGGTGCTCTACACCGGCCGGGAGGGCGTCTACAAGCGCGCCATCGAGGAGGGCCACCCGCTGCCCATGAACCTGCCGGCGGAGAGCGCCGCCAACTTCCACTGCGCGCCGGCGGCGGCCCAGCGCGAGGACGGCAGCTTCGACATGGGCGCGGTCACGGCGACGGCGAGTTTCCGCTTCTCCAAGTGGATCGCCGAGTGGTTCCGCCTGTCGGGCGCCAAGCTGATCATCGGCAAGGGCGGCATGAGCCCGGAGGACTACCGGACCAAGTTCGTGCCCAACGGCGCGCTCTACCTGACCACGGTCGGCTACGGCACCGGCGCGCTGCTCGGCCGCGGGATCAAGTCGGTCAAGGGGCTGCACTGGCGCGAGGAGCTGGGCCTCGCCCAGGCCATGTGGGTGATGGAGGCCGAGAACATGGGGCCCTTCCTGGTCGCCTCGGACATGGAGGGCAACTGCCTCTTCGAGCGCGAGAACGCCAAGATCGCCGCCGGCCTGGAGAAGGCCTACGAGGGCACGCGCCCGGCCGTCCTGAAGCGCTTCGGCGAAACCGACGACCGGACCGACGAGCTGATCGGCTAGTGGACGGTTGCAAGGTTTCGAGCCCTTGATCGACGTCATCCTTCGACAAGCTCAGGATGAGGGTAGGTAACTGAACCATTTCGCCCTCACCCGCGCGAAGCGCCGGGCTACGCCCCTTGTCGAAGGGTGATGGTGGCGGTTAGCGCTTACTTGGCAGCCGCTAGATCGGTTAGCGCGCCGGCGGATCGCCGTCGAAGCGGCCTATCTCCGCCGCTTTCAGCAGATGGTTCAGGAGGCGGTCCAGCACCGGGAGCTTGACGCTGTCGGAACGGGCGAGCAGTCCCAGCACCCGCGGTTCCGGTCCCGGGGAAAGCGCGATCCGCTTGAGGGGCAGGGAATTCGGCGCGGCCACGGCCTGCCTGGGAACAATGGAGACCCCAAGGTTGGCGTGGACCAGGCTGGAAATGATGCCGAGGTCGGAGATTTCCATGCTCTCCGTCACCTCGATGCCTCGTGCCTGCAGCCAGGCCTCGATCTGGGCGCCGACCACGGCCTGACGCGAAAAGCGGATATAGGGGTTGCTCCGCAGGAGTTCGGCGGGATCGTCGCTCGCCGCCTCTCGGGCGGCCAGCAGCTCGAAGGCCTCGCGCGCGACCTCGCGCCACTCGTGGCGGCGCGGCAGGGGCGCCATGCGCGTGACCAGCGCCGCGTCCAAAGCGCCGCGCTCGACCTGCGCCGCCAGCTCCGTGGTCAGCCCCGGCACGACGCGAACGTGGAGCTCGGCGTGCTCCTTCTTCAGCATGGCGAGCGCGAAGGGCACCATCCCGGTCAAGGTGGTCGGCACCGCGCCGAGGTTGAGCTCGCCCCGGAAGCCGGCCTCGCCAGAAACCGAGGCGAGAATACCGTCGTAGGCCGCGACGATCTCGCGCGCGCGGGCGACCAGGGCCTTGCCGAGCGGCGTCAGCTCGGGCGCCCGGCGGCTCCGGTCGAAGAGCGCGACCTGCCACTCCTCCTCGAGCGCCTTCATCTGCTGGCTGACTGCGGCGTGGGTGACGTGGACCGCCTCGGCGGCGGCGGTGAAGGTGCCCTGATCGGCGACCGCGATCAGGGTCCGGAGATTGCGGATCGACATTCCGGTCTTGTAAGCGAAACCTTCAATTCACTCAAACAACAGCCGCTTTCGTAAATCCAGACTTACGCTGGACCTCAGCCCCGCCCCGACCGATCCCCCTTTTTCTCGTCATGGCCGGACTTGATCCGGCCATCCAGGAAGACCGAGGCCGTCGTGCCCCTGGCCCTGGATGCCCGGATCAAGTCCGGGCATGACGATCAAGGGGTTGCGCGACTTCTAGATCGCAATCGAGAAGCCGCCGTCGATCGGGATCGCCGTGCCGGTGATGAAGTCCGAGGCGGGGCTGGCCAGGAAGACCGCCAGGCCGGCCATGTCCTCGATCGTGCCCCAGCGCCCCGCCGGGGTGCGGGCCAGGACCTTCTCGTTGAGACCCTGCACCTCTCTGCGGGCGTTGCGGGTCAGGTCGGTGTCGATCCAGCCGGGCAGGAAGCAGTTTACCTGGATGTTGTCCGGCGCCCATGCGGTGGCGAGTGAGCGGGTCAGCTGCATGATGCCGCCCTTGGAGGCGCCGTAGGGTGAGCCCCAGGGCGAGCCGAACAGCGAAAGCATGGAGCCGTTGTTGAGCACCTTGCCGCCGCCGGCCGCCTTCAACGCCGGGTAGCACGCCTTGGCGCAGAGGAAGGCGCTGGTCAAGTTGGTATCCAGGACCAGATGCCAGTCCTCTTCCGAGAGTTCCTCCGGCCGCTTGCGGACGTTGGTGCCGGCGTTGTTGACCAGGATGTGGAGCCCGTCGAACTCGGCCGTGACCGCCTCGACCGTCGCGGCGACCGCGTCGGCGTCGCGCACGTCGGCCTCGAAGGCGGCCGCTCGGGCGCCCAGGGTGGCGAGGGCCTCGACCGCCGCCGCGTTCTTGGCCGCGTTGCGCCCGACCACGGCGACGGCCGCGCCGGCCTCGGCCAGGCCGCGCGCCATGCCGAGGCCGATGCCGCCGTTGCCCCCGGTCACGACCGCCACCTTGCCGGATAGATCGAAGAGTTGCATGGATCCTTGCCCCCGAATTTGCGATCACATGAGGCTAGTGCAGGAGCGGCTCGAAGGGAAACGCCTCGATGCGCGCGGTATTCAGGAGAAGGACCGCTTCGGCCTGCCGGTATATGGCTCTAGCCGGTCCATAACACTGTTGAAGACGAGCGGATTCGCGCGCTGAAATGCCATGCCGGGTGGTTGCACCGGCGGGTTGGCTCGAAATCCGCCGTTAGGCGTTGGTTGCCTTCGAGGGTCGAGACGAGAGAGAAGCATGAAGCGCATGGTCTTCGCCGCCGTCGTGGCCGGCGCCTTCGCCGGCGTCTTCCTCGCGCAGGACCGATGGGGCGCGGGCGACCTCCGGGCCCAGGCGCCGCGGGGCGGACCGCCGCCGGAGGCCTTCGCTGCCTGCGACGGCGCGGTCCAAGGCGAGGCCTGCACGATGCGCACGCCCCGGGGCAGCCTCGACGGCGCCTGCCGGGTCACGCCTGGTGAGGGGCGCCTCGCCTGCGTGCCCGAGGGCGGGCCGCCGCAGCGGGGCGGCGGCGAACGGCGGCTGAGAGTCCATACCGTGGTCCAGTCCGAGGGCGATCCGGCGCTCTACCCGGCGACCGCCTGGCCCCAGGGCCGCAGCCGGGCCAACGTCACCGTCGAAGGCGGGTGGCGGGTCATCCGGGCCAACGGCATCCCGAACCACCAGACCGGCGTCTTTCCCAATTCCGGCAACCCGAACCGCATTGCGGAGCAGTCGACCCTGGTGCGCCTGCCGCTCGATCCCGAGATCGCGTCGCGTCCCCTGGTCGTCGGCCCTGGACCCTTCGGGTGGGCCATGAACGGCGTTCCCTTCGAGCCGGTCGCCGCCGAGTACTACCTCGGCCGCCCCTCGACCGGTTGGCGCTACGAGGCGCTGTCCGGCGCGGTTCCCCTCGGGCTCGACGCCAACCACGCCCACGTGCAGCCGAGCGGCGCCTACCACTACCACGGACTCCCGACGCTGCTGCTCGAGGCCTTCGATGTTCCCTCCGACAGGCATTCGCCCTTGATCGGCTGGGCCGCCGACGGTTTCCCGATCTACGCGCTCGCCGGCCATGCCGACCCGAGCGATGCGGGCTCGCCTGTGATCGAGATGACCTCGAGCTATCGCCGAAAGGTCGGCCGGCGCCCGAGCGGCGGGGACAATCCTGGCGGCTACTACGACGGCACCTTCGTCACCGACTACGAATTCCGCGTCGGCAGCGGCACGCTGGACCAATGCAACGGCCGGACCACGGTGACGCCCGAGTTCCCGGAAGGGACCTACGCCTATTTCCTGACCCAGGACTGGCCGGTCATCCCGCGCTGCTTCCGCGCCCCGCCGGTTTCCGGGTTCCGTCGCTGACTAATCGGTCAAATAGGCCTTCAGAAGGGTCGCGCTGTTCCGTTCCTCGTCGCGCGCGGCGTAGACGAAGGTAACCGGGCCTTCGGCGCAGAGCGCCCGCAGCGCGGCGACGGCGTCCGGGTTGGCGTCGAGCTCTGCCCGGTAGCGCTGCTGGAATTCCGGCCAGAGCTCCGGCCGGTGACCGTACCAGCGGCGCAGTTCGGGGCTGGGGGCGATCTCCTTGGTCCAATGGTCGATAGCCGCCTTTTGCTTGGTCAGTCCGCGCGGCCAGAGCCGCTCGACCAGGATGCGGATCCCGTCTCCGGGGTCGGGCGGCTCGTAGGCGCGCTTCAGGGCGATGGTGCTCAAGGGGCTGGCTCCGCTTGCGGCGGCCGGTGGGGCTGACCAGATTCAGGCCATGGCCAAGACCAGAGTCTACTACAACTCGGCCTGCCCGGTCTGCGACGCCGGGATCCGCTTGCAGCGGCGCTCGCTGTCGGGTCGCGAGGCTGAGGTCGAATGGATCGACGTCCACGCCGACAACGCGGCCGCGGCCGAGGTCGGCGGGGATCTGGAGTTCGTGCGCGAGCGTCTCCACGTGGTCGACGGCGCCGGCAGGCTCAGGGTCGGCGCCGAGGCCTTCGTAGCGCTCTGGCGCCTCACGCCGGGGCAGGGCTGGCTGGCGCGGGTCGGCGCCCTGCCCCTGGTCCGCACGCTGTTCCGCTGGGCCTACAACGCCTTCGCCGCCGAGCTCTACCGCTGGAACCGGGCCCGGCGGCGCTGGTAGCCGGCAAGACCGCTATCCCCGCCGCTTGCGTGACTTCAGTGAAAGAAGGAAGCGGGGCAGCTCTCCTCGATGACCCGTTGCTGACGCGATGACAGGGCTGTCAGCATGTCGGTCTCGATGATCTCCTCCAAGAGACGGACCGAAACGCGGAACCGTGGCAGATAGCTGCGGTTGCTCGCGCCGTCCTTGAGCGGGCTGTGGTTGAGGTTCGGGAGCAGATAGGCATTGGCCCTTTGGCGTGCCGGATCGTAGATGATCTTGAACAGCCCGGCGGGAACGGCCACCCCGGCCTCGCAGCGCACCGTGGCGTCGTCATCGTTCGCGTCGCAGATCGACTGCTTCGCCGGGGCCGGAAGCCGGATCTCCGCGCCACAAGGGTTGCTCGTGGCAGGTAGCAGGATCTCGTCGCCGCTGGCTGGCTGATAGACCGGGCCGCTGATCACATAAATCACGCCGCGCGAACGAGCCACATCTCGGACCAAGCCTTCGAGACCGGACCACACACCGCTGTTGAAGCCGGCCCCGATCTGCGGCAAGGCGTTGGAGTAGACGAAGGTGCCCTTCATCATATCGAGGTCGAAGTTGTAGTCCTCCGAGGCCGCCTGATGGCCCCGCGCAAAGCTGCTGTTTGTGTAGTCCTGATTCCTCGCGCGGCGGTCCCTGGGCGCCGCTCTTTCCTGCACGAAGCTTTTCTTGGGCCGGTGATTGTCGCCGCTGACCTGCTCGGCCGTCATCCTTTGCAGCACCCAGTCGGGGGTCTTGGTCGTGTTGTTGTGGAGGGTGAGAAATCCGTCGTGGCAGACATGAACGAAGTCGCCTTCGCCGAAGTCCTTCTCAATGCCGGGCAGCCCGATCTCTTCCCAGAGTTCTCGGCAGGTCTCCGGGTCGGTCACCTCCTGGGCCCCGGCCGAGCCGAGCAGGGCAGCTGCAAGGATCGGAACGGCCGAACAGATCGCCAATTGAGTCTTTCGGAACACGGCTCGCCTACTCCATGCCTAACCCGGCTGTTGCGGAGCGTCTGGCTTCTTGTCGCCCTGCTTGCCCTTGTCCTTTTGACTGCCGACCGCCTTGGACACCACGAAGCTGCCGCCGCTGATGCCCAGGAGACCGAGCACGTTTGTCGGGATCTCCACGAAGGCGCCGGTCTCGATACAGAGCAGGAGGTAGAGTCCCGCGATGACGAAAGTGAAGATCAGGAACTGAAAGCGGGAGAGGCTCGCTTTCTGGCCCAGTTCTCTGTTGTTCGGGTCGATCGGTTCGGAGACCAGGCCCTTCAGGTCGATCTTGTTCGTGACGATCAACCAGAGGACCGTGGCGGCGAAGCCCAGCAAAATGACGGTGATGGCAATAAAGCCAATGTGCGATATGTCCGGCGCGTTCATCGTCTTCTCCAGCACTATGATTTGAAGAGTTTGCCCGCCAAATAGAGGCCGTTGCTGCCCACCAAGACGGCCAACAGGCTCTCGGGCACATCGGGAAGGGATGGCTTGTTTTCCGCGTTCATGACCGGCCCGCTATCCAGGACGAGGAGGGCGTAGCCGCCGATTATCAGCAGGAAGGCGATCAAGGACTGCACCCTGGAGGGGAGATAGGCGGGCGTGTCCTGCGCGTTACCGGGCGATCCCTGCTCCCTGAACAGGCCGTTTAGTCTGATCTCGCCGGTCAGTGCCTTGAGCAGCACGACACCGATGAGCAGGAACAGCCATACGATCAGGCCGCTCTTCAAGACTGCCGCCGCCGTCTCCATCCCGTTGTCAGTTTCCCGCGAGCGTCCGCAGCGCCGCGCAAGTAATTTAGAGATCCACTAATACAATCAACTATCGCGTAGACTCAGCGAGATTGCAATCGCTTGTAGTCAACGCTGTCCGAATGCTGGTCTTCTCTAAAGTCGCGCCCGGCACAATTCTTCCCGCCTCCAAACCGCACCCCGCGGCTCGCTCTGCACCCTGGAACCAGTGGAACCCCGCCTGCTAGCATGACCTTTGCCTTGTCATCACGATAGTAAGTGGAGTGTGCAATGCGGCCCGAGAACTTCTTCAACCTGGACGACCTGGAGGGCGGGATCTCGCGCGAGCTGGCGCCGGGGATCACGACGACGGTCTACAGCGGCGACCAGGCGATGATCTCCATCGTCCGCTTCGAGCCCAACCGCAAAGGCACGCTACATCACCACCCCGAGGAGCAGTGGGGCTTCTGCATCCAGGGCTCGGCGACCCGTTTCCAGGGCGATCTGACCGTGCCAGTCGCCAAGGGCGATTTCTGGCGCACGCCGGGCAACGCGCCGCACACCATGGAATCGGGTCCCGAGGGTGTTACGGTGATCGACGTCTTCGCGCCACCGCGCAAGGCCTACGAGAAGGCCGGTTCCGGCTTCGCCGCGGCGGAAGACTGACGCTCTCGGAGACATTCAGGACAGGAAGCGCTTGATCCACTCCGCGTAGTCGGACGCCCGCGTCGCGCGGGCCGTCAGCTCTTTCGACGCGAGGCCCTTCAGCTCGGCGGGCGGCGTGCCGTCCCTCAGCGCCTTCAGCGTGTCGTGGATCGCCTGGGTCGCGGCGGCGAAGGGCTGGTGGCCCTGCAGACAGATGCGCACGCCGAGACGGGCCAGGGCCTCGCGGTCGGTGAAGCCGGGGCCGAGAATCAGCGGCCGCTCGAGCTCGGCGGCCGCCGCCTCCAGCTCCGCCCCCGGCTTGATGCCCAGGAGGAAGATGGCGTCGGCCCCGGCCCGCTCGTAGGCCTTGGCCCGGGCGATGGCGTCCTCGACCCCGGTGATCCCGGCCGCCGAGGTGCGCCCGACGATGACCAGCCCGGGGTCGCCGCGCGCGGCGACGGCCGCGGCGATCTTGCCGACGCCCTCCTCCTGGGTGATCAGCGCCGTCTCGCCGGTCCCGAAGCCCCGGGGAAGGGCCGTGTCCTCGATGGTCAGCCCGGCGATCCCGGCCGCTTCCAGCTCCTCGACCGTGCGCATGACGTTGAGCGCGTTGCCGTAGCCGTGATCGGCGTCCGCCAGCAGCGGAAGCCCCGAGGCCCGCGAGATGCGGTGCGCTTGCCCGGCGAACTCGGTGAGGGTGAGCAGGATCAGGTCGGGCGCGCCGAGCACGGTCAGCGCGGCGGTAGAGCCGGCGTACATGCCCATCTCGAAGCCGAGATCCTCGGCGATCCGCGCCGAGACGGGGTCGTGGACCGAGGCCGGATGGACGCAGGCCTCGCCCTCGATGATCGACCGAAACTGCTCGCGGCGTCGGCTCCAGCGCGCCATGCCCTTCTCTTCCCCCTTCAGCCGATCGCCACCCCAGGGCGGCTGCCGGAAAAGCCGTCATCCGAGGTGCGGCGGAATAAAGACTCCGTGAAAAAGAGCCTTTGGCCCGAGCATATCCAGGAATCATCCCCATTTATACTAGGGATATTAACGCGGGGCGCCTGGCGCCCAGCCTTCAAGATTTGGGGACTGGAGATGATGAAAGTTCGGATGAAGCGGTTCGCCGCGATTCTGGTTGTTGCGCCCACGCTGGCGGTAGCCGGTTGTTCGAGCGACCAGGAAGAGTACGGCGAGAAAACGGCCATTGGCGCTGCGCTCGGCGCGGCCGGCGGCGGCCTGATCGGCGCGGCGGCCAACGGCGGTCCCACGGGCATAATCGCGGGCGTCCTGCTGGGCGGCCTGGCGGGCGGTGCGATCGGCAACGCGCTCGACCAGGAAGACCGGCGGATTGCGGAGAGGAACTCGCAGCGCGCGCTGGAGACCATGCCCAAGGGCCAGACCTCGACGTGGCGGAATCCTGACAGCGGCAACTCCGGAAGCATGACGCCGACCCGGACCTTTCAGAAGGCCGACGGCACCTACTGCCGCGAGTTCCAGCAGACCATCATCGTCGGTGGGCAGGAGGAGAGCGCCTACGGCACGGCCTGCCGCCAGCCCGACGGCCAGTGGGAACTGCAGAGCTGAGGCTTTCGCGGAAGGTCTCTACTCCGCCGCTGCGCCCCGCTCCGAAAAGCGCCGTTCGCGGAACCGGACGATTGCGCTCAGGGTCTCGTTGACCGGCGTGGGAATGTTGAGCTGGCGGCCGAGCACCGGGACCATGCCGTTGATGGCGTCGATCTCGGAAGGGCGGCGCGCCAGGTGGTCTAGGTAGAGAGAGGGCCTGGCGTTCGGCATCTTGGCGCCGAATACCGTGACGTAGGCTGCCGCGTCGTCGAAGGAGAAGTCCACGCCCTTGGCCCGGCCGACCGCGTAGGCCTCGATGCCGGCCCGCCGCGCGATGTCCCAGGCGCCCGCGTCGGCCATGATTTCGCCGATCGTGCCCTCGAAGACCGCGCAGGGCGCGCTGAAGGTGACGTTGCAGACGAACTTCTCCCAGATCAGCTGCTCGATGTTCTCGAAAGCCTTGACCTCGAAGCCGGCCCCGGCCCAGACGCTCTCCAGCGACTGAAGACGCTCGGTCATGCCGCCGCCGATCTCGCCGATGCGGATCAGGCTCATGCCGTTGTGGTGGGCGTGGCCCGGGCCCTTCATCGAGGCCCCGAAGCCTTGGGCCACGCCGAGCAGGACGTTTTCCGTCGCCATGTGTTCGGCGATCCGCTCGCCGGCGCCCAGCCCATTCTGGATCGTCAGCACCAGCGATCTCGGCCCCAGGACCGGCGCGATGGCGCGCGCCGCCGGCCCGACGCCAGAGGCCTTGGTCGCGATGATGTAGAGATCGCAGGGCCCCGCCGCGGCCGGGTCTTCCGCAGTCTTGATGCCCTTCACCACCCGGTCGCCGCTCGCGCCCTCGACGCGCAGGCCGTCTCGCGCGATCGCCTCCAGATGCTCGCGCCAGAGGTCGACGGCCCAGACCTCGTGCCCGGCGTCGGCCAAGAGGCCGGCATAAATCGATCCCATGGCGCCGGCGCCCACGACCGCGATCTTCATGGTGCTGTCCCCCCGTATCCTGCCTGACTGATGGCAACAGCATACAGTGCCCGCGTCATGCGTGAAACGCAGGGCGCTATCGCGCTTGTTTGCGGTCATCCGCTTTTGGCGCAGAATGGGCCGTCTATCAGGAGTCCGCGATGAGCGACATCCAAGTCACCCCGGTCTCGCCGGCGATCGGCGCCGAGGTCGCTGGCGTCGACCTGACCAGGCCCCTGGACGAGGCGACCTTCCGGGTGCTGCACCAGGCCTGGATGGATCACCTCGTGCTGTTCTTCCGCGATCAGGACTTGAGCGTCGAGGGGCTGCAGGCGCTCGGCCGCCGCTTCGGCGAACTGCACATCCATCCCCAGGGCGACCTCGAGGGACACCCAGGCATCATCAGGATCCACAACGACGCGCACTCGAAGCACCAGGCCGGGCGCTGCTGGCATTCCGACGTCTCCTGCGACGCGGAACCGCCGGCGGCCAGCATTCTCCACCTGCACGAGGTGCCGGAGAGCGGCGGCGATACGCTCTTCGCCAACATGTACGCCGCCTTCGAGGCACTGTCGGCGCCCCTGCGTGACTTTCTTTCCGGCCTGTCGGCGGTGCATTCGGGGCGGCTCAGCTACCGCGACTACTTCGGCACCGCCGAGGCCGAGACCCGCGACGGGCGCTATCCCGAATCGGTGCATCCCGTGGTCTGCCGCCACCCGGTGACGGGCCGGCAGGCGCTCTTCGTCAACGAGAACTTCACGGAGAAGATCCTCGGCCTCGAGCCGGCGGAGAGCCGGGCCGTCCTGGATTTTCTGTTCCGCCACCTGGACCAGCCGCGCTTCCAGTGCCGGTTCCGCTGGCGCGCCGGTTCGGCTGCGCTCTGGGACAACCGCTGCGTCCAGCACCTGGCGCTCTGGGACTACTGGCCCGAGACCCGCTCCGGCCACCGGGTCACGATCTGCGGCGCGCGGCCGGTGGCTTAGGTTGCGTCTGCCATCGTCTTGAGCCCTTGATCACCGTCACCCTTCGACAGGCTCAGGGTGAGGGTGTCTCTTTCCGGCCCCAGTTGCTCCCTCATCCTGAGCTTGTCGAAGGATGATGGTGACGGCTTGCATCCCTACCCGCCCGGCAGCACAAGGACCTGGTTGAAGGGCAGGTTGAGGCGGGAAAAGGTGACCGTCGGGGTCTCGCTGACCACCACGGAGTAACGCGGCTCCATCGCACTCAGGAAACGGCCGAGCGTCTCGGCGTTGAAGTAGTGCATGGGAATCACGACCGAAGGCCTGATCTGGGCGATCACCTGGGCCATGCGTTCGTGGCCCATGGTCCAGATGCCGTCGGCCGGTGCCAGCAGCACGTCGATCAGGCCGAGGTCGCCCAGGTGCTCGTCGGTCAAGAGGTGGTGCAGGTGGCCCAGGTGGCCGATGCAGAGGTCGGCGGCCTCGAAGACAAAGATCGAGTTGCCGTTGTAGCGGGTGCCGCCCCAGTCGCGCACGTTGGTCGGCAGGTTCCAGACCCGCAGGTCCTTAATGGTCACGTCGTGCAGCGCGATGCCCGTCTTGTCGTTCCAGCCGCGCAGCGCCACGCCGATCTCCGGGTCGATGTAGTCGGAGTAGTGGGTATCGTGGGCGTTGTTCATGGTGACGATGTCGGGCAGTTCCTCGGGCACGAGGTAGCCGTTGAAGTCGGTCACCGCGGAGACGCCCTGGGCGGTCTCAATATGAAAGCTGGAGTGCCCCAGGAAGGTCAGGCGCACGCTGCCCTCCTCGGGCAGGGCCGCCTCGGTGGCGGCGGCGGGGATCATGCGCGGCTGCGTGCCGGCGATCGGCAGACACTTGGCCGAGACCTCGGCGGCGCCGAAGAGGAACAGCGCGGCCGCGGCGTGAAGCGTGGCGGGTTTCATGGCCCGACTCTAGCGCAGCTTTCCGGAAAGGCGTAGCGAAGCCTTTGTGACTGTGGAACAGTCGTGCTCCGGCAAGGCGCAAGAGGGCGGGAATGGCGGACTTCGATCTGGTGATACACGGCGGCACGGTGGCGACGGCAGCCGACACGACGGACTGCGACGTCGGAGTCAAGGACGGCAAGGTGGCGGCGCTCGCCGCGAAGCTCGACGGCGGGGCAGAGCGGATCGATGCGCGCGGCAAGCTGGTGCTGCCGGGCGGGGTCGACAGCCACTGCCATATCGCCCAGGCCGGCTCCCACGGCGTCGAGACCGCCGACGACTTCCGCTCGGGCAGCATCTCCGCGGCCTGCGGCGGGACCACGACGATCGTCCCCTTCGCGGCCCAGTACCGGGGCCAGTCGCTGCGCCAGGTGGTCGAGGCCTACCACAAGCGGGCCGAGGGCGAGGCGGTCATCGACTACGCCTTCCACCTGATCATCACCGACCCCAGCGACCAGGTCCTTGGCCAGGAGCTGCCGGCCCTGCTGCGTGACGGCTGCACCTCCTTCAAGGTCTACATGACCTACGACGCGCTCAAGCTCGACGACCGGGAAATGCTGAACGTGCTCGCGACCGCCCGGCGCGAGGGCGCCATGGTGATGATTCATGCCGAGAACCACGACGTGATCTCCTGGCTGAGCGAGCGCCTGATTGCCGCCGGCCACACCGAGCCCAAGTTCCACGGCGTCGCCCACGCGGGGCCGGCCGAGCGCGAGGCGACCCACCGGGCGATCACGCTTGCCGAGATCGTCGACGTTCCGGTGCTGATCGTCCACGTCTCCGACCGCGCCGCGATCGACCAAATCGCCCAGGCCCAGCAGCGCGGACTCCGGGTCTACGGCGAGACCTGCCCGCAGTACCTCTTCCTGACCGCCGAGGACATGGACCGGGGCTTCGAGGGCGCGAAGTACGTCTGCAGCCCCCCGCCGCGCGACGCCGCCAACCAGGAGTTCGTCTGGCGCGGCCTTCAGACCGGCGTGCTCTCGGTCTTCTCCTCGGACCACGCGCCCTACAAGTTCGACGACCCCGACGGCAAGCAGGGGGGCAAGGCGCCCTTCACCAAGCTGGCCAACGGCGTGCCGGGCCTGGAGATCCGCCTGCCCATGCTGTTCTCGGCGGGGGTCAAGACGGGGCGGATCTCGCTCAACCACTTCGTCGCGCTGACCGCGACCAACCCGGCCCGGATCTACGGCCTGCACCCGCGCAAGGGCACGATCGCCGTCGGGGCCGACGCCGACATAGCGATTTGGGACCCGGATCTTGAAGTGACGATCCGCCACGAGATGCTGCACGACGCCATGGACTACACGCCCTACGAGGGCCGCACGGTGACCGGCTGGCCGGTCGTCACCCTGTCCCGCGGCGAGGTGGTCTGGGACGGGAAGGACCCGCAAGGCAATCCCGGGCGGGGCCGCTTCCTGCCCTGCGACTTCCCCGACGCCGCCAAGCCGCGCGGGCTCTTCCCCGGCGGGTTCGACCCGGAGAGCGGGGCTTTCACCGGCTGACGGAGCGCCTGAAGGACCCCCGGACCGGGAGGGCGACATGCAGATCAGACTTGCCACGGAAGCCGACCTGGACGACCTCGTCCGACTCAACAATCAGGTCCTGGCGCAACACGCGCGGGCGCACCCATCCCAGTTCAAGTTTCCGGCAGATTCGCTCCGCGTCCGACGTTTCTTTCAGCGTCTGCTCGGCAAACCGGCCCTCAATTGTCTGGTCGTCGCCGAGGTCGAGGGCGCTCGGACCGGTTATCTCTGGTTCGAAAGGCAGAACAAGCGGGCCACGCTTTTCAACCACCGCCGCAGACGCCTCTTCGTGCAACATGTCTGCGTCGATCAGAGCCATCAGAGACGGGGTGTCGCGCGGGCGCTCTTCGAATTTGTCGACAAGGTCGCCGAGGAAGACCATGTCGACGAAGTCATCTTGAACACCTGGGCCGACAACGTCGACGCCCAGGCCTGCTTCACGGCGCTCGGGTTTGAGCCATGCCGCGTCACCTTGTGGAAGCGGCGCGAGGGGGGATGAGTCACGATCGCTTCGGCACTGCGCACCCGAGTCGGGCAGCGCAGCCTTACCAGAAGGCCAGGATGAAGCCGAGCATCAGGATGGCCAGCGCCGCGGCCTGGATCCGGTAGTCGCCGAACCAGGTCTTCGGGCGCGCGCCGGCCTCGGGTTTCAGGTCCGACCAGCGGAACAGGGCATCAGGCCGCGCCGCCGGCGCCGGGCGTGCCAGGCTGACCGCCGTCAGGATCACCAGCGTGAGGCCGAACATGGCGAGCGCCATGTAGGTGAAGTGGACCCGGGGCCAGCCGAAGGCGGCCCAGAGCCCGCTCACTTCCTGGATCAGGAAGAGCGCGAGGCCGAGGACGAGCCCGCCGGCGAGACCCCAGAAGGCGCCCGCCGCGCTCGCCCGCGACCAGAACAGGCCCGCCATGTAGACCGCCACGATCGGCGGCACCAGGTAGGCGAGGGTCGACTGGAAGTACTGGAACAGGGAGCCGAAGCGCTCGATCAGCGGGGCGTAGAGCGCTGCGAGCACGATCAGCAGCGCGGTGAAGCCCCGGCCGATGGCGAGCAGCGCCCGCTCCGAGGTCGCCGGGCGGAGCGGCTTGACGAAGTCCATGGTGAGCAGGGAGGAGGCCGCGTTGAGCGCGCTGTCCAGGCTCGACATGATGGCGGCCAGGAGCGCGGCCAGGACGAGCCCACGCAGGCCGGCCGGCAGCAGCTCGAAGGCGAGGGTCGGGAACACGCGGTCCGGGCTGTCCAGTTCGGGCAGCAGGACCACGGCGATCATGCCGGGCAGGATCATGAGGAAGACGTTGGGCAGCTTCAGCAGGCCGCCGAACAGCGCGCCCTTGCGGCCCTGGTCGAGGGAGCGGGCGGCCAGGGCGCGCTGGACGAAGTACTGGTTGAGGGTCCAGTAGTAGAAGCCGAGCAGGACCACGCCCAGGATTCCCGGCCAGGGCAGGAAACCGTCGTCGGCCGGCTTGACCAGCCGGAGCCGGGCCGCGTCCAGACCCTCGGTCAGGCTCCGCCACCCGCCGACCTCGACGAGGCCGACCCAGAAGATCAGCCCCGCCCCGCCGATCATCAGGACGGCCTGCAGGGCGTCGGTGACCACGACCGAGCGCAGGCCGCCGAACAGCGTATAGGCCCCGGCCAGCACGGCGAGGGCCGCGCTGGTCTGCCACAGATCGACCTCCGGCCAGGCGGTGCTGATCACCACGCCGCCGGCATAGAGCGCGCCGGCGGTGTCGAGGAACATCAGGGTCAGGATGGTGAAGCCGGCGTAGGCCCAGCGCGAGCGGCGGTCGAAGCGCGCCTCGAGGTAGGCGGGCACCGTGAAGAGCCCCGCGCGCAGGAAGACCGGCAGCATGAAGAGCGCGAAGAAGATCAGGACCAGGGTGGCGGTCCACTCGTAATTGAACACCACCATCCCGTGGCTGTAGGCGGCGCCCATCAGGCCGACGAAGCTGGCGCCCGACATGTTGGAGGCGAAGAAGGAGAAGCCGATCAGGTACCAGGGCAGTGCCCGGCCGGCGAGGAAGTAGTCGGCGGTGTCGCGCTCGCCGCGGCCGGCCCAGAGGCCGATAGCGACGACCGCGACCAAGTAGAGCAGGACGACCGCGACGTCGATGCCGGAGAGCGCCAAGGCGAGCCGCCCGTCAGTGACGCGCGAGGACCCTTTTTCCGGCGACGAAGCAGGCGACCACGCGGGGCGAGAGCGGGTCGTTGTCGTCGACCAGGATCAGGTCGGCGCGCTTGCCGGGATCCAGGGCGCCCCGGTCCTCGAGGCCGGCCGCTTCGGCCGCGTTCTTCGAGACCAGGTCCCAGGCCTCGGGCAGGGTCGTGCGGCCCTCGGCGGCGAGCCGGAAGGCGGCGAGCAGCGGGGCGGGGTAGTAGTAGTCGGTGGCGAGGACCGAGCAGAGGTCCGCCGAGACCGCGTCGGCGGCATTGACCGCGCCCAGGTGACTGCCGCCGCGCACCACGTTGGGCGCGCCCATGATGGTGTGCTCGCCGGCCTCCCGCGCGGCGCGGGCGGTCGCCTCGTTCAGAGGGAACTCGGAGGCGACGGCGCCCAGCGCGCGGAACCGGGCGCGCTCTTCCGGCGTCTCCTCGTCGTGGGCCAGGAGGACCGCGCCGAGGCCGCGGGCGTGACCAGCCAGCCGGGCGATCGTGTCGGGCACCTCGTCTCGGCGCGCCCAGACCTCGGCAAGCAGCGCTTTGTAGTCCTCGGGCGTCAGGCCGGCGCGCTCGGCCAGTTCGTCCAGCTTGCGGACCCGCGTTCCCTGCTGCGCCGACTTGGTCGTGTGGTCGTTGAAGGCGAGGATCGGCCGCGGCTCCAGGGCTAGCCAGGCCAGCACCTCCTCGACCGCGTCGAGGGCGAAGGTCTCCCAGCGGAGGTGCAGGCGGTTGTCGCAGGCCAGCGTCGGCCGCAGACGGTCAAGCGCCTCGACGAAGCCGCGCGCCGTCTCGAGGCTGCGCAGCCCCGGCTCCCAGGAGACCGTCAGGCCGTGAAACGCGGTCGTGATCCCGTTCGCGATCATCTGATGGTCCGTGTCGCGCAGGGCCACGTCGAGTGGGAAGTGCGCGCGCGGCCGCGGCATGATCTGGCGCTCGAAGCCGTCGCCGTGGACGTCGACGATGCCTGGCAGCACGACCAGGCCGGCCGCATCGAAGCGCTCGGCCTCCCTGGCCGGCTGGCCGGCGATCCGGTCCGCCTCGACGAAGACATCGGCCGGCAGGATCTCGCCGCCGATCAGGGCGCGGCCGCCTTCGACAATCCAGTTCATGGTACTCGTCCTCGCTCGCGGGGGACCGGCGCAAGCTTTAGCCGATGCGTCGGCCGATTTCAGCAGGAATTGCTCTAACAAACTGATATCGAGCGGCGAACTTCTCGCACAGGCATGCAAAGCGGCCCTGGGGCTGCTATCAGTGCTCCGTCGATCGAGGGAGGTTTCGAGTCTGGTCATGACAATTGCCGTGGACGTGGTGAAACAAGTCGTCGGGGACCTCGAAGGTCTCGACGCGGGGGAAAAGAGCAGGCTCTTCGTGATCCTGAACCGCATCGGGGCCGGGTCCGAGGACCCCCGGCAGGTGGCCCGTGAGATGAACGTCTTCATGGAGAAGGCGAGCGGTCCGGCCGCGCCAGCGTTCCGCTACCTGATGCACGCCGCCGTGCCGGAGCCGGTCCGGGAGCAGCTGACCAGCATCGAGATCGTCGAGCAGGGCTTCCCGCCGGAACAGCTCTTCGCCGCCTACAGCAGCTATGCGCGGCAGGCGCTGGGCAGTCTCTTCGTCATGAACGGCGGCGCGGCCGTCGCGCTGATCGCGTTCCTCGGGAAAGCCACGAACGCCGCCGATCAGGCGGTCTCGCCCGAGCGGGTGACAGCCGCTGTGCTGGTGTTCGCCGCCGGGGCCCTCTTCGCCGTCCTGGCCGGCGCCCTTGCCTACGTCGCGGAGCTGACCAACCACCAGCGCATTCTGCGCCGCGAGAAGCCGTCCAGCCGGATCGGCGCCGTGGCCATCGTGCTCGCCCTCTCGGGCGGCCTCGGCTTCATCTTCGGCTGCCTCAACGCCGTGGTTCCCATGGGGTGGCACGGCTTCTTGTGACCGGCCCGGCGGATCTTCCCAGCTAACCCAGCCCGGCGGGGCCGAGGTAGAGGGCCGTGGTCATCAGGAAGTAGATCAGCACGCCGAAGATGTCGTTGCTGGTCGTGATGAAGACGCCCGTCGCAACCGCGGGGTCGACCTTGAGGGAGTTCAGCACCAGGAGGAACTCCCGTGACAGCGTCCGGAAATCGCTGGACACGACTCCGAGCAGCTTTGTAGGCCTCTTGTCAAGACTGCGACAAGGCTTTGGAGGGGGTGATGACCACCAATTGCCGTTTGTCGAGTACAGCTGTGCCGAGGCCGCCGGACGCGACGCGTTCGCCGGTCCGCGTCGCCTAGATGGTTTTCCTGGACAAGCTGACCGCCGCGGTGCACGACCGCGCCGCCCGCGCCCAGAGCCGGGCGGCGATCGACGCGGCCCTCGCGGCGGCCGCGCTGGTGGCCACGGCCGACGGTGAGGTCTCCCTGGCCAAGCGGGTCGCGCTCGATAAGGCGCTGGGCGCCATCGAGGCGTTCCGCGGCCTCAACCCCCGGGCGGCGGCGGAGATCTTCGACAGCCACGCCTACAAGCTGCGAGCGCGCCGGCCCTCGAGCCGCGAGCGCGTGCTGAAGGCGGTGGCCGGCACGGCGGGCGACGAGGGCGCGGCCGAGACCGTGACCCAGACCGTCTCGGCGATCGCCCACGCCGAGGACGGCGCCTCGATCCGCACGGTCAAGGAGATCGCGGCGGTCTCCGAGGCCTTGGGCCGTCCCGCGATCAAGTTCGGCAGCGACATCTTTAAGGCGCTCGACGGCGGTGCGCGCCGGCCGCGGATCGTCACCCTGGGCAACGCCAAGGGCGGCAGCGGCAAGTCGACCTTGGCGCTGCATCTGATCGTCGCCCTGCTGCGGCGCGGCCTCAAGGTCGGTGCGCTGGATCTCGACGCGTCTCAGGGGACGCTTACCGCCTTCTTCGCCCATCGCGCTGACGCGCTGGAAGCGCGGCCCGAGGAGAGCCTGCCCATGCCGGCGCTGCACCGCGTCGAGCGTTCGACGCGGCGAGGCCGCGATCTGGCCGAGTCGGAGGAATCCGCGGCCGTCGCCCAGAGCCTCCAGGCCTTGGCCGACCAGGACGTGGTGGTGATCGATACGCCGGGCAGCCTGTCCCACCTCGGCCGGATCGGCCACTGGTGCGCCGACCTGCTCGTGACGCCGATGAACGATAGCCTGCTCGACGTCGACGTCCTGGCGAGGATCAACCGGCAGCGGCGCGAGGTCGAGGCGCCGAGCCCCTACTGCGCCATGGTCCGTGAGGTCCGCGGCCTCCAGGCGGGCGAGCGGGGGCGGCCGTGCCGCTGGTACGTGATGCGCAACCGGGTCGGCCATGTCGACAGCCACAATGCGCGCGACATGAGGCTGCTGCTAAGCCAGCTGTCTGAGAGGCTGGACTTCGCGCTGGCCTCGGGACTGAGCGAGCGGGTGATCTATCGTGCCCTGTTCGACCGGGGCCTCACGCTGTTCGACCTGGAAGACGGCGCACAGGAAAGCCGGCGCGCGCCGAGCCACGCCCGCGCCCGCCGCGAACTGCTGTCGCTGGTCGACGCCCTGGCGCTCGAGCCCACCCAATCGGCAGCGTCACTGGAGCGGGCGACCGCGTAAGCGGTTCGTCCGGGCCCGCGAAATTGGCCAAGGGCGCGCGGTGGCATTCGACCAATCCCAGTAGCGCGACCGCGCGACGAGACACTTGGTTGCGGTTCCGGTCTTGAACGGCGTGTCCGATCGACCGCCTGCCCGCGCGAGCCGGGCGCCCGTCTCGGAAATCGCGAAAACGTTCGCCTCCTGATTGATCCGCGCTTCGGCCGGGTGCGTACCGACGGGTAGGAAACCGCCGGTACTGCGAGCCCGGCCTAACATTTTTGTACTCTCTGGTTTGCCGCCAGCGGATCACGCTGCCCCCCGCGCGAGCCGCAGGCGATGGGGCGCTCCCGGATCGCAATCGAGCCCGGGAGCGCCCTTTTTTATTGCCCGACCCCCACGCCGCCAATAAGAAGCGCCCGGGGCTGTTCGCACGCGACCAAAGAAGTGCTAACTAAGAGGCCGATCCTTCGAAGATCGGCACCGTGGCTTGGGGGGAAAGGGACTTCGCCATGCGCTTGCCGGGCTCAGCTTTCTGCGGGTTGCTTCTCTTGGTCTTCGGTTCGGGCTGCGCCTCAACCGACGTGACGGCGCGGCGGTCCAACGTGGGTGACGAGGAGATCCCGAAGCCGACCCGTATCATCGTCTACAGCTTCGCGGCCACGCCGGACGACCTTCCGGCGGACTCGGCGATCGCCGAGCACTACGCGAGACGCGACGAGCCTCAGAGCGAGGAGCAGAAAGAGCTGGGACGGCAGCTGGGCGACCAGGTGGCCACGAACCTGGTCGAGGACATCCTGGAGATGGGTCTGCCGGCGGAACTGGCCGGCAGCGGGCCGCCACCCAGGAACGGTGACATCGTGTTACGGGGCGCATTCATCACGATCGACGAGGGCAGCCGCGTCAAGCGCATGCTGATCGGCTTCGGGGCGGGGGCCGCCGAGCTCAGGACTCTGGTCGAGGGCTACCAGGTCACGCCCGAAGGCCTGCGGCCGCTGGGCTCGGCCGAGGTCGAGGCGGCCGGGGGCTATCTGCCCGGCGTCATCGTGCCTGTCGGGGTCGGCGCCGCGACGGGCAGGGCGGCGGCCAGCGCGGTGGTCGCGGGCGGGGCCCAGGTCATCAAGGAGGTCGGTCCGGAGAGCATCAGCGCCGCCGCCTCGCGCACCGCCGAGGAAATCTCGGGCGTACTGCGCGAAGGCTTCAAGAAGCGCGGCTGGATCGAGGGATAACGGCGCGGCCGCGGGCCGGGCGGGGGGAGTCGATGAAGCGCGGGATTCTATTGGCGGCGTTGCTATGGGCCGCCGCGACGGGCATGGCGCTGGCCGCCGAGGGCCTGCCACTGACCCCTGGGAAAGACTACGAGTTCCCCTTCGACAATGCCTTCGCCGCTACCGTCGTCGGCACCCCCAGCAGGCTCGCCGCCGAGCTGCCCGATCGCGTCCCGAAGCAGGAGATCGGGCTCACCCTCTTCCCGGAAAGGCGCATCCCGGAGCTCTTCTGGTACAACGACAAGCTGCGCTTCTCCATCGTGCGCCAGCGCCAGGAGGCGCCGCTGATCTTCAATATCGCCGGCACGGGATCGAGCCACCAGGCCCGCTTGATGCTGATCATGGAGCGGGCCTTCTACCAGGCCGGATTCCACGTCATTTCCCTGCCGTCGCCGACCCACTCGAACTTCATCTCGACCGCCTCGGAGACCCAGGTGCCCGGACTCCTGGACGACGACGCCCGCGACATGCACCGCGTGATGCGGGAAGCCTACGCGGCCGTCGCGGACACCATCCGGGTCTCGGAGTTCTACCTGACGGGCTACAGCCTCGGCGCGGCCCAGGCGGCCTTCGTCGCCAAGTTCGACGACGATCTGCTGGCGAGCGGCGCCGAGGCCTTCGACTTCAAGAAGGTCCTGATGATCAACCCGCCGGTCAGCCTGTTCAACTCGGTCGAGATCCTCGACGAGATGGTCGAGGCGATCCCGGGGGGCATGGACAACTTCAACATTTTCTTCGAGAGGCTGCTGGCCCGCTTCGCCGAGATCTACAAGGAGGAGGACTTTCTCGACCTCAGCTCGGACTTCCTCTACCTGCTCTACAAGCGGGGACAGCCGACGGAGGACGACCTCCGGGCCGTGATCGGCGTCGCCTTCCGCGTCTCCTCCGCCAACATGCTCTTCGTGTCCGACGTCTTCACCCGCTCCGGCGTCGTGGTGCGCCGGAACGCCAGGCTGAGGACGCCCGATTCACTGACCAACTACCTCAAGGTCAGCGTCCGGGTCGGCTTCGTCAACTACGTCCAGTACCTGCTCTATCCCTATTTCCAGCAGCGGCGGCCGGGCGTGCGCCTGGATGAGCTGATCGCCGAGAGCAGCCTCAAGACCATCGAGGGCTATCTGCGCACCTCGCCGAAGATCGGGCTGATGACCAACGTGGACGACATCATCCTGGCGCCCGGCGAGATCGATTACCTGAAATCCCTGTTCGGCAGCCGGGCCATGATCTTTCCCAAGGGTGGCCACTGCGGCAACCTGCGCCACCGCGACAACATCGCGGCCATGACCGGGTTCTTCACCGAGGGATGGAGCGCGCGGTGAAGCGGCCGGCGGCACGGCTGCTGCTCTGCTTGGCGCTCCTGGTGCTGGGCGCTTGCCAGAGCGCGCCCGAACAGGAGCTCGCCCTCGACGGCGAGCGCGCGATTTTCGAGTTCGAAGACATCGACACCGAGGACGCGGTCTATGCGATCGACGTCTACGACCCCTTCGAGCCGGTCAACCGCTCGATCTACAAGTTCAACGCCGTGTTCGACCGGGCGCTGTTCATTCCGGTCACCGAGCTCTACGACTTCGTGGTCCCGCCCTTCGTCCAGCG
>JAAUYK010109645.1_pt1 | contig 44523 bp, 58 predicted proteins | sample 7278021 | NCBI WGS metagenome assembly JAAUYK01 (sample SAMN14350223, study PRJNA611818) | marine sediment metagenome | isolation source: surface marine sediment (1.8m) | place: French Polynesia: Moorea | collected 2018-08
CACGGTAAAACTGATAGCGCCGATTGCGATGGAAGAAGGTCTGCGCTTTGCGATACGAGAAGGCGGCCGTACCGTGGGTGCGGGTGTGGTCTCTAAAATTATTGAGTGATTTCGATGGCAGATAATCAAGTAATCAGAATACGTTTAAAGGCATTCGACCACCGCCTTATCGATCAATCGACTAAAGAGATTGTCGAAACAGCACGTCGAACCGGCGCCCAGATAAAGGGCCCTATTCCTTTACCAACAAAAAAGGAGCGCTTCACGGTTTTGATCTCTCCGCACGTTAATAAGGATGCGCGAGATCAATACGAGATTCGTACTCATAAACGTTTGATGGACATTGTGAATCCGACAGATAAAACAGTTGATGCGTTAATGAAACTGGATCTGGCTGCCGGCGTTGATGTGCAAATTAAACTTAATTAATTATAAGACTGGTTGAATAACGATGACGATTGGAATTGTAGGCAAAAAACGCGGAATGACGCGACTGTTCACTGAAGACGGACAGTCTGTGCCAGTTACCGTAGTTGAAGCTGCGCCGAACCTGGTTGCAGGCCTGTTAACGTCTGAAGCCAACGGTTATAACGCCGTGCAGGTTGCATGGGGTAAGAAAAAACCGGCCGCTATCAGCAAATCAATGGCGGGTACTTTTGCCAAGGCGAACCTGGAAGCGGCAGAAGGTTTACTGGAATATCGCATCGATGAGAACGAAGCCGAGCAGTACCCGGCTGGCACTGAAATCAAGGTTGATATGTTTGAAGCTGGTCAGAAAGTAGATGTGACTGGTACCACCATTGGTAAGGGTTTTGCCGGTGCCATTAAGCGTCATAATTTTGCCGGTCAACGTAACACGCACGGTAACTCTCTTTCGCATCGTGCCCCTGGTTCTATCGGCCAATGCCAGACTCCGGGCCGTGTCTTCAAAGGCAAGAAAATGGCAGGTCATATGGGCAATAAGCAACAAACTATCCAGAACCTGGAAGTTGTCCGTGTCGACAGTGAAAGAAATCTTCTGTTAATTAAGGGTTCTGTACCTTCCGCGAAAGGCGGCAAGGTCGTTGTCAAACCTGCAGTCAAGCAGAGTAACAAGGCATAACAACAATGGAATTATCATTACAACAATCAGGCAAGAAAAAAGCAGCGACGCTTACAGTTGCAGACAATGTGTTTTCTGCTGACTTTAACGAGCCGCTTGTACACCAGGTATTAACAACCTACATGGCTGGTTCACGGTCTGGTACCAAGGCTCAGCGTACTCGCTCCGAGGTTCGCGGTGGTGGTAAAAAACCATGGCGTCAAAAGGGTACAGGCCGCGCACGCGCAGGTACGATTCGTAGTCCGCTATGGCGCAGCGGTGGTGTTACTTTTGCAGCCAAGCCACGTGACTACAGTAAGAAACTGAACAAGAAAATGTATCGTGGTGCGATGCGCTCTATCTTTTCTGAATTGCTTCGTCAGGAACGCCTCATTGCAATTGACCAATTCGATATTGAAGAAGCAAAGACAAAACTCGTTCAGCAGAAGTTAGCTGAGCTCGGCCTTGAAGATGTATTGATTATTACTGATGAATTAACTGAAAAGTTGTATCTCGGCATCAGAAACCTGCCAAAGGTAGATGTGATTGATACAGACGAAATTGACCCATATTCACTGATCGGCTTTGAGAAAGTGTTAATCACTAAAGCCGCACTTGAAAAAGTAGAGGCCTGGCTATCATGAATCAGGAAAAATTAATGAACGTGTTACTTGAACCTCGCGTCACAGAGAAATCTACGATGGTTGGTGAAGCAAGTAACCAGTATGTATTCAAGGTTGCCAAGACAGCAACAAAGCCGGAAATAAAGCAGGCTGTTGAGTTGATGTTTGAAGGCGCCGAAGTTGAGTCCGTGCAGGTATCAAACGTTAAAGGTAAGAATAAAATGTTCGCGCGCCAGCCGGGTAAGCGTGCAGATTGGAAGAAAGCCTATGTCAAGTTAAAACCCGGTTTCGACATTGATTTCATGGGCGGTTAACAGGTAACGAATAATGGCATTAGTTAAACCAAAACCGACGTCAGCAGGGCGCCGCTCCAAGATACAGGTAGTGACCCCTGGGTTGCATAAAGGCAAGCCACATGAGCCATTGCTGGAAAAGCAGGGCCGTGGGTCAGGTCGAAACAACAGCGGACGCATTACTGTTCGTCATCGCGGTGGTGGTGCGAAGCAACGCTATCGCATTATTGATTTTAAGCGCAATAAGGATGGCGTAACTGCAAAGGTAGAACGTATTGAATACGATCCAAACCGTACTGCACACATTGCGCTTCTGTTGTACGCAGACGGTGAGCGACGCTACATCATTGCCCCAAAAGGCTTACAAGCTGGCGATACCGTAGTGTCTGGCACGCAAGCGGGTATTAACACTGGCAATAGCATGGAATTACGTAATATTCCGCTCGGTACCACAGTTCATTGTGTGGAATTGAAGCCAGGTAAAGGTGCTCAGCTTGCAAGAAGTGCAGGTGCGGGTGTGCAGCTGGTAGCAAAAGAAGGCCCGCATGCAACACTCAGGCTCCGTTCTGGTGAAATGCGAAAAGTATTGTCTGATTGCCGCGCAACAATCGGTGAAGTCAGTAATGGTGAACATTCACTGCAGGCACTGGGTAAGGCCGGCGCAAAACGCTGGCGCGGCATCCGCCCAACGGTTCGTGGTGTTGCAATGAACCCGGTTGATCACCCTCATGGTGGTGGCGAAGGTCGTACTTCCGGTGGTAGACATCCGGTTAGCCCATGGGGCATGCCCACCAAGGGTTACAAGACCAGAAAGAACAAACGAACTGACAATCTGATCGTTCGTAAACGTAAGAACAAGAGAGGTTAAACAGTGCCACGTTCCATTAGAAAAGGTCCTTTTGTTGACCATCACCTGTTAAAGAAGGTGGAAGTTGCCAAGGAAAATAATGATAAGCGTCCAATCAAAACCTGGTCGCGTCGTTCCATGGTTATGCCCGATATGGTTGGTCTGACTATTGGCGTACACAATGGCCGTGAACATATGCCGATCTATATCTCTGAGAACATGGTTGGTCACAAACTTGGTGAGTTTGCGTTAACACGTACTTTCCGTGGCCACCTTGCAGACAGGAAAACTAAATAAGAGCGAACAGTATGGCTACTTCTGCGACACTAAAATTTACACATCTGTCACCGCAAAAACTGCGCCTGGTTGCTGATCAGGTTCGTGGAATGCAGGTAGACAAGGCGGTTAACCTTCTTGCCTTCAGCAACAAGAAGGGTGCTGACATCCTGAAGAAAGTCCTGGAGTCAGCAATTGCCAACGCTGAAAACAACGACGGTGCCGATATCGATGAGTTGCGAGTCAGTGCAATTCAGGTAAATCAGGGGCCCACGATGAAACGTTTGCGTCCGCGAGCCAGGGGTCGTGCAGACAGAATCTTGAAACGAACCAGTCACCTGACTGTGACGGTTGCGGAAAACGGAGAGTAATCAGGTATGGGTCAGAAAGTACATCCAACGGGTATCCGTCTTGGCATTATTAAGGACTGGACGTCCACCTGGTATGCAGACAGCAAGGATTATGCTGACTACCTGCACGCAGATATTAAAGTCCGCGAATATATCAGAAAGAAATTGGCGAATGCGTCAGTTAGCCGTATTCAAATCGAGCGACCTGCTGGAAATGCCCGCGTCATTATTCATACGGCACGCCCCGGTATAGTCATTGGTAAAAAAGGCGAAGATATCGAACGTCTGCGTATGGAAGTTTCGCAAATGCTCGGAGTGCCAGCACACGTGAGTGTTGAAGAAATTCGTAAACCAGAACTGGATGCTTTCCTAGTGGCTGAAAGTGTTGCACAACAAATTGAGCGTCGAATTATGTTCCGCCGCGCCATGAAACGCGCTGTGACCAATACCATGAGATTAGGTGCACAAGGTATAAAAATTACCGTAAGCGGTCGCTTGAATGGTGCCGAAATAGCACGAACGGAATGGTATCGCGAAGGTCGCGTACCTTTGCATACGCTGCGCGCTGATATTGATTACGGTACGGCAGAAGCGCAAACCACGTATGGAATTATTGGCATCAAGGTTTGGATTTTTAAAGGCGAAGTATTCGGTCACGAACAGAGTGTAGAAGAAGAAACCGCCACTGAAGAAGCACAGGCTTAAATTTAAAAGTTATTACAGGATAGAGACGTGTTACAACCTAAACGAACTAAATTCAGAAAGCAGAGCAAGCTCCGAAACCGCGGTCTTGCCCAGGTAGGCAATAAGGTCAGCTTTGGTGAGTATGGTCTAAAAGCTGTCGGTCGTGGACGAATTACAGCGCGCCAGATTGAAGCCGCACGTCGTGCACTGACTCGTCATGTTAAACGTGGCGCGAAGATCTGGATTCGAATCTTTCCCGATAAACCTATTACCAAGAAGCCACTCGAAGTGCGACAAGGTAAAGGAAAGGGTAACGTCGAATACTGGGTAGCACAGATTCAGCCTGGTCGAATGCTTTATGAAATGGAAGGTGTGCCTGAAGAATTAGCGCGTGAAGCATTTGAGCTGGCGGCAGCCAAGTTGCCTGTTAAAACACAGTTTGTCGTCAGGACGGTAATGTAATGAAAGCATCAGAACTCAGAGAAAAGTCAGCAGAAGAATTACAGACCATGTTACTGGAAGAGTTGCGTACGCAATTTAACCTGCGCATGCGCAAAGGAACCGGACAACTGGATAAACCAAGCGAAATGAAAAAAACGCGTCGCAACATTGCGCGTATTAATACGCTTATTAATGAGAAAAAATCGGCAGCAGGTGACCAGGCATGAGCGAAGAACAGAAACAAGCCAAAACAGTGACCGGCACCGTTGTTAGTAACAAGATGGATAAAACCATCTCGGTTCGTGTTGAGCGTACTGTAAAGCATCCTTTGTATGGCAAATATGTGCGTCGTTCTACCAAGTACATGGCGCACGATGAAAGTAATGAATGCGGTGAGGGTGATGTAGTAGTAATCGAGTCAACTCGACCGATGTCAAAAAATAAAACCTGGCGCTTGCAGAAAGTTGTCAGCAAGGCCCAGATTGTTTAGTGGGTTAGGAGACAGCACAGATGATTCAAATGCAAACGATACTTGATGCGGCAGACAACAGCGGTGCACGCCGTCTGATGTGCGTAAAAGTATTGGGTGGCTCAAAGCGCCGATACGCAAATGTTGGTGATGTAATCAAAGTCAGCATTAAGGAAGCAATTCCGCGCGGTAAGGTAAAAAAAGGTGAAGTTTATAATGCCGTAGTTGTGCGTACCCGTAAGGGCGTCAGAAGAAAAGACGGTTCACTTATCCGCTTTGATGGTAATGCAGCAGTATTGTTAAACAATCAGCTGCAACCTATTGGCACTCGTATCTTTGGACCTGTTACTCGCGAATTGCGCGGTGAACAATTTATGAAAATTGTATCGCTGGCGCCGGAGGTACTCTGATGAGCAAATTACGTAAAGGCGACGAAGTTGTCGTAATTGCAGGTAAAGACAAGGGCAAACGTGGTGTTGTGCTAGCGGTTGATGCCACATTTGACAAAGTAACCGTCGAAAACATCAATATGATCAAGCGCCATACTAAAGGTAACCCTATGCAGGGCGCTCCTGGCGGCATTATTGAAAAAGAAGCCCCTATTGATATTTCCAATGTTGCTATCTGGAATTCAGTAACAAATAAGGCGGATCGTGTTGGTTTCCGCTTCCTGGAAGACGGAAAAAAAGTACGTTATTTCAAATCAAACAATGAAGTTGTAGACGTGTAAAGGCAAAGCAATGGCTAGATTACAGGAACACTATAAAAACAACGTGGTGAAAGAACTGACCGAACAATTCGGTTACAAGTCTGCGATGCAGGTACCAAAAATCACCAAGATCACCTTGAACATGGGTCTTGGCGAAGCAGTTGCCGATAAGAAAATTATCGAAAATGCAGTCGCAGATATGACCAAGATTGCTGGTCAGAAGCCTATCGTTACCAAGGCACGCAAATCTGTAGCAAACTTTAAAGTTCGTGAAGGCTGGCCTATTGGCTGCAAAGTGACTTTACGTCGCGAACGCATGTATGAGTTCCTCGATCGCCTCATCAGTATTGCAATCCCACGCATACGCGACTTTCGTGGATTAAATCCAAAGTCTTTTGACGGACGTGGTAATTACAACATGGGCGTAAAAGAACAAATCATTTTCCCTGAAATTGATTATGACAAAATTGACACGCTGCGTGGTATGGATATCACCATAACAACGACAGCTGAATCTGACGAAGAAGGTCGCGCGTTACTGGCGGCATTTAAATTTCCATTAAGGTCTTGAGGTTGAATTGATATGGCTAAGGCATGCATGGTAAACCGCGAAAACAAGCGCCTGAAACTGGTTAAAAAATACGCCAGCAAACGTGCTGAATTGAAAGCGATGATTAAAGACACGTCACTAAGCGAAGAAGATCGTAAGGTTGCGCGTGAAAAACTCAACAAAATGCCAAGGGATGCGAGCGCGGCCCGGCTGCGTAATCGCTGTAACCTGACAGGTAGGCCACACGGTTACTATCGTAAATTTGGTTTGGCACGAAACAAACTTCGCGAGGCGGCAATGCGTGGAGACGTACCTGGTCTGGTGAAGGCCAGCTGGTAATAACAGAGAGAGAATTAGCATGAGTATGCAAGACCCTATTTCAGACATGTTGACCCGTATTCGTAATTCGCTGGAACGTGAAATGCGGGACGTGTCTATGCCTTCATCCAAGTTGAAGGTAGCAATAGCAGAAATTCTGAAGCAGGAAGGTTATATCTCCGATTATCGTGTTGTCGAAGATAACAATAAACTTTCTCTGGTTATTGAATTGAAATATTTTGAAGGAAAACCTGTTATAGAAATGATTAAGCGCGTTAGTAAACCAAGCTTGAGACAATACAAATCGACCACCGACTTGCCAAAGGTAATGGGTGGACTTGGTGTTGCGATTATTTCAACAGCGAAAGGTGTAATGACCGATAAATCAGCACGAGAGCACGGCATCGGCGGTGAAGTGCTGTGTTACGTATCTTAAGTGGATTTTAATTATGTCTAGAATAGCTAATAACCCGGTTGCTATCCCCAGTGGTGTTAACGTCAATATTGCTGGCAACCTGATTACTGTCAAAGGCAGTAAAGGTGAGTTGTCTCATAACATTCACCCCATGGTCAGCGTGACTCAGGAAGAAAATAAGCTGAAAACCACTGTTAACAATAATAGTAAAGAGGCCAAGGCACTTTCTGGCACTACCCGCGCGTTGATTCAAAACATTGTTACTGGTGTGAGCGAGGGTTTTGAACGAAAACTGGAAATAGTAGGCGTTGGTTATCGTGCTTCAGTATCCGGAAAGAACCTGAACCTGAGCCTCGGTTTTTCGCACCCGGTTGAGTTCCCGATTCCTGAAGGCGTAACGATTGAAACGCCGAGTCAGACAGAAATAGTCATCAAAGGTGTAGATAAACAACAGGTAGGACAACTTGCTGCAAATATTCGCGCCTACCGCCCACCTGAGCCGTACAAGGGTAAAGGCGTTCGTTATGCTGACGAACGAATTATTCGTAAGGAAGCTAAAAAGGCCTAATAGATATGAATAAGAAAACAGAAAGACAACGTCGCGCGAAAAAAGCTCGCGGCAGGATACAGAAGAAAGGTGAAGTACGACTGTGCGTGCACAAGACGCCACGTCATGTTTATGCCCAGGTAATTGCCCCGAATGGTTCAGAAGTGCTGGCCAGTGCATCTACCGTAGATAAGGATTTAAGAGGCCAGGTCAAGCATGGTGGTAACGTTGAAGCCGCGGCAATCGTTGGCAAAGCGCTGGCTGAGAGAGCAAAGAAAGCCGGTGTATCTAAAGTTGCATTTGATCGTTCAGGCTTTAAGTACCATGGACGAATCAAGGCATTGGCCGACGCTGCACGTGAACAAGGTATGGAATTCTAGGATAACTGATTATGGCATTAGCAAATTCAATTACAGGTAATGAAGACCTGCAAGAAAAACTGGTAGCCGTTAACCGTGTTGCCAAAGTCGTCAAAGGCGGTCGTATTTTTGGCTTTGCAGCCTTGACCGTTGTTGGTGATGGTAATGGACGAGTAGGCGTTGGTCGCGGGAAATCCCGTGAAGTGCCTTTGGCTATTCAAAAAGCTATGGAAGACGCACGCCGAAATATGGTCAAGGTGCCACTAAATGAAGGCACACTGCACTATCCCATTACGGCTGAATTTGGTGCGGCAAAGGTTTATATGCAACCTGCATCTGAAGGTACAGGTATCATCGCCGGTGGCCCAATGCGTGCTGTATTTGAAGTCGTTGGTATTCACAACGTATTGGCTAAATCTAATGGTACAACCAACCCTATTAATGTTGTGCGTGCCACTATAGAAGGTCTTCGCTCAATGAAATCGCCCGAGCAGATAGCTGCTAAACGTGGCAAGAAAGTTGAAGAAGTGGTGAGCTAAATGGCAGCTAATTCCAAAATTAAGGTCACTTTGACCAAAAGTACAAACCGCCGCCAGGCTAAACACAAGGCCTGTGTTTCCGGACTTGGGCTGCGTCGTATAGGTCACAGTGTGACTATCGATGATACGCCGGAAAATCGCGGCATGATTAACAAGGTCAGTTATTTGCTGGCTGTCGAAGAGGCATAAACAATGCGACTTAATTCTATTAAACCGCATCCTGATTCTGTATCAGCACCTAAACGCCGAGGCCGCGGTATTGGTTCAGGTCTGGGTAAAACGGGCGGTCGCGGACATAAAGGCCAAAAATCACGCTCTGGTGGATTCCACAAGGTGGGCTTTGAAGGTGGTCAGATGCCACTACAAAGACGCTTGCCGAAGATAGGTTTTACATCGCGTGTCGGCCGCGTCACTACCGAAATCCGTTTAAATGAATTGACTAAAGCCAATGTTGATATCGTCGATCTGGCAGCACTCAAGCTGGCTCGCTTGGTGAACAAAAATATTCAACACGTAAAGGTTATTGCATCGGGAACAATTGATAAGGCAGTAACGGTAAAAGGTTTACGTGTAACTAAAGGTGCCAGAGCGGCTATTGAAGCAGCTGGCGGGAAGATAGAAGAGTAATGTCTGTATCGAATCCGGCAATTCCGGGCGGTTTGTCCGGCCTGGGGCAGTTAAAAGAACTGCGTCAGCGTCTGCTTTTTGTCTTTATTGCGCTGTTTGTGTATCGCATCGCTACGCATATTCCTGTGCCCGGCATTAATCCGGTTGCACTGGCGCAGATGTTCGATCAGCAGAGCGGCACCATTCTGGACATGTTTAATATGTTTTCAGGTGGAGCACTTGGACGCTTTTCCGTCGTTGCTCTCGGAATCATGCCGTACATTTCGGCGTCTATCATCATGCAGTTGCTTGCCGTTGTAGAACCAAAACTCAAAGAGTTACGCAAGGAAGGCGAAGCAGGTCGACGTAAGATTACCCAGTATACGCGTTATGGCACTGTCGTCCTGGCGACTTTTCAGGCATTTGGCGTTGCGGTAGCCCTGGAAGGGCAACAGGGCGTAGTCATGGATCCAGGCGTTGGTTTTCGCGTAGTGGCTGTGACAACGCTGGTCACTGGAACCATGTTTCTTATGTGGCTTGGCGAGCAAATAACTGAACGCGGTATCGGTAACGGAATTTCAATGATTATTTTCGCTGGCATTGTTGCGGGTTTGCCTGCAGCTATTGGTGGCACACTTGAGTTAACCAGAACAGGTGAGATGCACTTGCTAGCAGTGCTTGGACTGTTTGCGCTTGCCATTGTTGTTACCGGATTTGTTGTTTTTGTTGAGCGTGGACAGCGCAGGATTACTGTGAACTATGCCAAGCGACAGGTTGGCAGAAAAGTGTATGGCGGGCAGGCAAGTCATTTGCCACTAAAGTTGAACATGGCTGGCGTTATTCCGCCCATCTTTGCATCAAGCCTGATACTTTTCCCGGCCACGATTGCTGGCTGGTTTGCTAATAGCGAAGGTATGGGGTGGCTACAGGATATTGCTACGACGTTATCTCCCGGACAGCCGATTTACGTCATGTGTTACGCAGCAGGGATAATTTTCTTCTGTTTCTTTTACACGGCAATGGTTTTTGATCCGCGTGATACTGCTGACAACCTAAAAAAATCAGGCGCTTTCATTCCTGGTATGCGACCTGGAGAACAAACAGCCAATTATCTGGATAAAGTATTGACCAAGCTGACACTGGCCGGCGCTGTTTATATTACGGCTGTTTGTTTGTTGCCGGAATTTTTGATTGTGAAATTTAACGTACCTTTCTACTTTGGAGGTACGTCACTGTTAATCATCGTGGTAGTAGTGATGGATTTTATGTCGCAGGTTCAGGCGCATCTAATGTCCCATCAATATGAAGGTTTGATGAAAAAAGCAAACCTTAAAGGACACACGCGCCGTTAATGTATCTGTTTGGAGATAGACAATGAAAGTAAGAGCATCAGTAAAAAAAATGTGTCGTAATTGCAGGATCATACGACGAAACAGAACTGTACGTGTTATTTGCGTTGACCCACGTCATAAGCAGCGTCAGGGCTGATTACTAAAGATTTTGGAGAAATAATTCATGGCTCGTATTGCAGGTGTAAACATACCGGACAACAAGCATCTCAGCATCGCGCTGACCTACATATATGGCATCGGTCAAACCCGAGCTACGCAGATATGTAATGCAACCGGACTCGAAACCAACGTTAAGGTCAACCAGTTGACCGAGGAAGAACTCGACAAGATACGTACTGAAATTGGTAAATACAGTCTTGAAGGTGACCTGCGTCGTGAGGTTTCCATGAATATTAAGCGTTTGATGGACCTGGGCACGAATCGTGGTATCAGACATCGTCGCGGTCTGCCCGTTAGAGGACAGCGCACTCAAACCAATGCTCGTACCCGTAAAGGGCCACGAAAAATGATTAAGAAATAATTAGCGGATATAACATATGGCCAAAGCAACCACAAAAAGTCGTAAGCGAGTCAAGAAGACTGTCGTCGACGGCGTCGCGCACATACATGCTTCTTTTAATAACACGATCATTACCATAACCGATCGCCAGGGCAACACGCTTTCCTGGGCAACATCCGGCGGTAGTGGTTTTCGTGGCTCGAGAAAGAGTACGCCTTTCGCTGCGCAGATTGCTTCACAAAAAGCAGGTGAGGTTGCTAAGGAGTTTGGTATGCAGAATCTGGAGGTCTTTATCAAGGGACCAGGACCAGGGCGTGAATCTGCAGTCAGGGCTCTTAACTCTATTGGCTTTAAGATAACCAATATTACTGACGTGACGCCGATTCCTCACAACGGCTGTCGCCCACCAAAAAAGCGTCGCGTTTAATTCAGGAGTTTTTCTATGGCACGTTATCTCGGACCAAAATGTAAACTTAGTCGTCGTGAAGGCACGGATCTGCTGTTAAAAAGCCGTGCTCGTTCTATCGAATCAAAATGTCAGATTGATAAAACGCCTGGCATGCAGGGAACGCGACCAGGACGTATGTCTGACTATGCTATGCAGCTGCGTGAAAAACAGAAGTTACGCCGCATTTACGGTGTACTTGAAAAGCAGTTTCGCCGTTATTACAAGGAAGCGGCCCGTCGTAAAGGCTCAACTGGTGAGAACCTGTTACAGCTCCTGGAATGTCGTCTTGATAATGTCGTCTATCGTATGGGTTTTGGTTGTACCAGGAACGAGGCAAGACAGTTGGTCAGTCATCGCTCTGTGATGGTTAACGATCAGGTCGTGAATATTCCTTCATACCAGGTCCAGCCGAGCGACAAGATATCTATTCGTGAAAAAAGCAAAAAACAGCTGCGAATTCAGGATGCTTTGAACGTAGCTGAGCAATATGGACTTCCTGAGTGGGTAGATGTGAATACGAAGAGTATGGAAGGTGTTTTCAAGGCAGTACCGGACCGCTCTGAATTACCTTCGGAAATTAACGAACAGCTCGTAGTAGAACTTTACTCCAAGTAATAACGTGTGGAGGTTAAACACGCATGTCATCGACATTTAATGAATTATTAAAACCGCGAAGAGTTGATGTTGAACCCATCAGCAACACTTTCGCCAAGATTACGATAGAACCGCTGGATCGCGGCTTCGGTCACACGCTGGGTAACGCATTACGTCGTGTTTTGCTGTCTTCAATGCCCGGTTGTGCAGTTGTCGAGGCAGAAATTGAAAACGTATTACATGAATACACGACAATCGACGGTGTACAGGAAGATGTAACAGATGTGCTGTTGAACCTTAAAGGCCTGGCAATCATGATGCATGCCAAGGATGAAGCAACCCTGAGTCTGAAAAAGAGTGGCCCTGGTCCTGTTTATGCGAGCGACATTGCCGTCGATCATGATATCGAGATCAAGAACCCTGAGCATGTTATCGCTAACCTGACTAAAGCAGGTGAACTTAGTATGACCATGACTATTGCTCGCGGTCGCGGTTACAAGCCAGTCGTCATTGGCGGTACCGATGAAGAACAAACGATTGGTCGACTGAAACTCGACGCATCTTTCAGCCCCATTAAGCGTGTTGCCTACGAGGTGCAGAGTGCCCGTGTTGAACAGCGCACTAACCTTGATAAGCTGGTACTTGAAATAGAAACCAACGGTACAATTGACCCTGAAGATGCAGTGCGACAGGCGGCAACTATTTTGCGTAGTCAGCTGGCTGTATTTGTTGATCTCGAAGCTGAAGAGGCTATTGAGGCTGCACAGACTAATGAGCCAGAAATTGACCCGATTTTACTGCGTCCGGTAGATGATTTGGAATTGACCGTACGTTCTGCTAACTGTCTTAAAGCAGAAAGCATTTATTATATTGGCGATTTAATACAGAGAACGGAAGTTGAATTATTGAAAACGCCTAATCTTGGCAAGAAGTCCTTAACAGAAATAAAGGATGTACTTGCTTCCCGTGGACTGGCACTGGGTATGCGACTCGAAAACTGGCCGCCACCGGGATTAAACATCAATAGAGAAACTGCTTAATATAAGAGAGAATTACCATGCGTCATCGTCAAAGTGGCAGAAAATTAAATAGGAATAGCTCGCACCGTACCGCTATGTTCAGAAACATGGCAGCGTCGCTTATGGAACATGAAGTTATAAAGACGACCCTGCCAAAAGCGAAGGAGCTGCGTCGCGTAGCAGAGCCGTTGATTACTATGGCGAAGGATGACAGCGTAGCAAAACGTAGGCTTGCCTTTTCACGTTTGCGTAATCGCGATGTTGTAACCAAGCTGTTTGATGAACTCGGTCCTCGCTACAAGGACAGGCCTGGAGGCTACCTCCGTATTCTTAAGTGTGGTGTGCGTACTGGTGACAAGGCACCAATGGCTATCGTTGAACTGGTCGATCGCCCTGATATTGAAGCTGCCGATGTTGAAGTCGAGAGCGCTGAGCAGGACTAACTCAACTTTGTATCTAAAAAAACCGGGGCTAGCCCCGGTTTTTTTTTGCCTGTACTGAGTTGTCATCAGTGTCGTGCTTGCTAACATAATTAGCATGATCCTCCTGTTTACAGACTATGTCGTTGAGGGCCCATATCTGGGCCAGGTGTACACTAAGCTGTTGCAAGCAGCACCGACAACGTCAGTGGTAAACCTGATGGCGGATGCACCCAGAAATAATCCTCGCGCCAGTGCCTACTTGCTAGCCTCCCTGGTCCGGCATATTCCTGAAAGAGGCGTCATCTTTGCTGTCGTAGACCCTGGTGTGGGTAATGGCAAGGATATTCCATCCGTATTTAAAACTGATTCTCACTGGTTTGTCGGACCAGATAATGGCCTGTTTGATATTTTGTTGAGAGAGTATCCTTTAGTCGATTGCTGGGAGATACAGCCTGATGAAACGAGCATCTCTGTTAGTTTTCATGGCCGCGATATTTACGCACCTGTTTGCGCGAAGCTGGCAAACAACGAAGAAGTACCAGGAATAAAACGACACTGGCAAGATACAAATCAATGGCCTGATGACCTGCACGAGATTATTTATTGCGATCATTTCGGCAATGCAATGACAGGCATACGTTCAGCAAAGATAGATCAGTCAATAGTGCTCAACATAAATGGATCACGCATCGCCCATGCACATACGTTTTCTGCGGTAAAAAAAGGTGATGCATTCTGGTATATCAATTCTAATGACCTTGTAGAGATTGCTATCAATCAAGGCTCAGCCAAAAAACAATTCGACTTAAAAATCGGTAACCCTATCAAGGTAAACTAGCTACTTGAGATATATCTGCAACCTTAACTGGTAATTTCTATAAGCTGGACTAAGCTTTATATAATTCCATTGGTTGGGGAAATGATATGACCGAAGTAATCATGGCGTTACTGGTATGGATTGGTGCTAATAGCGATTACGAAGTAGATTTCCCGCAACCTATTGTCGTTATGACAACGCTGGGCAATATGTGTCAAATATTTGGTATTGAGGATAAACAACGTTGTGAGACATCTGGTTTAAAAGGGTTTTACAATGAAAAGGAAACGATATTCCTTGGTGCGGATTTTGATGCACAAGACAGCCATCATGTTTCCCGCTTATTGCATGAACTTGTGCATTACATTCAATATAAAAATGGCAAGGGTAAATCACGCTGCCGCGGTGAAATCGAAGTTGAAGCCTATGACTTGCAGGATAAATGGCGCGAATTACAGGGGCTTGAGCCGATCTTGCCCGCTTTCAACCGGTTAATGCTGGAGGCAAGTTGCGCTGCGTGAACGTTGCTAAGTAATTTATATTATACGACAAAAGACGCCAGGCCATCCTTAAATGACCAGTCTATATCGTGATTCTCAGCTATAGTGATTAACACATTTTCCGGATCTATACCCGGATTGGCCTTCAGGTTTTCGGTACACTTTTTATAAAAAGCTTGCTTGGCTTTATTGGAGCGCCCGGCGCGCATAATTAGAAACATCATAACCCTGTCTCCAGTCCGATCCTGGTATTCAAGACAGTAGTCTTCTACCTCGTGGATGATTTGATAACGGTCATCATCTGGAAAGTCCATCGTTTCGATAACTGCTGAATTTACGCCATCGGCAATCGCTTTAACGTATTCTCTAGATTTGCCTTTTGGAATGGAGATATTTACGAGTGGCATAATTAATCACCTATAGTTGTTACTTGAGCTTAGCCCTAAGCAATTCGTTAACCTGTTTCGGGTTTGCCTTGCCTTGTGATAATTTCATAACTTGTCCAACAAAATAGCCTATTAGTTTACCCTGTTTTTCCGGTGGACTGGCCATATATTGTTCTACCTGGGCCGGACTATTAGCAATCACTTCATCAACAAATTTTTCGATAGCTCCGCTATCGGTAACCTGTTTCAGTCCCTGTTTTTCAATGATCTCATCAGCCGTACCTTCACCATTCCACATGGCCTCAAAAACCTGTTTCGCAATCTTTCCGGAAATGGTGTTGTCCTTGATACGTTTAATTAATTCGCCAAGCATAGCGGCTGTAACCGGGCTATTGTCTATTGACAGGTTGTCCCTGTTTAGTGCGCCGCTTAATTCGCCTGCAATCCAGTTCGCACTCAATTTGGCTTCGCCATCTGCCGCCTGAAGGCATGTTTCAAAGTAATCCGCCATTTCCTTTTGGCTGGTTAATAGCAAGCTGTCCTGCTCAGATAGCTTAAATTCATCAATGAAGCGTTGTTTTTTTGCATCGGGCAGCTCTGGTAATGCTGCACGAATTTCTTCTTTCAAGGCTTCGTCTATTTCAACAGGTAGTAAATCAGGGTCCGGGAAGTAGCGGTAGTCATTGGCTTCTTCTTTACTACGCATCGAACGCGTTTCATTTTTGCCCGGATCGTATAAACGGGTCTCCTGTATAATTTCTCCACCATCTTCAAGAATATCGATTTGTCTCTCTACCTCGAAGTTAATCGCCTGTTCGACGAAACGAAATGAATTAATATTTTTTAATTCTGTGCGGGTTCCGAATTCCTCTTCACCCTTGATTCTGACAGAGACATTCGCATCACAGCGAAATGATCCTTCCTGCATGTTGCCGTCACAGATTTCAAGATAACGTACCAGCGAATGAATTTTCTTCATATAACTGACAGCCTCTTTCGCACTGCGCATATCCGGTTCAGAAACGATTTCCAGTAAGGGTGTACCTGCACGATTAAGATCGATGCCGGTCATATTTGCAAAACCCTCGTGTACAGACTTGCCAGCATCTTCTTCAAGGTGGGCGCGGGTAATGCCTATTCTTTTCGTTTTACCATCTTCTAAAGGGATATCGATATGACCCTGACTAACAATGGGTAGCTCAAACTGGCTAATTTGATAGCCTTTTGGCAAGTCCGGATAAAAATAGTTCTTGCGGGCAAAGATAGAGGTCGGCGGTATTTCTGCATCAATGGCAAGCCCAAAACGAATTGCCATTCGTACAACTTCCTTGTTAATCACGGGTAGCACGCCGGGCAGGCCGAGGTCTATAGCACATGCCTGCACGTTTGGCTGTGCGCCATATGCGGTAGCAGCGCCAGAGAAAATTTTGCTCTTGGTAGCTAACTGGGCATGAATTTCAAGGCCAATGACTGTCTCCCATTCCATTAGCGATACTCCTCGGGCACACGCGTATGCCAATCGGTCACTTGCTGGAATTGGTGACCGATATTCAATAATCGTGCTTCATCAAAATACTGGCCAATCAGTTGCATACCTACAGGCAGTTCATTACTAAAACCAGTTGGCAACGATATGGCTGGAAGTCCTGCCAGATTGACAGATACAGTGTATATATCTGACAGGTACATACTGACCGGGTCGTCCAGTTTTTCATTGAGTTTGAAAGCAGGGCCGGTTGCAGTTGGGCCGGCGATAACATCAACCTGTTCGAATGCCCGACTGAAGTCGTCCCTGATAAGATGCCTGATTTTTTGGGCCTGTAGGTAATACGCATCATAGTAACCTGCAGATAATACGTAGGTACCAATCATTATTCTGCGCTTGACTTCCTTACCAAATCCTTCGCTGCGACTACGGCAATATAGGTCTAACAGGTCTCTTGGTTCTTCACAACGATATCCGAAACGAACGCCGTCATAGCGAGACAGATTTGAAGAACACTCAGCTGGAGCAACCACGTAATAGGCTGGAATCGAAAGCTGTGTATTTGGTAAATCAACCTCTTTGCAAACAGCGCCGAGTTTTTCAAGCTCCTTAACACCTGCTTCTACGAGTCCTGCAACAGTGCTATCCAGTGCATCATCAAAGTACTGTTTTGGTAAACCAATCCTGAGGCCTTCAATAGAGTCATTTAGTCTGCTCGTATAATCCTCTACTGCTTTATCTGCTGAGGTGGAATCGCGCTCGTCAAAGCCTGCCATAACATTCAGCATTAGCGCCGCGTCTTCGGCGGTTTGTGTCATTGGACCACCCTGGTCGAGACTGGAAGCAAACGCAATCATGCCGTAACGAGATACTCTGCCATAAGTTGGTTTTAGACCGGTAATACCACATAGAGATGCCGGTTGCCTGATTGAACCACCTGTATCTGTACCACTCGCGGCCGGGCAAAGACGGGCAGCAACTGCGCTTGCGGAACCGCCTGATGATCCCCCGGGTACACACTCAATGTTCCACGGATTTTTTACTGGCCCATAGAAACTGGTTTCGTTTGATGAACCCATAGCAAACTCATCCATGTTGGTTTTGCCCAGCATAACCATGCCCTCGGCGTTCATCTTTTCAACAACTGTTGCGTTATAAGGTGCAACAAAATTATCCAGCATTCTGGAGCCGCATGAGGTTTTAATATCACTTGTGCAAAAGATATCTTTATGCGCAAAAGGAACACCGGTTAATTTACCGGCCTCGTTGTTTGCGCGCTTCGCGTCTGCCACTTTTGCCTGTGCCAATGCTTGCTCTTCCGTGATTGTAATAAAGCAATTCAATTCATCGTTTAATTGATTACAACGTTCAAGGTACTGGTTTGTCAGCTCTTCACTGCTGATCTGCTTTTGTTCCAGCGCGCTGGCAAGTTGTGCAAGAGTAGAATGCAACATAGGGTAATGAAATAGTGGTTTGTGTTTACTCGATCACCTTGGGAACGAGGAAGTAACCGTCTTCTGTCCTGGGTGCTTTTTCCTGGAAGCGATCACGCTGGTCTGTTTCCGTGACGTTGTCGTCGCGCAGCCGCGCTGCAATATCCAGCGGGTGGGCTAGCGGTGTGATATCGCTAGTGTCGACATTATTCATCTGCTCAACCAGCTCGAGAATGCCGGATAATTCATTGCTGTATTTGGCAACATCTTCAGCATCAATCTCCAGCCGTGCAAGCAAGGCGATTTTCTCAATTTCAGATTTGTCGAGGGACATAAAATAGTGGTTCTTATTAATTGAAAAAAATAGGAAATCTATCATATTACTTGGCTTGCCCAAAGCCTCACCCGTTGATAAAGTTACGCTTTGATTTGCGGCTGATCTGGGCGGGATTCAGTATCGCTTATGTGGCAAAAATTGAAGAGCTTTGAGGAGTCTAGCGTAGGACAGGCGCACCGTTATCCTTCCTTCTATTTCACTGTCTTGTTGTCTCGTTATTTTTTCTAAGTTATTGGTTTAATTAATGTTTAATAGAATAAGAGGGCTGTTTTCCAACGATCTTTCCATTGACCTTGGAACAGCAAATACGCTCATTTATGTGCGTGGAAAGGGTATCGTCCTTAACGAGCCCTCCGTCGTTGCCATCCGCAAGGACGGTGACACCATCAATGCCAAGTCAATTCGGGCCGTTGGCGCCGAGGCAAAACGCATGCTGGGCCGTACCCCTGGCCATATTACGGCGATACGACCCCTGAAAGACGGCGTAATTGCCGATTTCACGGTCACAGAAAAAATGCTGCAGTATTTCATCCATAATGCGCATGGTTCGACATTATTCAAGCCAAGCCCACGTGTGCTTGTTTGCGTTCCATGCGGCTCTACGCAGGTTGAGCGGCGAGCAATTCGTGAATCAGCGAGTGGGGCTGGCGCACGTACCGTTCATCTAATCGAGGAGCCTATGGCCGCGGCGATAGGTGCCGGGATGCCGGTAAGTGATGCAAGAGGCTCCATGGTACTGGATATTGGTGGTGGTACTACCGAAGTTGCGGTTATCTCCCTGAATGGCATTGTTTATTCGGATTCAGTCAGAATAGGTGGCGACCGCTTTGATGAAGCAATTATTAATTACGTACGTCGAAACTATGGAAGTCTGATTGGTGATGCTACTGCCGAGCGTATCAAACATGAGATAGGTTGTGCTTACCCTGGTAATGAAATCAAGGAACTGGAAGTACGAGGACGCAATCTCGCGGAAGGCATACCACGTAGTTTTACGTTGAACAGCAATGAAATTCTTGAAGCCTTACAGGAACCGCTAACAGGCATTGTTGGCGCTGTTAAAAACGCATTGGAAAAAACTCCGCCTGAACTTGGTTCGGATGTAGCAGAAAGAGGACTGGTATTAACAGGTGGTGGTGCATTGCTTCGCGACCTTGATCGCTTATTGATGGAAGAAACCGGGTTACCTGTCATTGTTGCAGAAGATCCACTCACCTGTGTTGCCCGCGGCGGGGGACGCTATCTGGAAATGATAGATGAATTCGGTACTGACATACTGGCGGTGGAATAAGTAATTACGGAGAAAGACTATTAACACCCTGTTTCAAAGACGTGCTTCTGCGAACATTCGATTGGTGGTGTTTAGTTTTCTGTCTATCACTTTAATGGTCATAGACCACCAGAAAGATTACCTGGCTGCGGTTCGTTCAACACTAAGTGCCGTAGTCTATCCTATTCAGTATGTAGTTAACCTGCCTTTCGATGCAGCCGAATGGGTGAGCGACTCCCTTGTCACCCGGCAAAGCCTGATCGAGGAAAATGAACGCCTGAAGCAGGACCAGTTGCTGTTCAGTTCGAAGTTGCAGCGTTATGAAATCCTTGAAGCTGAAAATCAAAGGCTGAGAGAATTACTGGAATCTTCTTTTCGTCTAAACGATAAGGTACTGGTTGCAGAGCTCATCGAAGTACATTTGCAGTCTTTCAAACGTCAGGTTGTTATCAACAAGGGTAAACGAGAGGGGGCCTACGATGGCCAACCCATTGTTGACGCCTCAGGCATTATGGGACAGATAGTCCATGTCGGTCCTTTTTCCAGTACGGTATTGCTGATTACCGATCCTAACCACGCCTTACCGGTGCAAATTAATCGTAATGGTTTACGCGCAATAGCTGTCGGCGCAGGTCAAAGCGACAAACTGATTCTTGAGCATCTGCCGAATAACGCCGATATAAAGGTTGGCGATCTGATTATTTCTTCGGGTTTGGGTCGTCGCTTCCCGTCGGGTTACCCGGTTGGACAGATTGAAAAAATTACGCTTGATCCCGGTGAACCCTTTGCCAAGGTTGTCATTAACCCCAGTGCCCAGCTGAGTAAGAGTCGTGAAGTACTGATGGTCTGGCCGTACGAACATATCAATTCCATGACCGAGGATGTTGCAGAGGTTGCAAAACGATGATTGCTGATAATCACAGTCAAAAAGGGAATATGATTATCATTGCCAGTTTCGTTATTGCGATAATGTTAACGGCATTGCCTGTTCCAGATTGGGCGAATAGTTGGCGACCTGCTTGGGTGCCTATCGTACTTATTTACTGGTGCATGGCAATACCTGACCGTGTCGGTATCGCGGTGGCCTTTGTTCTTGGGCTACTTCTCGATGTAATGCACAGCAACGTACTGGGGCAGAACGCACTTGGCCTTGTACTTGTTGCGTTTATCACATTGCAATCCTATCAGCGTATCCGGGTTTTCCCGCTTGCCCAACAGGCTGTTATCGTCTGTTTTTTTCTTTTGCTATATGAATTGATTATGCTTTTAATAACCAACTACATTGGTTCCCAGGCTGGTGGTTGGACCTACTGGATGCCAGCCATTACCAGCATGTTGATATGGCCCTGGCTATTTATCGTTCTCAGGGATATTCGTCGCAAGTTCCAAATCTCCTGAAGGCTTATCAATGGCCAGGGAGATTAATCTTAAAGATAACGAACACGAATCACACTTAGTCGCATCACGCGTTTATGTAGCTGGTGCAGTTATTTTTCTGTTGGTGTTAATGATTATTGGCCGGGTGTTTTACCTGACCATACTAGAGCATGATCACTTTACGACACTGGCAACATCAAACCGTGTCAAGATAGCACCCATACCCCCAACCCGTGGCTTAATCTACAGTCGTGATGGTGTTGTGCTGGCTGAGAATAAGCCGTCATTCAGTCTTGAAATAGTTCCTGAGCAAATCCAGAACGTTGATCAATTAATTCGCCAGCTTCAGCAAATCATCACTATTAACGAAGATGAAATCGCACGCTTTAAAAAATCATTAAAAAAACAGCGTCGTTTTGAAAGTATTCCGCTTCGTTTCAATCTTAATGAAGAAGAGGTTGCCTTGTTTTCTGTGAACAGGCATAGATTTCCTGGTGTCGATGTGGTGGCAGGTCTGAATCGTTATTACCCATTTGCTGACCAGCTGGTACACGCAATAGGCTACGTAGCACGAATTGATGAAGACGATATCAAACGTCTCGATGAGTCCAACTATCTTGGAACTACTCATATTGGAAAATTGGGCATCGAGAAATCGTACGAGTCTATCTTGCATGGAACGGTTGGGCATCAGCAAGTAGAAGTGAATGCTCAGGGCAGGGTTATTCGAGTATTGGAACGAAATGCGCCTTATCCCGGCGAGAACCTGCATCTGACGATAGACGTTTCATTGCAGGAAGTAGCTTTAGAAGCACTGGAGAATAGACGTGGTGCTATCGTTGCTATGGATCCTCGCAACGGTGATGTGCTGACTTTTGTCAGTTCGCCCGGTTATGACCCCAATAAATTTGTTAATGGAATTGACTCGGCATCATACAAAGCATTGCTGTCTTCACGAGATAAACCGCTGATTAATCGTGCAACGCAGGGTAAGTATCCACCTGGTTCCACGATTAAACCGATGATGGGTTTGCTTGGTCTGGATGCGGGTGTTCGCAATTTTATGCATGAATCCTGGTGCCCTGGCTGGTTCTCATTAAAAGGCCATTCACATCGATATCGTGATTGGAAAAAAGAGGGCCATGGCCATACCGACTTGCATAAGGCTGTTACGCAATCATGTGATGTATACTTTTATATCCTTGCCTATGAACTTGGTATCGACAAAATATACGAGGGACTCTCTAGTTTTGGGCTTGGACAACGAACCGGCATTGACATAGGTGGTGAGGCGAGTGGGCTATTGCCATCAAGAGACTGGAAAAGGGAAGCACTAGGGCAGGCTTGGTACCCGGGAGAGACGCTGATACTCGGTATTGGCCAGGGCTATGCGTTGACCACGCCCATGCAACTGGCCAAGGCCACAGCCATTCTTGCTAACCGCGGCAAGATTGTTACCCCTCGATTGGTAAGCAGTACCAGCGATGCAATTACCAATGATGCAACCAGTTTACCGGTGAAAACCGAGCAACCTGTTCAAATCCATAACGAGCAATATTGGGACTATATGATCAAGTCCATGCGCGATGTCGTTCATGGTCAGGGCGGTACAGCATGGCGTAGTGGCCTTAATGCGCCCTATGAATTTGCTGGTAAAACCGGAACCGCGCAGGTCATTAGCATTGCACAGGATAAGGAATACAAGGAAGAAGAGATCGCAGAAGAACTGCAAGATCATGCTTTGTTTATTGCTTTTGCCCCGGTTGAAAATCCCGAAATAGCATTAGCTATCATTGTAGAAAACGGTGGCGGTGGTTCAAAAACGGCTGCGCCCATTGCGAGGAAAATGCTGGACCATTTTATGCTGGAGAGAAACCTGCTGGGCAGTAAGGACTAGGTTGTGGAAGAAAGAAGTCTGGCTCAGCGATTACATATCGATATACCGCTTTTTCTCGGTATCTTGATACTGTGCAGCATAGGGCTGGTCGTACTCTACAGCGCCAGTAACCAGAATATTGAACTGGTATACAGACAGGGACTCAAACTGGCTATAGCTATTGTAGGTATGTTTCTAATCGCACAATTGCCGCCGGCGGAACTGGCGCGCTGGTCGGTTGGCCTATACCTGTTTGGAATAATCCTGTTGGTAGCAGTTTTACTTTATGGTGATATAGGAAAGGGCGCACAAAGGTGGCTGGATTTAAAAGTTTTTCGCTTTCAACCATCTGAGTTAATGAAATTGTCCGTGCCAATGCTTATTGCCTTTTATCTTGCCGATAAACCCTTGCCACCTGGTATATCCAGAATTTTGCTGGTTGGTGTACTCATACTGGTTCCGGTGTTGTTGATTGCCAAGCAGCCTGATCTTGGCACAGCGTTGCTGGTCGGGGCAGCAGGTTTTTCAGTCCTGTTTATCGCGGGCATATCCTGGCGGTTGCTGATGACGCTGGGCGTACTTGCGGCAGCTGCAGCACCCTTACTCTGGTATTTTATGCATGATTACCAGAAGCGTCGTGTACTCACTTTCTTAAACCCGGAAAATGACCCGCTGGGCGCCGGTTACCACACGATACAGGCAAAGATCGCCATTGGCTCCGGTGGCTTATACGGTAAAGGCTGGTTAAATGGCACACAGTCGCATCTTGAATTTTTACCGGAGCGCTCTACCGACTTTATCTTTGCTGTACTTTGCGAAGAGTTTGGATTGCTAGGCGTTTTATTCCTGTTGCTGGCCTATCTGTTCATTATTATTCGTTGTTTATATATCGCTGTTCATTCACAGCACACGTTTGGACGTTTACTGGCAAGTGGGCTCACGCTTACTTTTTTTGTATATATATTTGTTAATATGGGCATGGTGACCGGGCAGCTACCTGTAGTGGGAGTTCCCCTACCACTTATAAGTCATGGCGGAACTTCAATGGTTACGTTGATGGCGGGTTTTGGGATGTTGATGGCAATTCATACGCATCGACGCTTTATGTCATTCTAATTATAACGACTATGAAAAAGACTCTCTTTTATCTTTTACTTTTCTTATCTATTTCGTCAACCGGATCGGCAAATAACAGTATTTCAGTCAATCAGGATATGTTTATAGAGCAGATGGTAGCCGAGCATGGTTTTACTAATACAGATCTGGAAAAACTTTTTGATCAAGCGACTGTGTCTAAATCAATTCTTGCCGCAATTTCAAAACCAGCTGAAAAAAAGCTGAAATGGTTTGAATACAAGGATATTTTTCTGCAAGAAAAAAGGATTAATAAGGGTGTGGAATTCTGGCGTGATAACAGTCATGCCTTGCTCAGGGCCGAGATTAAATTTGGTGTGCCAGCAGAGATTATTGTCGCCATCATTGGTGTCGAAACCTTTTATGGAAGAATAAAGGGAAGCTATCGGGTGGTTGATGCGCTCAACACACTGGCTTTTCATTATCCCAAGCGAGCCGATTTTTTCCGTAGTGAATTTAAACATTTCCTGTTGTTATCCAGGGAGCAGGGTTTTGAACCATTAAGTTTGACCGGCTCATATGCCGGTGCCATGGGACTGCCCCAGTTTATATCCAGCAGTTATCGTAATTATGCAATCGACTTTGATGGTGATGACATTATCAACATCTGGGACAACCCTGTAGATGCAATAGGCAGTGTGGCAAATTACTTTGTAGCTCATCGTTGGCGTCAGGGTGAAGAAGTTATTCATCGTGTTGATGTTGAGGGTGATACATTTCGTGATGCACTAACACCCGGTCTTAAGCCTGACCTGGACAGCTCGGAACTGGAGACGTTAGGTATAAAGTCAGATAATGCTTATGCGACCGATGAGAAACTGAAATTACTGCAGTTCGTTCAGGAAAGTGGCCCTGAGTATTGGTTGGCGAGGCACAACTTTTACGTCATAACTCGTTATAATCACAGCCAGTTATATGCTATGGCAGTTTACCAGCTTGCCCAGGAAATCAAGCAACGAAAAAATAATCTCGCTCAACAACTGGAGCAATAATGACAGATATCATTTATACCAACCTGGTAAGAACATGCACTTTATTGTTTGTCTTTGTTGCATTCGTGCTTAGTGGTTGCGGTGGGGTTAGTATTAAATCTTCCAGTAAGGATTCCGCTCCTACGCGAAATGTGGATATTAATAAAATACCAAATGCGGTTCCTAAAAATGAACCAAAAAGTCGTTATGGCAACCCAACGTCCTATGTAGTATTTGGTAAACGATACTATGTTATGAACAGTAGTAGAGGCTACGTAGAACAGGGTATTGCATCATGGTATGGCACCAAGTTTCATGGCAGAAGAACTTCCAGTGGTGAGACTTATGATATGTACGCCATGACAGCTGCGCACAAGAGTCTGCCATTACCGACATATGTCAAGGTAACCAATCTGAATAATGGAAAATACATTATTGTTAAAGTTAACGATCGCGGCCCGTTTCATGATAACCGCATCATTGATCTTTCTTATGTAGCAGCACAAAAACTGGATATTGTTAAAAAAGGCACGGGTCTGGTCGAGGTACGCGCTCTACAGGCCGGGCAACCTGTAAACCCTTCACCAGGTTCAGGGCCCGGTGCACCGGTATTAACATCATCAGGAAACCGTACTGCCAGTGCTGGTTTTTATATACAGGTTGGTTCATTTAGTGAGCTATTGAACGCAGAAAAAATGCGTAGAAAACTTGGTCCACTTGGAGAAAGCCTGGTTAAGATAAGTCAGACCATGATCGCTGGAAATACACTGTATCGGGTTCGTATTGGCCCGCTTACCAACATAGACAGGGCCGATGAAATCGTTTCCAGTCTTGCATCCTATGGAATTATCGAACACCACATTGTCACTCAATGAGTAGTATTTTTATGAAGAAATTTTTATTTGCACTTTTTTTTCCGATTCTTTTTGTACATGTTCAGCTATTTGCTGAGCCAATGATCGTACCGGCACCGCCAACAATAAACGCCTCTTCCTATCTCGTTATGGACCATGCTAGTGGTCACCTTATGGTTGAAAACAATATTGATCAACGTTTGCCCCCAGCTAGTCTTACCAAGATGATGACAACTTACGTTGTTGCGCACGAACTGACTAATGGCGATCTGGATCTGAATGAAGAGGTTTTGGTAAGTGAAAAAGCCTGGCGCACACAAGGATCAAGGATGTTCATTGAGGTAGATACAAGGGTTAAAGTTGACGATCTGCTGCACGGCGTGATTATTCAATCTGGTAATGATGCCAGCGTTGCCCTCGCAGAGCATATATCGGGCACAGAAGAAGTGTTTGCTGACCTGATGAACAGGCACGCTAAACGTCTGGGCATGAACAATACCAATTTTCGCAACAGCACTGGTCTGCCTGATGCTGATCATTACACAACGGCCAGAGATCTTGCCTTATTAGCCAAGGCACTAATCCACGATTTTCCGGATATTTATTCGTGGCACAGCATCAAGCAATTTGTCTATAACGATATTAAGCAGCAGAACAGGAACAAACTGTTATGGCGTGATTCCAGTGTCGATGGCATTAAAACCGGACATACTGATGAAGCTGGTTATTGCCTTGTCGCTTCAGCGGAAAGAGACAGTATGCGATTAATTTCAGTAGTTATGGGTTCTGAAGGTGCAAATGCGCGGGCCAAGGCTAGCCAGGCATTATTGAACTACAGCTATCGTTTTTTCGAAACGCATAAACTTTATAGTGCCGGAGAAAAAGTTACATCTGCCCCTGTCTGGAAAGCAGATGTCGAAACCATCAACCTGGGAACAGGGCAGGATGTCCACATCACGGTTCCCCGGGGACAATATGACAATCTTGAACCTGTTGTAGAGGTGACTTCCAATATCATTGCCCCTGTCGAAAGCGGGCAACAAAAAGGAACACTGAACATTAAGCTGGAGAATGAAATACTGGCATCGGTACCATTGATGACTCTGGAGCCTGTTGCAGAAGGTGGTATTGTTAACAGGCTTAAGGATGAAATTAGATTAATGTTGCAGTAACGATGTCACTTGTATTTTTAAATGGTAATTATCTGGAGCTGAAAGACGCACAGATCAATGTTCTTGACCGTGGTTTCACCTTTGCAGATGCAGTTTACGAGGTGATCCCTGTTTTCAACGGTTGTATCTTCAGAATGGAAGAGCATATGCAAAGGCTGGATAACAGTCTTGCTGAAATCTATATGGATAATCCGTTATCTGTAGAACAGTGGCTGTCTATTTTTAACAAACTTATAGAGTCTGTTGCAGTACCTAACCAGTCTATATATCTACAAGTTACCCGCGGCGTCACTGACCGGGATCACGATATTGATCTTGCGACCGAACAAACTGTTTTCGTGATGAGCCGTCCGCTGCAAAACAAACAAGAAAGCGATGGCATTAAGGCAATTACGCATGAAGACATACGCTGGTCTTGCTGCCAGATCAAGGCTACCACATTACTTGCCAGCGTATTATTGAGACACAGGGCAAAGCAACGAGGTGCCAAGGAAGCGATACTTGTTCGAGATGGACATATTACAGAAGGCGCTGCAAGCAATGTTTTCCTGGTGAAGGATAATGTAGTTCTGACACCACCCAAGAATAATGAAGTTTTGCCAGGGATAACACGCGATCTAATCGTGGAATTACTTGCCTCTGGTAATATCGATTTTTCGGTAGAAATGCTACCTGAAAAACTGCTTTCAGTAGCCGATGAAATTTGGGTAACAAGTTCTACATGGGAAATCATGCCTGTAATCGAGCTCGATAACGTCATGATCGGTGACGGTACACCTGGACCAGTTTGGCAGCAGCTACAACAGCTGTATCAGGATTATAAAAAAAATTATTGCCAGTAACTCCGAAAGCTATACGTTTAAACCTTCTACTATCACTTTCGGCGGCATTTGAAGAAAATCTGCATATTAGCTTGCGTTAATACAGGCGAGTTAATTCCATCTTTAGCTCTTGATACCGGTGCCTTTATTCAACAGGTAAAGTGAAATAGAGAACAAAATTACTGTAAAAATAAACAGGATAAAGAACGCGGTACCAATATTAATATCTGTTACGCCTAGCATGCCATAGCGAAAAGCATTTACCATGTATAGTATCGGGTTGAATGCTGAAATTGTTTGCCAGAACTTTGGCAACATGTCGATGGAATAGAAGACACCGCCAAGATAGATCAGCGGCGTCAGTATAAAAGTTGGCACGATCGATATATCATCGAATTTCTTGGCAAAAATTGCATTTATCATTCCACCTAGCGAAAACAAGACTGAAGTCATTAAAACTACTGCAAAGGTAATGGCATAGCTATGCACGCGCAGATCAGTAAAAAACAGCGCAACCACGGTCACGACAATACCTACCAAGACTCCTCGCGCTATTCCCCCCGTAACATAGCCCAGTAAAATTATTATTGTTGGTATTGGTGCTACCAGCATTTCTTCTATGTGATTCTGGAACTTTGCACCAAAGAAGGAAGAAACAACATTGGCATAGGAGTTATTAATTATTGACATCATGATAATGCCCGGAGCGATGTACTCGATATAATTCAGGCCATCCATGCGGCCTATACGTGGACCAATCAGGCTGCCAAAGATTATAAAGTAAAGCGTCATGCTAATTGCTGGCGGCACCAGTGTCTGAACCCATATCCTGGTAAACCGGGATATTTCCTTGTACACAATGGTGTTAAAAGCGATAAGTGTTCGTTGGTTAAGCATTATTGTTGTAGTAACTTCAAAAATAGTTCTTCAAGACGGTTTGACTTGTTCCGCATACTGGCAACCGCAATATCATTACTAGACAGAACATCAAATAATTCATTCAGACTTTGATCACGATTTACTTCAATTTCCATAGTCGTCTCATCGAGTAACCTCGCATCGAATCCCGGGATCGTTGGTGATGCACTGACTGGACTGGCAAGGTCGAGAATAAATGTTTCCTGATTCAGTTTACCAAGAAGCTGCTTCATCGACGTATTTTCAATAATCCTGCCTTCATCAATGATGGCAATATTCTTACAAAGGTTTTCAGCTTCTTCCAGGTAGTGTGTCGTCAACAGGATTGTAATTCCTGAATTGTTAATGTCAGTCAAGAATTTCCACATTGAGCGTCTTAGTTCAACATCAACGCCCGCTGTAGGTTCATCCAGAATTAACATACGAGGTTCATGAATGAGTGCTCTTGCAATCATCAGACGTCGCTTCATTCCGCCGGATAGGTTGCGCGAACGTTCATTACGTTTGTCCCATAAACCAAGTTGTCCAAGGTATTTTTCCGCACGTTCAATTGCTATATGACGTTTAATACCATAATAGCCTCCCTGGTTAAGTACGATTTCAAGGCAGGTCTCAAATTGTGAAAAATTGATTTCCTGGGGAACAACCCCAATTGCAGCTTTTGCTGCTTCGGTGTCTGTATCAATATCATGATCAAAGATGCGTACTGTTCCAGCTGTCTTGTTGACCAGCCCACAGAGTATGCCAATGGTTGTCGACTTACCTGCTCCGTTAGGGCCAAGTAGAGCAAAGAAATCACCTTCATTTATGGAGAGATTTATCTCGTGCAGGGCGACGACGCTATTTCTGTAGGTTTTGCTAAGCTGTTTAATTTCAAGAGCGGGCATAATGACACATCGATTACCAGCCAAGTGTGCTGGAAGTAAACATTATAGAGGTAAAGGTGTAACTCTAAAACTAGCCAGGAAGCCAGTTTGGAAAAGTTATGGTTTGGACTGCACCCTTTGTTTCATCTGCGCCTGGCCACGCTTTAACAGGTCCAGTGCGAGGGTGCTGTCGCGTTTTAACACCAGTTTGAAATAGGGTTTGGGTATCTTAAGCAAACGGGTTTTGTCATCGGTTCTGGCATAGGCATTTCGTTTGCCTGAAGCCCCCGGCATCAATGCCTGCTCGCCGAAATATTCACCTGGTTGTAACTTGGCCAGGATAAGTATCTTGCCGTCATCGTCCAGAATAAATACTTCGATGTGACCGTCGAGAATAACGAATAATGATTCGGCAGCCTCGTTTTCCTTGATAACGAAATCGCCTGGTCCAACGGTAATAACTTCGGTCCAATTGTTATAGTTATCCAACTCTGCTTCAGACAATGATTTAAACAGGCGTAAGTTTCCAAGTAGCTCGCGAATCTCGTCTTTTTTCTTTTTTGTAATTGCTGGAACAGTGACGTCTTCAGATTCTTCTACGCCACCAACATTGAGTTGAACATGCTTTTTATCAATCCTGAATACCTTGCTGGGATGCAAGGCGTAAACGCTCGCATTACGTCTACCAGTGCCGTGAGGCAAGAGTGATTGTTCTCCAAAAAAATCACCACGGCGCAGGGTTGCGATGGTGATCTCGCGGCTGCCAGAACCGCCTCGAATGCTGACTTCAACGGTGCCATCCAGCACCACATACATGCAGTCGCCAATTTCTTCCTCACGTATAATGCGTTCCTTGGCGCTGTACTCTACGCAGGAGTTATCTTTTGATTTGATAATTCCGGCGAGTTCTTCGTGACTGAGCGAAGCAAAAATGGGGATTTTGCTTAACAATTCCGGGGTTACGATTTCTTCACTCATCCTATTACCTGTTTTTTAGTAATTATTATCTGCGGTTTTCACTCAGATCCGATACTTAATATTAAAGAATATGACACAGATTTAACAAGAAAAATCAGTGACTATTCGCTTATTAGGCATGGTAACAGCTGGTTTTATCACAATACCGCGAAATTGGTCACATTTACTATATCTATCAGTAGTTTAACTAGCTGAATCTTCATCCTTATCAGTATCTACTGATTGCTTATCTTCATCTTTGGTCGCCGTACTGGTGGTTTTCTTGCGGGCACGCTTTTTACGTACTGTCTTTTTTGTCGGTTTGTCAGGAGCCACGTCGGGCTCAGGTGTCGGCCATTCGCTGAACGGGTAGGGACGCGTGTCGTCCTTAAAGGTGACGAAACGTAGCAATTGCGCAACATAAATTGACAACGTATCACTTAATTCAAGCAGTTGTTCGTTGTGATCCCCCGTCACCAGTTTCATCAGGAACTGGAACACTGCTATTAACAAAACGAGAATAAAAACAAGGTAATAGATTAGTGCAAACAGGACTGTATACAGACCCCGTATCCAAACGTCCGAATTTTTCAAGTTGTCATGCATAGTTCTGTCTCTTCAGGTTTGTTCCAGGGAATGTAGCTCGCAGCATGATATTAGATATCCAGTTCGGCCAGGAAGTAACTCTTGTCGATCGTGTTATGTAGAGAGGCAAACTGTGCCTGTAGCTTGTCAATATGTTCATGTAAACCTGACTTCTCCAGTTTATCCAGATTGGTGCCGCCGTTTAGGCGCTGAAGGCTCAATATCTCACGCAAAGCAGTTTCATTATTGGGCAACGTTTCAAGCATGCCAACTACTTCGGCAATGCAGTGGCCGACTGAGCGCGGAAACCGCTCGTTCTGTAATAAGAACGATAACACCAATGATCTTTTGACCCGGGTTTTACAGTACTGACGATACATCTGGTATGCCGTCATCGATTTAAGCACGCTGACCCATTGAATATTATCAAACGGTAATAATTCGTTTTCATGACTTTCAATCAGGCTGGCTGAACGCACATCGATAATTCTCGTTGTCATATCGGCACGTTCCAGGTTGCGGCCAAGTTTCACGAATGCATAGCTTTCATCGTGTGTCATGGTTGCAGACAACAGGCCATATATCTGGTGAATATTTCCAATGATGGAATTGATAAATTCGTATCTTCCGCGGCGGCCAATGGCGGTTGGCATATTATTTTTTATCTTATGATAAAGATCGTTTAGTTGTTCCCACGCTTCTCGTGGAATGATATCTCTGGTAGTCCTGACATTTTCCCTGGCGCGGCTGATACATGAGAGCAGTGAACTCGGATTGTTGGTATCTGCAACGATAAATCTGATGACGCTTTTTTCGTCATGGTCGTCATAGAGTTCATAAAAGAGATCGTCAACGCCGGTAATTAATACAGTTGACTGCCAGCCAAACGGTACTTTCATCGGTAGATCCAGTAGCAGGTTTTCATTAACGTTAATGATCCTGGCCATGTTTTCTGCACGTTCAAGGTGACGAGACATCCAGTAAAGCTCTTCTGCAACTCGGGATAACATGACTATTTCCTTGTATCCAAATCCACGATCCAGGTGTCTTTACTTCCACCACCTTGTGAAGAGTTGACGACGATTGAACCTTTACGCATGGCAACTCTTGTTAAACCACCATTAGTGACTTGTGTTTGCTGCCCGGAAAGGACAAACGGTCGCAGGTCAAGATGGCGCGGTTCAAGGCTATCACCTACCAGTGTAGGTGCAGTAGAAAGTGTAATCATTGGTTGTGCGACATATTCGCGCGGATTCTTTTTTATAATCCTTGCCATGGCTTCCCGATCTTTCTTTGTCGACTTTGGTCCAACGAGCATCCCATAACCCCCTGCCTCGTTGGCTGGTTTTACAACCAGCTTGTGCAAGTTTTTAATAACGTACTCGAGGTCTTTTTCGCGGTAACAAAGATACGTTGGTACATTGTTCAAAATCGGATCTTCGTCAAGGTAGTATTTAATGATTTCAGGCACGAAAGCATAAATGACCTTGTCATCTGCGACACCACAACCTGGCGCATTAGCGAGTGTGACGTTGCCCTTGGTCCAGGCACGCATTAAACCGGGCACCCCCAGAGTCGATTCCTTGTAAAAGACTTCAGGGTCAAGAAACATGTCATCGATGCGACGATATATCACGTCAACTTTTTCCAGACCGTAAATTGTTCGCATGTAGACGCAGTCATCATCGGCAACTACCAGGTCACGACCTTCAACCAGTTCTGCGCCCATTTGCTGAGCAAGGTAGGCATGTTCGAAATAAGCTGAATTATAAACACCCGGAGTGAGTACAACGACTTCAGGAAAATCGATCGGTGTCGGCGCGGTAGATGCCAATGTATCAAACAGCTGCGACGGGTAATCATCAATCGGCTGGATACTATACATCTGGAATAATTCAGGAAAAATTCGTTTCGACACTAGGCGGTTTTCCAGCATATATGACACGCCTGAAGGTACGCGCAGATTATCTTCCAGCACGTAATACTGACCGTCTTTATCGCGAATAACATCACTACCGCATATATGAGCCCAGATTCCCAGGGGCGGTTTTACACCGACTGATTGCTTTCTGAAATTCTTTGACCCACTAATCAGCGAACGCGGCAAGATTTTGTCTTTAAGTATTTTTTGTTCGCCATAAAGATCGCCAATGAACAGGTTTAATGCATTAACGCGCTGTTGTAAGCCGGCTTCCAGCGGATTCCATTCCTTGGTGGTAATAATCCGGGGAATGATATCGAATGGCCAGATGGTTTCGACACGTCCCTGTTCGTTGTAGACCGTATAGGTGACGCCCATTACGGTGATCGCCAGTTCCGAGGCTGTTTTCAGTTCTTTTAACTGTTCTGTTGATAAAGACTTCAGGAACTTGCTGATCTGGCGCGCGTGGGCGCGAGGCACGCCAGACGGCGTGATTAATTCATCATAGTAGTCTTTTGAATCGTATTCTTTCCAGTTAACCGTCATACAAATCCGGTAATTTGAATGAAAAAAGCCTTATAAATTAGTTACATCGAAAATGGAACCAGCTAGAAAAGCAGCTACATTATACAGTGTATGCGATTGAATTTTAACTGTGAATCTGGCAACTGCACTGCGCTGCCCGCTTATTTGCACCGTAATAACAGATTAAGCCGGTACGATAAAATCAGTCTCACCAGGCATTGATCTAATCAACAAGGAAACCAGTCAATCACTTGTTGGGGATTATGTTATTCTCAATTAGAGGTAGAAATCATGAGTCATGAACCCGAAGAAAGCCTGCTTGAATTTCCATGCCAGTTTCCGATCAAGGTTATGGGTTTAGCAGACAGAAATTTCGATTTACTGGTTGTAGAGCTGGTTAGACGACATGTGCCCGATCTCAGCGAAGGTTCAGTGAAAAGCCGCCTTAGTCGTGAAGGAAAATACGTCTCCATTACTGTGACTGTAAATGCGCAAAGCAGAGAACAACTGGATAATATCTATCTTGAACTAACAGGGCATGAACGTGTATTGATGGCGTTATGAATATAGTAGTGAAACAGCTGGGCGTTGTACCTTTTGAGGAGTCGTATGCAGCCATGCGCGAATTTAACCAGGCGCGCACATCGAATACCACAGACGAGATATGGTTACTTCAGCACCCGCCTGTCTATACACTCGGCCTCGCTGGTAGCAGGGAACATATCATGGATGCTGGCAATATCCCTGTTATCGAAACCGATCGCGGCGGACAGGTGACTTATCATGGGCCAGGACAGTTGGTTGCATATTTATTAATTGATTTGTCCCGCAGACCTTATTCGGTAAAACGCTATGTTTCACTTATCGAAGCAGCAATTATTGACTACCTTGATTCACTTGGTATTGAAGCGGACAGAAAAAGCGGTGCTCCAGGCGTTTACGTTTCGGGAAAGAAAATTGCTGCGCTGGGCGTTCGAGTTAAACAAAAAGGCAGCTATCATGGGCTAGCCATTAATGTGGATATGGATATCTCGCCATTTGAAAATATTAACCCATGTGGTTACGCTGATTTACAATGTACGCAAATAAGTGAGCATGTTGACAGCATTAGTATGGAAAGTGTGTGCCGGGAGTTCCCCCGTCACCTTTTACACCAGCTTGACCAGCTCAAGCCCAGTGTCAGTGAAGTAGCGTAAGCCATGTACCAGGATAAGAGTTACAAACAGCCCGACAAGGATAAACGTGGTCGACTTAAGACCAATAAGAATCCTGTCAAACCGATTCCCGTCAGTGTTGAACTGTTACGTAAACCGAAATGGATCAAGGCCAAGGCGCCCACCGATCCTAAAGTGCTTGGCTTAAAGAAATTAATACGCGAGCATCGACTACACACAGTATGTGAAGAAGCATCCTGCCCAAACCTGGGAGAATGTTTCGGTCATGGTACGGCGACATTTATGAGTATTGGAGATATCTGTACGCGGCGTTGCCCATTCTGTGATGTAGCCCATGGTAAACCCCAGTCACTGGATCCTGATGAACCAGCAAACCTGGCTGAGGCAGTCAAACTCATGCAACTTAACTACGTGGTCGTGACCTCGGTTGACCGTGATGACCTGCTTGATCGCGGTGCCGCCCATTTCGTTGCCTGTATAGACGCAATCAGACATGCCAGCCCTAAAACAAAGGTAGAAATATTGGTGCCGGATTTCAGATCCAAAATTGAGATTGCACTGGAAATATTGGCCGCATCCCCACCTGATGTCTTTAATCATAACCTCGAGTCTGTACCACGTTTGTATAAACAGGTTCGTCCTGGAGCAGATTACGGCGCTTCCTTGTCCCTTATAAAAAAATTCAAGCAGCAACATCCTGACGTGCCCACAAAATCCGGTTTAATGCTGGGGCTTGGCGAATCAATGGTAGAGGTCGAGGAAGTTCTCACCGATCTCAAACAGCATGATTGTGACATGGTGACAATAGGTCAATATCTACAACCAAGCCGCTTTCATCTGCCGGTACAGCGTTTTGTGCATCCTGAAGAGTTTGAGCAAATAGGCAAATACGCAACTGAACTTGGCTTTTCTAACGTCGCCAGTGCACCGATGGTTCGTTCTTCCTATCACGCCGACTTGCAAGCGGCAGGAAAGAGCCTAAATACAAAAGGCTGATGAGCCTTGGTCTTACTGCAGTGTTGAAGACACTGCTGCTACCGCCAACGATAAATTTTATTCTTATTGCTTGTGGCTTCCTCATACAAAAAAAGATTGTATGGCTGGGCAGGCTTTGCTGGATCGCAGGCCTGTTGTTTTTTGTAGTTATTAGCTTTAGACCTGTTTCCTATACACTCGTCCATTCCCTTGAAAGTTATCCACCGCTGTCTGTTCCGCTGGTAACAGGAAATGAAAAAGCCATCGTAGTGCTGGGTGCCGGAATCAATAGTTACGCCAGCGAGTTCGGGCGCGCTACTGAAAGTGTCACCGGTTTGCAACGATTACAATATGCGGCTTTCCTGCATCAACAAAGTGGTCTGCCTGTACTACTAAGCGGGGGCGTCGTGAATCAACACCGTATAAGCGAGGCAGCCGTAATGGCGGCCACATTGAAAAACAGCTTTAACGTGGATCTGTTATGGCAGGAGCAGTTATCACGTAATACCTGGGAAAATGCCAGTTACACGGCAACGCTCCTCAATGGGCAAGGCATAAAATCGATATTCCTGGTAACTCATGCACATCATACTTCGAGGGCAGTAATGGCATTTGAGGCGCATGGTATTGAAGCCACGCCAGCTCCATTGGGTTTTGTAACGCCTCCCCGGTATGACAGCGTTGTTACATATTTACCATCCATGGGCGCCATGCTTGAGAGTCACAGCGCATTGCATGAATATCTGGGGCTACTCTGGTACCGGTTGCGGTATAGATCTAGTTTTCAATGAGAAACAACATGGGATCGACAGTGGTGTTATTCAGAATAACGCTCCAGTGAAGGTGCGCGCCGGTCACTCTTCCTGTCAGCCCTACCTTGCCAATCAGTTCACCGGCATTAACACTTGTACCTTCTGTTACATCGATACTGTCCATATGGCAGTACATCGTGATTAAGCCCTGGCCGTGGTCAATAAACACAGTGTTACCGTTAAAAAAGTAGTTGCCTGTATTAATAATAACGCCTGCCGCAGGTGCCTTGATCGGTGTACCCTTCGGGGCAGCAATATCCACACCACTATGTGGTCGTCGTGGTTGATTATTAAAAAAACGTTTTAATCCAAAAGGACTGCTGTAAGGGCCTGTCGTTGGCTTTATGAATTGCATAGAGACCTGGTCAGTGTCCCGCCAGTGAGATTTTGCTGCGGCTATACGTTCTTTTTCACCGATGATACGGCGCATGTCTTCATCGTTAGGATTTACCTGGCGTTTGTTCTTAATGGTTAAATACTGTGCCTCATATTCTTTATCATTTATATCGAAACTGATATGGGTATTGAGCTCACCACTTTGAACCTGCAAATCATGACTTCCAATCTTTGCTGATAATGGAATTCCAACCACGGCTTTCCAGTTGCCGGCTTCGCCAATAACAAGCACTTTACGGTCGTAAAAGGTTGCGGCAGGTTTTTCTTGCGTTGTAATCGAGACAATGGCAACACCGCCTGGTACCGCCGACTCTTTCGGAAGTGGCATCGTTTGCGCATTGATACTGAGCGATATCAATAACAAGAACAGTAAGTTATTTTTCATGTATTTCATCAACGGTTGACTCAATTTCATCATGGGCGAGACGGATAGCAATCTTGTTGCCAGTTTGCAGTTGTGACCCCTGACGAATCAGTTCTCCTGACTGTTTGTCTGTAACGATTGCATAGCCACGTTCTAATGTTGATAGTGGACTGATGGTTTCGAGTTTCTGTGCCAGCAGTGCAAGTAGCTGTTGTTGTCGGGTTAGTTGTTGGTTAATTGCTTTATCAAGCTGCTTACCTATGCTACCAAGCGATTGCTGTTGTTGCTGAATCTTGTAGACAGGGTTTTGTTCATTCACCCGGGCACGCATGTTCGTCATCTGTAACTTATGTGCGGATAATCGTTGCTCTATTTTATAAGTTATAGACATTAATAATTCCCTGGTCCGCTGTCCTAGATGTTGCAGGTGATGTTGTGGATCGGGTAATTGCCTTGCCAGGTAATCGACATGGCGTTGCAACTGCATGATCCTGTTTTCCTGACCACGAATAAATTGTTCGCGGTAACGCTCGAGTTGCTGGATTAGCCTATCGCTATCAGGACTAACAAGTTCGGCAGCGACCGAAGGCGTAGGAGCGCGCTGGTCGGCGACAAAATCCGCTATTGAAAAATCAATCTCGTGGCCTACACCAGAAACGACAGGTAACTGACAGGCAAAAATTGCGCGTGCCACTATTTCTTCGTTAAATGCCCACAAGTCTTCTAATGAACCGCCACCACGGGACAGTATCAAGACATCGCAATCCTTACGCTGATCAGCGCTTTGTATGGCACGCGCAATCTGTGCGCCAGCGCCTTCACCCTGCACGGGCACCGGGTATATAACAACTTTGCCTAGCGGATAACGTCGTTTCAGTACGCTAAGTATGTCTCTTATCGCGGCTCCGGTCGGCGACGTAATAATGCCGATAGTTTCCGGGAAACGCGGTAGCGCCTGCTTGTGTTCGTCGGAAAAGAGACCTTCGGCATCCAGCTTTTTCTTTAATTGTTCAAACGCAAGCTGCAGGGCGCCATCTCCGGCCGGTTGCAGCGACTCGACGATAAGCTGGTACTCGCCGCGTGCTTCATAAACACTGATATTTGCCTGGGCCAGCACTTCCATACCATTGTCGGGCTGGAACCTCAGCCCACTCTGACGGTTGCGGAACATGGCGCAACGAACCTGTGCTTTAGCGTCTTTGAGGGTGAAATAAATATGGCCAGAATGTGGCCGGGCCAGGTTTGATATCTCTCCCTGCACCCAAATGGTCGGAAATACGTCCTCGATAACCGTACGCACTTCGCGATTCAATCGGCTGATCGTATAGATATCGTGTGCAGCAGGGATAACAGCGGGCATAGGGGAATGTTAAGCGAAAAGAAAGTGTAAACAAAGCAGCATACGTTTTGTCGTTATGCTAATTATTTGTATTAGTAGGCGTCTTGAGAATGCCAACGTTCCTGATTATCCCATGTATTGGTTAATTCAGCGTCGGATGCGCAAAATGTAACTTTGAATCACAGCTTTTCGATACGATTGACTGTGTTAGAACGATCTGACCTAGATGTACCCAGCTGGACTCGGATTTACCTGTTGACTGAAAAGCAGCCCCGTGAAGCTCCCAAACCAATTGCTGGTCAGGATAATGTCGCACCTGTAACTCATCGCGAAAATCATCTTCATCCACAGGCGGCATCGAACTTGAAGCAGTAGCACGTAACCAGTAAGGTGCATTTACATCAACAACTCTTTGCCCATGAGCATCCAGCTCGGCTAAGTGAGATACAGGTCTAAAGCGCGCATTGGCTTTGTCTCCGCTAAATAGACGATCCGCCTTCTCTAAATCACTTTCCAATCGATAAGCAGTTAACCATTGCTTAAAGGGCGGCAAAGAACCTAGTTCCGGCTCATTGTCGAGTTGTAAATCCAGAACACGTTCTGTTTGTACTCCACCGAGTGAATGCATCAGAAATACATTCTGGGTTTTTACGGTGTCGCTTTTACTATGATTTGGAAATATCTTTACTGCGATAGCAAATGCGCGTTTATCATCTTGCTTGGTGCCGCTGAGAGAGACTGAAGCCCTGACAAGAACGGGTAGTGTTGTATTCGCAGAATATAAACCTGTGTAGGGACTACCATCGGACATGTGCCATGTACCAGCAAAACAAATACCGTTGGCCTGCAATAATTTCTGACCGGCCGGGAATTCAACTAAATCTCTTTCTGAACTTAGCGTTCGTTTGGCGTTTTCAAGCAGGATATTTCGTCCATCTTTATCAAACAAATCGCGTTTAACAAGATACTGAGGCAAGGTCTTGTAGGCGTCAGAAAACACGACTTTTTTAACCGTATCATAATAGGTTTCAGCGATGGCTATATTGGTGAAACCGATAGCAACAGCAAAAAGAATAACAGTTTGTATACGTTTGTAATACAAAACAGGTAATAGAAAAAATTGGCAGAAACTATTTTGCATGACGCAGGGTCTCATTTTGCATACGATAGCATTAGTACATATGCATTAGTTACTGTATTAAAGGACATAATACCCAATGAGTAGTTCAGCCACGGCATCATTTGTAAATCAGAAGCAATCTGGCAAGGGTTATCAAAAGCACAGCACCAGGGACAAGCGTGAAGACCAGCTTCAGAAAACACGCCTGCGCATGGGGGAACACTTTACCGCGAATCAAATTCTTGGAAGAACCCATACTATTGGCTGCGTAGCTGTAGAAATTACACAGAAGTGTAATCTTGATTGCACGCTATGTTATTTGTCAGAACACTCACAATCTGTTCAGGATATACCCTTAGAAGAAGTGTTTAGACGTTTGGATGAAGTGGTTAACCACTTTGGTCCTGGCACTAATGTACAAATTACGGGTGGCGACCCAACCTTGCGTAAGCATAGTGAGCTTATAGATATTGTTGCCTACGCTAACGGCCTCGGACTACATACTGCACTTTTTACCAATGGTATCTCGGCAACGCGCAAGTTATTGACAAACCTTGCTAAAGCCGGCCTCAAAGACGTCGCTTTTCATGTCGACACCACGCAGGAACGTAAAGGTTATACTGATGAAGCATCATTGCATGAGCTTCGTCACGAATATATCAATCGTTGTAAAGATCTGGATCTCATGGTCATTTTTAATACTACCTTGCACACCGGGAATTTCCATGAATTGCCATCATTGATTGATTTTTTCGTTGAGAACGCTGCCAATGTCAGCTTCGCTTCCTTTCAGCTTCAGGCAGAAACTGGTCGCGGTGAGTGGGGATCCAGAGATGATTCTATTGATCCTTTAACCGTCAAAGCCAGCATTGAAAGAACTCTTAATAAAAAGTTGCCCTGGGAAAAGGTTCGTGTTGGGCATCATCATTGCCATAGTTACATGCCTACGCTTGTGACGAATAAACAAGTTTACTCGGTGGTGGATGATGAAGCGCTTTTTTCAAAATTCATCAATGATTTTGCTGATATCCAGACAAAACGTCAGGACGGTGTGCACAAGATCATCACTAACTATGCAACCGCCATATTAAAGCGTCCTATATGGATTCCTCGCCTCATGAAAGCCGTTTTTTTAAAGGTTTTCGAAATGAAAAAGGATATTTTTCTTGGCAAGGGGAAGATATATAAACTGTCTTTTTTTGTACAAAACTTTATGGATGCTAAAGCGCTTGAACAAGACCGAATCGACGCCTGCTCTTTTATGGTAATGACAGCACAAGGACCTGTTTCCATGTGTAATCACAATGCGCATCGCGACGACTATATCTTGCAACCAATCAGGTTTGTTGATGCCTTGGGAAGAGAGGAACTGTATAGGCCGTTACCATCAGATCCAAAGGCTTGCGCAAGTACGCAAAGCGCCTGTAATGGATGCAATAGCAACACGTGAACGACCACAAAAATTCTAATTAAAGATATTTACTAATTTGAACAAAAAGTGGTTTCACATAGCGATGCAGAATCAGTAAATAGACAAGGAGTACACCATGTTGTTACGAGCCTTACTGAGCATAATTTTACTTGCACTCAGTACAAACAGTTTTGCTCAAACCCGGGAAGCTTATGATGCCGCGATTAAAGACTGGGCATACGTGCTTGAAAAATACGTCGACGATAAAGGCCGGACCGATTTTTATGCCTTGTCTGAGAACCTGGACGAATTGAAACGAGTAATCAATTTTATTGGCACAACCAGCCCTGAGTCGCACCCGCAATTATTTTTATCACCGGAAGCGGTGATGGCATACCATATCAATACCTATAACGCGTTAGCTATGTATGGTGTCATATCGGAAGGCATACCCAGGGGCTTTACCAACTTCATCTCCAGAGCAAGATTTTTTAAATTCAGAAAGGTTACGATTGGAAACAAGGAAACCAACCTGTACGATTATGAAAATAATGTGATTCGTCCCCTGGACGAACCGCGAGTCCATTTTGCCCTCAATTGCATGGTTAAAGATTGCCCTCGTCTTCCGCAGACACCTTTCACAACGACTGAACTTGATCAACAACTCGAACTAGCAACCAGTGAGTTTTTTGCTAAAGAGCGTCATTTTTACCTCGATCACGATAAGGGGCGTGCCTATGTGTCAGAAATCCTGGATTTCTACACCAAGGACTTCGTAAAGTCCGGCAAAGCGAAAGACTTGCCAGACTATATTAATCGCTACCTGAAAGAACCCATTCCAGAAGAATACAAGGTCAAGTTTATTGACTATGACTGGCGTATTAATCAACAGCCAAAGGGCTAGAAAACCCTGTACCTTTCGCCCCCAAGCTTCCCTATTTATTCTTTAGCATTCAGGCGGTTGTTCATGTAAACGGCGATGCTGGCAGCTTTCACATTGGTCTTATGGGAATTTCAAGTGAAAACAATGACTAAACAAAGCTGCCCATGGCTTGCTGTAATGCCAGTTGCGTCTATAATGTGCGGCTATTTTACGCAACGCCGGGACGCAAGATGAAGATTGCTGAAGAAGCCCTGACTTTTGATGATGTACTGTTAGTGCCTAACTACTCAGACGTCTTGCCGCGCGAGGTGTCCCTGGAATCGCCACTGACACGGGCAATTTCCCTGAATATTCCGCTTTTATCTGCTGCCATGGATACGGTCACCGAGTCCAGGCTGGCCATTGCTATGGCCCAGGAAGGCGGAATTGGCATCATTCACAAAAACATGAGTGCCGAGATGCAGGCCAGGAACGTGCGTCGGGTAAAGAAATACGAGAGTGGTGTCATCAAGGAGCCGCTAACCGTTGGACCTTACACCAGCATCAAGGAGGTCATGGAGCTGACCAGCGAGAAAAAGATTTCCGGTGTGCCCGTGGTTGATGGCGACGACCTGGTCGGCATTGTCACTAGCCGCGATATGCGTTTTGAGAAAAAACCTGACGACCCGGTGCGAAATATCATGACCCGCAAGGAAAACCTGGTCACCGTCAGGGAAAATGCCAGCAAAGATGAAGTGCAGCAGTTGTTGCATCAGCACCGCATTGAAAAAGTGCTGGTAGTAAATGATAAGTTCCAGCTGGTTGGGCTCATTACCGTAAAAGATATGCAGAAGGCCTCTGAATTTCCAAATGCCTGTCTGGATTCATCTGAGCGATTGCGCGTTGGTGCCGCCGTGGGTGTTGGAGAAGCCTCCATGGAAAGAGTCGAACAGCTGGTAGAAGCGGGTGTGGATGTCATCATCGTTGATACAGCACACGGACATTCCAAAGGCGTGCTCGATATGGTGAAAAATATCAAGACGACTTATAAGGATACGCAGGTGATAGGCGGGAATATCGCTACCGGCGATGCGGCGCTGGCATTGGTAGATGCCGGTGCAGATGCCGTTAAGGTTGGTATAGGTCCAGGCTCGATTTGTACAACGCGCGTTGTAAGCGGGGTTGGGATGCCACAGATATCAGCAGTCATGAAGGTTGCCGACGCATTAAAGCAAAAAGGTGTACCACTGATCTCAGATGGTGGTATCCGTTACTCGGGCGATATCGCCAAGGCGCTTGCTGCCGGTGCTCACAGTGTCATGATCGGTGGTCTATTTGCCGGTACCGAGGAAGCGCCGGGCGAAGTAGAGCTATACCAGGGGCGTTCCTATAAATCATATCGTGGCATGGGTTCACTCGGCGCGATGTCGCAACAACATGGTTCATCAGATCGTTATTTCCAGGAGAATGACGAGATTGAAAAGCTGGTACCGGAGGGGATAGAAGGTCGCGTACCTTATAAAGGTGCTGTCTCGCAGATTATTCACCAGCTAAATGGTGGTGTGCGGGCAGCTATGGGCTACACCGGCTGTGGCAGTCTAAAGCAGCTTCGTGAAGAAGCGAGTTTTGTCCGCCTGACCAGTGCTGGTTACAAGGAAAGCCACGTACACGATGTAACGATCACGAAAGAACCGCCGAATTATCGTTCCTGAACTACGCCTGACTGCTCGTTGTCGCTAACAAGCAAGCAGTACTTTTTAATGAGGTAAAGCATGACCACCGATATCCATGCCGAACGTATCCTGATCCTGGATTTTGGCTCGCAGTATACCCAGCTCATTGCACGTCGCGTCCGGGAGGCTGGAGTCTATAGCGAAATCCACCCCTTCGACATGGATGAAAAAGACATCAAGTCATTTGCGCCCAGCGCAATTATCCTGTCAGGTGGTCCCGAATCCGTAACTGCCGTTAATGGCTTCCGTGCACCTGAGCTGGTTTTTAACTTGGGTATTCCTGTGTTGGGTATCTGTTACGGAATGCAAACCATGGCTGAACAGCTGGGGGGAAAGGTAGTATCGTCAGAACTACGAGAGTTTGGTTATGCTCGCATCAGGGCGCGCGGTCATTCAGACCTGCTGCGCGACATTCAGGATGAAACCAATGCAGAGGGGCATGGCCTGCTGAATGTCTGGATGAGCCATGGTGACAAGGTCGAAAGCTTGCCCGATGGTTTCAAGATTATCGCCTCCACAGATAATGCGCCCATTGCCGGTATGGCAGATGAGTCACGGCGCTTTTACGGTTTGCAGTTTCATCCGGAAGTCACCCATACACACCAGGGTCAGGCAATATTGCAACGATTCCTTCACGAGATAGTTGGCTGTCATTCACTGTGGACCACGGCAAACATCGTTGACGATGC